>Ga0074044_10001410_pt1 | contig 21709 bp, 11 predicted proteins | sample BogForMeECP23OM1_FD_94443 | JGI IMG/M metagenome (GOLD analysis project Ga0074044, IMG submission 94443) | Bog forest soil microbial communities from Calvert Island, British Columbia, Canada - Bog Forest MetaG ECP23OM1 | ecosystem: Environmental > Terrestrial > Soil > Wetlands ...
AGTGCGCAGAATCATCATCTCCAGCGCGCCGGGGAAGAGGTCGCGCTGCTCGGACTTTTTCATGGTCATCTCCGAAGTTTGCCTGGAGGCTATGAGTTACAAGGCCTAGAGCAAAATAGTGTAATTCGGATTCGCCGTCAAGGGCTGTTTTGGCGGGACTCGAATCAGAGGTTGAGATCGACGTAGCCAAAGCCCGCTTCGGTTGAAGAATGGATCGCAAAAGTTAAGTGCGAACCATGCCACATGCAATGGAACAGCAGCTGACTATTCGTAGCGCAAGGCGACCATGGGATCAACGCGCATGGCGCGGCGCGCCGGAATGAAACTCGCGAGAAACAGAATGAGCAAGATGAGGAGGCATGCGAGCGACATCGAGAGCGGGTCATCGATTTTGACGCCATATAACATGCCCGCGCGCTCGCCGGGTACGAGATACAGAACGCTGCGGAGGACGCGGCCGAGCGCGATGGACACAGCAACCCCAAAAAGCAAACCCACAAAGCCAGTCACGAGCGCGCGTCTGAGAGTGTGGCGCAAGATACGGGTGGGTGTGGCGCCAAGGGCCAGGCGAACGCCGAACTCCCGCGTGCGCTGTTGTACAAAGTAAGAGACTGTGCCGAAAATTCCGACGGAGACTAGCGTCAGAGCTACGAGCGCGAGGCAGGCCACCAACATCAAATCGAATCGGGCGCCGCTGAGGGACGCGGTAATGAGATCGTCCGTGGTTTGCACGTCAAAGATGGGCTGGTCCTTGTCGAGGGCAAAAGTGGTATCGCGAATTGCGCTGAGCAGCGCGCCACGCGGAAAGCTGGAGGAAACGACGATATTGGCCGCGGGAGCCGGATGCTGGGAGAAAGGGAAATACAACACGTCGAACGGGACTTCATTCGCGCCAAATACCTGCGCGTTCTCAGAGACGCCGATAATCTGGACGGGCGCTTCGGCGGGAGTACCGCGGCGCTCGTCAGGAACAAACTCAAGAATTTTGCCGAGGGGATCCTCTGTGCCAAAGAGCGTGTGCACGGCGTTGCGATTAATAATGGCAACGCGAGGAGAACCTTCGTTGTCTTGAGGCGCGAAGGCGCGGCCTGTAAGGAGATGCATGTGCAGGAGATCGAAGAAGTTCGGCGCGACGGGGTAGGTAATGACGCCGGTGCCGTGCTTGCCGCGAGGCGGCCGTCCCTCTACCTTGACGGATTCGAAGATCGGATATCCATCAAGCGGAATGCCGGTGCCAAACGTGACGGCTTGCACGCCGGGGAGCGAGCCGAGTTGATCGATCAGCGTACGGAAATAACGCTGTTGCTGTTCGGGTTGCGCGTAGCTTTCTCCGCGCAGCGATACTCGGAAGGAAAGCGCGCCGGGAGCGTCGAAGCCGCGAGGCGCCTGCTCAAGGCGGACTAAGCTCGAAAGAAAGAGGCCGGTGCCAAAGAGCAGCACGAGCGCAAGCGCCACTTCGATAACGACGAGGCTGCCGCGAATTCTGTTCTGGCTGAGGCTGGTCGAGAGGCCGGTAGCGCCTTGACGAAGAGCGTTGTTGAGATCCACGCGAGAGCTGAGCAGCGCTGGTGCGACGCCGGTGAGAAGTGCGGAGAAAACGGATATGCCGAGGACAAAGAGGAGCACATGCGCATCGAGCGCAATGTGGGTGTTGCGCGGGAGAGTGTCTTGCGGGATGAAGGCGGCAAAAGCGGCTGCACCCCATACGCCCAGGAGAATTCCGGCTGCGCCGCCCGCCAAGGACAGCATCAGACTCTCGACTAGCGATTGACGGATGAGCGTGCCGCGTCCCGCGCCTAGAGCTGCGCGGAGCGTGAATTCGCGCTGGCGGGCGAGGCCTCGAGCAAGCAGGAGCCCGGCGTTGTTCACGCAGGCGATCAGTAGAACGAGCAGGACGGCTCCAGCAAAAAAGAACAGAGAACGCGCGGCAAAGCCCGTCCAGGTTTCGCGAAGGTTGGTGACGGAAGCGGTGGAATCGTCCAGGCGTTGGGATTGTGGGATTGTTTCGAGAATGCCGGCGAGCTCCGCGCGGGCGTGCTCGGCAGTGACGGACGGAGCAAGCCTGCCAATGACGTACGTGTTGCGCAGCTTGTGCTGAGAGGGATCCATCGTGAGCGGCACGAAAATGGCAGGCTCTTCTATGTACTCGAAATGAAGACGTGGGGGCGAGATGCCGATGACAACGTAAGAAAGGCCGTCGAGGACGATAGGCTTGCCGAGCACGGAGCTGTCGGAGGCAAAACGAGTTTTCCAGAGAGCGTGTGTGAGGACGGCCACGCGGTCGCGGCCCGGCGTTTCTTCTTCGGGCAAAAAGCCTCGGCCGGTTTCGAGCGGGATTTCAAGAGTGTCCAACAGGCTGGACGTAATTGGCATCACCTGAACACGTTCCGAAGTGCCTCCGGCGGTGAGATTGCGGTTCGATGGATAATCGTATGCGCCGAGGTTTACAAAGGAGCGGCTTCGCTCGCGCCAAGCCCGATATTCGGCGTTTGTGAGAACGCCCCACCGAGTGTGATTTTCGCGAAGGACGACATGGGCGTCGACCAGACGCTCGGAATCGGGAAAGGGGAGCGGGCGCCAGAGCTGCGATTCGAGGACGCTGAAGATAGCAGTGTTGGCACCGATTCCGATCGCTAGAGTTGTGACGGCGACAATGGTGAAGCCGGGATTTTTGCGTAAGACCCGTCCGGCGTAGCGAAAATCACGCAAGAGCGTCTCGACGAATGGAAGGCCTTTGCGTTCGCGGTAGATTTCTTTGGTTTGCTCGAGGCCGCCGAGTTTGAGGAGCGCTTGGCGGCGGGCTTCTTGTGGCGCCATGCCAGAGCGAAGATTGTCCTCGATGTGGAGTTGGAGGTGGCTCTCCATTTCGGCGGCAAGCTCGCGCTCGCTTCCCCACTTGCGGAAGAGTTCACCGAGTCGAATGAACCACGCGCGTAGTTGCCTCATGAATACTCCTGTCCCGCAGACTGCGATGATCCGTCTTCTCGCATGCGAAATTTGCGGCCGTCACTCATAACGTAACGCCACCATGGGATCGACGCGCATGGCGCGGCGCGCCGGGATCCAGCACGCGAGCAGCGTGATGAACGAGAGCAGCGCGGCGACCGAGATATAGGTGACGGGATCGCTGGGGCTAACGCCGACGAGCATGTGAGACATGGCTCGCGTAAGCAGCCATGCGCCGGCCAGACCGAACAGAAGACCGGCAGCGACAAGTTGCGCGCCTTGCCTGAGAAGCAGCGCAAGAATCTGGCGCGGTGATGCTCCGAGCGCCATGCGAATGCCGAGCTCCTGCGTCCGCTGCGTCGCGGCGTAAGAAACCACGCCGTAAACCCCAACCACGGCGAGAATCAATCCGAGCAGGCCCATTGCGGCGGCAAGTGAAGCGCCCAGACGGAAAATGAAATAGCCTAGCGCGCCGCCGAGAGATTCCTTCATGGTCTGGATTTCTTCGATAGGCGCGTTGGCATCGAGAGCGAGGATTGCCCGCTGCACCATCGGCGCGAGTGATTCCGAGGGTAGTGCGGAACGAATTTGCAGTACGAGCTGCGGCGCGAAACTCTGCGCTAGAGGCAGATAAAAATAAGGCTGCGGGTCTTCGGCGAGAACACGATATTTGCCGTTGTGCGCGACGCCGACGATTTCGACGAAGGGACCTGCATCGCTCGTCAGGCTAAACCGCTTGCCGATAGGATTTTCGGCAGGCCAAAAACGCTGCGCCATCGTTTCGTTGACGATTGCAACGCGCTGAGACGTCTCGCTGTCGGCGTCCGTGAAGGGCCGGCCGAGGAGCAACGGAATCCGCATCGTCTCGAAATAAGCCGAATCGACGCTGTTGGAAAAAATTCCGGGTGCTTGCTGCCCCGATGGCGTGGGCCGTCCTTCGACGTAGACGTTCTCCTTGCCACGTGTGTACCCGATGGGAACCAACGATGCCAGGCTGGCCGATTGCACGCCGGGCAGCGCTCGGACTCTCGTTTCCAGCTCGCGATAGAATTCCTTACTCTGCGTTTCGGTGTAATTGTTGACGGAAGGATCGAGAGCGACGTTCAGAAGCTGATTGGGATCGAATCCCAAATCCATGTGCTCGACAGCGCTCAGGCTGCGGACAAAAAGTCCGGCGGCAATTAATAGCATCAAAGAGCCTGCCACTTGCGCGGCCATCAGATCCCCGCGAACTTTGTGGCGTGCAGAGGCAGGCGCATCCGCGCGGCCGCCCTGATGCAGGACGGTGTTGACGTCCGCGCGAGTTGCGCGCAGGGCAGGTGACAATCCGGCGAGCACGGCAGTGAAGAGTACCGCTGCCAGGGCGTACAAAAAAAGTCTCCAATCAATGCCGAACCCGATCCGTATGGGAATTCCAGAAAGATGAATTGAGCCGATCAGCCTGCCAAGCCATGCGCCGAGGGCGACGCCCGCGGCTCCGCCGAGCAGGGCGGTAAGAATCGTCTCCGTGAGCATTTGCCGGAGCAGGCGGGAGCGCGCTCCGCCGAGTGCCGCGCGAATGGCCATTTCGCACTGCCGCACTGATGCGCGTGCCATTAGGATGTTTGCGATGTTCGTGGAGGCCAACAAGAGAACGAGCGCGCCGAGAATTAAGAACAAACCTGAAAACACTATAAACGCATCGTTGGCATATGGGATTGGCCGCGAGAGGCGTTCGTCCATCACGCGCACGCTCAAGTCTTTGTCTGTCGCAGGATATTGCGCCGCGAGGCGGCGCGAGATCACATCGAACCTGCTCTGCGCTTGCGCGATCGTCACGCCCGGCTTGAGCCTGCCCAGGGAAAGCAGCATGTTGATCGACCGGCTGTTCCAAAAATTTGCGCCGGACTGATCGGGATACTTCGTGCTCAACGGAAGAAATGCATCCAAATCAAAACCAGAGAACTGTCCGTGGAAGTCTGCGGGCGCGACTCCGACAATCGTCGCCGGTCTGCCGTCGGCACGCGCTTGCTTGCCGATAATCCCCGGATCGCCGCCGAATCTTCTCTGCCAGAAGGAATAGCTGAGAACAACAATCGCTGGTTCGCCCGGGTGCTCCGCTTCGCCCGGAAGGACAAGCCGGCCGAGAGCGGGCTTGAGGCCGAGCCCGGAAAAATAGTTGCCGCTCACTCCACTGACAGCTAGCGTATCGGTGTGGCCGTCGGCAGTGAAGCTTATGCGGCCCAGCGCCTGGCCGAAAACGTCGCAGAACGATTCCGTCTCCTTGCGGAACTCCACGAATTGAGGATACGAGAAGCCAAGTGCTCCGAGAGAACCGCCGCTCTGGATGACCAGCGCTACCATTTGTTTCGGATTGGGCACAGGCAAAGGCTGGAAGAGGAAACTATTCACCACGCCGAAAATCGCCGTGTTTGCGCCAACGCCAAGCGCCAGAGTGAGAACGACGATTGCCGTCACGCCGGGATTCTTTCGCAGCATGCGCGCAGCGAAGCGGAGATCTTGCAGAAAAGTTTCGACCATCGGCAACCCCTTTCGATCTCGATACGCTTCCTTGGTTTGCTCGATACCGCCGAGTTTGATCAGTGCTTCGCGCCGAGCCGCTTCTGCGCTCATCCCAGCGCCCAGGTTGTCTTCGATGTGCATCTGAAGATGGCTCTCCATCTCAGTGGCAAGCTCGCGCTCGCTGCTCCCATTATGGAAAAGCCCGGCTACACGGATGAACCATGCCCGAATGCGTCTCACACCGCTCCCTTCGATCAATCCTGCGTCTCTAAATTTCTTCGACCCTATTTGCCACCCAGGAAGTTCTGCTCCAATTCCTCAACTCATTCGTAGCGCAGCGCAACGATTGGATCCACGGACGCAGCACGTCGCGCGGGAATCGCGCTTGCGATAAGCGCCACCAGAATCACGCCAGAAAGCGCCCCAAAAAACGACAGAAAATCCCCAGGCATGACGCCGAAAAGCATCGAGCGCATCAGTTGCGCCCCTGCGATAGCCAGCGGCACACCTACAAGAATGCCCGCCAGACTGATCAGCAAACTTTCGCGCAAGATCATCCAGAGGACTTGCGCGCGCTGTGCGCCCAATGCCATGCGCACGCCGATTTCGGAGGTACGGCGGCTAACGCGGTAAGCGAGCGTTCCATACAACCCCGTGGCCACGAGAAGCGCTGCGAGCAAGCCGAAGAACATCGCAAGCCGTGCGAAGAGCCGCGCCTGCGAAAAAGATTCGTCGAACTGCGCGCGCTGCGTCATGGGCTTTTGCATCGGCAGGTTGGGATCAAGCTCATGGAGGACGGCGCGCACGCTGGGTATCAGTGCTTCGGGATTGCCCGCGGTGTGTAGCTCGACCTGCATGTCGGAAACCGAGGTGCTCTGGCAGTAAGGGAAATACAGTGTCGGCCTGGTTTTTTCGCCGACGCTTCTATATTTACTGTCCGCCGCGACGCCGACGATGGTGTATTGCTTCTCCGGCTTTTCGCCGCCGGCCGTGTGACCAAGCGGGTTGCTTTTCGAAAAAAAACGCTTCGCGAAAGTCTCATTGACGACGACGACTTTTGGCGCGGTGCGGCCGTCGGAGTCCACGATATCGCGCCCTTGCAGCATTGGAATGCCGAGCGTTCGGAAATAACCAGGACCGACGTCATTCGAGCGCATGCCGGTCTCATCCCACGAGCCGCTCGGTTTCACTCCATCGATCGCGAAAACGTCGTTGTCGCTCCAACCGGAACCAAGCCGGTTCTCCATCAGTGTTGCCGACTCGACGCCGGGGACGACGCGGAGGCGCTCAAGCAGATTTTGGTAGAAGCGAGCTTTCTCATCGTCGGAGCGAGTGGTTAGAGGACTCGTGCCGAAGACGAGCAATCCATCGGTGCGGAGACCCAAGGGAAGCGTCTCGTACTTGCGAAGCGAACGGACGAGGAGTCCTGCGCCGACAAGCAGGATGAGGCAGAGAGCCATTTGAGCGGCGATGACGAGCTTGCCGGCCCACGACGATCTCTTGTCGCGGTGTGCGGCGGCACTGGAACCTTTTACAGCTATGCCGGCCGGGACGTTGACGGCGCTCCGCAACGGCGCGAGGCCGAAGACCACGGCGCAAGCGAGCGAGATCGCCAGAGTAAAGAGCAAAACGTTGAAGTCGAGCGAGAAGGGAACTTCCAGATTCGACCAGGCCGCGAGAGCGCGGCTCGCGGAAATCGCAAACATCCAGCCGAGACTTGCGCCGGCCGTCACGAGCAGGAAGCTCTCCGCAAGCAGTTGCCGCAAGAGCCGGCCAGGCCCGGCACCCAGAGCCACGCGCATGGAAAACTCGCGTTGCCGCGCAGAATTCCGCGCTACGAGCAGCATGGCCACATTTGCGCACGCAATCACGAGAACCAATCCAACCATGGCCATGAGGATTTTGATGGGTTGTTCGTAGTCGTCGCGGAGACCCTGAATACCTTTCGCGGGAGTAAGTGCAAGCACAGGCTTCGGGTTCTTCGGATCGCCTGTACCGAGTCCGATGAGAGCGCTGCGCTGGAAGGATGGATCGAGCATCGCGAGAGCTTGAGGGACCGTCACGCCAGGCACAAGACGACCGATCAATCGCAGGCACCACCACGTAGGCGTGCCGTATACCGTCTGCAATGAGGGCGGATTGCCCCACGCATTCAGTTCGGGACGGTTCTGTAAGGGAATCCAGAAGTCCGTCGAGGTGCCGGGCTCGACGCCATAGAAACCTTGCGCGGTCACACCGACAATCGTGAACGCTAATCCTTTGACATAAATGGTCTGGCCGAGTACCGATGGATTGCGAGCGAAGCGCCCGGTCCAGTAGGAGTAACTGAGGACGGCAACCGGCGCGTGCGTGGTTTCGTCATCGAGCGTAAATCCGCGGCCACGTGCGAACGCCGTGCCAAGTCCTGAGAAAAAGTTGCCGCTCACCATATCCACTTCGGCCTCTTCGGGCATTTCGTCGATGCGTACGGCGACTTTGTCTATGGAGAGCGGCGCGTACGCCATCAATTCGGAAAACACCGTGTGTTCCTTACGAAGCTGTTCGAAGACCGGTTCCGAGAACGATGTTTCGCTATCGCCGGTGTTGGTTGCGCCTACTGGCTGGCCGTTTGGTACACGCGGGTAAACCAATTCTTCCGGGCGAGGCAACGGAAGGCTGCGAAGCAGCACGCTGTTCATCACGCTGAAGACGGCCGTGTTGCCGCCAATGCCGAGCGCCAGCGTCAAGACAGCGACGAGCGTGAAGCCAGGATTCTTGCGAAGCAAACGAAAGGCGTAGCGGCAGTCCTGATACGTCGTTTCGAGAATAGGGAGGCTGCGCCGCTCGCGGTAGCTTTCTTTGGTTTGTTCCACGCCGCCGAGTTTCATAATTGCCTCCCGCCGCGCTTGCGCAGGCGTCATACCCGCGAGCAAATTATCTTCAATGTGAAGCTGGAGATGGCTTTCCATCTCAGCGGAAAACTCCCGATCGCGAAGCTTCCTGTTGAACAATCCGCCCAGCCGGATGAACCACGCACGCAGATACCTCATACGGACTCCTCGTCCGCCGACCACTGCGACCGTCCCGCAGGCCTGCGAAAGTCATTCATAACGCAGCGCCACCATGGGATCGACCCGCATCGCGCGGCGCGCCGGGAGAAACGCCGCAATTCCAGCTATCAGAAGCATCAAGCCAATTGCAAAACCAATGCTGAGCGGGTCCGTTGCCTTTACGCCCCAGATCGTTCCGCGAATCATCTGCGCTGCCGCAATGCCAGCCCCCACGCCAAACGCTATACCGATGCACACGACCCGCGTCATTTCGCCAAGCAGCATGCGGAACACATCGCCTCTATCCGCCCCTAGCGCCATCCGAATCCCGATTTCGCGCGTCCGTTCCGATGCCGCATACGACGTCACTCCGTACACGCCAATCATCGCCAGTAGCCCCACGAACAAGCTGAACGCCGTCGCAATCAGCGCCATGGCGCGATTGCGGTGTACGGAATCGCTGATAATGTCGCTCAGCCGGCCACATTTTAGAACGATGCGCGGGTCAACCGTCGCCGCTGCATTCTCCACACGCTTTGTCGCTTCAGCGAGCGCACCCGCAACCCGAATTTGGTAATAAGCCACGTCCGAGCACGAACTTCCACATTGGGAGACCGGCCTGTGCAGGGCAGGCAGAGGCGCATCACCGGGCCGACGAAGTTGGATGTCCCTAACGACACCAACGACCTCGACCGCGTAGTCGGTCCCTTCGCCATCGCCGTCGTTTTCACGAAATCTCAGCGCGACGGGATTCACTTTGCCAAAAAGCACTCTCGCCAGCTCGGCGCTGAGCACGGCCACTGGAAGTGATGTAGCGGTGTCCGTGTCATTGAATTCCCGGCCCGCCAGGATCGGAGTCCGCCAGGTTTTGAAAGAGTCCGGAGAGGAGAAACCGAGATATGCGCCTATTCTTCGCTCGGATGCTCCTGGCCCGGGAACCACCAATTGCGTAAGCGACATCTTGGAAGAACTGCGGCCATATGACGCGGACGTGACACCAGGCAGCGACCGAAATGCCGTCAGCAATTCCTCCCCGACCATGGCTTCGTAATCCGGATTTTTGTGAGCGCCCGGCAAGCTCACCTCAGCCGTTATGACGCCTTTGGGGTCATAGCCCGGATCATTGGACAAGAGCGCCTGCAGTGTGTGTACCAGCAAGCCTGCGCTGGCAAGTAGTGCGACCGATAAAGCAACCTGCACTACAACCAGGCCAGAATTCATGAACCTGTTTCTGGGCCTTCCCGTTGTCACGCCGTTGTTCATCGCCGAATAAACCGAAATGCGAGTTGCCTCTACTGCAGGAGCCAGACCAAACAGAAGAGCGCACGCCAAAGTGATGCACACGGCAAACGCGGCAAGCTTCCCATCCCATGACAAATCCAGCAGGATCGGGTCGCCCGGGTACGAAAGCGCCCACAGCAACGCTTGAGTAACCCAACGCGCGATGAAAAGACCCATCGCAGCGCCAATCACTGATAAGACGCCACTCTCGGTCAGCAGCTGCCGCACCAAGCGCGACCGCGTCGCCCCTAGGGCAAGCCGAGTGGCGATTTCGCTCCGCCGCTTTGCTGCCCGCGCCAGCAGTAGATTGCCTAAATTCGCGCAAGCGATGAGCAGGGCGACCGTCGCCATAGCTATCAAGAGCAGCGTCACGTCCATGTCCTGCAACCACGTATTGGAGAGGCCATTCGGGCTGGGCGACGCCACCAGAGGCTGACGCGCAGCCGCTCGTCCATTCGTGTCGCTAGATCTCGGCGGTAGGGCTGCGTATATTTCTGGACTGAGAACTCGCAATCCGGCGCTGGCCTGGCTCACGCTGACTCCAGGTTTTAGCCTTGCGAGGATGCACAATAACGTAGCCCGCGGATTGTCCAGTGACGGCGACTGCTTTCCGTACATTATGTGATAGTCGCGGAACGTCCTTTCCGCCTCGAGAGGCATGAAGATCTCAGGCATGCTGCCGACATCCACCCCAGAAAAAGACCGAGGTGCCACTCCAACGATTTGGAATTCGTTTCCGTTGACGCGAATCGGGCGACCGAGTATGTCCGCTGATTGGCCGTACAATCGCCGCCACAATCCGTAACCAATCACGCAGACGGGTGGGGCGCCAGGCTGGTCATCCGAAGACTGCAAGGCTCTGCCTACAACTGCGGACACGCCAAGAGTTGAGAAATAATCGCCAGAAATGTACGCGCCATATACTTCCTGGTGTTGGTTCTGGTTTGTAATTTCAAAACTAGCATCGAAGTAGTTGTAAGCGAAAACAGAGGCAAAAATGTCTTGTCGGTCTCGAAACTCTTTCCACTCGGCGTAGGAGTGCAAATTGACTTCGTCACCGCGTACAATTTCGACTAACTGATCGGGCTGCGACACGGGCAATGTTCTGAGCGCCATCGCATAAATCACGGAAAAGATCGCAATCGTCGCGCCAATTCCCAACGCTAGAGACAAAACGGACACCGCAGTGAACCCGGGAGACTTACGCAGCACACGGCCGGCGAATCGTAGATCATGGAGAAACGTCTCGACCATGGGCAATCCCCTTCGATCTCGATAAGCTTCTTTGGTCTGTTCCACGCCCCCAAGCTTGGTCAGCGCCTGGCGGCGAGCCGCTTCCGCGCTCATGCCGGCGCGCAAATTGTCCTCGATATGCATTTGGAGGTGGCTCTCCATCTCGGCGGATAACTCCTGCTCGCGCCCGTGTTTGCTGAACAGTTCACCAAGCCGAGAGAGCCACGCCCGCAGCCGCCTCATAAAAATCCTCCACACGACACAACTACGAGCGTTCCTCGCCCGGTGCCAGGAACCGCGCGAGGATCGCAGTGGTCTGTTCCCACTCTCGCTCTTCCCTGTTCAATTGCTTCCGCCCCGCGCGCGTAAGCTTGTAATATTTCGCCTTGCGATTGTTGTCCGAGAAGCCCCATTCCGAGCTGATGTAGCCCTCTTGCTCGAGCTTCAGAAGCGCCGGGTACAGTGTCCCGTAATTCACGGCGAGCAGGTCCCCGCTGGTTTGTTCAATGCGCCGCGCAATGCCATATCCGTGCAGCGGCCCCATCGCTTGCAGTGTCTTCAGCACCATCAGCGCAAGCGTCCCTTGCCACACATCTTTCTTGTCGCTCCCCTTATCGCCCATCGCTCTCCTCGGGCTCCTCTCGGTTCCTATGGGATGCCCATACCGAAGATGCCATAGCCCCTATGGGAAGGCAATAGAAGAAACGCGAGGAACGGCAATTTGTTTCCGGCATTTTCAGGATTTTTTGGGCCTCTCCGGAACGCGGTCACTTCCTTGCCCCGGCCTTCGTTCCAAACTCTTCCTCTCCTTGACTCTTCCGCAACTTCTGACTAGCCTCATGCGTCTATTCAAAGTCGGTCGGGGGTTCGTGTTCTAGACGTGTCCCAAAAAGGAGCTTGCATGCGTTCTGTCCTCGTGCGCCGGTGCGTGTCTGCACTCGCGTTTGCTGTCTCTCTCCTCGCGCTTCTCGTTGCCGCGCCCCAAATGCATGCGCAGGGCGGCGAGCCACAATATTTCGCCGTTCGCGGAGCCAAAGTCGTCCCGGTATCCGGGCCTCCTTTGGAAAACGCCACCATCGTGATGGCACATGGCATCATCACCGCGATCGGTAAGGACGTCGCCATTCCCCCTGATGCCTGGATCATCGAAGGCAAGGGCCTCACGGTTTACCCCGGACTGTTTGATTCGTTTACGGATGTGGGCCTCCCGGTCGTCACGCCCGCTCCGAGCGAAGCCGCAGGAGGAGGTCGGCGGGCGCCTCCCACAGGCGAAGTCTCGCGCGGGCCCGAAGACCGTCCAGCGACCACGCCTTGGCGAAGCGCCGCGGATGAAGTCAGCCTGAGCGACAAGCGCATCGAATCCTGGCGCAATGGCGGCTTTACCACCGTCGTCTCCGCGCCTAAGGGCGGAATGTTTCCTGGGCAGGCCGCGGTTCTCGATCTGGCAGGCGACCGCGCCAGCGAAATGGTCGTCAAGACCCCGGTGGCTATTCCCGTGTCCTTGCAACCCGGCGGCGGCTTCGGAAATTTTCCCGGCTCGCTGATGGGTGCTCTCGCGTATGTCCATCAGGTGTGGATTGACACGGACTGGAGCACCGAAGCACTGGCCATCTACGGGAAAAATCCGCGCGGTGTTGCGCGGCCCCGTTACGACCGCACGGAAGCCGTGCTCGGCGAAGCGATTGAAGACCACACCCTCGTGATGATCCCGGCAAATAATTCTATTCAGCTCCGTCGCGCCCTCGAACTTGCGGATCGCTGGAACGTGGACGCCGTGATCTACGGCGGACAAATGGCCTATGAAGTCGCCCCTGAAATCGGCGTAAACAAAAGGAAACTGCCAGTCCTCGTCAATCTGAAGTGGCCGGAAGCGGATAAAGACACGGACCCCGACGAGCAACCGTCGCTGCGCACGCTCCGTTTCCGCGATAAAGCGCCCTCTTCACCCGCGGCGCTCGCCAAAGCTGGCGTTCCATTCGCCTTTTACTCCGGCGGAATCACCGCGCCCAAGGACATCCTTAAGGCGGCAAAAAAATCCATCGATGCAGGGCTTGCGCCCGATGCGGCGTTGCGCGCATTGACGCTGACGCCCGCCGAAATCTTCGGAGTCGCCGATAGGACGGGGTCCATCGAAACCGGAAAGATTGCAAACCTTGTTGTGGCGGACGGCGATCTTTTTGCTGAGAAGACCAAGATCAAAATGGTTTTTGTGGATGGGAAAAGGTTCGAGTCGCGCGAACCAGAGAAGCCAAAGGATCCACCCAAAGGAAACATGACCGGACAGTGGAAACTGACGTACACGACCCCAGAAGGACCGGAAGAATCCACTCTGGATGTGGAGATGGCAAGCGACGGTACGCTTTCTGGAACGACCACGAGCAAGCGCGGCACCGCCAGCATCATCAGCGGCTCCCTCAGCGTCGACAAATTTACGTTCACCATCAACATTCCGATCGAAGGAAATCCCACCGACGTGGTTTTCTCCGGCACCTTTGACGGCACCAACGTGAAAGGAACCATCGACGTCCTGGGCTACTCAATCGAGTTCACCGGAACGAAGCCCACGGCGCAAGCTGCGGCAACTGCGGAATCTATCATCGCGAGTGGAACGAGCAATGTTTCATCTGCCGCCGGGGGTGCACAGTGAGGATTCTATCCATGCGGTTCAAGAACCATTCGCGGATCGTAATCGCGTACGTGCTGTGTTTCCTGGCGCTTCCGCTCTTGACGCAAGCAGCGACTCCGCCAGACGCTCCACCGGTGATTCTGATTCAGAACGCTACGATCCTAACGGTTTCCCACGGCACCATCGAACACGGCTCCATCCTTATTAAGGATGGCAAAATCGCCGAAGTGGGGACCTCCATCAAGGCGCCAAAAGATGCGCAGGTATACGACGCCGCGGGCCAGTTCGTAATCCCCGGAATCATCGACTGCCACTCGCACATTGCCGTCGACGGCAGCGTGAACGAAGGCAGCGTATCCGTCTCTTCGATGGTGAATATCGCGGACGTCCTCAATCCGGATGACATTGACATCTTTCGCGATCTCGCCGGCGGTGTGACCATCGCCAACGTCTTGCATGGTTCCGCAAACTCCATCGGCGGCCAGACCGTAGTCATCAAACTCCGCTGGGGCTTGCCCGCCTCGAAGCTCCCGTTTGAAGGCGCGGTTCCCGGCATCAAGTTCGCGCTCGGTGAAAATCCCAAGCGCTCCAACTTCAGCATCCCGGGCGCAACTCCGCGTTATCCCACTACGCGCATGGGCGTCGAAGAGACCATCCGAACCGCGTTTGTCGAGGCTCTCGACTACAAGAAAACATGGGTGGATTACGACAAGCGCGTCGCCGCCGGCGACAAAAGCGCGATTCCGCCGCGCCGCGATCTTCGCCTCGATCCGCTTGTCGAGGTCCTCGAAGGAAAGCGCTACGTTCACGCGCATTGTTATCGCGAAGACGAAATCCTGATGCTGCTTCGCGTCGCCAAGGAATTCGGCTTCAAGATTCGCACGCTCCAGCACGTGCTCGAAGGCTACAAAGTAGCCGACGAAATCGCCGCCGCAGGAACAGGTGCTTCCACGTTCAGCGATTGGTGGGCCTACAAAGTGGAAGCCTACGACGCCATTCCCTACAACGCGGCAATCATGACGCGCCGCGGCGTAATCGTCTCCATCAATTCCGATGACGCCGAAGAAGCTACGCACCTCAATCAGGAAGCCGCGAAGACCATGAAATATGGCGGCCTCACGCATGACGAAGCACTAAAGCTCGTCACACTGAATCCGGCGATCCAGCTCGGCATCGACAAGCGCGTCGGCTCGATTGACGTTGGGAAAGATGCCGACTTGGTGATCTACAACCACGATCCGCTCAGCGCCTATGCCGTCGTCCAGCAAACGCTGATCGATGGCCGCGTATACTTCGACCGCAAGCGCGATATCGCCGATCGCGCGATTCTCGAAAAGGAAAAGAAAGCGCTAATGGAAAAGGAAAAGAAAGCCGGAGAGAAAAAGCCGGACGCTACCATTGAAATCGGCAAAAAGCCCGGTGCCAAACCAGACGAAAAGAAGCCCGAGGATAAGCCCAAGCCGCCGCAGACGGACGCCGTTTCCGGAGGTGCTCTGTGAACAGCACCAAAATGATTCTGCGTTTCGTCACATTAGCCGCAGCGGTTTGCATCCTATCTCTTGGCATCACAGCACAATCGCAACCGCCTTCCACCATTGCTCTCACTCACGCAAAAATTTTCACCCTGGCCGGCGCACCCATCGAGGATGGCACGGTCGTCATTCGGGATGGCAAAATCGCGGCCGTTGGCGCCAACGTGGAAGTTCCTGCCGGCGCGCAAGTCATCGACGCCAAAGGTTTGCAGGTTTATCCAGGCCTCTTCGATCCCATCACGCAGATGGGCATGAGTGAAATTTCCGCGGTAAACGCCACCGTCGATACCACAGAAACGGGCGCTTACAACCCGGACGTGGTCGCGGCGACGGCCGTCTTCCCTTCGAGCGAACACATTCCTGTGACGCGCGCTTGGGGCATCACCGAAGTCCTCGCCGTTCCGGACAGCGGCGGCTTTGATTCCGGCGGCTCGCGTGGCGTCATCGGCGGCCAAGCCTCCGCGATAAGTCTCGCTGGATGGACGATCAACGAAATGCTGCTCAAGAGAAGCGTCGCCATGGTCATCTCCTGGCCCCAGATGGAGACGCGTTCCTTCGACTTCACTACATTCTCAATAAAGAACAAACCGTTCAGCGAAGCCAAGCAGGACTACGAGAAACAGGTAAACGAACTGACGGACTATCTCGATCGCGCCCGGCACTACGCGCAAGCCATGGGTCACGGCGGCCCGGCGGATTATCAGCGCGACCTGAAGCTGGAAGCGCTCGCGCCAGTCGTGCGCGGACAGTTGCCAGTGCTCGTGTTTGCGGATCGCGCGCGCGATATCCGCAATGCCGTCGAGTATTGCGACAAACAAAAACTGAAAATGATTCTCGCCGGCGGCGAGGAAGCCTACAAACTAAAGGACCTCCTGCGCTCCAAAGGAATCCCCGTGATCCTGCGGCCTACCCTCAGCCTCCCGATTGAGGAGGACGACGCCTACGATCGTCTGCTCTCACAGCCTGCGGAGCTCGCGGCCGCCGGTGTGAAGTTCGCCTTCGGCAGCTTCGACAATTCGTTCGCCCGGCGCCTCGGCCAGCAAGCCGCCAACGCCGTTGCCTACGGCCTGCCCTACGACGAGGCTCTGAAAGCCGTCACAATCTATCCAGCCGAAATCTTCGGCATCGCCGACCAAGTTGGCACGCTCGAGACCGGCAAAATCGCCAACATCATCGTCACCAACGGCGACCCACTCGAACTAACAACCGAAGTGAAATTTCTCTTTGTCAAAGGGCAGCAGACCTCACTGGATAACCGTCACCTGCACCTCTACGAAAAGTATCTGAACCGGCCAAAAGCCGCGGCTGCCAACTGAGTCGAAGCCGCGCGTTTCGCCGGCGACGCGCGCCTCAGTGGCTTGTAGGGGCGGGGCTTGTTTATCCTGAGCCTCGAAGGACCCCGCCCCGCCGGTAACGATTGCCGGCAGCATCCGTCTGAAGGATGAGATAGATTCGCGCCAGGAGAAACCATGTCGAGACTGCTTCACGACATTCGCTACGCCTTCCGCCTTCTCGCCAAAAGCCCGGGCTTCACAGCAATCGCCATCCTCACGCTCGCTCTCGGCATCGGCGCGAACACCGCCATCTTCACCGTCGTCAACGCCGTCCTCCTTCGCCCTCTTCCATTCCAGGATCCTTCTCGCCTCGTCCTCGTTGCCGAGAAGAGTCCCTACCCGACCATCACCACCTCGTATCAGAATTGGCTCGACTGGCGTGATCAAAGCCGCTCCTTCGAATCCGTCGAAGCCACTCGTCCCTCCACCATCGCCCTTACCGGCACAGGCCAGCCGGAACGCCTCAAATCGCAGAACATGACCGCTGGCATTTTCCCGCTCCTTGGCGTCAAAGCCATCCTCGGACGCACGTTCCTCCCCGAAGAAGATCGCCCTGGCGGCAATCCGGTCGCTCTCATCAGCTACGGCCTCTGGCAAAACCGCTTTGGCGGCTCGCAGGAAATCATCGGCAAGCCCATCACTCTCGATTCCCAGCCTTACACCGTCGTTGGCGTCCTGCCCTCCGGATTTCAGCTCATGTTCCCCGCGGACGTTTATCTCCCCTTTACGCCTTGGGCCAAAACCCTGCCCGATGATCGCAACTGGCACCCCGGAATCTTCGCCATCGCTCGCCTCAAACCTGGCGTTACCCTCGAGCAAGCCCGCACCGAAATGGTCGGCATCACCAAGCGCCTCGAGCAGCAGTATCCCGACTACAACACCGGCGTCAGCGCGAACATTGTCGGCATTCAGGATCAAATGGTGCAGAACGTCCGCCCCGCGCTCCTCCTCCTGCTCGGCGCGGTCGCCGCCGTCCTTCTGATTGCTTGCGTTAACGTTGCGAATCTCCTTATCGCTCGAGCCGCGTCTCGTGGCCGCGAAGTCGCCATTCGCACCGCCATGGGCGCCAGCCGCGGCCGCGTACTCCGCCAGTTGCTGACCGAGAGCGTTTTGCTTTCCCTCTCGGGCGGCCTATTGGGAATCCTCATGGCCATTGCCTCGCTCGGGCCGCTCATCAAATTGGCGTCCGGCAGCGTTCCCCAGGCCTTCACCATTACACTCGATTATCGCGTGCTGATTTTCACTCTCGCGGTTTCTCTTCTCACTGGCGTTTTCTTCGGCATCGCGCCCGCTCTCAGCACCACCAAATTGGACCTTCGCGAAACTCTCAACGAAGGCTCGCGCGGCTCGACCGCAGGCCCCGGCCAGCACCGCATTCGGGGCTTCCTCGTCGCCGCGGAAATCGCCGCCGCCATGCTCCTCCTCATTGGCTCCGGTCTGCTGCTGCGCAGCTTTGAGCGCCTCCAGGAAGTCCCGCCTGGTTTCCAGCCCGATCATCTCCTTGCTGCGGACCTTCCGCTTTCCCTGAACGCCTACGCCAAACCCGAACAGCGTTTCGAATTTTTCGATCGTCTCGTCGAGCGCGCGCAAGAACTTCCCGGCGTGCGCTCTGCCGCCGCTGCATCTTCCCTGCCCGTCAGCAGCGGAGGCGGCGCCATCCATTTCAATATCTACGGCCGCCCCCCGAAATCGCCACACGACTTCACTGCCGCCGGCCACTTCACCGTCACTCCGCACTACTTCGAAACCATCGCCGTCCCCCTGCTGCAGGGCCGCTTCATCACCGCCTCCGACACCGAAAAAGCTCCCGCCGTCGTCGTCATCAATTCGACGATGGCTCGCACCTATTGGCCTAATGAAAGTCCCATCGGCAAGCGCATGCAGCTGGGCGCTCTTCCCGAAAATGACATTCCTTGGATGGAAGTCGTCGGTGTTGTCGGCGACGTCCTGCAGAATCTCGGCAACGCGCCCGCCGCCGAAATGTATCTCCCTTATCGCCAGGCGGACGCCATTCTTCCCGTCTTCCAATTGTCACTCGTGATTCGCACGGCTACCGAGCCCCACGCGGCGGTCTCCTCGCTGCGTAGCGCCGTCGCGGAAATCGATCCTAATCAGCCGGTCGTGAATATACGTTCGATGGAAGAAAACATCGCGACCAACGTCTCCCAGCCACGCTTTCGCGCCTGGCTCATCGGCATCTTTGCGATCCTTGCTTTGGTCCTCGCCGCCGTCGGCGTTTATGGCGTGATGTCCTATACGGTGACCCAACGCACCAGCGAAATCGGTATTCGCGTCACCATGGGCGCGCAACCGCGAGACGTGTTCCGGATCATCGTTGGCGAGGGCCTGCGGCTCGCTCTGTTTGGTGTCGCAGTCGGTCTCGTGGCAGCTCTCGCCCTCACTCGCCTGCTCCGCAGCTTCCTCTTCGGCATCAGCGCCTACGACCCGCTCACCTTCATCGGCGTTTCGGTGCTGCTTACGATTGTCGCGATCGCCGCATCCTATTTCCCCGCCCGCCGCGCCACCCTCGTCGACCCCCTCGTCGCCCTCCGCTACGAATAGCGAACGCTTCCATCTGTAGGGGCGGGGCTTGTCCCGCCCTCTGCGGACGTGGGACAAGCCGCAGCCTGTCAGTTTCCGATGCCCGGCACTTGTAGGGGCGCAGCATGTTTACCCTGAGCTTCGAAGGGCTGCGCCCCATCTCAGCTCACGCCCCTAAAATTCGCCTCGACCTCCGCTTCTCTTTCCGCGTAATAATTGCCGCTGAGCTCCGTCTACGTAAGAGAGGTTCCCATGCGGCGTCTAGCGTGCTCCATCCCGCTCCTTCTTCTACTTAGCTGCGCCTCTGCTCCTGCTCAAGCTCAGGACGCCGCCAAGATCGTCTCCGACTACGTCAAAGCCGAGGGCGGCAGCAAAGCCCTCTCCAAGATCCAGACCGAGACCATCGAAGGCGCCTTCAGCAATCCCGCTGACGGCAAGCCCTCCACCTACACCTTCAGCCTCAAACTCCCCAATCGCTACTACTCCGAATTCGTCCTTGGCGACAAACCCCTCATCGAAGCCTACAACGGCAAATCCGCTTGGCACCAAGCCACCACCGGCGAACTCTCCACCCTTCTCGGCCAGCAAGGCCAGCAACTCGAAGCCGCCTCGCTCTACTACAACTCACGCCTGCTCAATCTCAAAAAGAACAAGCTGGCCGTCGCCTTCATCGGCCACGCTCAAGTCCGCGGCAAGGACGCTCTTCAGCTCGAACTCACCACTTCCACCAACATCCGTCGCGAACTCTTCTTCGATCCGCAATCCCATCTCCTCGTCAAGGAATCCGGGCCCGTTGCCGGCCTCGACCAGGAGATTCTCTACGACGACTACCGCTCCGTTGACGGCGTGAAGCTCCCCTACAAAATCGAGCTCCATCGCGGCCCCGACACCTATTCCATCAACATCACCCGCGCCTCCATCAACGAAACCGTCGGCGAACGGACCTTCGATTTCCCTATCAAATCCCAGGTCAAGCTCCCCGACCTGAAATCTCTGTTCAAGGAAATCGACGAAAACCAGAAAGTCGCTGACAAAATCCGCGAGAATTACGCTGGCACACGCGTCGAAGAGGAAACCGAGCTCGAAAAAGACGGCAAAGTCAAAAAGACCGAAGTGAGCGAGTACACCTTCTTCTATCTAAACGGCGATGAGATCTCCACCCTCGTCAAAAAAGACGGCAAGCCTCTCAGCGACGAAGAACAAAAGAAAGAAAACGAGAAAACGCAAAAAAGAATTGAAGAAATCCAGAAACGCGAAGCCAAAAAAGAAGCGAAAGACGAAAAAGCAAAGGAAGACGGCAAAGACAAAAAAGACAAGGACGACGATGACGTCGGCATCGAAACCTTCCTCCGCGCCGCCCAATTCGTCAATCCTCGCCGCGAACGCTTCCGTGGCCAGGACGTCCTCGTTTTCGACTTCGAGCCCAATCCCGAATTCCAGCCTCACAAAATGGTCGAAAGAATCGTCCACGAACTCGCCGGCGTCGTCTGGATCGACGAGCAAGCTCACGAAGTCGCCCGCCTCGAAGCCTATTTCGTCGGCGACTTCCGCGTCGCCGGCGGCCTCCTCGCCAATCTCCAAAAAGGCACCAGCTTCGTTTTCGAGCAGTCCTATTTCAATAACGAAGTCTGGCTCCCCACCTACGAAGAAGCCCACGTCGGCGTCCGCGTCCTCCTGATGAAAGGCTTCAACGTCAACGCCACCACCCGCTACTCCGACTACAAACGCTTCAACGTCCAAACCCTTTCCACCATCAACCAACCAAAGCCCACCAACGACCCCGCCACCGAAAAACCCAACGACTAGCTACCGCGGGTGGTAGTATGCCGTCTAACTTGGAAGGTAAGTCGTAGCCTCAGCAGGGGGCCAAACATGGCGGAACTGGAATCCGTTGGCGCGCCGCTGGCAGCTTCTGTCCCAGCTTCTGCCTACTCCATTCCGGCGACTGGGGTTACTTCGCGGCACTCCCTCCTCGTCCGCGTCACTCACTGGATCACCACCCTCTGCTTTTTCGCTCTGCTCGTCACCGGCGCCGAACTCATCATCTCCCACCCTCGGTTCTACTGGGGCGAAACCGGCAACGACTTGACCACGCCGCTCTTCAAACTCCACATCCCCTCCTCGCGCTCCATGGTCCCCTCGGGCTACAGCTACGTCCTCCCGGACCAGAACGGCTGGAGCCGTTACCTCCACTTTCAAGCTGCCTGGATTGTCGTATTGGCCGGCTTGCTGTACGTGATCTCCATCCTCTTTACCGGACACTTGCGAAAAGACCTGCTCCCGGTTAAAGCCGATCTTTCGTTGCGGGCGTTCTGGGCTGCAATCGCCAAGAATTTGCGCTTCCAGCGCCCGAGCGCGGCAGATGCCTGGTCGTACAACCTGTTACAGCGTCTCTCTTACCTCTTCGTGATTTTCGTTCTCTTCCCCTTGGTCGTCTGGACCGGTTTGGCCATGTCCCCCGCCTTTGTTTCTGCGTTTCCGTTCACCGTCAATTCGCTCGGCGGACAGCAATCCGCCCGCACGCTGCACTTCTTTGTCTCCATGGCCCTCGTGTTTTTCCTTCTCGTCCACGTCGCCATGATTTTTCTAGCCGGATTCTGGAGCCGCACGCGCGCCATGATCACTGGCCGGGCCGGCACACCCAAGGAGCGCACATGAGCAATCTCTCGCGTCGCAAGCTGATCA
>Ga0074044_10001411_pt1 | contig 21700 bp, 11 predicted proteins | sample BogForMeECP23OM1_FD_94443 | JGI IMG/M metagenome (GOLD analysis project Ga0074044, IMG submission 94443) | Bog forest soil microbial communities from Calvert Island, British Columbia, Canada - Bog Forest MetaG ECP23OM1 | ecosystem: Environmental > Terrestrial > Soil > Wetlands ...
GCTGGCCGCGCCGCTGACCGGATTGATCGTGCAGCCCATCATCGGCCACGCCAGCGACCGCACATGGGGTCCGCTGGGCCGGCGCCGTCCTTATTTTCTAGCCGGTGCGATTCTGAGTTCGTTGGCGCTCATCCTGATGCCGCGCAGTTCCGCGCTCTGGATGGCGGCCGGTCTGCTATGGGTTCTCGACGCCTGCATCAACATCAGTATGGAGCCGTTTCGCGCGTTCGTCGCGGACCTGCTGCCGGAATTTCAGCGCACTCGCGGCTTCGCCATGCAGAGCCTCTTTATTGGGCTGGGCGCGGTGATTGCCTCGGCGCTGCCTTACCTGCTGACCAATGTTTTTCACGTTGCGGGAACCAGGGCCGCGGGGACGATTCCTTTCACCGTGCGCCTTTCTTTCTACATTGGCGCCGCGGCGTTCCTGGGCGCCGTGCTTTGGACCATTGTCACGACGAAGGAATATCCGCCCGACAATCTGGCGGAATTTCAGAAACAGAAAAACCAGCGTGCCGGCTTGGGTGCAGGTGCCCGCGAAATCCTGGCGTCCATCCGCGAAATGCCCCGCACCATGCGGCAACTCGCTTGGGTCCAGATCTGCACCTGGCTGGGGTTGTTCTGCATGTGGCTTTACTTTCCGGTCGCGGTGGCGCGCAATGTCTTTGGCGCCTCCGACACGAATTCTCCCCTGTATTCCGCGGGCGTGGAGTGGGCGGGTGTTTGTTTCGGGATGTACTCGCTGGTGTGCTTCGGATTTTCGTTCCTGCTGCCCGCGCTCGCCCGGCAGTACGGACGCAAGGCAACCCACAGCTTATGCCTGATCTGCGGCGGCTTGGGACTGCTTTCCGTGGCCGTGATTCACAGCAAGTATTTGCTGTTGCTTTCCATGACCGGAGTCGGGATCGCATGGGCCAGCACCCTTTCCATGCCCTACTCCATTCTCGCCGGGTCGCTGCCTCACGGAAAGACCGGAGTCTACATGGGGATCTTCAACTTCTTCATCGTGATTCCGGAGATCACGGCATCGCTCGGATTCGGCTGGGTCATGGGCCATCTGCTGAACAACAACCGGATCGCGGCGGTGGTGGCGGGCGGAATCTTCTTCATGCTGGCGGCAGTGCTGACCCAGCGCGTGGAGGACCTGTACGACCTGCGCCAGCCGAGCAGTTCGCTTCCGGGCAACGCCGTCGCGGCAAAGTCGTAAACTTGACAATGGAGAGACGGGCGCCCTCGCCCGTCCGGTGGTACGGCGGCCGGGCGGGGACGCCCGGCTCTCCACAAACAACAACTTACCGCGCTCGCACGCTGACAAGTTCGGTTCCCACCGGCACACCGCGAGCGATCTTCACTCGGATCAGCGCTTCGAAAGGCCTGATCGGTCCCGTGCCGGAGCCCGGAATTTCATGCAGCAACTTCTCCACCGAATCCTGGCGGCAAACATACTCCACTGCCCCTTGCGTCCCGAACGTGGTCGTTCCCGCCAGAATCATCACGTACCGGCCGGGACCTACTCCTGGAATCAGTCCAACCACCGAATAATCTTCCGTCAGCGGCGTATTGGACGGACTGGCGAGGTAGGTTCCGGCCTCGCCTGGCTTGGGATGTTTGCTGACGATCGAAAGATCGCCGTGACGCGGTCCCGACTCAACCCTCTGAAAAACGAATTCCTGTGTGTTAGGAATGTCGAGCAGGGAAAGATTCTCGGACGGCGAGCCGACGAAGATCAGATTGTTGTTCTTCACGTCATCGAGAGTAAACAAACTGCCGCGTTTCACCAGGATCTTTCGTCCGAAACTGCCGAACGCATCATCGAGCGCGTGGATGGCCAACACCTCTCCCACCCCCGTGTAGTGGTCGTACACGGCGGCCTTGGAATCCTGGCGCGAATTGTAGTAACGCATGCCCGTCTCCGGCCGTCCCACGAAGGCAGCGTTGCTGAAGATCACCCAAGGCTCTTCGACTGCTGAGGTGAAGGGCCGCCAAAACACAGCCAGAGGCCCGGCGGCCCGCGCTGCGCTCGCCGCCGACATCGCGGGTTCCGGCAGTCTCCGGTTCCACCACAGACTCCCCAGCGCAATCAGCGAGGCAATGAGGCCAACTACCAGCAGAACAACGGCAACCCGCCATCGTGCCGGAACAGTTTCCACCACAATGCCGCGCGGCGCCTCGCGCGGAGGCACGGTCTGAGGCCCTGGTTGTGGTTCGAGCGTCCTCGCTTCGAAGGTAACGTGATAGCTTCCTTTCGGAATTTTGACCAGGATGGAATCCGCCGCTCCCTCGCTGGCGTAATACTCGGCCAGCTTTATGCGAAGACGTCCGGCTTGCACGCGAATGGTCGAGTCCGATTGCGGATCAAAATCCGCGGGCCGCCCGAACACCTCGGTGGCAATCTGATACTCCTTCACCGATGCGTCGGGATGATCGAGCGCCTGTTTTGCCAGGTATTGCAACAGCTTGCAGAGAGCCTCGGAGCCCCGCAGGCTATGACTTTTAATAATGTTATCTATTTGTTGGAAGAACTGTTCCGGTCCGGCGGCGAGAGTGCGTGTCACAGCCATTTAACACCGATGTAACAATAGATCGTATCTTGGTGCAGCGGCAGCTATTTTACTCCTGTAACCGTTTAAAGACCTAGTGAAACCTACGCCCGTGATCTCTTTGTACTAGAAGTTGCAGGTCTTAATTGTTCGTCGCATGGGAAATCAACGTCTCCCGACTTCCCCGAAACTGGAGGAAACATGAAGAGCAGATTCTTGTTGGTGCTGGTTCTAGTCCTTGGCTTGGCTGGTCTGGCATTGGCTCAGTCCGATACAGCCCGTCTCTATGGAACGATCACAGATCCGACCGGCGCCGTAATATCGAACGCGACTGTTACCGTGACAGCCGCCGCAACCGGATGGGTGGTAACCGCGAAAACGGGCGATTCGGGTGAGTACAGTGTCAACGCTTTGCCGATCGGAAAGTACCATGTCGAGGTGAAGCAGGAAGGATTCAAGACGGCAAGCGCCGACTGTACCCTCGACGTTTCCCAAGCCCTCGAAATCAGCCTGAAGCTGGCAACCGGCTCGGCCTCCATAGTCGTGGACGTGACCGGCGAAATTCCGCTCGTTGATACGGCCACTTCAAACACGGGCGAAGTGATCCAGGGACGGCAAGTAGTGGAACTCCCGCTCAACGGACGCAACTTCACCCAACTCGCACTGTTGACCCCAGGCGTCAGCCGCGGCCAATATTCGAACAACGCAAGCGCGCCGCAAAACAACGCCGAAACCTGGCGCAATGCCGACTCCGGCTCCGCCGCGCTCGCCGTCAATGGTTTGCGGCCACAAGCCAATAATTACATGCTGGACGGCCTCGACAACAACGATTCCATGGTCAACACGCTGATCATAGTCCCGGCCATCGAAGACATCGCGGAATTCAGGACGACCACCAGCACTTCTCCGGCTGAGTTTGGCCGCGCCGGCGGGGCTGTCGTCCAGGTAGCCACCAAGTCCGGAACTAACCAATATCACGGTGCCGCGTACTGGTTTAACCGTTCCAAGGAGGGCGCCGCGGATAGCTTCGACAACCCCAAGACTCCCGAGCTGAGCCGCAATCAGTTTGGCGCCTCGCTGGGTGGAGCAATCTGGAAGAACAAATTGTTCGCTTTCGTCGATTACCAGGGTTGGCGTCAGAACGTACCTGCTGGCGCGACGCAAGGTCATGTTCCGACGGACAAGATGCGGGGTACGGCACCCGGGGAAACCGGAGTCTACGATTACACCGAACTGCTCGCAGCGAACTCACCGTCGGGCACATCCAACGCGACCAGCGTGCCGGTCGCGGGCCTCTGCCCGAGCCTGTATTCGGGTGGTAGCGTGTTGCCGCAATTTGCCTCCAGCATCGGATACATCTACAACCCGCAAACCTGTTTGCCGTTCGGCTGGGTCGGCGGGATCAACACCTCGCAGGCGGGCAATACCGCACTTAACATCATTCCGAGTGCCAGCATAAACAGCGTGGGCTTGGCCTATCTGAACGCCTTTCCAGAACCCAATATCGCCGGCGCGAACATGGCGACCAACGCGGCGAACTTCCTGGGGCCGCAACAGAACATCACGAAAATGAACGACTACGATGCCCGCGTGGACTTTGTTGCCACGTCCAAAGACACTATCTTTGCCCGCTATAGCCTCGGGGACGATCTCCTGGAGAACACCCCTTGGCTAATTGGCGCCAATAACCCCCAAAAGTTCCTGCCCTCCGGCAACGGCACCAACCCGCAGCATCCCCGTCAGGTCGCCGTGGGCTACACCCACATTCTCAGCCCCAGCCTGATCAACGAATTTCACTATGGCTGGTCGCGTCCCTATTATGGATATCAGCAGCCCGGCTATGGTATTCCGATGGCGCAGCAGCTCAATATTCCCAATGCCAATACCTCGCCGTTGCTGGGCGGCATGGCCCTCATAGGCGGTTGGTACGGGAACCTGAGCTACGTTGGCGACTGGGGTCCATATATCGTCGAAGAGCCGACACATCAGTTTACCGATGCGGTGACTTGGACCAAAGGACGTCACGTCTTCAAATTTGGCGCCAGCATCATCCATCGCGATGTGAATTGGATCGACCCCGTTGATGGCAAAGGCTACTTTTGGATCGACGATGGTAACTACGGCGGGTACCCCAACGCATACTCGGCCCATGGAACTTTTACAGGATATGAGGAATCCGAGGTGGCTGCCGGCTTCGTGGGTGCTTACACTGCTGGCGCATCCTCGGGGGGGGGGTACTACAACACGCGAAGTTGGGAGAACGGTTTCTTTGCGCAGGACGACTTCCGCGTCAACCGGAAGTTGACGCTGAACCTCGGCTTGCGGTACGACCTCTTCACCTGGCCGAAAGAAGCCAGCAACCACATGTCCAATTTCAACCCCGCGACGGGGGAACTGGTTGAGGCCGGGACCACCGCAGCCGCCGGATATAACGCCTCTTTGATCGACACGCCAACGAAGAATTTCGGCCCGCGCATCGGATTTGCCTACGACCTGTTTGGGACTGGCAAAACCGTGCTCCGTGGCGGATATGGCTACTTCTACTACCTGGACCGCGGCGGCGTTGCCAACGAACTTTCGGACAACCCCGACTTCAACGGTACCCAGACCGAATACGCCTGCCCCTCGCCGGGCACCGCGTATCCCGTCCTCTGTAGCGACCCATCGGGCTACCGCATCACGCTCAGCGGAGCGGCTGCCCCCGGAAGCACCAATCCGGTCGGAGCCACTGGAGCTCTACCGCCTAAAGTCGGCATCGCCCCGAACGCCCTGACCTCCGCCGACAACGTAGTTTACTGGCCGAAGAACAGCCCGAACTCGCACATCCAGGAATGGAACTTTCAGATCGAGCAGGCCCTGGACAGCAAGACATCCTGGAACCTGGCATACGTTGGGACGAAGGTGGGAAATCTTGCAACCCCGTTCAACGCAAATGCGACAATTTATAACCCTGGCCAACCCGCATCTAGGTGGTTCTCAGGCGTCGGCAGCATCAGCGAATATGCGATGATCGGCCACGGGAATTACAACGGTTTCCAGACGAAGCTGACTCGCAGGATGAGCAACGGCCTTATGGTGACCGCATCCTACACCTGGTCGCACGCGATGGATAATTCCGCCGACGCGCTCGCCAATGCCCCGAACGGCATCGTCATGGGTGCCGACGGCGTGCCATTGCTGAACTACCAATACGGCAACTCGGACAACGATCAGCGCCATCTGTTTGCCGCCAGCACCATCTATGAGCTGCCCTTCGGACGTGGAAAAAGTTTCGGCCACGACATCTCGAAGGGGGCCGATTTCGTGCTTGGCGGCTGGCAGTGGAACAACGTGATTGTGCTGGCCACCGGCACGCCGATGGACATCCAAGGTGCGAGCAGCCTGAACGGTCGCCCAGATTACCATGGTGGATGCAGTACTGACGTCTCCATCACTGTCTGGATCAGCTGTTCGTCGGGTGCGTTGACGGATCCTGGCTCGGGGAAGATCGGCGATCTGCCCCGTAACTTCTTTTTTGGGCCGGGAACCCACACCTGGGATACCTCGCTTGTGAAGAGCTTCGCTATCACCGAACGGGTGAAGACGGAGTTCCGCGCCCAGGTATATAACCTGACCAACACGCCGCAGTTCCAGATTCCGGAAACCCACTTCACTTACGGCAACTTCGGCCAGCTGAGTGGCTCATCGGTTCGGCTCTCGCCCACCAATCGGGAGCTCGAAGTCGCGTTGCGCATATCCTTCTAAAGAGCATAGGAGACGCTTGAATGCAGTTCTCAAGCGTCTCCTGATTCGTTTGAGCCGAGAAGCAGGATACGCTCTCGGCTCTCTTTTCTTGATTTGTTTGCTCCCCGTCGCGCGGTTGGTCTGCCACAAAGCCGGGCCAGCGGTAACTGCCATGAAGAACAAACGCACCCTAGCTCTGTCGCTGATCCTGGCATGCCTGCTCGCACCCTTGGCACTGCCGCAGCCGGCGAACTCAGCCGCTGCAGGCAGTCCCGCGGTTCGCAAGATCGATCCCCCCAACTGGTGGGTGAATTACACGCCCGAGCTTACGCTGCTGCTGACCGGTGAAAATCTGAGCGGATCTCGCGTCGAGAGCGCGACCCCCGGCGCAACCGTTCTCGGCTCGCATGCGTCGGCGAATGGGCACTATTTCTTCGTCCATCTGCGCTTGAGCCCCGACCTGAAGCCGGGAAACGCCAGCTTGCGGCTGTTATCGGCTGGCGGAGCGGCGCAGATCAGCCTCCCGCTATCGGCTCGCGCCGACTCTCGCGGCCACTTTGAAGGTTTCTCCCGCGACGACGTCATTTACCTGATCATGCCCGACCGCTTCGCGGACGGCGATCCGTCAAACGATCAGCCCGCGGGCTCAGACGGGGTCTATGACCGCAGTCAGGCCAAGGCGTACCACGGCGGCGATCTGCGCGGCATTCGCCAGCACCTGGACTATCTGCACGATCTCGGCGTAACCGCAATCTGGCTCACTCCCGTCTGGAAGAACACCGACTCCGATTATCACGGCTATCACGTTGTCGACTTCTACGCCCTCGACGACCACATGGGATCCATGCAGGAATACCAGGCACTGGTGGCCGAAGCTCACCGGCTGGGCATGAAGGTGCTGATCGACTACGTCGTCAATCACACCGGTCCAAATCATCCCTGGGCCAACGACCCGCCGACTCCCACGTGGTTCCACGGCACGCCAGCGCACCATCTGGAGCCTGCCTATACATTCAAGGGGCTGGTCGATCCGCACGCGTCACCGCGCGAGTATCTGGCCACGCTTAACGGATGGTTCGCGGGCAAGTTGCCCGATCTGAATCCGGACGATCCCGAGCTCGCCACCTACCTGGCTCAGAATGCGATGTGGTGGACGGAGACCGCGCAACTGGATGGCTTCCGTCTGGATACGTTTCCCTATTCCACGCGCCAGTTCTGGAGTGGATGGCACGAGCGGCTGCGCCAAATCTATCCACGGATCAACAGCGTCGGCGAAGTGTGGGACGGCGATACCACCATCACCTCATTTTTTGAAGGCGGACGAAAGCAGTTCGACGGCATCGACACCGGCCTCGCCTCGGTCTTCGACTTCCCGCTCTGCTTTGCCTTGCGCGACGTGGTCATCAAGGGCGAGCCGATGGAGAAAATCATCGAGGTTCTTCGCCACGACGAACTCTATCCTCATCCCGAGACACTGGTCACTTTCATCGGCAATCACGACGACCGGCGCTTCGTAGGTGAAAAAGGGAGCAACCGGGCGAAACTAAAGGCCGCGTTGGCGCTTCTGTTGACGCTGCGCGGGATTCCACAAATTTATTCCGGTGACGAAATCGGGATGCCGGGCGACGACGATCCCGACAACCGGCGCGACTTCCCCGGAGGGTTCCCCGGCGATGCGCGCAACGCCTTCACGGCCAGCGGTCGCACTCCGGAAGAGCAAGACGTGTTCACCTACGTGCAATCGTTGCTCGCCCTGCGGAAAGCTCATCCCGCTCTGCGCACCGGCAAGCAATGGCACATCGGCTGGGATGAAAGCTACTACGCATTCTTGCGCGAACTGCCGGAGGAGAAATTGCTGGTGGTCTACAACAACTCGTCTTCCAGCCGCAAGCTGAGCATTCCCCTGGCAGACACACCGCTGGCGGGAGCCCAGCAGCTGCAACCCATCTTTGGAGGTACACCAGGCGGCATACCGGCAGACATTGTTGCAGGTGAGTTGCATATCACGGTGCCGTCCCAGACGCTCGCTGTGTTCAAGGTCCAGTAGGCAATTTCGCTCGACGATCCACTAATAAGGTTTGAACGGGACAATCCCATGCTGAAGCGAGTTCTGATCGGTCTTTTTGTTGTCCTGCTTTCCGCTGCGCTTTGCGCCTCCCAGACGGAGGGCGCGGTTAGTCCGGCTGCGAATCAGCCGAACCCCTATCAACCCATACCCTACGTCAAGATCAAGCATCCGGAGTGGAGCAAGAACGCCACCATCTACCAGATCAACACCCGTCAGTTCACGCCGGAAGGCACTTTCCGCGCGGCGGAGAAGCAACTGCCCCGGCTGAAAGAGTTGGGCGTCGACATCGTGTGGCTGATGCCGATCCACAAGATTGGCGAAAAAAATCGCAAGGGCATTCTAGGAAGCCCCTATGCCGTGCAGGATTACTACAGCGTGAATCCCGAGTTCGGCACGCTGGATGATGTCAAGCACTTCGTCGAAGCGGCGCACCAGCAGCACCTGTACGTCATCCTCGACTGGGTTGCGAACCATACCGCATGGGACAACGTCCTCGTCCACGACCATCCCGAATGGTACGCGCGTAACTGGAAAGGCGACTTCACGCCGACACCGTGGGAGGACTGGACCGACATTATCGATCTTGACTACCGCCAAGAAGGCCTGCGCAAGTACATGACCGATGCCCTGAAGTACTGGGTGAAGGAAGCCGGCATCGATGGCTATCGCTGTGACGTGGCCGGATTCGTCCCCCTGGATTTCTGGAACAACGCGCGCAAGGAACTCGACGCCATCAAACCTGTCTTCATGCTGGCAGAAGGGGACTCCCGCGACCTGCACGCAGAAGCGTTCGATATGACCTATGCCTGGGGTTGGTATGACGCCGTCCATCAGATCACCACGGGCAAGACGAAAGATCTGGGTGGGCTGATTGGGTACTACTCCTCGAACCAGAGCGCGTACCCGCCCGACATTATGCGCATGACGTTTGTCAGCAACCACGACAAAAATGCGTGGGACGGAACCGAGTTCGAACAATTTGGCAAGGGCCTGGAGGCGGCGATGGTCCTCTCCGCCGTGGGCGACGGGATGCCTCTGATCTACAACGGGCAGGAAGCGGGCAATGCGAAGCGCCTGAAGTTTTTCGAGAAAGATCCGATCGTCTGGAAAGCACACCCGAACGGCGATCTTTATAAGAAGCTGATCGCGCTGAAGAAGAAGAACACCGCGCTGTGGAATGCGCATTGGGGTGCAACCATGATCGCGGTGCCCAACAGTCGCCCCGATCAAGTATTCAGCTTTGTGCGACGCAATGATACGGACAAGGTTTTCGTGGTAATCAATTTTTCAGACCAGCCGCAGATGGTGACCTTCAAAGACAGTCTTTATCACGGCAAATACACAAACTACTTCGGCGGCCAACTCGTCGATTTGGACGCGTCTGCGAAACTCAATTTGAAGCCGTGGGGATACCAGGTTTTCGTGAAATGATCTTCGCCTGATTGTTCTGCTTCGGCACGTGCCCGGTTTGACCCAGCTCGGCCGTAAAGATCCCAAAACTTGCACCCCGGGCTGCTACCGGCTGGGGAGTTGAGAGCGCTGGAATCGACTGCAGTAACTTCGTGATCTTCATCACGCGCGACTGTACCGCCCGTCATGGCAGCGGACAAGGCGGACATTCATACTTAAGAGTTGGGATTGAGGACGGGAGGACGTCATGTCGATGATGTTATATCGTCTCGTTCGGATGATCGAGACCCGCTCCCAGGAACTCGCCGCTTCCCTTCTTGATCGAGTCCAGAATTCCCGCTTTACTCAAAACTACCGTCAAAACGTCCCCCCCGAGGAACTGAAAGAACGGGTGTATGACATCTACCGTCATCTGGGGGAGTGGCTCAACCGGAAAGACAAATTCGACCTTGAGCGACGCTACCTGCAGATTGGGGCGCGGCGGGCCGGCCAGCAGGTGCCCGTGAGCGAAGTGATTTGGGTGATCATTTTGACCAAGGGGAACCTGTGGGACTTCATCAGGAAAGAAGCGGTTTTGGAAAGCCCCGCGGAAATACTCGGCGAAATGGAAATGCTGCAGTTGCTGGAGCAGTTCTTCGATCGAGCCATCTACTATGCCGCGGTCGGTTACGAACTCGCGGAGCATCCTCTCAACGACCCGAGCACAGCGTCCAAGAAGGATTAGCGCCAGCGCGGAACCGGACTGCCCTGGCGGTTAGGAGTTGACCATTTCTTCCAGGGCGGCCTTGTTGCGGATGATCAGGTTTGCGCCCTTGAACTGCACCAGTTGTTTCCTCTTGAACTGCGAGAGTAAGCGGCTGACGGTTTCCCGCGTCGTGCCGATGATTTCGGCGATTTCCTCATGCGTCAGCGTCAGCTTAACCTGCAGAGGATCGCCATTGCCCGGCGCGTTGGACCATCCTAGCAGTAACTTGGCAAATCTCTCGGAGGGGGAGTTAGTAAGTCCCAGGGTGCGGATACCTTCATACGCCGCGTAGTAATTGCGGCTTAACTCCTCGGCCACGCGCAGCGCCACTGCTCCATGGTCACGCAAGAAATGCAGCAAGGCATCCCGGGTAATGAAATTGGCCTGGCCGGGCTCGATCATCTCGGCGGTCACTTCGTAAGGCCGATTGGAAATCGTGGCGCTGAGGCCGAGAACGTCTCCCGGCTCCGAGATTTTGGTGATGACGGTCCTGCCCTCCGCCGACGACGTCGAAAGCTTGGCTTTCCCCGCGCAGAGCACGAATACCCCGCGCGGCTGCTGTCCCTCGATAAACAGCATCGCGGATTTAGGGTAAACCGCGGTCGATTTGATCTCGTTCAGCCTCTGCACCGCGGCCTCGGGCAGATTGCAGAATAAATGTTCCTCCCGCATGGGACAGGCTAGGCAGTTGTCCATGATGTTCAGGCCGTAGGGAGCGCGCATTCGCCACCACTTTCCTCGAAATTGTATCACCGATCATCCTGTGATCAGGATCACAAAAAGACGTGACTGCGAACATGGCCTGCGCAACCCTCTGCGAGGAAACTCTATACCCACGAGGGGTCCGTGGCGGCTGTGCCGATGGCGGCTTCCATGAGCACCGCAACCGCTGCCGGTGCGACGCCGGATCGAGGAGGGTGATAACGCCATGACTGAAGAAGCACTCCGGTTTCGAGTCATTGCCTGGTGGGCCTCTGGCCGGACCGGCATTGCCAGGTCCGGTTCCGCGCCCAATGCGATCCATTTCACTTCCCCGCCTGCTTTTGGCGGTTTGGAAGGCAGGTGGACACCTGAGGACTTGCTGCTGTGCGCGGTCGCCAGTTGTTATACGACGACCTTTCGGGCCCTCGCGGATAATTCGAAGCTCGCGTACACCGACCTGCAGGTGGAAGTGGAAAGCGCCATCGGCAAGGCTGGCACCGGATATGCTTTTGGCGAAGTGCTCATTCGCGCTTATCTGATGATTCCGCAAGAAGAGGAACGGGCACAGGCCATCAAGCTCTTGTACAAGGCCAAGGATCTATGCCTGGTGTCTCGCGCGCTCTCGCTCGAACAGAAGTTTGAACCCCGCGTGCAAATGGGTGAACACCGAGAGGAAGTTGGGCAACCTTTGCCCGTTTCCGACAAAGAGGGTTTTCGATGAAACCCGAGAGCATGACGGTTGTCGCGCTTCCGAGAGCTGCCGCATGACGTTGAAAAATTCGACCGAGGCTGATCTCGTGGGACGATCACCGAATCCTGTAGAGAAACAGATAGAGAAACAGACAATCCCAGAGAGATACGGCCTGGAAGCCATGTTCGCTCCCAGTTCGGTGGCCGTTATCGGTGCGACCGATCGTCCCGGCACCGTGGGCCGAACCGTTCTGGAGAACCTGCTGCGCGGCGGCTTGCAAAGGAAAGTGTATGCCGTCAACCCGAAGCATCCGGAAGTCCTCGGCCTCAAGAGCTACAGCAGCATTGGCGACGTTCCGCGGCCGGTGGACTTGGCGGTCGTTACCACTCCGGCAGCGACGGTCCCGACGTTGGTGGGAGAATGCGTGGACGCCGGCGTCAGGTCCGCGATCGTGATTTCCTCCGGATTCAGGGAGCGCGGCGCCGAAGGCGCTGCCCTCGAACAACAGATTCTAGCGCACCTACGGCGCAGTCCCATGCGCCTGATCGGTCCCAACTGCCTGGGCATTATGCACCCGGCGGTCGGATTGAATACCACTTTCGTAAAAGACCCTCCCAAGACCGGTAATGTCGCATTTCTGAGTCAGAGTGGAGCGCTGCAGGTCGCCATCCTCGACTGGAGCGCGCGCGAACAAGTCGGATTCAGCGCCATCGTTTCCACCGGTTCCATGCTGGATGTGGGTTGGGGTGATTTGCTCGACCACTTTGGCGACGACCCCAACACCAAGAGCGTCCTGATCTACATGGAGTCGGTGGGAGACGCGCGGTTGTTCTTGTCCGCAGCCCGTGAAGTCGCCCTCACCAAGCCCATCATCGTGATCAAAGCCGGCTGCTCGGAAGCGGCCTCACGCGCTGCCGCATCGCACACCGGCGCGCTCACCGGCAGCGACGAAGTGCTGGATACGGCCTTCCACCGTTCCGGAGTCTTACGGGTATACAGTATCGCGGACCTGTTCTATATGGCGGAAGTGCTCAGCAAGCAGCCCCGTCCCAAAGGTCCGCGGCTTACCATCCTGACCAATGCGGGCGGTCCCGCGGTCCTGGCCACGGACTCGCTGGTGGCCAATGGTGGAGAACTGGCCGAGCTTTCCCCGGAAAGTCTGCAGCGCCTGGATGAGTTCCTCCCAGCCAATTGGAGTCATGGCAATCCCATTGATGTTCTCGCCGATACGGATTCCGAGCGCTTTGCTCGCGCCCTCGAAATCGCTTCGCGAGACCCGAACGGCGATGGACTCCTCGTCATCCTCGCCCCGCAAGCCATGGCCGATCCTTTGCAGGTTGCGGAAAGCTTGAAAGCTTATGCCAAAGGCCATGGCAAGCCCGTGCTCGCCAGCTGGATGGGAGGGAACAGCGTTGCGGCCGGAGAAGCCGTCTTGAATGCGGCGGGCATTCCAACGTTTCCTTATCCGGACACCGCCGCGCGGGCTTTCACGTACATGTGGCGATACACCTGCAACCTGCGCGGACTGTACGAGACGCCTGCCCTGACCGACCAAACCGAGGTGAGCGTCGCATCCCGCAATCAGGTCGAGCAAATCATTCAGAATGTACGGGAACAAGGCCGAGTTCTGCTCACCGAGTTGGAATCGAAGCAGTTGTTGTCGCTGTACGGCATTCCCACCGTGGAGACTCGCGCCGCCGCCAGCGAGAACGAAGCCGCCGCGCTGGCGTCCGAACTTGGCTTTCCGGTGGTGCTGAAAGTCCTTTCCAAAACCATCTCTCACAAGACGGATGTTGGCGGCGTCCAGTTGAACTTGCAAGATGAAGCGGCGGTCCGCTCTGCCTATCGCGCCATCCAGTCTTCGGTTGCGGAGAAAGCCGGGCCCGGCCAATTCTCCGGAGTCACGGTGCAGCCCATGGTGAAGCTCGATGGCTACGAATTAATCCTTGGCAGCAGCGTGGACCGCCAATTTGGGCCCGTCATCCTGTTCGGCTCCGGCGGCCAACTGGTCGAAGTGTATCGAGACCACGCTCTGGCACTTCCGCCGTTGAACACGACGCTGGCGCAGAGAATGATGGAGCAGACCCGAATCTTTACCGCACTGAAGGGAGTTCGCGGACGCAAGCCCGTCAACCTGGTGGCGCTCGAGAACCTGTTAATCCGCTTCAGTCAACTCGTGCTCGAGCAGCGCTGGATTGCGGAAATTGACATCAATCCCCTGCTCGCTTCACCCGAGCGTTTGCTCGCCCTCGATGCCAGAGTGGTGTTGCATGGGCCCACCGTAACCCTCGACCAGTTGCCCAAGCCCGCTATCCGCCCCTACCCCTCGCAGTACGTCTCGCCTTGGACGATGCAGGATGGGACTCAGGTCACGATCCGCCCGATCCGCCCCGAAGACGAGCCGCTGATCGCTAAGTTTCACGAGACGCTTTCCGATCGCAGCGTCTATTTGCGCTACTTCTGCACCCTCAGCCTGAGCCGGCGTGTGGCGCATGAACGGCTGTTGCGTATCTGTTTCGGCGATTACGACCGCGAAATGGCGCTGGTGGCCGAACACACCGATCCCGGCACGGGAGAGCGCCGGATCCTTGGCGTAGGGCGCATGAACAAGCTTCACGGCAGGAACGAAGCCGAAGTCGCGGCGCTGGTTTCAGATCGGTATCAGAAGCTGGGGCTGGGACATGAATTACTTCGCCGTGTCGTCCAGATTGCCCGCGATGAGAAGTTAAGCCTGGTGTCCGCGGAAATGTTGCCTGACAACGTAGCCATGCAGGCCGTCTTCAGGCGCCTGGGCTTTCGTATTCGCGCCGATGAAGATCTAACTTCGCTCCGGGCCACCTTGGAACTCTGAACCAAGACCTCGGAACCAAGATCTCGGAACGTTTCGTATCAGGGTATCGCTTTAGCGATACCGCAAACCTTTCACCATCAGACGCCCTTTTGGGGGCCGGGCACCTCGGTGACGTGGATCACAGGTCGCCGTGAGCCGCGTTCCCGACAAGATCACTCCGTTCCGGCATTCTTGTAGTTGACCATTCCAGGAGTCCGGCGGAATCACCGAGAAATTCAGAAGGGGATGTCATGAAACGTAAGTTTAAGACCATGGACGGCAACGAAGCCGTCGCCTATGTTGCCTACCGCCTCAACGAGGTTATCGCCATTTATCCCATCACGCCGTCGTCCAACATGGGCGAATGGGCGGATCAATGGATGTCGGAAGATGTGCCCAACATCTGGGGCACCATACCCCACGTGATCGAAATGCAAAGCGAAGGCGGCGCTTCGGGAGCGGTTCATGGCGCGCTCCAGACTGGAGCCCTGGCCACAACCTTCACCGCATCCCAAGGCCTGCTGCTGATGGTCCCCAACATGAACAAGATCGCCGGCGAACTCACGGCGACGGTATTTCACGTCAGCGCGCGCACCGTAGCAACCCATGCTCTGTCGATTTTCGGCGACCACTCCGACGTAATGCTCTGCCGAACCACCGGATTCGGGCTGCTCTCCTCGAACTCCGTGCAGGAGGCGATGGACCTGGCGCTCATCGCGCATGCCGCCACTCTCGAAACCCGCATCCCCTTCCTGCATTTCTTCGACGGCTTCCGCACCTCGCATGAAGTCAACAAAATCGAGATGCTCACCGAAGACGACATGCGCGCCCTCATCAACATGGATCGTGTCTTTGAGCACCGCCAGCGCGCGCTTTCTCCGGACCATCCCGTGTTGCGCGGCAGCGCGCAAAATCCCGACGTGTTCTTTCAGGCGCGGGAAGCCGGCAATCCTTACTACGACGCCTGCCCGGATAAGGTCCAGGCGGTCATGGACAAGTTTTCCCAGGTCGTGGGCCGTTCCTATCATCTGTTCGACTACGTGGGCGCGCCCGATGCCGACCGCGTGGTAGTCATGATGGGTTCGGGCGCCGATGCCGCCCACGAAACCGTGGACTATCTCAACAGCAAAGGCGAAAAGGTTGGCCTGCTCAAAGTCCGCTTGTACCGCCCGTTCTCCGTCAAGCGATTCCTCGAGGCCCTGCCCGCAACCGTGCGCAAGATCGCCGTCCTCGATCGCACCAAGGAAGCCGGAGCAGGAAGAGAGCCCCTCTATCTTGACGTAGTCAGCGCCCTTCAAGAAGGAATCAAGCTGGGCTACGGAACCCTCAAGGTTGCGCCGGAAACCATCGGCGGACGCTACGGCCTCTCCTCTAAAGAGTTCACCGCCTCGATGGTCAAAGCTGTCTACGACAACCTCGCAAAGCCCAAACCGAAAGACCACTTCACCGTCGGCATCCGAGACGACGTGGGCCATACCAGCCTGGATTACGATGCCGATTTTTCCGTCGAGCCCGAGAGCGTGGTGCGAGCCATGTTCTACGGCCTGGGCGCGGATGGCACCGTAGGCGCCAACAAAAACTCAATCAAGATCATCGGCGAAAACACCGACAACTACGGGCAAGGCTACTTCGTCTACGACTCGAAAAAATCGGGCGCGATGACCGTCTCGCATCTGCGTTTCGGGCCCCAGCCCATTCGCTCCAGCTACCTGATTTCGAAAGCCAACTTCGTGGCCTGCCATCAATGGATTTTCCTCGAGCGCTACGACATGCTAAGCGCTCTGGTTCCGGGCGGCGTTTTCCTGCTCAACAGTCCTTTTAACAAAGACGAAGTTTGGGACCAGCTGCCGCGCGAAGTCCAAACCCAGCTGATCGCCAAGAAGGCCCGCTTCTTCATCATTGACGCCTACCAGGTGGCGCGCGAAACCGGCATGGGCTCGCGCATGAACACCATTCTGCAAACCTGCTTCTTCGCCATCTCCAAGGTTCTACCCCGCGATGAGGCCATCGAAGCCATTCGCCAGTCCATCCGCGACACCTACGGCAAGAAGGGCGACGAGATCGTGCAGCAAAACCTGCGCGCCGTGGATGAAACCCTTGCCCACATGTTCGAAGTCGCCGTTCCGGAGAAGGTGACGAGCCAAATCGAAATGCCCCCCGCGTTCGCTGCCGGGGCGCCCAAGTTTGAGCGCGATGTGCTCAGCGTGATTTACGCCGGCCACGGCGACGAGATCCCCGTGAGCGCTTTCCCAGTCGACGGAACCTTTCCTACCGGTACCGCCAAATGGGAAAAGCGCAACATCGCGCTCGAGATTCCCGTGTGGGATACGAAGCTCTGTATTCAGTGCGGCAAGTGCGCCATGGTCTGCCCGCACGCCGTGCTCCGCATCAAGGTCTACGACTCCAAGCAGCTCGCAGGCGCACCCGCAACCTTTAAGTCAACCGAAGTGCGCGATAAGGACAAAGACTGGCTGGGACAGAAGTACACCATCCAGGTTGCACCCGAAGACTGCACCGGATGCGGCATTTGCGTTGATATCTGTCCCGCCAAGAACAAGAGCGAGACCCGCCTGAAAGCGATCAACATGGTGGCGCAGCCGCCGCTGCGCGCGCCCGAGCGCGAAAACTGGGAATTCTTCCTCAAGATTCCGGAATTCGATCGCCGCAAAATCAAAACCTCCACCATCCGCCAGCAACAGGTGCAGGAGCCTTTGTTCGAATTTTCGGGAGCCTGTTCCGGATGCGGCGAGACGCCGTATCTGAAGCTGCTTACCCAGCTCTTCGGAGATCGTTCGGTGGTCGCCAACGCCACCGGCTGTTCTTCGATCTACGGCGGAAACCTGCCGACCACGCCTTGGGCCAAGAATATCGAGGGCCGTGGGCCGGCCTGGTCGAATTCCCTGTTTGAAGACAATGCCGAATTCGGCCTGGGATTCCGGCTCTCCATTGACAAGCAGACCGAATTCGCCCGTGAACTGGTGCGCCGCCTCTCTGGGTCGATCGGAGAAGAACTCGCCACCGCCTTGCTCGGGCAACCACAGAAAGATGAGGCCGACATTTTCGAGCAGCGCCAGCGCGGCGAACTGCTGAAAGAAAAGCTGAAGGGTCTCAACTCCCCCGATGCCAAGCAACTGCTGGCCGTAGCCGACATGCTGGTGAAAAAGAGCGTTTGGATCGTCGGCGGCGACGGCTGGGCGTACGACATCGGTTACGGAGGCCTCGATCACGTTCTGGCCAGCGGACGCAACGTGAACCTGCTGGTGCTCGACACCGAGGTCTATTCCAACACCGGAGGCCAGGCCTCGAAAGCCACGCCGCGTGCGGCGGTGGCCAAGTTCGCGGCCGGCGGCAAACCGGGGCTGAAGAAGGATCTCGGGCTGATGGCCATGAGTTACGGAAATGTCTATGTGGCCAGCGTTGCCATGGGCGCGAAGGACGAACACACCCTCAAGGCCTTCCTCGAAGCGGAAGCCTATGACGGTCCCAGCATCATCATTGCTTATTCCCACTGCATCGCGCACGGCATCGACATGACCACGGCAATGTCCGATCAGAAAGTCGCGGTCGATTCAGGCCAGTGGCTGCTCTATCGCTATAATCCGGAGCGCACTCTCGCCGGGGAGAATCCGTTGACCCTCGATTGCCGCACCCCCAGCCGCAAGGTCAAGGACTACTTCCAGCAGCAGACGCGCTTCAAGATGCTGCTCAAGAGCAAACCCGAAGACGCGAAGCGGCTCTGGGAGGAGGCGCAGCAGGATGCCGAGAATCGCTATCGCCTGTACGAGTACATGGCGCAGCGCAAACCAGTGCCGTCCGCGACTCCGGCCGACCCTGTGGAAGCGAAAAAGTAGCGAGTCGCTGTAGTAGAGACGGGGCTTGCCCCGTCTCAGACTGCGGAAACACTTAGCCTTTGACTTTGTTTTGAAGGGGCACGGCTTCAGCCGTGCCGTCAGGAGTTATAACAGCTCTCCGCTTTAGCCGCTGAGGGCATACGAGACTCGCACGAAACAGCAAACATCGAGGAAAGATCATGGACCTAACGACAAAGTATCTCGGCATGCAACTGCGCACCCCGCTGGTCGTCTCCGCCTCCCCGCTCTCGCAGGAAATCAGCGGCATCCGCGGCCTCGAAGATGCCGGCGCCTCCGCCGTCGTGCTCTATTCCCTGTTCGAGGAGCAACTGCATCAGGAAGCTCTCGATCTTGAACTCCACCTCAGCGCCGGCACCGAGAGCTTCGCCGAGTCGCTCACTTACTTTCCCCAGTCCAGCGAATTCCACACCGGACCCGAAGGCTATCTGGATCACATTCGCAAAGCCAAAGCTGCGGTGGATATTCCGATCATTGCCAGCCTCAACGGCGCGACCCTGGGCGGCTGGACCAAGTTTGCCCGCCAGATCGAACAAGCCGGAGCCGACGCCATCGAGTGCAATCTCTACTTCATTCCAACCAACATGGACTTCTCCGGCGCCGAAACCGAGAAGATCTATACCGACATCCTCCGCGAAGTGAAAGCCGCGGTGCACATCCCCGTCGCCGTCAAGCTCAGTCCATTCTTCAGCAACCTGGCCCATATGGCCAAGCAGTTCGACCGGTTGGGCGCCGACGGCCTGGTACTGTTCAACCGCTTTTACCAGCCCGACATCGACCTCGAAGAATTGGAAATCATACCCAACGTGCTGCTCAGCACCCCGCAGGCGTTACGCCTGCCTCTAACCTGGATCGGCATTCTTCACGGCCGCATCCGTGCCAGCCTGGCGGCCACCAGCGGTGTGCACAGCGCCGAAGACGTAATCAAGCTGCTCATGGTTGGAGCCAATGTGACCATGATGTGCTCGGCCCTGCTGCGCAATGGAATCGGGCATCTTCGTCATGTCGAACAAGGCATTCAGCAGTGGATGGAGGCTCACGAATACGAGTCTGTCCACCAGATGCAAGGCAGCATGAGCCAGCTCCGCTGCCCCGACCCAGGAGCCTTCGAACGCGCCCAATACATGCGAGCGGTCAAGGGCCTGCAGCACGTGCTCAAGGTATGACGATTTTGGGTGGCGCAGCGGTTTACCGCTGCGATCTAGGCACTTAATTCCGACGGCTTTAGCCGCTGAGGGACCGCGTCCAGTGCCCACCCAGTTCTCGCAGAACTATACGGGTATTCTTCAGGAACCGGCGCCAGCCCTCTCTTCACCGGATTCCTATGAATTTAGTGACGGAATGCTGAATACTCCTCCCAGTCGACGAACCCGTCGATCATAGAAACTTTTCTCCCAGATCTCGCCAAGAAAGCCAAGTTCCTTCTTTGCCCGAAAAGAAAAGCCCCCTTTGATAAGTTGCAGCGCCCGCTCCAGCGTTGAGAGGGGCGTGATCAGGAGATGAAAGTGATCGGGCATCAGCACGAATTCATGCAACAGATACTTCTCTTGCGATCGGTAGCCAAGCAGAACATCTAGAAACAGTCACGCCATCCTGTCGGATTGAAGTAGTTGCTGCTTCTGAAATGTGCCGGCTGTGATGAAGTAAGTTCCGGACCCGGTGTTGCCTCTGCGCGGAGCAGCCATCGACGACCTCGGCGGCTAAAGCCGATTCTCACTCACGACAGTACCGCAGCGGTAAACCGCTGCGCCACCCAAAAGCGGTTCGGACGCTGAGGATCGTCCCGTTTCGGCAGAGAGCGGTCGTGCCTCCCAAGAGCTAAAAGCCAACAACTGACAGCCGACAGACTGAAATGTGATCTTACTCGCCCTCACCAGTGACGCATGTCACAGCCGCTTGGCTGCGCATTCAGGACAATAGACTGTAACGCAACCCTCGGGGAAACATGTTTAAGATCCAGCACGCGGAGTTCCTTGCGCCCGGCATCAAGCGGTTTGTCATCGAGGCGCCACGCATTGCACGCAAGCAAAAACCGGGGCAGTTCGTAATCCTGAGGCTGTACGAGCAGGGCGAACGCATTCCAATCACCATCGAACACTCCGACCCCGAGCGCGGCACCATTCGCATTGTGGTGCAGTCGGCCGGCAAAACCACCAACCTGCTGAATTCGCTGAACACGGGCGACAGCATTCTGGACGTGGTTGGCCCGCTGGGAAAGCCGTCGCACATCGAGAAGTTCGGCACCGTGGTGGTGATGGGCGGCGGCGTGGGCACGGCTATGGCGTATCCGACGGCGGCGGCGCTGAAACAGGCCGGCAATCGCGTGATCTCCATCGTCGGCGCGCGCAACAAGGAGCTGGTCATTCTGGAGCGCGAGCTGCGCGAGACGAGCGATGCGCTGATGATCACCACCGATGACGGAAGCTATGCCGACAAGGGCTTCGTCACCGACAAGCTGCGGCAACTGATCGAGAACGGCACACGCATCGATCTGGTGCTGGCCATCGGTCCCATCCCCATGATGAGAGCGGTGGCGGAGATGACGCGAAAAGAGCGCATCCGCACCATCGTCAGCCTGAATCCGATCATGATCGACGGCACCGGAATGTGTGGCGGCTGCCGCGTGCTGATCGACGGAAAGAGCGAGTTCGCCTGCGTCGACGGCCCCGAGTTCGACGCCCACCGTGTGGATTTCGCCGTGCTCGTCCAGCGCAATTCGATGTACCGGGCGGCGGAGCAGCAATCGATGGAAGAATTTCAGCGCGAGACCAAGTCGCAACTCGACGCGGTTCATGCCGGACAAACCGGTGCATGTACCGTACAAGGAGACGGCCGGTGACCGAACCCACGAAGCAGCCGCCTAAACAAAAGTCAGCGAATCCGTTGTCCCTGAAAGAACGGATGAAGGTGCCCCGGCAGCATATGCTGGAGCAGCCTCCGCTGTTGCGCGCCACCAATTTCACCGAAGTCAATCTGGGCTATTCCGAAGAACTGGCGCGGCAGGAGGCTGCGCGCTGCCTAGAATGCGCCAAGCCGGTGTGCGTCACCGATTGTCCGGTGGGCGTCAAGGTGAAAGAGTTCGTGGAATTGATCGTGGCTGGCGACTTCCTGGGCGCGGCTGCCAA
>Ga0074044_10001412_pt1 | contig 21698 bp, 11 predicted proteins | sample BogForMeECP23OM1_FD_94443 | JGI IMG/M metagenome (GOLD analysis project Ga0074044, IMG submission 94443) | Bog forest soil microbial communities from Calvert Island, British Columbia, Canada - Bog Forest MetaG ECP23OM1 | ecosystem: Environmental > Terrestrial > Soil > Wetlands ...
CGTCGGCCCGGGTGACAGCACGTTTACCCGGATGCCGGTGCCCTTCAGGTCCTCCGCCCAGGTCCGCGCGAGGTTGCGCACTGCCGCCTTGCTCGCGCTGTAGACGCTCATTGTCGGCGCGCCCGTGGTGCCGGCGCTCGAACCCGTCAGAATGATCGAACCGCCCTTGCCCATCAGCGGCAGCGCCTTCTGGACCGTAAAGATCGTACCCTTCACATTGGTGTCGAAGGTTTCGTCAGGTCTATCCTGCGCGGTGATCACCGCTCTGGGAGACAAGTTCGACTTCCTCGCGTACTATTCGGATTTCCGCATTGACAATCAGGAGGCGGGCACTCCGAGTGACGGACCGAAGGCCGGCAATGTGTTGGGAACCGGGGAGGGACAGCACGTACTTGAGGCTGCCGGATACGGAAAATACTTGAACAATCGGGTCGGGCATTCGATTGGCACAGAGGCTCACGGCAACGGCGCGAATATGGACAACTTCGAATCTCGAGACGAGCGGGAACTGCTTCCGAACACGTGCTTCTCAATTGAACCGGGGGTCTATCTTCCAGAGTTTGGTCTCCGCAGCGAAATCAATATGTTGGTGCGTCGAGGCTCGGCTGAGATTACGGGCCGGGTTCAGAACCACCTCGAGCTCATCTGAGGGGACTTGCGTGATTGACCATCGGTCGCGCGGCGAGTCTAGCTAGTTACGAGCCCGCCAAGGCGAGGGGACCGAGGTACAATTCCCACCTGTTCTTAGACTGGTGACGCCGTTTGAGTGAAGCCGTTAGGCCCATGGATCCGAAGCGTAGTCCTCGGTGGCTGCTGGCCGTCCTGGGCGTTCTCGTGGCTATTGTTTCCGCTGCGCGAGGACAATCCAGCAACAGTGCCGGTGCACGCTCCGATGCACAAATCACGGCGCCGCAAATCGCGAGCGAGCCGGCTGGTGCGAGCCGCTGCCAATTCTGCCATTCTGCTGAAGTCGAGGGGTACGCACGCTCTGCGATGGCGCACTCCCTGCGCCGCGCGGGGCAAGAGCCGGAGGGCACGGTCGATGCGCCCGGCGCAAAGATCACGATGAATTCATCGCCGAGTGGATATTGGCAGCGCCTGCAGAGTGGCGAAGATGTAACGAACTACCGCATCGATTACGTGATTGGTTCCGGCAATCACGCCTCCGGCTACCTGCTCGACTTGGCCGGTCATCTATTTCAATCCCCGGTTGCTTACTACACGAGTCGCCATGCCTATGACTTGGCGCCCGGATACGAGGGATTGGCCAATCCGGATTTCACTCGACCCGTCGCTGAAGGATGTCTTTTCTGCCACTCAGGAGCCGCATTACACATTCCTGGCACCTCAAACCAATATCGCTCTCCTGCCTTTTCGGCGGAAGCGATCACGTGTGAGCGTTGTCATGGTTCGGCTGAAAAGCATGTCAGCGATCCCAGAGCAGGCACGATTATCAATCCGGCGAAGCTCGAACCTGCCGCTCGCGACAGCATCTGCGAACAATGCCACTTGTTAGGAGTTGGCAGGGTGCTGAATCCAGGAAAGAAGTTTGGCGACTTTCGGCCGGGACAGCCCCTGGAAGATGTTTTCACCACTTACCGCAATGTCTCGCCTCCCGATGCAGAAGGCGAAAAATTCAAGGTCATCAGCCACGTGGAGCAACTGGCGAGAAGTACCTGTGCCCGCAAGAGCAATGGCCGGTTGTGGTGCGGAACCTGCCATGATCCGCATAATAAGCCCGTGGAACCAGTCGAGTTCTTCCGGTCGAAATGCCTTTCCTGCCACATGGAGAAGTTTCCCGGGTCGCATCCAGGTAAGGAGAGTAATTGCATCAGCTGCCACATGCCTCGACGGGATGCCAAGGATGGAGGGCATACGGCATTCACCGACCACAGAATCCGGCGACGTCCCGAGGAGCAACAAAAGCTGCCGGAAATTACCGACATTGCTGCCTGGCGCGAGCCTGCGCCCGATTTGCAGAAGCGGAATCTGGGTATCGCCTACGTGAATATCGGAGCGGAACGACGCTCCCCGCCATTTGTGGTCCGCGGTTACCGCATGCTGACGGAAGTGCAAGACCAGTTCTCCACCGACAGCGCAGTTTTCACCGCCATGGGTACGGCACTGCTCCTGGGAAAGCAATCGACGGAAGCGGAACTGGCTTTCGAGCGCGCCCTGCAACTCGATCCGAACTCGGCTGCAGGCGAGACCAACGCCGCGTCAGCATACTTGCAAGCTGCCGACATCGCTGGCGCGGTGGCACACCTGGAGCATGCCGTGACCATTGATCCATTACATCTGCCGGCGGATATGCCGCTCATCGATCTTTATAAGCGCCAGGGAAATGCGGCGAAGGCCGCCGAGTTGGCCGATAAAGTGAGCGCAGTTGTGGATCGGCAATCCGACGAGGCTGCGCAGAAAGCCTCGCCCGGCAGTTCGCCTGCAAAGGCCGAGGCGGCCTTCAAGAACATCCAGGTACTCAAAGGTGTTCCCTCCGATCAATTGATTCCCGCCATGCGATTCATCACTGCGTCACTGGGCGTGGAATGCGCCTACTGCCACGTGCAGGATCATTTTGACCAGGACGACAAGAAGCCAAAACAGATCGCACGTGACATGATGAGAATGATGCTTGCGATCGACAAAGACAGCTTCGAAGGCAATCGGGAAGTCACTTGCTACTCCTGCCACAGGGGTTCGCTCAAACCGGAAGGCATTCCCGTTGTCGACAGTGAAGCGGAGTCCAGGCCGCGAGCGGCTATGGTTTCTGGGCTAGAAAAACTCCCCGTCAACTTGCCTACCGCAGACCAACTGATTGACAACTACCTTCGTGCTCTCGGAGGAGCGGAGGCGATCGAAAAGATCACCAGCCGCGAGGAGCAGGGCACGACCACTCTGGCTGGACAAGTCGTCCACATCGAGGTTTTCGATCAGGATCCAGATAGGCAGGCAGTGGTCCTGCACATGCCCGCAGGAGACAGCATGACTGTGTTCGATGGTCATGCGGGGTGGTTCAGCATGCCGGGCAGGCTTGTACGTGATATGCACGGCTCCGACCTGGATGCTGCTCAGATGGACGCGGACCTTCACTTCCCGGTGCACATTAAGCAGGCCTTTGATGAGTTGCAGGTGGAGTACCCGGAAAAGACTGGCGATCGAGATGCCTACGTGATTTCTTGTAAGAAAGTGGGGCAGCCTCCAGTGAAGTTGTATTTCGATGAACAATCAGGACTGCTGGTGCGACTTGTGCGCTACGCTCAGTCTCCGCTGGGCCTGGTTCCCACCCGAATTGACTATGATGACTACCGGACGGTTGACGGGGTGCAGGCTCCGTATCGGCGGACGGTCGCTCGTCCGGGCGAGAAGTCGACCATCCAACTAGAGCAGATCCGGCAAAATATTCCGATGGATGATGCCAAGTTCGGCAGGCCCACATCCTCGGCGGCTGCGCCGCTAAGACCGTGAACCGGGTGTTCGATGTGCGCGTTGCGGAAACAATGCCATCGTGAGCGCCTGCTTCCCGTTCTTCCCATGGAACTGGTGTATCCTTCCCGGCTATGAGAACCGTATCCACAATTGATTATTCCGAAGCCAAGCGCGCCGTGGACCTGATCGTAGACAAAGCCTCACAGATGCGGAAGGCTGTTGCGGTTGGAGTTGCCGATTCGCACGGCGACCTGATTTGCTTTGCGCGGATGGACGGCGCACCCGTGTCTTCCATCCATATCGCCCAGAACAAGGCTTGGACGGCCGCGCGCGAGCGGAAGCCCACAAAGGAAGTCGGGGAGAAGGTGAAGCATCCGGAGAAAGGGCACGACATCGCGTACTACGGCGATCCGAGATACGTGGGGTGGGGCGGCGGGATTCCCGTTTGGAAGAACGGCGAAGTGGTAGGCGCCGTCGCGGTCAGCGGCCTATCGTCGGAGGAAGACATCGCCTTGGCCTCGCTGGGCGTGGAGTCAATTGCCGGTTCCTAGCGTGCGTTGGATTCAGTGCGATGCAAAGAACGAAAACTCGCAAGCCTTTCTCAGCTACTTGGGCTCTGCGATCCGAAGCGTTTGATTTTCCTCAATGCCGGTCGTCAAGACTTGCTTGCGCCCGGAGGGCCAATCGACCTCTACCCGGTCCATCTTGCCAACCTCCCCAAGACCGAAGTAAAGCGGGAGAACGCTTTGAGCCAGATAGCCGGACTTGCCGTCGTTGTACTTGGTATAAGTTTGCCCGCCAGCGTGCACTCGCACGGTTGCACCGAACCCGTTACGATTTGAAGTGGTGCCTTCAAGTACGATTTTCAGCCAGTGAATTCTCTTGCGCTGTGCCAGATCGCTGACCAGCACCTGCGGCTCGGAATTAAAGTCGTTGGTCACAATGTCGAGGTCTCCGTCGTTATCCAAATCGAATATGACGGAAGAGCGGCTGGACCGTGGCGCCATGACGATCGACTTGCCGCTCTGGCCGACGCAAACTTTGCTATTCAGTTTCTCCTGCGCCTGCCTCTCTTGTGGGTCAGAACAATCGATTTCAAACCATGGTGTGTAGAGGCTCTTGCGTGGCTCGATTCCGAGAACGAACTCGGCATCGTCAAACTTTTTCCCGCGATCGTTCAATAAGAGGGAATTGATGCCGTAGCGGTAGGGATAACTCATCCCGGAGGGAATGAAAATGTCATCCCACCCGTCCGCGTTTACGTCTCCCACGCTGGGTCCCCACGGCCAGTATGTTTCTACTCCGAGACGATCAGAAGCTTCTTCAAATTTCCCGTTGCCCAGATTGTGATAGAGGGCATTTCCCCAAATGTAATCGGACTTAGTTCCTTGAATATAGGAATCGGTCCAGGTGATGTTGGATTTCTTTTTTTCGTTTTCAGGTCCGGGTTCATCGCTCATGTCGGAGTGCATATCAACGATGAAGAGATCCATAAGGCCATCGTTGTCGTAGTCGAAAAACTTAATTCCCATGGCGCCCCACGGAGTTTTGGGAAAATACTGATCGGTTTTCTCGACAAACTTCTTGCCGCCCTGGTTTTCATAGTAGTGGCTGTGTCCTTGCATGTTAAGGAAGAAGATGCCGGGCCAGCCGTCGCCATTCACGTCTGCGAATGTGGCATCGCCGCACCAGCCGTGCGGTTTCAATCCAACTTCAGCGGTCACGTCCTTGAACCGGTTGTGGCCCATGTTCTTGTAGAGCACGGGATATTCGTAACGGTCCGGGTGCAGGTGACCATCAAAGGCATTGGGTATGCCGACGTACTCGCCGTTCGGTCCCTTGTCGTCGTTGGTGTACTCGCCGACGTTGCAGACCAGAAGATCCAGCAGGCCGTCGTTGTCGTAGTCGAAGAAGAATGCGCCTGAAGAATGAGCGACCAGTCCCAGACCTGCTTCCTGGGTGATGTCCGTGAAGTGCCCGTGGCCGTGGTTTTGAACAACACATTTCCGCCACGAACCGTGGTGACGAAAAGGTCCTGGTTGCCGCCGTTGTCGATATCGGCGAAGGCGGCTGCCACGCTGACCCGGCCCGGTAATCCGACGCCAGCTTCCTGGGTGATGTTCTTAAACTTGCCACCACCGAGGTTTCTCCACAGTTCGTTACCGCCCACTTGATTTACAAAATAGATGTCGTACAGTCCGTCACCGTCAACGTCTGCCACCGCGACAGCGCTACCGTGATCGTAGTGGCCCATCCTCATGTGCTTGGTAACATCGTCAACCGCATGATGAGAGAAGGTAATCCCAGATTTCTTCAGGCGGTCCGTAAATTGAAATTGATAAAACACGTTGAACTGTTTGGCCGCTTCGATCTGAGCTTTCTTGCGGGCAGGAAGAGCATCCCTGCCCATATCGTCCTCGGGATAGCGCTGGCGGACTCCGGAATCGGTGGCGATGCCGGTCAGCATGAGAACTGCAACCAGGAGCAGCCGTTGGGCAGAAAGAATGAGCAAACGATTTCCCCAGAACCCCATTTGGAATCTCCTGGCAACGGATTGTACTGTAGCCGATTTGCCGCCTCAAATGAGAGAATCGCTTGCAAGCAATCCGGCGGATGCAAGAAGATTAGCGGTCCTCCGCCTGGCCTTATGCGGGTAAACATTTTCCATAACCACGTCGGTGGCGAGTGAAGCGAGAGACGATGGCAGGTATGCGTTTCTCTATTCGGCTTGGTGTGCTGGCTGCGGTGTTCATCTCTGGTTGCTTTCTCGCGGCTCAGACCGCGAAGGAGCAGGTGGCAGCGATTACTTCCGCGTTGCAGTCGGGGCAATTCGACAAGGCACTGCAACTGCTGCAACCCGAACTGCAACAAAGCCCCAAGAATCCGCAATTGTGGACCTTGCGCGGCATTGCTCTTTCCGGAAAAGGAGACAAGAGGGAAGCGTTGGGCGCCTTCCGCCACGCACTGGAGAATGCGCCCGATTATCTGCCCGCCCTCGAAGGGGCGGCGCAGATCGAGTACGAGAACGGGGGGAAAGATGCGGTTGCGTTGTTGCAGCATATTCTGCAGTTGCGTCCGAACGATCCAACCACTCATGCCATGTTAGCCGTGTTGGCTTACCGGCGCGGCGACTGCAACGCTGCGGTTGCTCACTTTAACCAGAGTGGTGCACTACTGGAATCGCAACCCGGAGCATTGCAGGCGTACGGCGATTGTCTGGTGCGGCTGAAAGAAACCGAGAAGGCGATTTTGATCTTCAGTCGCGCGTTGGCGCAGTCGAACTCTGATGCGAGCGTTCGTTGTCGGCTCGCATCAGCTCAGATGATGGCGCAGCATTCCAAAGATGCGATCGCCACATTGCAGCCGCTGCTACAACAAGAGCCGGCGGATGCCAATATCCTCGACCTGGCAGCCTCCGCTTACGAAGCGGATGGAAATACTCCCGAGGCGGTTCGACTTCTACGGCAGGCCATCGTGGCCGATCCCCACAATGTCAATCTCTATCTTGATTTTGCTAACGTTTCCATTGACCACCAGTCCTTCCAGGTCGGTGTGGATATGATCAACGCTGGACTGAGAGCGGAGCCGAAGGCGGCGGCATTGTACGTGGCGCGCGGCGTCCTCTACGTGCAGCTTGCACAATATGACCAGGCCGAGGCTGATTTCGAAGCGGCTGACAGGCTGGATCCGAGGCAGTCGGTGGGTTCGGCTGCGGAGGGTTTAGCCGCCGTGCAGGAGAACGATCCTGAGCGCGCGCTGGCTACAGTGCGATCAAAATTGGTGAAGAGACCCAACGATCCATTTCTGCTTTACCTGCAGGCGGATATTCTGACGCAACGCGGGCCCGATCCGGGCAGTGTGGAATTTCGCGAAGCCATGGCGTCCGCCAAGAAAGCCATCTCGTTCCGCCCTTCGTTGGCGGCGGCGCATGATGTTCTGGCGAAGCTCTACCTGCAGGCAGGACAGAATGAAGCCGCCATCGAGCAGTGCCGCAAAGCTTTGAGCAGCGACCCCAAGGACCAAACGGCGCTGTATCACCTGATTCAGGGGCTGCGTAAGAGCGGGAAAACGGGCGAGATTCCGGCCTTGCTCAAGCACTTGGCCGACCTCCGCATGGAGGGCACCAAGGAAGAAGCCGAACACAATCGTTACAAGCTGGTGGAAGAGAAAACTCAATCCTTGGAGCCACAACGGCCTTGACCATCTCTATGAACCGCCGCGACTTTGTGCGACTTTCTCTTGGTTCTGCTCTCCTGACGACGGCACCCAGGCTCCTGGCCCAGGGGGTCGCTGCTCACACGGTCAAGCCGGTGGCGCGTCCGGCGCCGTCGGGGCGTCCCTTCTACGCGCACTTCGTCGATGTCGCAGCGGCCGCGGGGCTGCACGCTCCAGTGATTTACGGCGGAGTGGAAAGCAAGAAATACATTCTGGAGGCTACCGGTTGTGGGTGCGCCTTCATCGACTATGACAACGACGGATGGATCGATGTTTTCCTGCTGTCCGGTACACGTTTGGAGGGAGATCCGCCGGACGCGACCAACCGCCTCTACAAGAACAACCGCGACGGCACCTTTACCGATGTGACGGAGAAGGCCGGACTGAAAGCGGTGGGGTGGGCGTCGGGCGTTTGCATTGGCGACTACGACAACGACGGGTTCGAGGACATTTTCTGCACGTACTTTGGGCAGAATCGTCTCTACCGCAACAACGGGGATGGAACGTTTACCGACGTGACCAAAGCCGCCGGCCTTTGGAATGATCAGCCACGCTGGGGAGCGGGATGCAGTTTCCTGGACTACAACCGGGATGGGCACCTGGATCTGTTCGTCTCCAATTACGTGCGGTTTTCTTTCGAGCACGCGCCCGTGCCCGGGGAGAATGTGAATTGCAATTGGAAGGGTGTCCCGGTTGAGTGCGGGCCGCGGGGATTGCCCACCGGAAAACATTCGCTGTACCGCAACCATGGCGACGGCACGTTTACGGATGTGAGCGAGGAGTCTGGGATTGCGAGCGCAACCGGGTGCTACGGAATGACGGTGGTCGCCGCCGATCTCGATGAGGACGGCTGGACGGACATTTTTGTCGCCTGCGATTCCACCCCCAGCCTGCTATTCATGAACAACCACAACGGAACGTTCCGTGAAGAGGGCGTAGTGCGCGGAGTAGCGCTCAGCGATGACGGCATGGAGCAGGCGGGAATGGGCGTGGGAGTGGGCGATTACGATCTGGACGGCCATCTGGATCTGTTCAAGACTCACTTTGCCGAAGATGCCAACGCCCTTTATCACAACGACGGCAAGGGAAATTTCGATGACCTCACACGATCCTCGCGGGTCGCCGTCGATACCCGCTACGTTTGCTGGGGAGCCGGAATGGTCGATCTGGACAACGACGGCTACCCGGACCTTTTTGTGAGCACGGGCAATGTTTATCCGGAAGTGGAGCGCAAGTTGCCGCAATATGCCAACAAGACACCGCGCATCCTGTTTCGAAACCTGGGCAATCGTACCTTCGAAGAATTGAGCCAGGAGGCTGGTCCAGGGGTGACCGACGCACACTGCAGCCGAGGGTGCGCATTCGGAGATTTCGACAACGATGGGGATCTCGACATTCTCATCGTCAATATGAATGAGCCGCCGTCTCTGCTGCGCAATGACATGAAGAAAGCGCAGAACTGGATCAAAATCAAACTCGAGGGAGTCAAGTCAAACCGCAGTGCCATTGGAGCGCGGGTGGTGGCCCACTACGGTGACAAGGCCCAGGCGCAAGCGGTGCTCAGCCAGTCGAGCTTTTACTCCTGTAACGATTCCCGGCTGCATTTTGGCCTGGGTGGATTCAACTCGGTCGACCTCGACATCTACTGGCCCAATGGTCTGCACGAAAAATATAAAGGGCTTTCGGTGAACCGGCTTACAACTCTGCGAGAAGGATCAGGAATTGTGGAGAACAAAGGCTGGAATCGAGGCTGATCTCCCCGCGCGGGCTCCGGCGCACATGGCACTCGTTCCGCCGTGCATGGAGTTAAAGATGTTTCCCCACCGACGTACAAGAAAGTTCTTGACAACTGAAATTCGTAGTATTTATATATTACTGCTCTGAGTAAACGTTTTCTCATTCGCTTCTTCGTCGAAGCGTGCCTGGGGGCAACTTATGCAGGGAAGAGTGCAGCCGCGTAGCTCACTGTGGGTATTGTCTGCCGTCCTTTTCAGCACTGCTGCGTTCGCGCAGTTCACCGCCAACATTCAAGGCGTCGTGCAGGACCCCAGCGGCGCGGGTGTTCCGAAGGCGACGGTTCGACTGGTCAATGTCAACACCGCAGTCTCCGGAGAAACCACAACGGACGGCGCCGGCAACTATCGCTTCGTGAGTCTCGCCCCGGGTCGCTATCAGATTACCGTCGAGGCGACAGGCTTCGCCAAGAGCCAAGTCGACATTGAACTGCTGACGGAGCAGAACTTGTCAGTGCCCGTCACGCTCAAGGTGGGCTCGACCTCCGAGGCGATTACGGTCACGACCGAAGCTCCTGTGGTCGACAGCGCAGACAGCCGCTCGCAACTCACTCTCGAGAATCAGGCGGTGGCGGAGTTGCCCATCGTCGGCCGTAACCTGGTCACGCTGGTCACGCTGGCGCCGGGAGTTTCTGGCCTGGGGACGAGCGCGGCGGGCAGCCCTGCGTCAGGCGTGGACAACTTCTCCACCGAAGAGCAGGTTGACGCCAGCGCCAACGGTCAGGGCGGGAATAACAACCAGTACGTTGTGGACGGGCTCGATGTAACCAGCGGTATTCGCCAAGGCGTTCTGAATCTTACTCCGCAGCCCGAGGCGATCCAGGAAACCAGCGTTCAGGTCAACACGTTCAGCAGCGAGTACAGCCGAGCGGCCGGGCTGCAAACGATGTTCACCACGAAATCTGGCACCAACCAATTTCACGGTTCAGCATCGGACTACTTCTATTACGAGAAGATGTTCGCGAGCCAGCATTTCGTGAGCTACCCCTACCTGCCCTTCCATTCCAACAACATGGATTTTGCCATCGGCGGCCCGGTGATCCCGCATCACGATTTCTTTTTCTACTTCTCGGTTGAACCGCTGCGCTCCTCGGCTGGCTCCGGTTCAAAAGTGACTTTCGCAGATCCGGCGTTCATAACGTGGGCTCAGGGCAATAACGCTCCGGTCGCGACCGCAGGCACAGTAGGCACTGGAGTACTCACCAACTATCGGCCCGCCAACCTGACCGGCGTCACGCCGATAAACGCGGCGACCTATTTCGGCAGCAATGCAGCGCAGGTTCCCATTTGCCAGGCGGATCCAGCGTCGGTCGACAACATTCCCTGCGATACGAACGTGGAAGACAGCGCTTCATTTGGCGCCACCTCGATACGTAATGGCACGCAGTATTTCGCTCGCATTGACAAGAATTGGAAGAACGACCGTATCTACGTGAGCCTCTTCCGGACTCTTTTGCTGACTGGCGCACCATCGGCCATGCCCCAGTTTTCCGCCTTAAACAACACCTGGCAGGTCGCGGGGCAGGCGTCGTGGACGCACACTTTTTCGCCGACGCTGCTGAATGAATTCACTGCCGGTCAGAGCCGGGTGGAGGGCGTGCTGGGCAGTGGGGCGCCAGCCATGAGTTACTCCGTTCCTTCAATATCGGTAAACGGCATCAATGTGGATTCGGGCCAAGCCTTTGGCGTGGGCTTCGCCCAGGGAGATTTCATTCAGCACAACTATCACTGGCGCGACGTCCTCACGCACGTAAAGGGTGCGCACACTCTAAAGTTTGGTTATGAGGGCTGGTATGGCGATGACGTCGAGCCCTTTCAGGGGCCATGGTCCCAACCAAAATTCTCTTTCAACAATCTGCTGACCCTGGCAGAGGATTCGCCCACGGTCGAGAATGGAATCTACTACAACCCCTCGACCGGAACGGAGCAGCTGTGGAGTTGGGATGCGGCGTCCAGGACCTTTGGGTTGTTTGTAGAAGACACCTGGAAGGCCAGGAAAAATCTGACCGTGACCTTGGGTCTGCGCTATGACGATAGCGGCAATCCGTGGTCGAAGAGTCCGTCGACAGTGTTTGGAAACTTCTACCTGGGCACTGGCACCACCGAGCAACAGCAAGTGACCAATGGCTACGCCAAGGCCACGCACAACGCCTTGCTGCATTCGGTCAACAATCTGTTTAGTCCCCGCATAGGTTTTGCCTGGGACCCCACGGGGAATGCCGATTGGGTAGTGCGCGGCGGGTTCGGCCTCTACAACAACTGGCTGACCCAGGCCAACGTGCAGGAAGAATTCCGCGGCAGCCCGCCGGGAGAGGTTGCACCGACCTTCTACGCGGGCGGGACAGCGTCGGCGCAAGCTCCTATTTTTGTTCTCGGAAACAGCAACAAGGCTCCCTATGGATTTACCTTCCCGACTTTCGGGCCAGGGACAGGTTCCACGCCGCAATCTGGGGGCGGGCTTGACGCGCAAGGAGGAATTGTCGGAGCTGGTTTCGCCATTGGCGCCATTAATCCGCTCCTGAAGTCTCCGAAATCTGATGTCTGGTCCGTAACCTTGGAACGGAAGATCAGCCACAACTTTGCGGCCAGCGTCGGCTACAACGGATCTCACTCCTTTAATATCGTCAGCAACGGCAACTCGATTGGGAACGTCTCCTATGGAGTCGACATCAATGCCTTCCCGGGCGATCTGATGCTGAACAACAGCACAACTCCAACCCGGCTCAATCCCAGCTTTGGTGCGATTACGTATGCCGACAACGACCGCCACGGCAACTACAATGCGGTGATCTTCGACGTTCGGGGGCGCTTTTCACGAGGGTACGTGGATGCTTCTTACACTCGTTCCCGTTCCCAAGATGATTCGCTCTACTACCCCGACTCCGAAGGGCTGAATCCTCAGCAGTATTACGGGCCATCCATCTTCGATGTGCCCAATCGCTTCTCTCTCAGTTTCAACTACCAACTGAAAGGCTTGAATGGCGGGAGGGGAGCTGTGGGCTATTTGACTGGCGGGTGGGGAATCAGCGGTACCAGCATCTTCCAGTCGGGGTATCCGTTGACCCCCGCGAACGTAAACTCCTACCAGCCCGTTTGCGCAAATACCGGGACGGGTGCCCCGCCTTGCCCGTCGGCCGCGAACCCGGCGGTCGGCTATGGCCCGTCAAGCGGTGACTACCTTGGTGACGGGGATAATCTCGCCTACCCGGATGTTGTCAGTTACAGCCAGTCCCATTCCAATAGGTCTTGGCTGACGGGAGCGATACCGAAGAGTGACTTCGCCGTACCCACTTTCTCGAACAGTGGCGCGAATGGAAATGAGAAGGCGATGCAGTTCCGCGGACCAAATTTTGCGGAGACGAATATCAACTTCTACAAAGACACGCACATCACGGAAAGGGTCATTTTCCAGTTCCGGTTTGACATCTTCAATTCCTTCAACCGGGCAAACTACGTGGACTTCACCAGCTTTTCAAACATCCAAAATGGCGGTGTCGACATGAATCTCCCGGATGGGACTTTCGGCCAAGCGACCTCATCGCACGAGCCTAGATTCTGGGAACTGGGAGGCAAGATTTCATTCTGAGCCACGGCAAGCCGCCGCGCAACAGCCGGTCCGCTTCGACTGAGGCGGATCGGCTTTTTCGTTTGGGAACGGAAAACGAGGCTTTTACATTGGCTGTGCTACAGGCTCGTGAAGTATAAGCATTGGTGGGAGAGACGGGCCGACGATGACAGTCATCCATCCGATCCGGAGGATTTGCATCCTTCTAGTTCCGTTTCTTGTCCTGGCCTGTGTGTTCTCTCAAACCGCGGGAGACCCTGATCCGATCGCCTCGGCGCTGCGAAACCAAGAATTTGAAAAGGCTCTCGAACTGCTCCGCCCGGCGCTGCAACAATCCCCGGACAACCCCAAATTGTGGGCGATGCAAGGTGCGGCCTATGCGGGGGAGAGGCGTAGGCAAGACGCCTTGGCTTCATTCCGCGCTGCGCTCAAGATTTCGCCCGATTATCTTCCAGCCTTGCAAGGCGCCATCCAGATCGAATACGAGGGTGGCAGCAAGGACGCAATTCCACTCCTCCAGCGTATGCTTCGCGGTCATCCTGCCGACCAAACGAGCCACGGCATGCTGGCGGTGCTCGAGTATCAGCAGGGAAATTGCGCGGTCGCGATTGCTCATTTTGAGAAGGCCGGAGAGTTGTTTGACTCTCGCCCCGACGGGCTGCATGCGTATGCCGCGTGCCTGGTGAAGCTCAGGCAACTCGATAAGGCAAGCGAAGTTTTGCGGCGGACTTTGGTACTCAGCCCGGCACTCAGCCCGCAGGACGAGCGAGAGCGTCATCTTCTCGCCGCCGTCCAGTTGATGGCTCACCAGCCGCAGGACGCGCTTTCCACACTGCAGCCGATGTTGCAGGCAAGTAATCCGGATGTCGAGACCCTGGAATTGGCTTCTCGCGCATACGAGGACTCCAAGGACACGCCACAGGCGGTGAGTGCTCTGCGTCAGGCGATTTTGCTCGACCCGCAGAACGTCAACCTCTACGTGGATTTTGCCAACCTGAGTTCTGCGCATGATTCTTTTCAAGTGGGCATTGACGTGGTGAGCGATGGTATTGGCCAGATGCCGAAGGCGGTGCCGCTCTACTTGGCACGTGGCGTTCTCTACGTTCAGTTGGCCCAGTACGACAAGGCGGAGGCCGACTTTGAAACAGCCCACCAACTGGATCCCCACCAGTCTCTCAGCGCTGCCGCGCAGGGACTCCTGGCGGAGCAGGAGAACAATCTGGAGGGTGCACTGGCGAAGGTGCAGACAAAACTGGCAGAAAAACCGAATGATCCGGTTCTGCTCTACCTGCGGGCGGACTTCCTCTCGCAAAGAGGTGTCGAGCCCGGCACACCGGAATTTCAATTGGCGATGCGATCCGCCACGCGAGCCGTCTCCTTGCGGCCGGGGCTGAGCGGGGCTCGGACGGTGCTGGCAAAGCTTTATCTGCAGACCGGCGATTACCGCCAGGCTGTCGAGCAATGCCGGAAGGCTCTGGAGCAGGATCCGAAGGATCAGACTGCTTTGTATCACCTGATCCAGGGATTGCGGAAAACAGGGGACAAAGCTGAGATCCCTGACCTGCTGAAACGACTGGCGCAGCTGCGCAAACAAACAGCGCACGAAGAAAGCCAGCGCTACCAGTACAAATTAGTGGAAGAAGACGCCCCACCCAAGTAGCCGACACTTCTGCGGAGTCGACCTCGCGGTTCGACCTTGCGACGCATCAGGCTTTCAGCAATACATACGTGCTGTAACTTTCCTTATCGATCTTCATAAACGGACGCAGGGCCACGCTGCTTCCGTCAGCGGCCGTGGCAAGCCAATCTCCCGTGGCGTTGTTTGCGGGCTTGGCTTGCAGCAATGCGTTGCGATCAAAACTGGGTTGTGAATCGGCGATGGCGAATAACACCAGCGGGCCTTGCACCAAAGCCACTACGTTGGGATGATTTGCGTCGACCGTTTCCAGCCGAACGGGCATGGGGAGTTCCAGTTCGACGCGATCGCCGTCTTTCCAACTGCGCCGGATGCTGGCGAATGTGCCCGGCTGCACTGGATCGGAAACTCGATTGCCATTGACGGAAAGGATTGGGTTCGGCGTAGCCCAACCGGGAATGCGGAGACGGAGCGTAAAGTCCTTGGGCTGTGAAGCCGACACTTGGATCTGGATCTTGTTATCGAAGGGATAATTAGTTTCCTGCTTTAGTCCGTACCGTCCAGCAGCGTCATTCCATTGCACGCGCGAAGGCGTGAACAGATTTACATACACGCCATCGGCGGAACGCAGATACGCGCTGATGTGGTAATCGGCCGCCAGTTGCGGGAAGGTTCCGGAACAGCACGGCCATTTCTGGCCGTACCACACCTTCTTGCCGGTTGTGGCGTAGTCGGAATAGTAGAACGAAGTACCGTCCGCCTGAATCGGCCATGCCCCGAGGATCGTGTTGTACAGGACGCGCTCCATGCTGTCGCCGTAGCGCGAATCCTTGGTGACACGAAGCAAGTAGCGCGTGATTTTGAAATGGCCATAAGCGCCGCACGGGGTTTCGAAGCTGGCGTGAGTGGACGCCAGACTGTCGCCCAGTTGACCGCGGCCGGGCTCTCCAAACGCTTCATCAGGTCCCCAGCCGCCGGTCGCGAAGCTTTCTGTCGTCAGCAGCATCTCAAACCCGTTTTTGGCGGCCCGCAAATGTTTTTCGCTTCCCAGCGTGATGTAGGCTTGCATCGCCGAACTGAAGGCATTCACATGGCTGTAGGCATGTTCGAAGGGCAGTACGTTATTGCCTTCGGCAAGGGGATTGAAATAGGTGTCGTCTTCAAGATACTGCTTCGCCATGTCGCGGTAGAAGGCGTGGCCGCTGCGTTGATAGGCGAGAAACAGATTTTCGGGCAGAGTGTAAGTCTCGTCCCAGGTGAAGGAAGTATCCTTGTGCGGGCGGGAGCGTTGTTCTTGCCGTGAAAGTGCTTTTTCAGGCAGATAGGCGACCATGGCGTGGGTCAGCTTTTCGTGAATATCCATGGCCAGCGGATCGTGGACGAACTCGTGGGCGTCGATCAGGCCGCAGGAAAGCTTGTCATAGGTGTAGGCCGGGAGCCGATAGCCCGCGAAGAACTTAGCCTTGGAATCGAGTGTCTCCCCGTAGCCTTTCACCAGGCGATTGACTTTTGCCTTGGTAGGTTCATCTCCCGTCACGGCGTAGGCGCGTGCCAGTCCGGAGAGATATTGTCCGAAGCTGTGGCCAGCGATGAAGCCATGAAAATCATTGCGCTCCAGGCTGAAGCCAGTCAGATCGTACCAGCCGCCCATGTCTTCGCCCGGCGCAGGCAAGCCCGCAACCTGACGGAAGACCTTGAGCAAGCGGTCGTCGTCGAGATTCAGGAAACGGGCATGGTTTTCTTTGAACTGACGTTTCATGGGACCGTCGAGCAGTTCCACGTCGGAATAGGCAAAAGTTGCGAGCGGAGTTTGAACCGCGACCGTCCCTTTATCCAATGCCCCCCATGCGGGAACGATACGAGTTGCGCAAGCCGCTGCGGTCGTAGCCGTAGCTGCTTTCACAAAGGTTCTGCGGCTGACGTGGGGAGACATTTTCTCCACCTCCTGAGCAAAGGGTCGCAATCGGGAAGTTGTAGCAAACGTTTACCAATCCAGCTTCCGCCTCCGGCGTTTATTTGTCAACTCTATCTCTGCGGAGCTTCTTCATGTTTTTCACCCAGACTAACGAAATCATAGGCAGCAAAAGTGACCGGAATACACTCAGGCGCCAAATCCTTGCTTCAGCGCATCGTCTTCAGCGCATCATCGATTTCTGACATGTCGCTCGGGAGCAGCCGGAACTGTGCTGCTCCGATGATTCCCGAGACTTGTTTTACGCTGCGAAAACCGACAATCGCGCCGGTTACCGCCGGATTATTCAGGGTCCAGGCAATGGCCACTTCTCCGGGAGTGCGCCCATGCCGATTTCCGATTTCATGCAGGCGCTCCACTAGTTCTAGATCCCGGGAAAGCAGCGGTTCCTGAAAGTTAGGGAGATTTCTGCGCCAATCCTCAGCCGTGAAGTTGGCTACTCGCTCGCGCGTCATCGCCCCGGTGAGCAGACCGGCGGACATGGGCGAATACACAATGACACCGATGTTGTTGTGCGATGTGAAAGGCAGGATTTCTTTCTCGATCTCACGGGTGACGATGGAATAAGGCGGCTGGAGCGATGTGATCGGGGCAATGGTTTGTGCCCGCAGCATCTGGGAGACGCTGAAGTTGGAGACGCCGATATATCGGATTTTACCTTCCGTCCGCAGGCGCGCTAGCTCTGTCCAGCCTTCCTCGATGTCCTCATCCGGCTCGGGCCAATGGATCTGATAGAGATCGATCACATCCGTTCGCAGCCGGCGCAAACTGTCTTCGCATTCACGCCGAATCGACTGAGCTTTGAGGCACGCTCCAATGGTTCCGTTGGCGTCCCAAACCCGCTCGCACTTGGTAAAGACGTAGGGCTTTGGAGTGCATCCTTCTAGCGCGCGCGCCACTACTTCTTCTGAATGGCCGAGACCGTAGAGTGCGGCCGTGTCAATCCAGTTGAGACCGTAATCTATAGCAGCGTGAATTGCAGGGATAGAGTCGTTTTCGTTTTGGGGTCCCATGCTCCCGTTCCAACCACCTCCTCCAATAGCCCAAGCGCCAATTCCGACGGGCGTAATGTAGAGGCCGCTGTTTCCGAGTTGCCGTTTTTCCATAGAGAATCACCTTGGTGTGCGTTTGGGCTGAAGCATATACCAACTGTGAAATCGCTTGCTCAATAATCTCAAGAAACGGGACGTTAGCTTGCCGGGAATTCGAAACTGGAAACAAACAAAAGGGGAACCCAGAGTGCAACCGGGAGGGCCTACTCGTCCGCCATTTTCATGATGGGTGTCGCTGAGGGTGCGTCCTTTGGAAGGCCGAATTGATCCGCTCGCATGCGCCACTGAGCCGGTTCAACTGGCAGCCCGCTGGACGACCGTGTGCCATGAGTTTGAAGGAAGGAATCCTCGGCAATTAACTGTAAGCTGCTGATATATATAAGCTTACTTAGATTGCTTTCGGCGAATGTTGTTGTCTGGGAGCGGTGTTGCCGAAGTCCGCCGTCCAAAGCCGTCCTCGATTCTGCCTGCACGTTCCCCTAAGGTGAGACTCGGAATGCGCACGTCCACGCGAGGTCCTCTGCGGCTCAGTGTAGAGCGAGTGGGTGCGGTTAAAAACTTCTTGACAGCCCCTCCGGGGCAAGGCTATAACCTGTTTTGATTAGGCGAGAAATCGTTTACTTTGTTGACCTAACCACCGCGCTGTGGAGGGGAACACTGTGGCAAACTCGAAGCCTTCATCTATTCTGCAGATGTTGTCCTTTCTGACTCTAGTGTTTTGCGGTCTTCCCGGCTTTGCTCAATACAGCAGCAACGTGCAGGGTGTGGTTTCGGATCCTGCAGGCGCAGCGATCGACGGAGCTTCCGTTGTATTGCGCAACCTGGATAACGGGGTCACGGCCACGACCACTACGAGTGATTCTGGAAACTACCGCTTTAGCAGCCTTTCGCCGGGCAACTATGCAGTGTCCGCCGAGGCCAACGGTTTCAGGAAGACGGAATCCACCTTTGCGCTCAACACCTCGGAGACGAAGGGCATTAATCTGGCTTTGCCGGTCGCTAGCGCCCAGCAAACGATCACCGTTGAAGTGCATGCTCCGTTGGTGGACACCGATGACAGCCGCCTGCAGGCGACTCTGTCAGCCGATACCGTTCGCGATCTGCCGTCGGCGAATCGCAACCTTTGGGATATCTTGGCCGTCACCCCCGGCGTGGTGGGCGTAGGCACGCGTCTAGCTGGAGAAGCTCCCGGTGGTCTGCCCGACAACTTTGGAACTCAAACTCCGCAAATCAGCGCCAATGGACGCAGTTACACTGGCAACGTCGTCATGGTGGACGGCTTGAATGTGACCAGCCCGGTCCAAAACGGCAATATCATTCTTGCGCCAATCCCGGATGCGGTGCAGGAGGCCTCGCTGCAAACTAACTCATGGTCCGCTGAAGACAATCTGGGCAGCTCAATTCTGATTCAGGTCACCACAAAGTCGGGGACCAACCAATTTCACGGCACGGGCAGCCTGTTTTTCGCTAATCAAGATTTGCAGGCGACGCCGGACTTTGTCTCAGGGCCAGCTTTGCCCTATGCCCGTAAGGATCTGGTAGGTGCGCTCGGTGGACCGATTCGTAAAGGCAAGACTTTTTTCTTCGCGGATTTCGAAAAACTCTGGTCAACCGTGCCCGGTGCGACGGGGCAACAGCTATTTGAGGATCCGGCGTTTGTGCAATGGGCGCAAGCGAACTATCCCAACACCGTTGGGACGCAGGTTCTCGCGGGATGGCCGGCCACGAATCTGTTTGGCGGCACGGTTGCCCAAACGGCGCAGACCTACCTTCCGGCTGGGTTGTGCGGTACATCGGGAGCACCACCCTGCAGCCTTGCAATGGTGGACACCGGCAGCTTCAACGCCGCCGAATACTACAATGCACTGCAATACAACTTCCGGCTCGATCAGTACTTCACCGATAGGGATCGGTTGTACCTGAGCTACTATAACGACTCGTTCGATCAGCAGCAGAAGTCTCCGAGGCCGAAGCTGGGCTCGTTGGATATCATGAGAAACCGGTATGCCCAGATTGACTTTACCCATACGTTTAATTCCAGTCTCCTGTTGGAATCGAGTTTCGCTTTTGCCAGCGTGGGTGGGGCCAATGGTCAGGACGCCAATTTGAGTGTACCCAACGTTTCCGTCGCCGGGAATCTCACCGGTTGGTCGGTTGGAGGTGGCTGGGGACCGGGCGAGTACAGGGGTCCGATGTACAACTGGCGTTCGGTGTTGAACTGGGTGCATGGAGAACACACTTTCAAGTTCGGCTATGACGGTGCCAGGGGCATCGAGCATGGTGATTTCACTCCAGCCAACATTCGTCCAGGCTTTACCTTCAACAACCTGCTCGACCTCGTGCAGGACAATGTCCACCAGGAGTCGGTGGGCGCCTATAACCCGCTGACCGGGTTAGCCGGGACCGTGCAGTTCGGCGGCAAGGAAGACCCCTTCGGCTTTTTTGCGCAAGACGACTGGAAGGTAAAATCGAATCTTTCCTTGACGCTTTCCATGCGCTGGGACGACTTTACCAATCACACTCCCTGGGGAAACAGCAACTTCCAATTTAGCGCGCTGAACCTGGGAACCGCGGGCAACTTCAACGAACAGGTTCAGTACGCCACCGTCGGGACAGTTCCGGCCGTATTTGCCCACGCCATGGCAGCCATCTTTAGCCCGCGGATCGGCTTCGCCTGGGATCCAACGAAGACTGGTAGGTGGGCCGTGCGCGGTGGAGTCGGTGTGTATCATGACTGGATCGCGATGGGCCAGACCATCGACCAAACGCGTAACAATCCTCCCGGAGTGTTGAGCGAGACGTTCACAGACGTCGCACCAACCGTGAATGGCGTACCGGGTCAACCGCTAGGTAACTACTTTTCCATTGCGCCCTCCGGTAGTTATCCTTGGGGATTTGTCTTGCCCCCGATTCCGGCAGGGAGTTTGAATGCCGCTGGCGGGATCGTAGGGGTGCCGACCAATGTTGACTCCCTTGATCGAAATATGAAGGCGCCTCTCGCCGCGAACTATGTGATCGGTGTAGAGCACCAGTTGCCAGCAAACTTGGTGGCGGGCGCCAATTATTCCGGTTCACGCAGCTACAACGGCCTCACGGGAGCGGATGTGAACCGTGTGCCCGGCGACGTGAGTTTCTCGGGGGCCGCAGGCAGCGTTGTGGAGACATTCGCCCGCCCGAACCCCAACTTTGGACAAATCATTTATGTCAACAATGCCAACCGGGCTACTTACAACGCAATGATTCTTACCCTCCGCGGACGAGCCGGACACCGAGGAAGCTTCCAGGCTTCGTACACTCTCTCCCATGCCAAGAATTATCCTGAAGCGAACACTCGTTTCGATCAGGACGGCCAGAATGGGGGTGCGAACATCCCCGATCAGAATGCTTATTTTAGCTATTTCGGGGACGCTAATTACGATGTGAGGCAGCGCTTCTCGTTCTCTGGCGTGTACACGATACCTGGGCTCAAGAGTGGCGTTGGGCGAATATTGACCGGAGGCTGGGAGGTGTCGAGCATTATTGCCGTCCAGACGGGCACTCCGTTCTGGGTGATCGACAACCGTCCGCCTGACGTGATGTGCGACCAAGGTGGCACGCCGACTCCGTGTTCCAGTGCTGCAGCCGGGAGTCCCGTAATCACGCCGAACGTGCTTGCGCCCGACAGTGGTGACTACACCCTTAGCGGGGTCAATTACAGCGTGCCGAACCTGCCCAGTCAAAACTTTACTGGGTCGCATAGCCGTTCGGCCTACATCAAGGGAATATTCACGGCTGCTGATTTTCCACGGCCGGCTCAAGGATCGGAAGGCAATGAGCCCCGCAACATCTACCGCAACCCGGGCATGTTCCAGGCGGATGCCAGCGTCTTAAAGAACAACAAACTGCCCTGGCTTGGGGAGCAGGGCAACCTGCAGTTCCGTTTTGACTTTCTCAACGTTTTCAACCATGGCAACTTGGGCACTGTCGATCCGAACATGGCGGATGGCACTTTCGGCAAAGTTACCAGCACTCTCAATCCATTCGACGCGAGAAAGATTGA
>Ga0074044_10001413_pt1 | contig 21691 bp, 14 predicted proteins | sample BogForMeECP23OM1_FD_94443 | JGI IMG/M metagenome (GOLD analysis project Ga0074044, IMG submission 94443) | Bog forest soil microbial communities from Calvert Island, British Columbia, Canada - Bog Forest MetaG ECP23OM1 | ecosystem: Environmental > Terrestrial > Soil > Wetlands ...
GGTCAGCGCGCTCACCAGAACGGCCGCGCGCGCGCAATCCTCCTCGAACGCCGAGCGATCCGTTACCACACTCAGCAACCGGCCCTGCGGCAGCGCGGCGATGCAGCCGGCCGGGTCGCAGCGCGCAGCGGGATCGCGCGCGGCAGCCGGATCGCGATCGTCGCCGTCGGCGCGCAGCCATTGCTCGACGGCGAAGGCGTTGAAACGCTTGCCGACGACCTCAAGCCGCCCGTCCGCGTCGCGCACCGCGACGAGATCGCCCGAAGGCGCGACGATCGCATCGAAGCGCGGCCCGTTGAGAGCGCCGATGAGGCCGAGCGCGGCCAGCGGAATCGCGGTCGCGCGAAACAGCCAGCTGCGCCACAGCACGGCGCTCATCACCGCAAGGCTCAGTAAGGCAAGCGCGGAGGGCGCAAACGCGCGCACGTGCAGCGTCGAGCCCGGCGCGGCGGCGAGAAAGCGCGCGACCCAGAGAATGAACTTGATGCCGAGGCCGACATAGAGCCAGACCGGCGCGTCGAGCCCCAGCGGATAAAGCGCAGTCCCCAACAGCGCGCCGGGCACGGCGAAGCATTCGATGATCGTCAACGTTAGCGGATTGCCGATCAGCACGTAAGGGCTCAGATCATGAAAATGATAGGCCATGAACGAGGCGGTGGCGCTCGTCGCGCACAGTGCCCCAAGCATGAGCCGGAGCGGCTTGTCGACGACATGGACCATCAGCGCGCCGCGGTGCGGCGGGCGCCCGCGCGCCGGCAACCACGGATCGGGCCGGTGGTCGAGCCGCGCAATCCGCGCCTCCATCACCGCGACGAGCGCGGCGAACGCGGCGAACGACAGCTGAAAACTGACGCCGAGGATCGCATCGGGCTCCAGCGCGACGATCGTCAGCACCGCGAGCGCGAGATTGCGCATGGTCAGCGCGCGACGGTCGAGAATGACGGCGCCGAGCACGATCAGCGTCATGATCAGCGCCCGCTCGGTGCCGACGCGCGAGCCGGTCGCGATGTCGTAAAGCAAGGAGCCGAGCATAGCGACGCCGGCGGCCCATTTCTTGATCGGATAGTTGAGCGCCAGCGTCGGCGACAGCGCAAAGAGCCGCCGCGCGAGGACGAAGAAAATGCCGGCCACCAGCGTCATCTGCAGGCCGGAGATGGTGATGATGTGGAAAATGCCGGCCTCGCGGATGAGGTCCTTGGCGTCGTTGGAGAGGAAATCGCGCTTGCCGGTGACCATCGCCGCGGCGATGGCGCCCTCGTCGCCGCCAATGATCGCGTCGACGCGCACAGCGAGGCGGTTGCGCCCCTGGTCGATCGCGGCGAAAAAGCGCTGGCGCCACGAGGCTTCGCGCGGCGGCGGCAGAACCGAGATCGCCCCGAGCGTCGAACCGACCGCGCCGACGCCCTCGAAGTAAGCGTCGCGCGAGAAATCGTAGCCGCCGGGCACGACCGCGCGCGCGGGCGGCAACAGCCGCGCGGTCAGCGCCACATAGTCGCCCGCCGCGAAATTGGGCGTGCTCCGCATCGTCACGCGCACGCGGTGCGGCGCGAGACCGGCGGGCATGCCGCCGGAGTCGACGACGCCAAGGACGAGGCGCGCGCCGACCGGGCGGATGTCGACCTCCTCGACAAAACCCCGCAGCTTGACGATGCGGACATGATCGAGCACCGGCGTCTCGACGCGCGCGGTGCGCAGGCCCATCGAGAGAAAGCCGGCGCAAAGCGCGGCGAGGCCGACCCAGAGGCCGAGCGCGAGCGGCCGCGCGCGAGAAATCCAGGCGAGCGCGGCGCACAGCGCCGTCAACAGCGCCGGCAGCCACAATACCGGCTCGCCATCGGCCGCCAGATTGAGCGCGACGCCAGCCATCGCGGCGACGGGAATCCACAGGAAAAACCGCCGCCCGTCGATTTCCTTTAGCAGCGCCGCGGCGAACAGCGCGCGCCAATCGGGCGTCAGCGCCGCCGCCGCGCGCGCGCGCGCAGGGGCGGCGCGGCTGGCGCCGGCAAGCACGCCTGTGCGCGCGGGGGTCGTCATGGCGGCGAGTGTAAATACATGTGCGACGCCGTACGAAAGCACGTAGCGCGTAACGCGGATGAGCGTAGCATAATCCGCCATTCGATCGCCGCGAAGCGGGGAAGGTGCTGCCCAAAGGGCGGCGGTTGGGGCGCGGGCCTCGACGCTTGCCCAAGGGTCAAGACTTTCTCCTCGCAAGTTTCACCTCGCAAGACTTTCACCTCACACGACGCATCGCACTCCCTCTCCCCGGACGGGAGAGGGGAAATACAAATTCGTTCGCGCGACGCATGCGCGCCCGAGTTTTGCAAACAATCACGCTCGCCTCTCGGCGTCCCTACGGTTCCCGCTTCAGCGTGATCCGGAAAGCTTGCCCCCGGCGGCCACCCTTCCTGCGGGAATAGGTGACCGCTCAATCCGCCGAACCGCCGGATACGGACCCGTATGTCCGGTGGTGTGGGAGGGGAGCAGTCGCGAGACTCCCCCTATCCCGATTGTTTCGTGCTGCTGGAATTGCCCGCGGGCGGCTGGCTGGGGAACTAGGATTCGAACCTAGATTGACGGAGTCAGAGTCCGCAGTTCTACCGTTGAACTATTCCCCAATTTCTTCACGCCATCAGCAATTTAGCCCACGTCCCCGGTCGTCTCACAGCAGCGGATTTGTTACGGCGGATCGATGACCCGCTAAGCGCCGCTACAAGATGGCACCATCTAGGGCATCTCGGCCGGCTTTCCAAGTGCAGGCCGTCGCCGGCCTGGAATGCCGTGCATGCAGCGGTAGGCCTCGGCTACGGCCGGCGCGGCTGCGCGATGTCGCGATCGTGCTTCCTGGCCGCCGCGTCGCAGCGTCCGAGATGGCGACCGCTGCGACGGTTGCCCGTTCGCTCATTTCCAGCGGCCCGCATGTATCGTTCTATCACGGCTACAACGGGCTGCCTGAGCTTGCCAAGCCGGACGAGGCAGGCCGGTGGACACGCGGCATCGTTCTGGTCGGCCCGTTGGCCGACGCGGTCGGCGTCATCGCCGCGCCGATCGCCAAGGTGGCCGGCGCTGTTCAACCGTTCGGCATGCTTGCCGCCGTTCGAATTGCGGGCCAGCCGGCTTTGCTCGTCTCCGATGGCGACGCCGTGCGCGCGGGCCGCTTGTTCGCAAGTCCCTTGTTGGCTGCCACCCGCGGCATTGCGTCGGCAACCGTCGGCGAAGCCTCGCCGCTCGAATCGGCAACCGATCATGTAACCTTCGACCAACTCGCAGTGGCGCCGGCCCAGGCTGAAGTGTTCGGGCGGGCCGATCTTGCCGCCGTCGTCGACACGCGCCGGCTCCCGGGCGGCACGCGGCCGACGCGGCTCTTGCTCGATGTCATGGTGGCGCCGGACGGTGCCGGTGAGAAGGCGGTCGTCAGCGTCTTCGTCAACAAGCGCCTGCTCGGCAGTACGGTCGCGGCGAGCGGCGAACCCACCCACCTCGATCTGCCGTTGCCGGATGGACTAGTCGGCACCATCGCCAATGTCCGAGCTTTGGTCCAACGCGACAGCGCGCAGGGCGATTGCCGATTCGAGCCACAGGGCTATCCGGCGCAAATCCTCGGATCGTCATCGCTCATGCTTGAGAGCGCGGCTGGCGCGCCGCACGATTTCTCCGATCTCACATCACACTTTGCCCGCGGACTTGAGCTTCGGCTGCCGCCGGCTGCCCCCGATCAACCTGGTCTCGTGCTCGGCCTCGTCGCGGAGGTCGTGAACCAACTCGCGGCCGACCTCGCGCCGATCAGCGTCAATTTCGTCGCCGCCGGCAGTGCGGCCGGAGCGGACGCGCCTTTCATTGTCGTGAGTGACGTGCCGCCCGCAGGTACCATGCCACGCGTGCGCTTCGATCGCGGACGCGTGGCCGTGACCGACCGCTCCGGACGCACGCTGCTCGATCTCGGCGGATTCGTCGGCGGCGCCGTCGCGCAGATCGTAACGGCAGGCGACAATCCCGGCCTTTGGATCAAGCCGTTGTCGGCGGACGGTTCGCTGCCGGCGCCGTCAGATCTGCATCTCGACCACGGCGACGTCGCCTTCGTCGATGCCAACGGCGGACCCGAAACGGTCCTGTTCGCGCGTGGCCGCTGGGGCACCGACATCGAGTTCGTCGTCGTCTCGAAATTCGACATCGTCTTCACGGTCCAGACCGCATTCGCCGCCGCGCTATCGCGCCGCGCGGTTTTCGATCTGGCCGAGCTCGATCCGCAATTGTCCGCCCACACGGTCTTCACCACACCGCAGATGATCGTGGCCTATGCGCTTCTCAGCGCGGTCCTGGCCGGTTTGGCATTTGCTCCGATTGACGCGCTCATTTTTATCAACATCGCGATCAGCATTTTTTATCTCGGCAATTTCGTCTTCAAGGGCATCCTCGCCCTCGATGCAAGCCTGGCAATGGCGGCGGCGCTCGTCCTCGGCGCGCCCGTCGCCTTGGTGATGCGCGTGCTCGTCCATCGGACATGACGGCGCACGCGCAGACGCGAGGCGGCGCTTCATTGCATCATCCTGTGCAAATCGCCGGGACCGACAGCGAATAATTGGCGTCGACATCCAGATTCGATCCCAGCCCGCGTGTGCGACCGACGCCGCCTCTTGATTTGCGCCTATGACGACAAACAAAATGGTTGTCACATGCGACGTATCGAACAGCAGCCGCTCGGAGCATGTGCTCCGGCTGCCGATCATGCCGCTGCAACCGGGAATGATCTGTTAAAATCGAAGAGTATCAAACATAAATTAGGATACGCACAAATAGCTAGGTAGAATCGCTTATGCGTTTCATGGCCAGACGCTCGGCGTAATAATCCTTCAGGTGAAACTGCGCAGGATTACCGTCGCGGTCTGGTTTTCCACCGGCTTTTCTTCTCCGCTTGGCGCGTCCGTGCGCGCGCCAAAGCCGGCGCTCGCGCTGTGGCGGCGGCTTCCTGCGATTGCTCACTCGTCGTCTTCGCTGCGGAAGGGTCACCGTGCGGCGCGCTACGCGACATCGGGCCCCACCAGTTCGACGGCGTATCGTCGCCCCATACCTTCGGCCGCTGCGGCCGGTCCTGGTGCCAGGGCCTCGGCTCGAAAAAGCCGAGCTCCTCGTCGTGAATCTGATCGAGGTCGGTAAAGAATTCGATCACCACGCCGTCCGGATTGGTATGATAAACAGCGATGTTGTGGCCGATGATGTGGCGGATCGGCCCCCAGGTCAGCTTGATGTTGTTGCGCGCCAGCAGATCGCACGCCCGCTTGATGTCCGACCAGTCGCGCACCTCGAACGCAATGTGATGGATCGCGGTTTTGCCGTCGCGCAGGAAATTAACCGTGTGATGGTCGCGGCTGCAACGCAGAAAGGCGAAAAAATCGCTGCGCCAATCCGACACCCGAAAGCCCAGCATGTCGCAATAGAATTTGACGATGCCCTGGACGTCGGGGCACTGATAGGCGATGTGGCCGAATTTCAGCGGCATGATCCCGGTAAACGTGCTGTCCTCGGGCGCGAAGGCAAAATCGGAAAAAATTTCGAGTGTGGTGCCTTTGGGATCTTTGAACGCAACCACCTCACCGATACCGGGCGTGATGTCGCTTCGCCGCTCGCTCTTCATGCCGGCTTTCTTCAGCCGCGATGCGACCTCGCCAAGATCGCTGCCCGGCGCGATCTGGAACGACAGCCTCGGAGCTTCGACGGCGTTGTCGCGCTCCAGCACGATCGCTTCCAGTCCGGATTTGGTGGCGAGGATGGCGCGGTTCTTTTCCCGCGCGGCAAGGCTCAGTCCGACGATGCGGGTGAAATAATCGATCATCCGTTCGATATCGGGTGTCGTCAGCGTCGCGTGGCCCGCTCGCTTGATCTGCAACATCGAACTCTCCCGTCAAAAATCTCCGCCGCTCATAGGTGGGCGCGAAGGCGCTGATCGCCGGGCACGCCGCCGATTTCGTGCGCCCGTACATTGATCTTAAGCTCGCCGAGAGCCGGACTTGAGCGGCATACGATGACGTCGCCGGGTTTCACCGGGCCGACGCCTTCGGGCGTTCCAGTATAGACGAGATCGCCCGGATAGAGCGTGTAGAACGCGGACGCGAATTCGATGAGCCGCCGACAGTTATAGATCAACTGGCTGGTATTGCTGTTTTGCCGTAGCTCGCCGTTGATTTCGAGACTGATCGGCACTGCGTCCGGATTTGACAGCTCGTCCGCCGTCACCATCCACGGGCCAAGCACTGCGTAGCCGTCGACCGATTTGCGGAAGCTTCTGTCCTCGCCGCCGCGCACGGTCATATCGAGGCCGAGGCAATAGCCCACGACGTAATCGAGCGCCTGTGCCTGCGGAATATCGCTGCCGGTCTTGCCGATCACCATGACCAATTCGACCTCGTGATCGTTGCGCCGGTCCGGAAATCGGATCGGGATGCCTGCGGACGGGCCAACGAGTGCGGAATTGGCTTTCAGGAACATTCCCGCCTCAAGAATCTTGGAGGACTGCAAGCGCACGATCTGAGAGCCTGGCTGAGCTGAGGCCTTTTGCATCTCCTCGATATGCGCCTGGTAATTGGTCGGGGCGCAGGAGAGTTTGGTCGGCCGCGCCACCGGCGGCAGTAGCTTGACCTGCGCGATCGGCTTGCCGGGTGCTTTGTCTGCTATGCGTTCGATCCGCTCGCGCCATTGCGGCAGCGCCGCCAAGACCGCATCGCCTTTCATTGCATAAGGCAAAGACTTTCGGATTTCCGTTTGCGCTTCGGTGACGTCGTGCACGAGATCGCCGCGCACCACGCCCAAGCGATCATCGTCGTAGCGGCAAAGCTTCATAAGCGTCTCCTCGTGCTTGTGCAGCCGGCAGTCTTCCCGCGGCTCGCGCGCAGGTTAGCAAGCCAGTGCGACACGGCAAAGCCGCGCGCCCGGGATGGGGTGGGGTTCAGCGAACCTCTCGGCGCGAGAATCCGAATGTCACGGTCGAAACGCAGACGATGCTGACGGCAGCCGACAGCAGGAAAACCGCACGCGGCTGACCGTTATCCATCAGCATGCCGTAAACGATCGGCGCGATGCTCGCGCCGATGTTAAAGCCGGTGCTGACGAAGCCGAAAACCCGCCCATATGCGCCGGGCGGCGTTACCGCACGCACCAGCATGTCACGCGACGGATAGGTTGCGCCGACACAGACGCCGCTGAATCCCATGAGCAGGATGAGGACGGCCGACGGGAAATCGAACAGGCCGACAAGCGCCGTCACGATCCCGCCTATCGTCAGGCCCGACGCAGCGACTACGGCGTGATGCCTGGTTCGTCCGGCGAGCACACCGCCACCGAGAACACCGACGGCGTTCATGGCGAGAAGCCCGGTCAGCGTGATATTGGCAATGGCAGGCGGCGTTGAATGAAGCGCGCCAAGCGCCACCACGAGGTAGGTGTTGAGCCCGCCGTTCATGATCGACGTGAGGACAAAAAACGCGAGATTGAGCAGGATCGGCGGGGACACCAGGAGGCGCCAGCCGGTATCCGCAACATCGGTGTGCGCGTTTGCGCTTGTTTTGCCGGCATGCGTCGCTTCGGTTGCCGGTTCATGCTGCGCGATCAGCACCAGCAGAACGATGAATCCGAAAATCGCCGCACCGAGATAGGCGCCGCGCCAGCCGAACAAGCTCTGCATGTAGAGCAGCGTGACCGGAGCGATGGCCGAGCCGACCATGCCGGCGAACGTATGGAACGAGAAGACTTGGCTAAGCCGTTCGGGCGACGCGTGATGCGAGAGCAGCGAATAGTCGGAAGGGTGAAACACAGTATTGCCGAGCCCGGCGACGCCGTACATCGCGATGAAGACCCAGTACGAATCGATAATGCCGGCAACCGCGTAGGCGATACTGCTCAGCGCCAGCCCCGCGATCAGCACGACGCGCGCACCGATGCGATCGACCAGAAATCCGATCGGCGTCTGCAGCACGCCGGAGACGACGTTGAACACGGTCAGCGCCAGCGCGAGCTTGGTATAGCTCACGTCGAAGTCGGCGCGCACAAAGGCGAACAACGGCGCCAACATCAGCATGTAATAGTGGCTCATCATATGCGCCGCGCAAATGGCGGCGATCAGCCGCGACCTGGCCGGGCGGATAGACGGCACGGAAATAGCTTGCGTCATTGCGGGCGCGTCGCCTTTGCGGCTTGCAGCGCCTGCCAGATTTTGGACGGCGTCAACGGCATATCGACGTGGCGGATGCCGTAATCGGAAAGCGCGTCGATGACCGCATTCATCACCGAAGTCAGCGCGCCGGCGCAGCCGGCTTCGCCGCAGCCCTTGACGCCGAGCGGATTGGTCTTCGCCGGCACCGCATGATCGGCGAGAACGAAGGACGGAACATCGGCCGCGCGCGGCATCGCGTAATCCATAAAGGAGCCGGTGAGGAGTTGTCCGTCGCTGTCGTAGACCGTCTTCTCCATGAGCGCCTGACCGATGCCCTGCACCACGCCGCCGTGCAGCTGGCCCGCGACGATCAGCGGATTGATGACGGTCCCGAAATCGTTGACGCCGGAGTATTTGACAACTTCGACAATGCCGGTCTCGGGGTCGACCTCGACCTCGGCGACATGGCAGCCGTTGGGAAAGGTCGAAGCGCCCGGACCGTTGCTGACATGGGCGACATCGAGCGATTGCGGGGCATCGGCCGGCGGCTTCGGGCCGTCGTGCAGCCGCTGCGCCAATTCCATGATCGAGATCGCGTGATCCGTACCGACAATGCGGAAACGTCCGTGATCGAACGCGATGTCGGAAGGCGCGGCTTCAAGCACGTAGGCGGCCAATTCTTTGCCCTTCTCGATGATTTTCGCGGCGGCTTCGACGATCGCGGTACCGCTGTGCATGATTGATTTCGAGCCGCCGGAGCCGCCGCCCATGACGAGCCGATCGCTGTCGCCCTGCACCAGGGAGATTTTTTCAAAGGGAATGCCCAGCCGCTCGCTCAGGACCTGCGCGAAAGGCGTAGCATGGCCCATGCCGAAATCGAGCGTGCCGGTCGTCAGCGTCACGGTGCCGTCGGCATTGAAAACGATACCGGCCATCTCCTTCGACGGCGGCGCGGTAACTTCAAGGAAGTTGCCAATGCCAAGGCCGCGCAGCTTGCCGCGCCGCGAACTTTCGCGCTTGCGGCGGGCAAAGCCTTTGCCGTCGGCGAGTTCGAACGCCTGCTTGGTGAGTGCCGCGAAGTCGCCGCTGTCATAGGTCACGGCCGAAGCGGTCTTGTACGGCAAGTCGCGCGGGCGGATTTGATTGCGCTTGCGTAGCGCGAGGCGGTCGATCCCCATCTCGGCTGCGGCCGCGTCGATCAGGCGTTCCATGTAATAGTTGCCTTCCGGCCGGCCGGCGCCGCGGTAGGCGGAGACGTGCGAAGTGTTGGTGAACATGCACTTGGTCGAGACTTCGATCAGCGGCGTGCGGTACATGCCCTGAACGTTCTTCACGACATTGATCGTGCCCGGCAACGGCGCGACCGGCGAGAGGAACGCGCCCATATTGGCGAAGCTCGTCAAACGAACGGCGAGGAAGCTACCGTCGCTGGCAAGCGCGAGTTCGCCGGTGACATCGTGATTGCGGCCGTGGCTGTCGGAGACAAAGCTTCCCGAGCGCTCATCGGTCCACTTCACCGGCCGACCGAGCGCGCGCGCGGCATGCAGCATGCAGATATATTCGGGAAACACCGCGGCCTTCATGCCGAATGAGCCGCCGACCTGGCCGCTCAGCAGGTGCACGTCCTTCGCCGCAACGCCAAGCGCGTCGGCGATGTTGGCGCGCATACCGAACACGCCCTGCGAGCCGACGTAAAGCGTGAAGCGCTTGCCGTCGTAGGACGCGAGCGCCGCGCGCGGCTCCATGGCGTTGACGACGAGCCGGCTGTTCACAAGCTGCAATCGGGTGACGTGGGCCGCTGCGGCGAACGCGGCTTTGACGGCTTCGCCGTCGCCATAGTGATAATCGAGCGCAACGTTGCCCGGCACATCGTCGTAAACAAGGGGCGCGCCGTCTTGCGCCGCGCCTTCGGCTGTGGTGACGGCGGGACGTGGCTCGATGTCAACGCTGACCGCTTCGGCCGCATCCTTTGCGGCGAGCACGGTCGCCGCGACGACAAACGCGAGCGGATCGCCGACGTAACGCACTTTGCCGATCGCCAACGCTTCGCGCAGCGGCTTTTTCATCGGTGAGCCATCGCGATTGTTGAACGGCACGATACACTTGAGCGGGCCGTAGCCCTTCAGGTCGGCGCCGGTATAAACGCCGAGCACGCCCGGCATTTTTCGCGCGGCGTCTGTCTCGATTGAACGGATGACGCCGTGGGCGTTCTGGCTGCGCACCATCACCGCATAGGCTTGGCCGGGCAGGCTGACGTCGTCAGTATAATGTCCCTCGCCGCGCAGCAGCATCGGGTCTTCTTTGCGCGGCACGGATTGCCCGACGGCAAATTTTTCCACCGATAATCTGTCCGCTGTTAATTGGTCCGCCCGGTCGTTGGCAGACGGCTGCAAATTCATGGCCGCTCAATCCCGCAAAGCTTTGTTCGCGATGGCATAATGGACTTGACGAACCCCGACAAGCAACATCGGGGATGGCTCATAGGGCAGGCAAACGGTATTGCCCTCGCGGCCTCTGCTGGTACAGTTTGCCCGATTTAGGCTTGAACAATGGCCGCGCCGTCGAGCCGCAGAGTTCCGACGCGGCAGGAAGGTTTTTGGATGAACGACGAGGCCCCGCCGACCGGCGGCGGCGACGCCAATGGGGCCCCGCGTCGGCCCCGCTGGAGTCGTCGAACACCGTACGGCATTCGTCGCGATGGGCCCCATCGCGACGACTGGCGCGCGCCGGTTCATCAGCGCCCCGGGGCAACCTATGCGGCGCTTGATCTCGGCACGAACAATTGCCGGCTGCTGATCGCCCGTCCCACCGTGGACGGATTCCGCGTCGTCGATGCGTTCTCAAGAATCATCCGTCTCGGTGAGGGCATTGCCGCGTCCCGCCGCATCAGCGAGGCGGCGATTACGCGGGCGGTCGAGGCGCTGTTGGTCTGCCGCGACAAGATGCGCGCGCGCGGCGTCATGCGCGCGCGGCTCATTGCCACGGAGGCGTGCCGCGCCGCCGAGAACGGCGAGATCTTCCGCATCCGCGTCGCCGCGGAGGCCGGTGTCGAGCTCGAGATCATCGATTCGGCGACCGAGGCAAGACTGGCGGCGACCGGTTGCACCGAGCTGTTCGATCCCGCTGCATTGGGCGTCATCCTGTTCGATATCGGCGGCGGGTCGTCCGAACTGGTGCGGCTCGGTCCGCCGGGAGCCGGCCGGCGCGGACCTCCGAAACCGGATATCGTCGGCTGGGCGTCTCTACCGGTCGGCGTCGTAACCCTCGCTGAACGCTATGGCGGCACCGCGGTGTCGCGCGAAATCTATGACGCCATGGTGGAAGAGGTCGCCGTCTTCGTCGAAAAATTCGCGGCAGCGCATCCCTGCGATCTCGACGGCTTCCACATGCTCGGCACATCCGGCACGGTGACTACGATCGCCGGCGTGTATTTGAAGCTCAAGCGTTACGACCGCCGGCGCGTCGACGGCTGCTGGCTTTCCGACGATGAGATTTCGGGCGTGGTTGCCGAGCTCATGGCGATGAGCTTTGACGAGCGCGCGGCGAATCCTTGCATCGGCGCCGAGCGCGCCGACCTCGTGCTCGCCGGCTGTGCCATCCTCGATGCGATCCGCCGCGCCTTTCCGTGCCCGAGGCTACGTGTCGCCGATCGCGGCCTGCGCGAGGGCATGTTGGTCGAGATGATGCGCGAAGACGGCGTGTGGGGCGAGGCTTGATCCGCCATGGCGCGGCTTAAGGCAGACAAGCACCGCACACCGTCGTCGCGGGCTTGGCTCGAACGCCAGATCAGCGATCCCTATGTGGCGCGCGCCAAGCGCGAGGGCTTTCGCTCCCGCGCGGCCTATAAGCTCGCCGAGATCGACGACAAATATCGCGTGCTCAAGCCGGGCGCGCGCGTCATCGATCTCGGCGCGGCACCCGGCGGCTGGAGCGAAATCGCCGCGCGGCGCGTCGGCGGGAGCGGGCGGGTGATCGCGCTCGACATTCTCGACATGAAGCCGCTTCCCGGCGTCGAATTTTTGCGACTCGATTTTCTCGACGAAACAGCGCCGCAGCGCCTCAAGGCGATGCTTTCCGGGAAAGCCGATGTCGTGCTTTCCGATATGGCGGCCAACGCGACCGGCCATCGCCAGACCGATCACCTGCGCATCATGGCGCTTGCCGAGGCCGCGGCGGCCTTCGCGCGCGAGGTGCTGGCCGAAGGCGGCACGTTTGTCTGCAAGGTGCTGCAAGGCGGCACTGAAGCGGCGCTGCTTGCCGAACTCAAGCGGGAGTTCGAAAGTGTCAAGCACGTCAAGCCGCCGGCGAGCCGCAGCGATTCGGCGGAGCTTTATCTTCTCGCCCGCGGGTTTCGTGCTCGCGGCAGCGCTGGATAGGTCGGAAAATCGTCGGGGACAGCAATGCATCGACGATCACCCAATTGACGCGCCTAAGGATACGATACCTACTGTGGCCAGCCGGGAGACCCAGCCTCTATTCGAGCGGCCCGCAATTGCGTTACTTGAGGTTAATCCGGCAAGACCAAATTCCACTGGGTCTTAGCCATGGATAGCGGCTCGATCCCATGCCTATCCGGAAGCCTATTCGTCGATCTCGGCGTCAGCCAAAGAGGAAGGAAATGCTAGTAATTACCGCTCAAAACCGAGCGGAAGCGTCGGTTAAGCTTACGAGAGCCGCGGATAATGCACAATACCTTGGGAGCCCGTATCACCGGCTCAGAGGCTCCATAATGGGGGCTGTCACTGATCGGCAGTGGCCAGACGCCAATAAATGCCCACTCACTTGGACGCGCGAATCCGCGACACGAGCTCTTCGACGTGCTATCCGGGATGGATATGTTTCCGCGGCGTGGGAGGGCGAATTTCCGCGATTGGCTTGGATTCTGGTTGACGAAATTCTATATGAAGCCCGTCTATCGAACAGTGCTGCGGGCGAGTATCATGCGTACCCGTTGGAAGATAGACGAGAATGGCCCAAAGAACTAAGACAGATGGTACTCCCGAATTTACGCTAAGCGTCGAATGGCCTTCAGCGCGAGTTTCGGGCGCGGAGCCGGTGCTAGATGCCTCGGTGGGGCGCATTGGTATTACCGTCCGAGATACGCCCGTGACTGCCTACAAGAGGGATCGAGGCGACACAGGCACCACCCTTACAATTCCGCTATACGACGTCGCAGAATGGATAGCTTTGAACTGGTGGCCTCTCCTGTTCGAGCCTCAAAAGGGTGATCAATCAGAAGACGATCCTGATTTTCGCGACCGTCATTGGCTTGGTACAGCGCGCCACGGCTTTGCACTACCAGACTTGTGGTTTTTGCCTGCCGGAAACAAATTAGAACTCTCCGCTGAATCTGTATATCTACGCTTTGCTCGCCTCACTTTCACGGAACCCGTGAATGAGAGCGTTCCTCTTTTGGCTGCGAGGATAGCTTTGGCGCAATTCGTCGACGATGTTGTGGGGCATATTACGGATCGCGGCATCAGGGAGACGCAATTGCATTATGCTTGGAATTTGGTCCGCGAGACCCCGCCGGACGAGGAGCAATATTGTCGGCTGATAGGCGCCTTGGGTCTGTCGCCTTATGAAGAGCATGATGAAATTGATAATTTGCTGGACAAATTATCGGATTCTTTGGACGAGCGTATCCTTGCCGATTTATTCCAAGCGTCGGACGTGAGAGGATTAGCGCGTACTTCTGATCTTGCGGAGAGAATTTCTGTAGCGCTTTCGACCGCAAACGAAGTTGATATCAAGCCGTTGGCCGAAATCGATTTCCCTGACGACCATGCTGCACAGGCTTGGCGTTGGGGAGTTGAAGCAACTAGGAACGTTAGAACGCATTTCGGAATTTCCAATTTTGACCCTACGGGGGGCGCCACGTTTTTTGAACAGCTTGGCCTCGATCCGACTGCTGGGACACACGTCGCTGCAGACGAAACGATTGTGGGTCAAGTAAGTGCGGCGATTGAGCGGCGAGATGCATCACTGCGCGTTGTTCTAGCTGGTGCCCAAGAAAGGCAGCGTCGATTCGCGGCGGCGCGTGCCGCATTTCTAGGTTGGTCAACAGAATCGGGCGCCTCGCGGCTTGTTACTCGGGCAAGAACGCGCGAACAGCAGGCAAGTCGTGCCTTTGCTGCAGAGATGCTAGCTCCGATTGCGTATATTCGACGTAATGCGGGAGGCGGAACAATTTCAGCTTGGCGAATTGAGGAGCTAGCTGATGACCTGGGAGTTGCGGCACAAGTGGTGCAATATCAAGCGCAGAACAATGGCATCAATGTTTGGGCTCCCTAGGCATCTCGGCCGGGGACATGCTGCCGATCCTGGGAAGATTTATTAGTTGACGCCGCGACCGGTCGCGCCGCCTTCCGTCCGGAAAGCTCCTCGCCGGCGTCGGGCGGAAGGCGCATAAAGACCAGGGCGGCGCTGGCCGACAGCAGGCCGACCACGAGAAACGCCGGCGGGAAATCCGCGGCGCCCATCGCTGCCGAATGCTTCAGCCGCAGCGTGATTTCGACGACAAGCGCGCCGACGGCGACGCCGGTCGATAATGACAATTGCTGCGCGGCGGCGACCAGCGCGGTCGCCCGGCTCAGCAGCGGCGCCTCGATCTCGGCATAGGCGATAGTGTTGATGCTGGTGAATTGCAGCGAGCGAAAGAAGCCGCCGGAGAGCAGGATCGCAATCATCGCCGCAAACGGCATGCCGGGCACGAAGCTCGCGCAGGCGGCGAGAAAGGCGCTGCTGATGAGGCTGTTGTAGAGCAGCACATCGCGATAGCCGAAGCGCTTGAGCACGCTGGTGACGGCCGCCTTCATGAACATTGAGCCGAGCGCGCCGGTAAAGGTGATGAGGCCGGACTGGAACGGCGTCAGATCGAAGCCGATCTGCAGCAACAGCGGCAGCAAAAAAGGCAGCGCGCCGATGCCGAGCCGGAACATGAAGCCGCCGACAATGCTGGCGCGGAAGGTCGGCAGCTTGAGCAGATTGAGATCGAGAATCGGTGCCGTCGTGCGCTTGGCATGCACGACATAGGCCGCCGCCGACACGGCACCGACGCAGATCAGCGTGCCGACGACGCTCACCGGCAGGAACTCGAGCCCCATGACCGAAAGCCCAAAGGCAAGCCCGCCGATGCCGAGCCCGGAAAGGATAAATCCGACAAAGTCGAACGGATCGTGATGCGCGACGCGTACATTAGGAATATACCGCGACGCCATCACGATGCCGATCAAGCCGATCGGGACATTGATCAGGAATATCCAATGCCATGATGCGTAGGTCGTGATGAAGCCGCCGAGCGGCGGGCCGCAGATCGGGCCGATCAGGGCCGGCATGGTGAGGAGCGACATGGCGTTGAGCAGGAGCTTCTTATCGATGCTGCGCACCATGATGAGGCGGCCGACGGGCGTCATCATCGCACCGCCCATGCCCTGCACGATGCGCGCGAGCACGAATTCTGCGAGCGAATGCGACAGCGCACAACCGATCGAGCCGAGGATGAAGACGCCAATGGCGAGACAAAACACGTTGCGGCCGCCGAAGCGGTCGGCGGTCCAGCCGCTCGCCGGGATGCAGATGGCGAGCGAGAGCAAGTAGGACGTGACCGCGAGTTTTAGGGCCAGCGGGTTGGTGCCGATGGCCCGCGCGATGGCCGGAAGCGAAGTCGCGATCACCGTCGAGTCCATGTTTTCCATGAACAGCGCGACAGCGATGATCAATGGCACAATGCGGTCGTTCGGATTCGACGGCATGTGCGGCTATGGGCTCGTGGCTGGGCTGGCTTGAAGCCGCCGCAAACCGTCGGCCGGCTGCTGGAATGTGGGATCGAGCTTGAGCGCCTGGCGGAAATCGGCAATTGCGCCCGCGGTATCGCCAATCCGCTCGCGGATCAGGCCGCGCGTCGAAAACGCGCTCGCCGAATGGTCATCAAGCGCGATGGCGCGATCGGCGTCGCTGAGCGCATCGGCATTCTCGCCGGCAAGGTAATGCGCCCAGGCACGGTTGTAAAAGGCCAGCGCGGCGTTCGGTGACAGCGCGATGGCCTGAGTGTAGTCGGCGATGGCGCCGGCAAGATCGAGCCGCTCGCGCTTGGCGTTGCCGCGGTTGATGTGGGCGTCCGGCAAACTTGGATCGAGCTTGATCGATTGATCGAGGTCGGCGATCGCGCGGTCGATCTCGCCCTTGGCTTCCCAGGCACTGCCGCGATTGTTGTACGCCGCGGCCGTCGGCTTGAGCTTTATGGCTCGGTCGTAGTCGGCGATCGCGCGATCAGGGTCGCCCTTGCGCCGCCAGGCGATGCCGCGATTGTAGTAAGCAGCAGCATAGTTGACGTCGATGCGAAGCGCCGCGTCGTAGTCGGCGATGGCATGATCAGGATCGCCCTTGTCGTCATAGGCATTGCCGCGATTGTTGTAAGCGACGGCGAATTGCGGGTTGAGCCTGATCGCCTCATCGTAGTCAACGATGGCACGGTCGAAATCGCGCTTCTGATAATAGGCATAGCCGCGCTCGTTGAATGCTCCGGCGTGCTGCGGGTCGAGCCGGATGGCCTCGTTCAAATCGGCGATGGCGCGGTCGAGGTCGCCGCTGCGGCGCAACGCAATGCCGCGATCGTAGCGAATGCCGGCGGTGTTCGGGTCGAGGCGGATGGCCGCGTCGTAATCCGCGATAGCGGCGTTGCGATCGCCCTTGTCGGCATAGGCGTTGCCGCGGTTGTTGTAGGCTTGCGCATTTTTGGGATCGAGGCGGATCGCGGTATCGAAATCGGCGATGGCGCGGTCGTAGTCCTGTTTCTGGTAGGAGACGAGGCCGCGATTGTCATAGGCGAGCGCGAACTGCGGTGAAAGCTTGATGGCGCGATCGAAGTCGGCGGTGGCGCGGACAAAATCGCTCTTCGCGCGCCACGCATTGCCGCGATTGTTGTAGGCGGCCGCCAGATTGGAGTCGAGCCGGATCGCCTGACTGTAATCGGCGATGGCATGGTCAAAGTCGCCCTTTGCGAACCAGGCGATGCCGCGGTTGTTGATGGCGGAGGTATTTCTGGGATCAAGCCGGATCGCCTGGTCGTAGTCGGCGATCGCGTGGTCGAGGTCGCCCTTGCGGCGGTAGGCGAGGCCGCGATTGAAAAACGCGGCGGCATAATTAGGGGAGAGCCGGATCGCCTCATTGTAATCGGCGATGGCGCGGTCGAAATCGCTCTTCTCGTCGAAGGCGTTGCCGCGCGTCATGAACGTGCTGGCATCCGTCGCATCGAGCATGATCGCCTGGTCGAGATCGGCGATGGCGCCGTCGAAATCGTGCTGGGCGAGAACGAGGCTGGCGCGATTGGCAAGGGCCCGCGCGTAGCTTGGATTAAGCGTGATCGCCTCGTCGAAATCCTTGCGCGCGTTGGTGAGGTCGCCTTCGGCACGAAACGCCATGCCGCGGTTGTCGTGCAGGATGGCGAGATTGATCGGCTGGTAGCGGCCGGAATCGATCAACGCCGTGCAGGACGCAACGCGCTCCTCGGTCGTGGCGCGCCACTGTCCGGTGCAGCGTCGCTCATCGGCCGAGTCCTGGGCGCGCGCCGGAAGCACGACGAGAACAATGATGGCGGCAATCGGCAGCCACCGCGGGGATCGGTCGTGCCGGAACGGCGGTGAGTTTCGCATTAGCGCAATCTACTCTGCGCCCCCGGCAGTGGACCAGCACGGGCGGCCCCGCAACCTGCGACATTCGGCGTCACGCCCGTCGTATTCATTGCAGCCGTTTTGCCGCTTCCTCGACCACACTCACATCGGAATATTTCTTGACGTCGATATCGTCCTTTAGGAAACCGACCTGCTTTTGCAGTTGCAGGTTGCTCTGCAGCGCGGCGAGATTCGGCATGCCGTTCGGGTCGCGGTATTGATCGCGGCCGGCGAAGGCCCATTCCATTCGCTCGGGCGGCGCCTTGTTGAGACGCGCGACGATGGCGACGGCTTCCTCGTGGTTGTTCGGATCGGTGTACCACCGGATCGCGCGCACCACGTCCTCCATGAAGTCGACGAGCGCCGCGCGATTCTTCTCAATAAAGCCGGTGCGTGCCGTCCACATCGTAAGCTGCGTAATGCCGAACGCGTCCTTTTCTGTGAACAACGTGTTTGCCATGGCCCGCAAATCCGGATCGAGCGAGAACGGTGGCACGGCGCTGATCAGGTCGGCCTTCTTCTCGGCCAGCATCGCGCGCATGGCGGGGAAGGGCGCCTCGACGATGGTGTAGTCCTTGTTCGCTTCGAGGCCGCTTTTGCGCAGCATCGCGCGCATGGCGATGTCGACGGCGCTGCCCATGGCGTTGGTGGCGAGTACCATCCCCTTGAGGTCGGCCACGGTTTTGACCGGCCCGGCTTTAAGCACCATGAACTCGTTGCTGCCATGACCGGGCACGCCATCCTGGATTTCATCGCTGATAACGCGCAGATCGTCCATGTGCGCGTTCTGAATGGCGAGGCCGAACGAGGAGAAGGCCAGCGGTCCGATGTCGAGCTCGCCGGATGCCAGCGCCGTGATGACCGGCGGGGTGCCTTCAAAGCGGGTCGCCTCGGCGACGTAGGACTGGCCGAAGTGCTTGAGAATGTCCTTCTTCTCCAGCACCAGCGGCGCCAACGATGCCGGCACGACGACCCACCCGACCCGGATCTTCACCGGGGCGACCTGTGCCGGAGCGGGGCGGCCGGCGGTCGCAAGCGCTGCGCTCGCGGTCAACGCGCCGAGGCTGAATTCACGACGATTGAACCGAGTTTTCATAGCGTTTCCACCTGTTTTCCGCCGTTAAGGTCTATCAATTGCCGCCAAGACATGCTATCGACCGCCGCCAACCCAAAAGCGGGCCATCGAGCCGGACGAGGGACTTAAAACTCGCTCGTCCGCGAGGTCGTCGACCCGATGTGCTGGCCCGCCATCCATTTCGGGCTATGCGGAGTTGGCAATGGCAGTGACTTCAAGAGACATACCACGCGAAGCATACACCTTCGACGACGTACTGTTGAAGCCCGGGCTGTCCGATATCCTGCCGTCGGACGTGGACATCCGCACGCGCATCACGCGCAACGTCCTGCTCAATATCCCGATTCTCGCCTCGGCCATGGACACGGTGACCGAAGCCAATATGGCGATCGCCATGGCGCAAGCGGGCGGCGTCGGCGTCATTCACCGCAATCTCGAGCCCGCCCTGCAGGCAGCGCAAGTCCGCCAGGTGAAGAAGTTCGAATCCGGCATGGTCGTAAATCCCGTCACCATCCAGCCGGAAGCGACGCTCGCCGATGCGCTGGCGCTGATGCAGGAATACCACATCTCCGGCATCCCAGTGGTCGAGGGCGGCGGCGGCGGACGCGCCGGTAAGCTCGTCGGTATCCTCACCAATCGCGACGTACGCTTTGCCACCGACAAGCGGCAAAAAGTCTCTGAGCTGATGACCAAGGAGAGGCTTGTCACGGTGCGCGAGAGTGTCGACCAGGATGAGGCCAAGCGGCTTCTGCACCAGCACCGCATCGAGAAGCTTCTGGTCGTCGACAGCGACTATCGCTGCGTCGGCCTTATCACGGTGAAGGATATCGAGAAGGCCGTGGCGAACCCCAACGCCTGCAAGGACGAGCAGGGCCGGCTGCGGGTCGCCGCCGCCACCTCGGTGGGTGAAGCCGGCTACGCGCGCAGCGAAGCGCTGATCGAGGCCGGCGTCGATCTTGTCGTGGTCGACACCGCGCACGGCCATTCCCAGCGTGTGCTCGAAGCCGTGACCCGCATCAAGCGGTTGTCGAATGCGGTGGAGGTGGTCGCGGGTAACATCGCGACCGCCGAGGGCGCTCGGGCCCTGATCGATGCAGGCGCCGATGCCATCAAGGTCGGGATCGGCCCGGGCTCGATCTGCACCACGCGCATCGTCGCCGGCGTTGGCGTGCCGCAGCTCACGGCGATCATGGATACGGTCTCGGTGGCGAAACAGACGAACACGCCGGTGATCGCCGACGGCGGCATCAAATATTCCGGCGATCTCGCCAAGGCGCTCGCCGCCGGCGCCGATTGCGCCATGGTCGGCTCGCTGCTCGCCGGCACCGACGAGACGCCGGGCGAGGCGTTTCTCTATCAGGGCCGCTCTTACAAGACCTATCGCGGCATGGGTTCCGTTGGCGCCATGGCGCGCGGGTCTGCCGACCGTTATTTCCAGCAGGAGATCAAGGATACGCTCAAGCTCGTGCCCGAGGGCATTGAAGGCCAGGTGCCGTACAAAGGACCGGTTGCCAATGTGTTGCACCAACTGGTCGGCGGATTGCGCGCCGCCATGGGCTATGTCGGGGCAAAAGATCTCGCCGAATTCCACGACAAGGCCGAGTTCGTCCGCATCTCCGGCGCGGGATTGCGCGAGAGCCATGTGCACGATGTCACCATCACGCGCGAGACCCCGAACTATCCGAGCCGAAGTTAGGGACCCCCGATGACTGGCGCGGCCGTCGACCCGTTCGCAAAGATACGCGCCGCAACGCACGCCCACCGCGAGCGGCACGGCTGCGGAGCTTATCCTTACGACAACGGTCCACTGCTCGCGGTGCTGGCGGCCGCGGCGGGGGCCCGCCGCATCCTGGAATTGGGAACGGCGCTCGGTTACACGGCGCTGTCGTTTGCATCCGGCGCGCCGGATGCGACGGTCGACACCATCGAACGCGATCCGGAGCACGTGCAGCTCGCCCGCGACAACATCGCGGCTGCGGCCATGGACCATCGCATCAAAGTGCATGAGGGCGATTTCGCCACCGTGCTGCCGACGCTCGATCCCGGCTACGACGTCGCCTTCTTCGATGGCAATACGCCGGCGCCGGCGCTGCACAAAGCGCTGCGCGGACTGTTGCGCACCGGCGGCACGCTCATCACCGCCAATTTGAACCATGGCGGCACCGCCGACGCCGTTCGCAAAGCGCTGTTCGACCGCAAATCCTGGCGCAGCGCGCTACTCGACGAGGACAGCGAGACGGCAATCAGCGTCAAGCTCTAGCGGTCTGACATTGGCGACGAAGTGAGCGCGTGCTAGGACGAGTTCGGTCAACCGGGGCGATGCCGATGACTCTTCAAGCCATCCTGCTGCCGCTGTTCGTCGAGGTGATCCTCACCTTTGTGCTGTTGTTCTGGATGGCTCCTTTGCGCACTCGCGACTTCAGCTCGGGCGCGGTGCGGCCGGAGGATGTCGCGTTGCGCGAGCCGAATTGGCCGAAACGCACGACGCAGGTGGCAAACTCGTTCTCCAATCAGTTCGAGCTGCCCATCCTGTTCTACGTGCTGACGATTCTCGCTTATGTCACGCACCAGGCCGGCGTCTTGTTCGTGGTGCTGGCATGGGTGTTCGTGATCTTTCGCCTGCTGCATGCCTATGTGCATGTGACGAGCAATATCGTTTGGCTGCGCGGTTCGCTGTTCGCCGTCTCTGCCGTGGTGCTCGCGATCATGTGGGTTATCTACATCATCGAGGTGCTGACCGGCACCTAGATCATCGTTTTTGAAGTTCGAATCATATCAGGCGGCCTTGTCGAGCTTATAGGTCCA
>Ga0074044_10001414_pt1 | contig 21686 bp, 15 predicted proteins | sample BogForMeECP23OM1_FD_94443 | JGI IMG/M metagenome (GOLD analysis project Ga0074044, IMG submission 94443) | Bog forest soil microbial communities from Calvert Island, British Columbia, Canada - Bog Forest MetaG ECP23OM1 | ecosystem: Environmental > Terrestrial > Soil > Wetlands ...
CCCGATTACCGACTTTTTGCCTAAGTCATTGATTGCATTGATACCGAGTGTCGATTCTGCGCAAGTTGGGCTAACTCAGGACACTAGCGGGCCACCGAATAGCGCCAACTGCGAGCCTCCTCGATAGTTTGCCCAAGGGCCATCCTCGCTTCCGGCTCAATTTCGTTCGCCCTGCGCGCGCGTAATTCTCCGATCGCGGCCTCGAACTTATCCCGCGGCAACCTCGCGATCGTGAGAGCCAATAGATCGGCTTCGATGCCCCTGCGCTTGGAGTCCGTGGGAGAGCTGGTCAACGGACTGACACAGGGCGGCTCGTTGCACCGAGCGGCGAGATCGACCTGATTGACGAGAGCCTTATCAACGTCGGCCTTGGGTTGAAATGTGGGTGCCACGCGGCTGAGTAGTTCACTTGCACCGGACGGCAACTTCCGGTTCTGGCCGAAACCGGCGAGGGCCCAAACCCACGGCTGCGTACCGCCGACTACGATTTCCATCGCCGGCAATTTGTCGTCGTAGGCGGTCGCGCTCGGCCGACGATTAGCTGCCGCTTGTTTCAATTGTGCGATCGTCTTGTCTAGCATTCCTGGCTGGTCGAATCCGGCCCGGCCAAGTGAACCGTAAATCTCCGCCATCGTGCCCGAGATCGGGGTGATCGAGGCTGCTACTCGATCAATGAGGCGGTAGACTACTTCCCTATCCTCGCTCGGAACGTCGGTGATCGCGTGCGCGAGGACGCGGGCGATCTCGTTGTCGAAGAACTCGGTCTCCTTCCTCGCCGCTGCCGCGCGGGCCTGCCCAATCAAGTCCTGCACGATGTCCGCCGGAAGGGAACGACCGTCGGCTGCATCGATCCAGAACTTCGTCAGATATGAATCCTGTCCGGAGCCGTTCTCGAGGAAGACCTTGGTGACGCGCGACACGATGTCTTTCGCGTTCGCTGAACCATCGAGTATCGATGTCATAGCGCGGAGCGCCCCCAGTTGGGCGGGGTCATACAGATCGCCCTTGAATCGCGAAAACGCGATCTCGGTGATCGATGCGCGGACGCTCGCGTCCAGCATCGGCGTTTGCGCCAGCGCCATTCCAACGGTGTCGAAGTAGCCTTTTTTTGCGAGCTCTTGGAGCGCCTTCCAGGTCAACTCGTCGAGCGCAGGTTCGCCGTGATCCACCCTCGCCGCGACAATAACAGGCAGCACCGACGCGATCTCGTCGATCACTTCCTCCATGAGATCGACCTGACGCTTGAGATCGTTGCTTGCATGCACCCATTCCTGGGCGGCCTTCAGGAATCCGAGATATACGGGCAGTGTCTGGTCTGGGTCGATTGCCGCGCAATCCTTCAGTGCTCTGGCGTAACTCGATATCTGCGCCGGTGTCAGGTCGAGGACGGTGAAGTCCATGTTGCTCGGGTCGAAATCGGTGACGATCGGATCCAACCGATCGCTGCCCGGAATGCCCGCGAGAACCCATTCGACCATCCCCTCGTTGGACGCGGCGGCGAGCATGGCCCGTGCCGCCGTCTCGATGTCGGATGGTCGCGCAACCTTCGGATCGCCCCGGATCTGCCACGGCGATGGATTCCCGACAAGGGCGTCCAGCCGCTCCCTGGCTCTCGGCTCGATCGGTAGGCGCAGCGTCTCGTACCACGCTCGGTACCCAGCGAGCGACCTTTGGGTCCAGACGCCGTTCAGCTCACCGGATTGGAGGGGATATCGCGACTCGGTGTCAGGCGACAGCATGAAGACGTCGAGTCCCGTTCTTGTGCGAAGGGTCGGCAAATAGCGGAATACGGGCTCGAGCCACCGCGTACCGTTGCGCAGCACAATCTCGCCAGTCTGGTCCACTTCGGCGTAGTAGACGAGGACGTAGGTAAGGCCGAGCCCGACCAGGATGCAGAGCGCCGCCGCCGTTGCAATCTGCCTGATTCGTCGGAAGGCCGTTCCGATCGCGGTCCGCTGCTGGATGCGACGCGCCATTCGCGCGATCGGCAATGTCATCGCGGCGCTCGAGATGCCTCCCTTTACGGGCTCTTGCTTGGCGCGCTTGTGATCGAGGACGTAGAGGGGGACCTGATCACAAAGGAACGGAAACAGTTCGGCATCGACCTGCAGCCGGTCTGGATCGACGGTCGGGCGGATCCTGTCGCCAGCGTTCAGCATGTCGATCAGGTGGGCGGTGAAGACGCCGTGTCGTGCTTCGTCGTCCTCCCACGTCAGTTGATCCGCCCGCGACGAGCCGATGAAGAGGCGGGCATCGCTGCCGTCCAGCCTATTAAAGAACTGCATCTCGCCGATAACGGCTTCGGCAAAACAACAGTCGAGTACGAACGCCGTGCGCTTGGCCTTCACTAAAGAGAGCAATCGGTCCAGCTCTTCCGCGGTGGCCAAACCCAATGCTCCGGCGGCGTCCGGCTGGACTACAAATCCCGGCTTCGGTGACGCAACGAGGCCGTGCCCCGACAAAAAGACAAAGAAGAGATCGTAGGAATCCTTGGCCGCCACCTCGGCGAATGCCGCCCGGAGCGCGGCAAGATCAGCCTCCGACTCCGCGATCCGCCTAACGACCGCGCCAGTCTTTTCCGGCCAGCAAGCCTCCAGATACCCCCTTATCGCATCCGCATCTCCGACCGCGTATCTGAGCGGCGGCGCGTAACCGATCGAGGCGCCATACCGATATGTCGAGATGCCTAGAACGACGGCACCGAGCGGACGCATGATCTACCACTTAAAGAAACGACGGACGCTCGGCAGAGGCGTGGTGATGATACTCTTGGAGCCTTCGGCCAGGGGAATGCTCGTCACGAGCTTCTGCAGGATTAGTGGGGTCGAGATGCCGACATGCAATGCGACGATAGCCTCTGCACTTTGACCAAAGTAGATCCACGTAACGAACCCGCCAGCGAGGATCATGCCGGCAGTGATGATCCAATACATTGGGCTCTTCGCGTAGTCGGGAAGTTGTTTGTCTTCCCTAAGATTCCACCAATGGAGAAGCTCGGCCAGGACTCCACCGGCCAAACCAATACCTGCGACTCCGCCTGCCCCCTCAACTACCATCGTCACTCTCCCGAAACGGAACACCGACCGATCGCCGCATATGCCGAACATCATGTCAACTTTTGATCGACCAACGCCGTCCTCGCCCCGTCTGAAGCCGGAACTTGAGGGACCGAGTCGTCCGCCATGCGCGTGCTCAACTCGACCGTTAGCCAACATTCGAACCGAACCCGACTCGAGCACGGTAAAATCAGCAGAGGCCTACATCGATTTGCGTGCATCGCATCGTCGACGCGATCCTTCTTTTCCTTGACCTCGACCTCGGTCGAACCGCCGACGCGGATCACCGCGACGCCGCCCGCGAGTTTGGCCGGACGCTCCTGGAGCTTCTCCTTGTCATAGTCCGGAGGTGGTCTCCTTGATCTGCAGAAATGAACTTAGATCACCCGGCCGTCGGTTTCGTGGACGGTGACACGCCCGCGAGTGGGGTTGCGGACAAAGGTTGCCTTCGCACCGTCGATGGTAAAGTCGAGCTGCGTGCCATTCTTTGAAGAGCGGAGATTCTCGGCGTCGTGATACGGCGCCGCGTTCGAGGCGGACCAAATCAAGCTCAGGACCAACGATCCCAGGCTCGCGCAGTTTCTGGCGACGCTCGCGGATGCTTTCCCGCTCGCCGCGCCGCTCGACCTGGCGTCGGAAACCCCTTCTCTCGCCGACCACGTCTTCCGCCTGTTCGCGCGCCAGGCGATCCAGCTCTATACCGCGCAGGCGCCCCTGGTCTCGGTCTCCCGCGAACGCCCTCAGGTGAGCGCGCTTGCCCGCGTCCAGGCCACGAATGGCGAAGCCCTTCTCGCGACGTTGCGGCACTCTCCATGATTCAGATCGATGACACCGCCGTGCGCGCCCTCCTTCCGCCGATCGACGGGACACGAACGCGCGCCGGACTCGGGCTCGAAATCGCCCGACGACACGAGGTTCCCGTCGCCGAGGCCTCGGCGCAGCTCGACAAGCTGCTGGTCCAACTCGCAAGAGCCGGACTGATGGCCAGCTAGGGCCCCGCGGCCCGAAGGAAGAGCGCGCCATTCGGCGGGATGGTGATTGCGGCCGACTGCGCAAAACCGTCGAGCGACGGGCCATCTGCGTAGACGGCTCCGCCGTTGCGGATCGCCGCAGGATTGGGAAAGCCGTCGTAATAGTCGGTATTGAAGAGCTCGATCCACTCGCCGTTCCGCGGAAGGCCGACGCCGTAGCCGAACTTCGGCTGCTCGTCGAAGCTCACCACGGCCACGACGTCCTGGCCGGGGCCGCCGTCGGTGACCCAGCGATGGACGACGATCACGCGATCGAAATCATTGACGCGCGATGCGCGCACGCCTTCGGCCGCGAGCGCCGGCTGCCGTCGTCTGAACGCGATCAGATCCCTCATGAAGCGGAGATAGTCGGACATCACCTTGTCCGTGGCGAGCCCGTCCCACCAGATCAGATGGCCTGGATGGTCCTTTTCGTCGTCGCACCAGAGCTTATCCTCCAGGATTTCCTGGCCCATGAACAAGGCGGGGATTCCCGGCGCGGCGAACAGCAGCGCCGTCGCCGCGCGGCTGCGGCTGCGCGCGCACCAGGATCGCCGGTCGGCCGGATCGGCGAGCATGGCGACGCGGGCCGCCCCGTCATGTCCGAGATAAGTGAGGTCGTGGTTTTCGAGACACTGCACGAGACGCCACGCCGCGCCGTAGCCGGCCGGCAGGCCGAGCGCGGCGGCGACCGGATCCAGCTGAAGTTGAGCGCCCCCGCCGCCCGCCGCCTGGGTCAAGAGGCCGCGCACCGCGTCGCGGAACGCGTCGCCGAGGGCGGCGTCGAAGCCCAGGCCGCCCGGGACCGGCGTCACCGGAAAGGCGCGATCCCAATCCCAATATTCAGCGATCTGGATGGCGGACGGCCGGATGAAACGCAGCGTGCTCGTCATGTCCTGGCACAGTTCCACTCCCACAGGCCGATTGTCCGAGATGACCCTCACCTCGTCGTAGCGGACGCCGTCGATCCGATACTCCTTCATGAAGGCCGACGCATTGTCGATGAGGAAGTGTCGGACGTTTGCGTTCCGATAGGCGAAAACCAGCCCGCCTGCCCAGCCCTGATCGGTGAAGTAGAGGCTGTTGTTTTGGTCGCCGTTGGGAAACCGGTCGTAAAAATAGAGACTCTGCGGGTCGAAGCCACCTCCGGCATGATTGTAGACGAGGTCGAAGATGACCGCGACGCCATGAAGGTGCGCGAGATCGATCAGGCATTTCAGTTGATTGACGCCGGGTCGAAGCTCCTCGAGCGCGAGCGGCTCGGCGCCGAACCGGGCGAGCATGGCGTTGATCGCGCCAAGATACCAGACGAGATCCGCGTCCGAGCCTGCCTGATAGCGTTGCTCGGGCGAGAAATAGTCGACGCCGTTGTAGCCTTCGGTGAACTCCGTTTCGAATTCCTGGATCGGCAGCAGCTGAATGGCGTTGACCCCGAGGTCGCGGAGGTAGCCGAGCCGCGTCGCGACGTCGAGAAAGCGGCCGCCGCGCGAAGCGATCGCAACGGCGCCGCTTCGATCCACCGCCCACCACGTGCCAACATGCAGTTGGTAAATGATCAACTTGCTGAAGGCCGGCGGCGCCCAGCCGTCGTCATGCCACGGATAGGCCGCGGGATCGCGAAGGATGCAATAGGACGCCGGGAAATCGGGGGTCAGCGTCAGCTCGCGCGCATAGGGGTCGCGCTTCGGCCCTTGCGAGGCTTCGCCGTCGATCCAGAAGAGATACTGGAGCCCGTCGCCGGCGCCGGCCACAAATCCGGCCCATGTCCCGTCCCCGAGCGGCGTGAGACGGTCGTCGGGACCAGGGGTCCAGCCGGCCGCGGCCGACAGGCTCAGCGCGTCCCCGGTGAGCAGAAAGACGTTCTGCGCGCGCGGCGCCCAGGTGCGAAAGGTCGCGCCGCCCGCAACGACATTCGCGCCCATCGGCGTCGTGCGGTCGACGAACTGGAATTGAACGGTCATCGGCGCCAGCCTCGGCGGCGGCGCGTCGGGCCGCCGCCTTCAAATGTCCGCCGAGCGACGCAGCCGCGTCAAGACCGGACTTTAGGCGAACGCCTTGGCGTTCGGCGTCACCGCCCCTCCCCGCCAGCCTCCGTCCAGGCGGCCATGCCGCCCTCGATGTGGCGGGCCGAGGTCAGGCCTTTGTCCTGCGCCGCCTGCACCGCCATGGCCGATCGCTCGCCGAAGGCGCAGTAAAAAACGATCGACTTGCCGGACGCTGCGAGTTCATGAATGAGGCCGCCTTCGTCGATATTGTCCATGAGCTCGGCGTAGGGCGCGTGCAGCGAACCCGGAATGGCGCCGGAGGGCACTGTCAAGGCAAATAAGTATAGGTCATTTTCGGCGTCGAATCTCGCCGAGCGCGTCGGCGATTCGTGAGCAAAAACAGTGGGGCTCCATGCCGCGCCGGAGCGGCAGCTGGCAGTATAGAATTTAGTCTGACAATGCCGCCTCGAGCAGGGATGTTTCGAGGAATGATCGGCTGTCATTTAATTGGGGGCGTTGTCATTGACCCCCGCTAGAGATCGGAATCATTTATAAAATCAACAACATAATTGGCGTGTTGGGGGTCATATTGGACGCCGATCGCGAAACGATCCGAACACCAAGAACCTATATCATATCAATGTGATAGGCATGAATCGGCCGGGGTCATCGTCGTCGCCGCGATCCTGCAGCGCGGCGCGGCGATCACCAGCGCCGGCGGCTACGGGGTCAAATTTGGACGCCGATTCACAGCCTCGAATCATTCATCTATGAAAAACCGTCAACACGGCCTAGCGTCAGGTCAATTCGGCCGCGAGACGCGGTCGAGCCCCAGCAAATAGTCGAGCGCGATCTTGCCAGGCCCGAAGGTCAAGATCGCCAATTCCATCGAGGCCCACGGCAAGTGGAAGTTCTGCCAGCCGTCGGGCACGGTGAGCTGGATGATCGCCGTCATGCCGAGCAGACCGAGCGCCGCGTAACGCGTGCCCAGGCCCAGCACGAGCAAGACCGGGAAGCAGACTTCGCCGATCGCCGACGCATAGGCCATCAGCACCGGCGCGGGAAAGAGATATTCGGCGCCCAGAATGTGCAGCTTGAATTCGTCGGTGAACAGAGCTTGCGCGCCGAACGACAGTGTGAACCAGCTGTCCCATTTGGTCAGGCCGGATTTCCAGAACGGCAGCGCGAGGGTAATGCGCAGCACGAGCATCGTGACGGACATCGGAAACATTCCGAACAGACGCTCGGTGAAGCGGGAGATCGGGTTGGCCGCGACAGGCGAGGCGATGGAGAGGTGCGTCGACATGTGGAACTCCTTTCATCGAAAGCCGAAGACGGCGCCGGCCTCGATCAGGCCGACGAGATGGGGACCGGGATCGACGCCTTCGCCGGCGAGCAGCGACGCGGCTTCGGCGATCGGGTCGCCAGCCATGAGGGCGGCAGCGAAGTCATAGCCGCCAGGCGGAAGAATGGTCACGACGACATCGGCGTGCGGACGAGCAACCAGCGCGTCCTCGGACCGCCAACCTTCGGGCGGGACGGGTTCGCCCGGCCCTTGATGCGCGGCCCAGATCGACGCGGCAGGATGCGCGAAGCGCAGCAGCCGGACCGCCGGATGAAATCCGAATACGATCTCGCCGAGACGCTCCGGGTCGATCGCCGCCAGATCGGATAGTTCCAGAGGGACAGCTTCGGCGGAATGATAAGATTCGACCCACGCGTTCTCGAGCCGCGCGACTTCGGGCAGATAAGCGATTTCGCGCGCCGGCTCGAACGTGCCGACGAAGGCGGGAAACTCAGCGCCGTAGAGGATGAGCACCGGCGAACCCGGCTTGTTCGCGGCGACGAAAGCGCGCGCCATCGCGCGGAAAAACGCGTCGCCGACGAGGCGGCGCGTCACGGGATAGCGCATCTCCAGCGCGGCGATCAGACCCACCGCGACATTATTGCGGTAGACCGCGAAGCGCCGCGCGTCGGGCCGGCCCTCGCGGCCGAGAGTCTGCGCGGGCGTCGGCCGAGATGGTTCGGTCAACGCCTCCACGAATTCGTTGATCGTGGCCTCAAACGGCATGACGGAACACCTCCGCTTTCCGGCTCGCCAACACCTCGGCCACGAGGCGATCCGCGCGCCGCGCCTCGGCGTGCAGCGTCGGCCAGTCCGGCGTTTCGTTGTCCCATTCGATCAGCGTCGGCAGCGCGCCGATGTGGGTGACGAGCCTTTCGTAGAGCGCCCAGACGCCGGCGCGCACGGGCGAATCATGGGCGTCGATCAGCAGGCGATGGCCGGCTTCATCCTCGGCCTCGGCGTAGCCGGCGACGTGAATTTCGCCGACAACCTCCACCGGGAAGGCGTCGAGATAGGCGATCGCATCAAAGCCATGGTTGGTCGCCGAGACCTCGACGTTGTTGACGTCGAGCAGAAGCCCGCACCCGGTGCGGCGAGCAATTTCCGCCAGAAATTCCGTCTCCGGGATCGAACTTTCGGCAAACCGGACATAGGTCGAGGGATTTTCGAGCAGCATGCGCTGGCCGAGCGCCTCCTGCGTCTCGTCGATATGCGCGCAGACGACGGCCAGCGTTTCCTCGGTATAGGGAAGCGGCAGGAGGTCGTTCAGGAATCCTCGGTCATGGGTCGACCACGCGAGGTGCTCGGAGAAAAGGCCGGGCTCGTAACGACTGGCGAGGGCCGCCAGGCGCATGAGATGCTCCCGATCGAGCGGGCGCGGCGAACCGATCGAAAGCCCGATGCCGTGGAGCGAAAGCGGGTATAGCGCGCGGACCGCCTCAAGACGTCGATGCGGCGGGCCGCCGTCGCCCATATAGTTTTCCGCATGAATCTCGAAGAATCCGACGTCGGGCTGCTCGATGAGGATAGCATCGATGTGTTCGGGCTTGAGGCCCACGCCCGCACGTGCGGGCAGCGGCGCGGCGATGCGAGTGGGCGCGTGAGGCTGAGGGGACACTTTATCCTCCGTTCGGACATTCGGCGCGCGAGCGCGGCGTGGCTCACATGGCTCCCGCCATGGAAGGAGCTTCGTGCAAAGCAAAGCCTTCGAGGGGATCGAAGTCGACCTTCCACGGCTCGTGCTCCAGCACGCGACGTGCGTGCTCGTAGTCCGCCTCCCGGCGCCTTTGGATGCCCGAGCTGCTGAAGTCGATGTCCTTGGTGTGGTCGTCGCCCTTGAGCATGGGGGCCAACAGCCGGACGACATGCATGCGCGTCACGCACCCGTAAGACGCCATCTCGCGAACCTCCGGCTCGGCCTGTTCCGACTTGGGCAGTCGGGCCGCCAATTCGGCGATGATCTGGCGCAGGCGATGGATCTGCTGCTGGCGTCGAATATGGCTCAACGTCCGGCTGGAATATTGCAGTTCCTTCTTCCGGTGCATGACCTGCCGCATCGACTGCGGCTCGGGGCCTTGCGGGTTCCACAAATGGACGGCGAACACCAGCGAGTTTCGGCGCGGTTTGTCGTCGAACACCGCTTCGACCGGGGTGTTGGACAGAACCCCGCCGTCCCAGTAGAGTTCGCCGTCGATGCGCATTGCGGGGAAGGCCGGCGGCAACGCGCCCGAGGCCATGACGTGCTTGACGGAAAGCTCCATGTCGCGACTGTCGAAGTAGCGCAGGGCGCTGTTGTGCACGTTGGCCGCGCCGACGGTCAGGCGGGTCGGGCCCACGTTGATCTCTGAGAAATCGACGAGCCCCTCGAGGGTCTCGCTGAGAGGCTGCATCGAATAGTAACCAGCCCCATCCGCGGGTAGCGGAACGTTCAATCCGAGAAAAGCGATCGGATTGGGCCGGAAAAATCCCTGCACGCCGGTCGTAATCGTCGCCCAATTCGGCAACATGGCGTCGAACGGCGGCGGCAGGTGGGAGGTGGCTGCGAGAACGGGAGAATGCTCCACCCGCCGCCAGAACGCATTCAATCGATCGAGCCTGGCGTCAACCGGGTTGCCGGCGATCATCGCGCCGTTGATCGCGCCGATCGATGTGCCGATCACCCAGTCCGGCTCGATGCCCGCTTCATGCAGCGCCTGATAGACGCCGACCTGATAGGCGCCGAGCGCGCCGCCGCCCTGGAGCACGAGGACGACCTGTCCGTACTTTTCCTTCAACGTCGACGCCGCCTTGCTTCCCACGGCCAGGCCATTCGGGGTCGTCTTCGGCGCAAGTGCGTCGTTCATGGGACTGTCTCCTCGGTTTCGTGGTTTTCATGGTTGTCGTCGGCGCGTGCGCTCGCCTGAAGCGAAGCCGGCTTCCCGGCAGCCTCCGGAACAATCATGTTCGGCGCCTCGGGCTCGGCGTCCTCCGTTGGAGACATTCGCGACCCGGTGAGGCCGGTGATCAGCCGGGCGCCGCGCCCGAACGTAATGTAGTTCCAGCCCCAGTTCAGCATGAGCGCGAGCCGGTTTCGGAACCCGATGAGAAAGTAAATATGGGCGGTTGACCAAATCAGCCAAGCAATGAGGCCGGTGACGCGGAAGCGGCCCATTTCCACAACGGCGCTCTTGCGGCCAACCGTCGCCATGGACCCGAAGTTCCGATAATGGAACGGCCGCAGGTCCTTGCCTTTGAGACGCGCCTTGATCAGGCGAGCGAGATAAGCCCCTTGCTGTTTGGCGACATTAGCGACGCCGGGCAACGGGTGCCCGTCAGCGCCGGCAAAATGGGCAGTGTCGCCGAGCACGAATATTTCCGGGTGGCCGGCGACCGAGAGATCCGGATTGACCTTCACGCGTCCTACCCGATCCGTCTCGACGCCGAGCCATTGACCGGCAGGGGACGCCATCACGCCCGCTGCCCAAATGATGGTGCGCGCCTCGATGCGTTCGCGGTTCACCTCGACGCCGCTTTCGTCGCACCGCGTCGCCGGCTCGCCCAGACGCACCTGTACGCCCAGCATTTCGAGCCAATGACGCGCCGCCTGTGACAGTTCAGGATGAAAGGAAGCGAGTACGCGCGGGCCGGACTCGATCAGCGTCACTTGGGTTGCGCGCGGATCAATCGAGCGAAAGTCTGCCGAGAGCGCTTTGCGGGCGAGTTCGGCGATGGCGCCGGCCATTTCGACGCCGGTCGGACCGCCGCCGATGATGACGAAACTCAGCAGACGCTCGCGTTCCCGAGCGTCGGTCTCGATTTCCGCTTTTTCAAACGCGAGCAGGATACGACGACGCAACATGGTCGCGTCGTCGATGCGCTTCAGCCCGGGCGCAAACTTCGCCCAATCGTCGTGGCCGAAATAGCTGTGCCCGGCGCCGGTGGCGATAATCAAAAGATCGTAAGGAACGCGGCGATGTTCGGCCTCAACGGTCTTGGCGACAGTATCGACACCAGCGACATTTGCGAGAATCACCGTCGTGTTGGTTTGTCGGCTCAGCACGCTCCGGATTGGAGCGGCGATGTCGGCAGGCGAGAGGCCGGCTGTCGCAACTTGATAAAGGAGGGGCTGGAAGAGGTGATAGTTGTGACGGTCAATCACAATCACGTCGACCGGCGTATCGCCGAGCGCCACGGCCGCCGACAGACCCCCAAAGCCCGCGCCGATGATGACAACGCGTGGGCGGCCTGGGGCGGACTGCTGAACCTCGGCCATCGTCGTAATTCCCTGGTCGGCGCAACCTGTATTGACGCCGGCAATGAGAGTGATCGCTGCGGCGGGCGGAAAGTGGCCCCGCTCTCGAAAAGCGGGGCCAGGCGAAGGTTGCGGAAGCGCGAACTACATCTGAGTCAACGTGCCATGGCCCTTCGGCGTGGTTATGCCTTCGCATGTGCCCTTGGCGACGTATTTCCAGACGTGCGGATCGTAATCGACCGTCGACGTGCCCGCGCAGCTCGTGCCGGCGCCGGCGGCGCAGTCGTTGTGGCTGGCGAGCGAGACGCCGTAGCACTTATCTGCTCCGGGCTGCGCGGGGGCGGGCCCGGCCTTGGCGGCGGTGGCGACGGCGAGAGACGCGGCGAGCGAACCAATCAGCGTCGCGGTGGTGAAAGCAGTCTTGGCGTTCATATACATCTTGAATGCTCCTTCTCGGGTTGTCGCGCGAAAGAAAATGCCCGGTATGGTGCATTTATATTGGCGCTACTTTCTCAGAACCGCCGATCTATCATTGGCGCTTCTGAATGCTCTTCTCGCTTACGCTCATGGCTCGGCTCGGCCTATAACCTTGGCAGGTGAGAGCTATAAACCTTGGTTTCAGCCGCGGGCGGAGAAGCGGTTCCAACGTCGCGCCAGTCGCGCCCGCTTCGGCGTCGAGGCTCATGTGAACGGCGCAGTCGATGCGATCGCAAACAGCGCGCCGTCGCGGCCGATGAGATTGAGCAGGCGATGCGACCTGCGCGTTCAAGGGTAAGTGATCTACGGAGGCTCACGCCGCCCGCGAGTTCAACAGCGCTGAGCAGCCGCTCACGTCTTCTCGGATACCAAGTCGAGTCTGTCTGCCACTCGGCCAAGCTCGGGCAGGGAGTGGACATTCATCTTCCGCATCAGATGGCTGCGATGGATCTTCACCGTGACCTCTGAGATACCGAGATCGAAGGCAATCTGCTTGCTGAGACGGCCCTGCGCGACTTGGATCATTATCTCGCGTTCCCGTGGAGTGAGCGATTCGAAGCGCGCCCTGAGCGTACCCAACGCCTTTTCATTCTCACGTCGAACGCGATCGCGAGCGAGGCCGAGGTAGATCGCGTCGATCAGGTCTTGATCACGGAAGGGCTTGGGCAGGAACTCAATGGCGCCGCCCTTCATCGCCTGCACAGACATCGGGATGTCGCCGTGTCCCGTGATGAAGATGATCGGGATTTGGATATTCGCAGCCGCGAGCTCCCGCTGAAAGTCAAGGCCGCTCTGCCCGGGCAATCTGACGTCGAGGACGAGGCAGGTGGGACCGTTCGGGCGGTCGGCTTTGACGAAGTCGGGAACGGACTCAAACAGCCGAGCATCCAAGCCGATGGATCTCAGGAGTTGCCCAAGGGACGCCCGGAACGCTGGATCGTCCTCAATGACCAAGACGGTGGGATTTGATTCAGACATTGCTTCCACCCGCGAGAGAGGAATCCGAATTGGGATTTCGTCGTGGTTGGCAAATGCGACGACGGCCGCCGACTAAGCGTATCGTAGAAATATACCCCTCGCCTGCCAAGCGGGCATACCAAAGTTTATGGGCTCAGGCCTTGCCGCGATGGCTTTCTTCGCGCACCTAAGGACTTCGCATGCCGGCGCGACGGCGTTGAGGCCGACCCACGGAGGCGGCTTCGCGCGAGTGAAGGAGGGCCGATTGCCCGAGGCGCCATTGATCGCGATCGTCGAGGATGACCAATTCTTTCGCGCGTCGATCAGACAACTTATGCGATCGCTGGGCTATACCGTCGAGGCTTTCCCGTCGGCAGCCGATTTTCTCGCATCTCGCCGGCTCGAAGAGACCTCCTGCTTGATCGCTGACATCCATATGCCCGCAATGACGGGAGTCGAACTCTATGCGCGCCTGGTCGAGGCGGGGCAGACGATTCCAACGATCCTGGTTACCGCCTATCCCAACGAGGCTGCACGGGCGCGGGCTCTCAAGGACGGGGTCGTTTGCTACCTTCCTAAGCCGTTTGACGACCACGATCTCATGGATTGCGTCCGGAAAGCTGTCGAGGGCGGGAAGCCGCCGGCAGAGAATTCATGAGTCCTTGTTTCCGGCCGGCAAGCTGAACTGGAATATGGCGCCTCTGGGTTCATTCGCATCTGCCCACAACCGTCCTCCGTGCGCATCAACGATGGAGCGGCAGATCGAGAGGCCCATTCCCATTCCGCTGGGCTTGGTGGTGTAGAACGAGTCGAAAACTCGTTCGATATGCTCTGGATCAATTCCCGGCCCCGAATCACGCACCGCGACCAGGACCTCATCCCCTCCCCTTCCTTGGGTGCCGATCGACAGCTCGCGGGGCGCGCCATCAACCGAGCTCATTGCTTCGACCGCATTCAAGATCAAGTTCAAGATGACCTGCTGCAGTTGGATTCGATCCCCCCGAATGAGCGGCAAGCCTTCCGCCACTTGCATTTGCACCGAAACACCGTTCTTCACCGCTTCGCCACGCGTGAATTCAACCACCTCGCGGATCGCCACGTTGATGTCCAAGCGATCATCCCGCGGAGGCGCTTTTTTGACGTGAGCTCGAATCCGGCCAATGACTTCACCGGCTCGATCGGTATTGCTCACAACGCACTCGAGTGCTTCACGCACCTCATCCAGATCCGGCGGATTTCTGATCAAGAACCTCAGGCCGGAAGCCGCGTGGTTCCGCGCCGCGCCGATCGGCTGGTTCACTTCATGGGCGATCGAGGCGGTCAGCTGCCCCAATGTCGCGACGCGATTGGCGTGCGCGAGCTCCATCTGCACCTCGCGGAATCGCCGCTCGCTTTCGCGCGCTTCTGCTTCGGCCCGCTTGCGCTCGGTGATGTCTCGTGCGAAAGATACGTTGAAGCGGCGACCACCATGCTGAAACGGGCGGGTGCGAACTTCGACAGGGAACATAGTTCCGTCCTTTCGCCGATGAGAAGTCTCGAAGCCGAAGGTCTCCCCAGCATCGAGCCGCTTGCCAATCCCTTCTAGGAAAGCTGCATCCAGGCCCGCGTCGAAGCCAGATAGCGACATCCCGATCAGCTCTTCCCGAGCGTAGCCAAGGCTGTCGCACGCCTGCTGGTTCACGTCGAGGACCAATCCATCTTCGCCGCTGTGGAGCATGAAAGCGTCGGCCGCGAAGTCCACGAAGGTGCGGTAGCGGGCCTCGCTCGCGCGGAGCTCCTCTTCGGCCCGCTTGCGCTCGGTGATATCTCGTGTCAGTGAAAGGGCGAACCGCCTGCCGCCTTGCCGGAACTCTCGCGTGCGGACCTCGACGGGGAACACAGTTCCATCCTTACGGCGATGACGCCTCTCGAAGGTTAGGATTTCGCCAGCGTCAAGGCGCTCATGGATACTTTGCAGAAGCGCTGCGGTTGCATCCGGATCGAAGTCAATCGTAGACATGCCGATCAGTTCGTCGCGGCTATAGCCTAAGCTTTCGCAAGCATGCCGGTTCACGTCGAGAACGGTTCCGTCTTCGCCGTGGAGCATGAATGCGTCGGTCGCATGGTCCACGAAGGTGCGGAAGCGGGTCTCGCTTGTTCGCAGTCCTTGCTCGGCCTGCTTGCGCTCGGTCAGATCGAGCACGAAGGCGACGCCCTGGTCCTCCGATCCCTCGAATAGCGCCGGGCCAACCAGCACCGGGACACGGCTGCCGTCTTTTCGCTCATATTCCTTTTCGTAGGGCTTACAACGTCCGCTCGCCTTGAGCTGCTCCATCGCCTGACGGGTGACGGCCTGCCATTCGGGCGGGGTCATCCCGGTGTAGCTGAGCCGCCTCGAAAGCAGGTCATCGCGGCTATATCCCACCAGGGCGAGGAAGGCCTCGTTGGCCTCTATGATCTGCCCATCCAGGGTAAAGATGATGATGCCGATGATATCGGCGTCGACCAGGCGCCGGATCTTGGCCTCGCGTTGTTCGAGATCGCGGTATAAGTGGGTATTCTCGAGCGAGATCGCCGCCTGCGAGGCGACGAGCTTCACCACCGCAATCAGCGCTGGCGCAAAGGCCCGCGCGGTGAGGTTGTTTTCGAGATAGAGGACGCCGATGAGCTTGGCCTGGTTGATCAAGGGCAGGCAGAGAATCGAGCGAGCCTCGCGCTCCCGGATGTAAGGATCGTCAGCAAACGGAGTTTGGGTCGCGGCATCGTCGAGAATGACGCTCTCCCGAGCGCGCAGGACATAGTGAAGGACTGTCTCCGGCAAAGCGGAGGCGGTCACGGGCGCATCGTCTAGCCGCACGCTCACCGTGTCGCCGGAGGTCGTGGCTTCCGCCTCGATCCGCGGCTCGGTCCCTCGCGATAGGATCAGCAGGCCGCGCTCGGCGCCCGCCTGCGCGATCGCTGTGCGCATGAGCGTATCGATCAGCTTCTCCAGTACCATCTCGCCTGAGACAGCCTGCGACACCTTGATCACGGTCGCGAGGTCGAGGCGTTCGACCGGCGTCGCCATCGTGCTCGTCGGGCCAGGCGCGGGCTCTTCCGTCCTGAGGTGCGGATACATCTCCTCGAGCTGCCGCACCTTGGCATCGGCTCCCCAACGCAGATAGCCGTAGTGGGCCTTCCGCATGTACAGTTGCGCGATGTCCTCGAACCCGCGCGCCGCGTAGAAGCGGGACGCGAGTTCATTGGCGAGCGCTTCGTTGTGTATAAAACCGTTGGCGCGCGCAGAGCGGATGGCCTGTTCGTAGAGGCGCTCGGCATCGAGCTCGCGGCCCTCCAGGCGCGCAATCTCGGCGCCGACCAGCGCGGCGCGGTTCTCGAAATTCTCCGGGCAATTCTCCGCCCAGACTCGCAGTTGCCGGTGATGTGCAATGATAGCGTCTATATGCTGCTGTCGCTCATCATCTGACGCGGAATCGCAACAGACGGCTTGGGACAGCGCGCCGTAAAAGTGATATTCCGCCGTTTCGAAGTGCGAGACCGAGGTCCACAGCAACCGTTGCGCCCTTGACGAGGCCTCGACGGCTGCAGCGCAATCACCAGCAAAGAAGCGCGCCTGCAGTTTGCGGATCCAATACCAGCAGTCGGCTCGCATTAGGTTGGGGTTATCGGCGAAACGACGTTCAGTCCGAAGCTCTTCAAACTGCTCATCCTCAAAGGAGCCAAATTTCGGCGTCAGTCCCCGGAGAGTCCGGATAAGCTGGAGCTGGGTGGCGACGACGTCAATGACAAGCCCGAACCGCGCCTTGTGCGCAAACGCGAGACCATGCTCGACTTCGCGCTGCACCTCGACAAGCGGATCTCCTGCCGCGACAAGATTCGAGTTCAGATTGGCGCAACTGTACGCGGCAAACGTGAGGTCGCCGGTCTTGTTCGCGATTTCAAAAGCGCGCCGTAGCGAATCACGGCCACTCCGGACATGTCGTGTCCATGGCATGAGGTGAGCTCCGAAGAGCATATAGGTCGCAGCCTGGAACCGTCTCAGCCCTCGTTGTTCGACCAGCTCATATCCGAGCAGACCAAATCGAAATCCGGCCGCGTAGTCGCCAAAGCGGGGCCCGGCAATCATGCCGAGCATGACATAGGCGAAACACGAACCATCGTTGTTCCCGTATTGGAGGCTAACATTGATCGCCCTGCAGATCGCCAGCGACAGCAGGTTTGCATCCGTAAAGAATGCGGGCGGCATGAGCTTGGTCAGGACATCGAGCGACGCGAGAGATTCCGCATCGCTCATCAAGGGTAGCTCGATCAGATCCTCGATCGTGCGGATCTCGAGCTGCGACCAGATCCGCTCGTATTCGCGTCGCACCTCCTCCTCTTTCGGATGGGGTGACCACTCGATGCCGGCATGCCGGAGGTAGTTGAGACACACAGCGACCGCGCGGCCGGCCTGATCGAGGGTCGTGCAGACATCCATGTGCAAGCAGGCGACGATTGCTTGTTCGACCGTTGTCGTGGCGCGATTTGACAGCACCGCCAATCGCTCGTCTGCGGCCGATAGCTGGCCAGTCAAAAATTCGCATTCGGACCGGTTCAGCTCCAGCGCAAAGATCAGCTCATGCCTGCGCTCCCAGCACTCCTCCGCCAACAGCGCCGCGCCGGCATTGAGATAGGTGAGCGCGGAAGCGTAGGCGGTAGACCCCTTGGCGCGCTTGCCCGCAATCAGGTTGAGCTCGGCCAGTTGGTCCCGTTCCTCCTGTTGGGTGATCAGCCTGGCGCCGCGGTTGAGCTGATTGACGATGTCGAAGATCGCCTCGTCTCGCTCCTCCGGCGGCGTCTGCGCCGCCAGCAGGCGACCGATCAGGAGGTGGGCCTCAGCGCGCAATGCTTCCGGGATCAACGAATAGGCGGTCTCCTGCACCCGGTCATGAATGAACCTGTAATGACCTTCCAGCCGCGCGACCAGTTCCTGACGGACCGCCGGCCACAGCGCCGCGTGCGCCTGCTTCTCCGAGGTCCCGAGAACGATCGAGAGCATCGCGAGCTCGGCGGTGTTGCCGAGGCAGGCGAGCTGCTGCAACGCCTGCTGCGTTTCGACGGGCAGGCGGGTCAGCTTGCCGACCATGAGATCCACGACATTATCCGTGTAACCCTTGTCGTGAATGCGATCGAGATCCCAGGACCATTGCGCCGCACCATAATCAAAGGCGAGCACACCCTCTTCGGCAAGCGCATAAAGAAACTGAATCACGAAGAACGGATTGCCGGCGGTCTTCTCATGCACCAGCTGCGCCAGCGGCGTGGCGCGCTCCGGCTCGCAGTGAAGCGCATCCGCCGTCAATTCCCCGAGGCATTCAGGAGTGAGCGGCGCAAGCGTGATCGCCTCGATCTTCCCGCCGGCTTTTTTGATCGCCTCAAGCTTGCGAGCCAGCAGGTGCGTGGCGTCGACCTCGTTGTCCCGATAGGCGCCGATCAGCATGAGGTGCTGCAGATCCGAGCGGGTCAACAGATCTTCCAGCAAGTCGAGCGTCGCCGCGTCGAGCCATTGCAGATCGTCGAGGAAGAGCGCCAGCGGATGTTCCGGTCGGGCGAAGACGCCGATCAAGCGTCGGAACACGAGCTGGAAACGGCTTTGCGCGTGCCGCGGCTCAAGCTCCGGGACCGGAGGCTGGTCACCGATGATGAGCTTCAGTTCGGGGATGAGGTCGGTCATGAGCCGTCCGTTCGGGCCCAGCGCATCGAGAAGCGCGTCGCGCCAGATCGCCAGCTCGGCGTCGCTCTTGGCGAGAAGAGGCTGTACAAGGCTTTGAAAAGCCTGCACCAGGGTCGCATAGGGAATGTCGCGCTTGTACTGGTCGAACTTGCCCGAGGCGAACAGCCCCCGCAGCGGCACAAGCGCCTTCTGCAGTTCGTTGACGGCCGAGGATTTGCCAATGCCGGAATAGCCGGAGACCAGCACCAGCTCCGGTGCGCCGCCCTTCACGACCCGGTCGAAGGCGGCGAGCAGGGTCTCGACCTCGCGCGCTCTGCCATACAGCTTCTCGGGGATCAGCAGCCGGTCGGGCGTGTCGTGTTGGCCGAGCGGGAAGCGATCGATGCGGCCGTGAGCCTCCCAATCCGCCAGGCAGCGCTGCAGGTCGCGCTCGACGCCAGCCGCGGTCTGGTAGCGCTCCTCGGCCGTCTTGGCGAGCAGCTTCATGATGATCTGGGAAACGGGAGGAAAGACAGTCTCCAGCCGCTTGCTGGGCGCGAGCGGCTGCCGCGCGATGTGGCAGTGGACCCACTCCATGGGGTCGGACGCGGTGAACGGAAGCGAGCCGGTGAGCATCTGATAGAAGGTGACGCCGAGCGAATAGAGGTCGCTGCGCGAATCGATCGAGCGGTTCATCCGCCCGGTCTGCTCGGGCGCCATATAGGCCAGCGTGCCGGCGATGGTTTCGGGCGGTTCGAGCGCTTGTCGTTCGCGAGGAAGCCGCGAGGCGATGCCGAAGCCGGTGAGCCGCACCTTGCCACTCGCGCAGTTCACCAGGATATGGGCGGGCTTCAGGTCCTTGTGGACGAGGCCGCGCTGGTGAGTCTTGCCCAGGGCCCCCGCGATGCCGATCGCGAGGCGCAGGAAGCGTCCCAGCTCCATGGCCGCGCCGATGAGGCGGGCGAGCGGTTCGCCGCCGGGGTCCTCGAGCACCAGCATGGTCCGACCGTGTTCGCGCACGAGCTCCAGCGGCCGCGCCGCCCAGCCGCCGTCAAGCTCGTCTTTCAGTTCGTATTGATGGGCGAGGCGGGCGAGGTTGGTAGGCGAGGGGCGTTCCCCAGCCGGCAGCACAATCAGCACGGCGCGCTGTTCGCCATCGGCTCCCGGTCGCTGTCCTCGGCAGAAGACGCGCTCCCCATCCTCCCACAAGACGTGGGGGCTCTCATCCATCGGCGCCGAACCGTAACGAGGGCATCATCTCACAGATTCCGCCGTCAGTCTGCTGGCCATCTCAATCAAGCGCCGAAACAGGCTATGCGTCCGCGATTGCCGCCGCAACGGCGATTTGCCCACGCCGCCGTGACTAAATGCGGATACTAGACCCACGGCAAGGTTGGAGACCTAAACCTTTGTATAGTCGGCTTCGCGGCGCCGATGCGCTGCAGGCAAAGCCGGTGACGCTGCCGAGCGGGCGAACATCGCGGCACCATCCTGCGCCAATATTAGCCTTGTTTCAGCGGCCGAGGCTTTCCTTTGCGCCAAGGGTCGCCGGTCAGGCCAAGTACGTCCGCCACCGAATAGCGCGGCTCGCGGCCATGGGCCCAGCGCGAGGCTGCGAAGCGATCGAGCGATATCCACGCTCCACACGGCTTTGTCGCATAATCGCTCAGCCGCAGCAACGTATCCGGCCGCCTAATCGCGACCTCGGATTGACGAGACTGAGGGTCCGCTTTGGGCGGAAAGCGGGCCTCCCCTGGCGACGCTTGGAGGTCCGGAGTCCGCCCAGAGCCGCCATTTGATTGTTAGGCTGCCAAAGCTCAGATATTGTGGAATTGAATTCCTTCGCTTGCCGGACCGGGAAACCGAGCTAGCCGCGCTGAGTTTTTGCCATGCGCAGGTCTTCGGAGATCGCGGTTATTGGCGCCGGCCAGGCCGGACTCGCGATCGGCTACCATCTCAAACATGCGAAGCGGAACTTCGTGATTTTCGACGCCGCACCGACCATCGGCGAGACGTGGCGCACCCGCTACGACTCGATGAAACTGTTCACGCCGATGGTGCTTAACGATCTCCCCGGCGTCAGATTCCCGCGCGGCGGACCAAAATTCCCGTCCAAGGACGCGATGAGCGACTATCTTGCGGCTTACGCAGAGAGCTTGGCGCTGCCCGTTGAACTCAATGCGCGTGTTGTCCGTTTGCGCGCTGTGCCGGGCGGGTATGAACTTGGGACTGCGGGCGACACTTTCTTTGCGCCCCAGGTCGTCGTGGCAACGGGTGCGTTCCAGACCCCTCGCCTGCCTGCTTTCAGTAAGGCCCTATCCCCAAGAATCTTCCAGGTCCACAGCAGCAGCTATCGCAATCCGGCCCAGCTGCCGCCCGGTGGGGACGTGCTGGTGGTAGGTTCCGCCAATTCCGGTGCGCAAATTGCGCTTGAGCTTGCGCAGCACCGCCGAACCTATCTCGCAACCGGCAACATGCCGGTCTATTCATCGCCGCAGTGGCTTTTGGACACGACCTGGGCTTGGCACGTCCACAAGGTGCGGGCGACATACATCAAGCGTCGGATTAATTGGCCGTGGCCGTTTGGTACGACGCAAGGCTTTTTCGTCGGCGATTTTTTCCGCAAGGTGCGCGAACGCCAGGTCGTTCTGCTGCCGCGAGTCACTGAGGTCGCAGGCGAGGAAGTCCGCCTCGCCGATGGCAAAACGCTACGACCCAGCGCGATTGTGTGGGCGACCGGGTACGGCACCGACTATTCGTGGATCGACTTGCCGATTTGCGATGCGAATGGCCGGCCGAAGCTGAGCCGCCAGGCGATTGCCGCACCCGGACTTTACTTCATTGGCACGTGGAATCAGCGTTCATTCGCATCGGCCCTGATATTTGGCATCCGCACCGACTCCAGCTATGTCGCCCGACTGATCGCCCAGGACCTACCAAGTCTCTGAATGGGC
>Ga0074044_10001415_pt1 | contig 21682 bp, 17 predicted proteins | sample BogForMeECP23OM1_FD_94443 | JGI IMG/M metagenome (GOLD analysis project Ga0074044, IMG submission 94443) | Bog forest soil microbial communities from Calvert Island, British Columbia, Canada - Bog Forest MetaG ECP23OM1 | ecosystem: Environmental > Terrestrial > Soil > Wetlands ...
GACGATGTTGTCGATAAGGCGCTCAATTATGTCTTCTCGAAAGACCGTGACTTCCAGGACTTTCTCAAGACGCCGCAAGCCAAGCAGGTTGCGTCGACTTTGCGTGTCCGTAAAGGCCCGAACAATGGTGCGGCAGAGGAGCCTGCAAAGAAGCTTGTAGCCGGGGTGGAATCCACGCCTTCTGTGCGGGCGGTGAAGGCGTGATGCTACCGACAATTTTGTGGTGCTGCCAAAACGGTGCTTCGCACCGGAAGAATTTTGACACTCCACCCCTTCGAGGGTCGTGCAGGTATACCACGGTAAACCTGGACATAACGAAAGAGTTACGAGATGCGGGTATACGTGGGTATACCGCGCCTGGAGGCACTCCGGATGCCCTTACTTGCCCGACATAACGACTCCCAAAAGACACAGAGCAAGACCGTTTTCCGGAATACAACGGTATGCCTCAAGTTGACTGAAGAAGAGGCGCAGCTCCTCGATCAGCTAGCGACTGCAAAAGGCATGGCGCGGAGCGAATGGATGCGCGATGTGATCCTGCGGCAGCTGCGCGGAGGGTCGGCCAGCGATCCATCCCTCGCGGAGATTCTTGGGGTTCGCTTGCTCCTGGTAAACGTGTTGCGGCCTCTGGCCGCAGGCCAGAGACTCACGCCAGAGGAGTTCGACAAGCTCCTGGATGAAATCAGCGATGCGAAGCACAAACTCGCCGACAGATTGGCTACTGCTTCCGGAAGGAAATAGGCAATGGCAATGACAAAGTGGGGACGCAAGGAAACAATCATTTGGCCGCCGCACAGCCCGATTTACACATATGCCGCCGTGTTCATGACGGTCGTTCTTACCGGCCTATTTGTTTACTGCCGGTTCAACTTCGGCAACAGCTCGCTACAGCGGTTCTATACGCCGACCTACATCCGGTCGAGCGTCGCGGGAGCAATCGGAGCGAGCCGCAGAGACAACTACAGGATGCTCATGGTGGGCGCTCGCGGAATTCCACCGCGACTGGCGACGAACGCTGACGTGAGAGACGGCAAGACGCCCGAACCGGGCGGGAAACCGATCCCGCTTGCGCTCTCGCAGCCCGCCTTGCAGCGCGGCTATGTTCTCCTTTACCAGGAATCGCGGAGCTATATCGACGCGCCCTTGAGTGCCTACCTCAAAAGTGCAGTTTACGGGGGCGACAGCCTTTTCGACCTCTACAAGCTCCCGCTGCTTTTCGGTCTGCTGTCACTAGTCATCCAGCTCCCGTTCTCCATCGCCAAAGACGTTCGACGACGCAAGGAGCTGAGATACGGACGACGGCTGAAGGGCCCCGAGATGATGACGCCGAAGGAGTTCAACCGCGCGGTCCAAGGAGATGGCATAGGCATCAAGACCGACAGGATGAAGGCGATGCTTCGCATACCGGAACGAGCCGAGGCACAGCACATGCAGATCATTGGAGATACCGGCGCGGGCAAGACCATGATCATGCTCCAGATCCTTCGGCAGATAAAACATCGTGGCGATTCAGCGATCGTTTACGACCCAGCACGGGAGTTCGTCAAGCGCTTTTACGACCCAAAGAATGGCGACGTGATCCTGAATCCGCTCGATAAGCGTTGCCCGTATTGGGGACCCGCGGAAGAACTCCGCCGCCGCTCCGAGGCGAAGGCTCTGGCGGTGTCCCTGTTCCAGCCGCCGCAGGACAGAATTGGTGAGTTTTTCATCGAGTCCCCGCAGAAGATATTTGCGTTCCTGATGGCCTACGGCCCAACACCAGAAGAACTGGTGAAGTGGATGTCAAACCCGGAAGAGATCGACCGAAGGCTGAAAGGAACGGAGCATGCTCAGCTGATCAACCCGAAGGCGGAGCATCAGCGTGCTGGCGTTCTTGGCTCGCTTGGATTGGTCGCTGACAGCCTCCGTCTCCTCCCGAAGAAGGGCGAGGGAAATGGCGAGTGGTCCGCCACGGAATGGGCCGAGACTCGGCAGGGATGGATCTTCATTACTTCGCTGCCGGCTGAACGTGAGGCGCTTCGGCCGCTCCAAAGTCTATGGATCGACCTGCTCGTGTTGCGTCTGCTAAATGAGCCGAAGGAAGGACAGAAGCGGGCATGGTTCGTGATCGACGAGTTGGCAAGTTTGCAGAAGCTCCCCCAGCTGCATACCGCCATCACAGAAAATCGAAAAAGCAGGAATCCGGTAATTCTGGGTTTCCAGGGGAAGGCCCAGCTCGAATACCTTTACGGCCACTTGGCTGAGGTGATGCTGTCTCAACCGGCGACCAGCATTTGGCTGAAGACAAAGGAGCCGGCCGCTGGCGAGTGGGTCAGCAAGTTCATTGGAAAGGTCGAGATCGAACGGCTACGCGAGACCCACTTCGACGGCTCCCGCGCTGGGCGAAACTTCGCGCTGGACCGACAGATTGAACCGCTGGTAATGGAGTCCGAAATCTCCGGACTCCCGGACCTCCACGCCTATATGAAGTACGAGAACTATGTGACGCGCTTCTCATTCCCGTACTTCGACATGCCGGTTGTCGCCAGTGACTTCGAACTCCGCGATACGCCCGAGGACAAGCTCCCCTACGATCCAAAACAAATAGGAGCCGCTAAGCCCCAGGTGCCACCGGCTGAACTGAAACAGGAGCCAAATGTGCCCACGCCACCACAGCCAAGAAGGCCGCCCACAGCGACACGGCAGCAAGAGCCCGCTGTCGGGGTGGACGACAACAGCCAACAAAGCCTCAATCTTCGGGGTTAAGAAACTGCCATGCTGACCATTTCGAAGCCACTCTCCGCTGGCCAGGCGCAGAGCTACCACCAGAAGGAGTTCACCGCGAAGGAACAGAACTACTGGTCGCAACGCGGCGTGATCGCAGGCGAATGGCAAGGGCGACTGGCCGGGCAGTTCAGCCTCGCCGGGGCGGTCTCTTCCGATGACTTTGCGAAACTCAGCCAGGGCCAGCATCCACAGACCGGAGAGCAGCTTGTGCGCCAACGAGCGTCGTATGAATATCAGGATGCCGACGGCAAGACCATCAAGACGATGGAGCACCGCGCCGGCTGGGATGCGACTTTTTCCGCGCCCAAATCGGTCTCGCTCACCGCGCTTGTCGGCGGCGATGAGCGTGTCCGCGAAGCGCACCGGGAGAGCGTCCGAGTTGCCCTCGGCCAGCTCGAACACTATACGCAAGCCCGCATCGGCGGCAATCATCCGCCCGAGACCACGGGCAGGTTTATCGCCGCCAAGTTTGAACACGATACGGCCCGCCCGGTCGATGGCTATGTCGCGCCACAACTGCACACGCACGCGGTCGTTTTCAACGTCACCGAGCGCGACAACGGCCAGCCTCGCGCCATCCAGCCACAGAGCCTCTTCGCCTCGCAGCAGTTCGCCACGGCCATATATCAGTCCGAGCTGACCTACAAGCTACGCCAACTCGGTTATGAAATTACGACAGGACGGAGCGGCGCCCCGGAGATCAAGGGATACACGCAAGAGTATCTCGATGCCTCCAGCCCTCGCAGCCAACAGATTCGTGACTACCTCGAACGCACCGGGCGCTCGGGGAAGGAAGCTGCCGAAATCGCGGCGCACTCGACGCGGGACCGGAAGGAGATTCATTCGCCGGGAGAAGTAATGGCCGCGCACCGGAAGCTCGCGGCAGACTTTGGACACCAAGCCGAGGCGGTTGTGCGCGCAGCCCGCGAACGCTCTCAGCATCAGGAGAAACCCGTCAACTCGTTTGACCGTGTTCGAGAATCTCTCACCTTCTCCCGCGATAAGAACTTTGAGCGCGAGGCGGTTGTTGATGAACGCGCATTGATCCGCGACGGGCTTCGTCGCGGCATGGGCGAGATCACCCATGCCCAGGTCCACGCCCATCTTGATAGTCGCCTGGCTTCAGGAGAATTTCAAATCGTCGAGCGGAATCAGAGCATTCCGGGCCGTCAGTTCACCACCGCCAAAACCATCGAAGCGGAACAGGAAATTCTCCGCCGGATGCATGAGGGACAAAACCACGTCGAGCCGGTTCTTTCGCGTCCGCAAGCCATCACCGTTGCCGACCAGCATTCACATCTCAACCGCGCACAGAAGAGTGTCGTCGAAGATGTACTCAGTTCACCGGACCGCATCCAAGGAATCCAGGGCTTCGCCGGCGCGGGCAAGACGACCACGCTCACGGTCATCCGCGGCGCTGCCGAATCACAGGGCTATCAGGTCGAGGGTTTTGCCCCGACCTCCCGCGCCGCGCGCCAACTGAATGAGGCAGGAATCGAGGCGGGAACCCTGCAAGGCTTCCTCGCCCGCACTGCAAATCCAGAGGTACCAGACCGAAAGCACTTGTACCTTGTTGATGAATCGAGCCTTGCCAGCACCAACCAGATCCGCGAGTTCCTTAGGCGGCTTGGTCCCAACGACCGCGTGCTTCTGATCGGTGATACCCGCCAGCATCAAGGCGTGGAAGCGGGCCGCCCTTTCGAGCAACTGCAGGAAGCCGGAATGCGCACGGCCAGACTCGATGAGATCGTTCGCCAGCAGGACCCGGCTCTAAAATCTACCGTCGAACTGCTGGCCACCGGCCAAGTGTCCGCCGCGCTCGACGCACTCCAACAGCAGGGCCGGGTGAAGGAAATTCCCAACGCAGAAGAGCGCGTCCGCGCTATCGCCAAGAGCTACGTCGAATCGCCCGAGAAGACTCTCATCGTCTCCCCTGACAATGCGTCCCGCCGCGAGCTGAACGTCGCTGTTCGCCAAGAGTTGAAGGCCAATGGAAGCCTTGCGCCGGACGATCATACTTTTCGCGTCTTGGCTCAGCGTCAGGACATGACCGGAGCCGAACGATCGTGGGCAAGCCATTACGAAATCGACGACGTAGTTCGCTATACACGTGGCAGCAAAGCCATCGGGATCGAAGCTGCCGCCTACGCATCGGTCATCGCGATCAACCCAGCCGCAAACCAGCTCACTGTCCAGCAAGCGAACGAAGAACTTGCCACCTACGATCCCCGCCGTCTCACAGGCGTCAGCGTCTATCGAGAGATCGAACGCGAGTTGTCCGTAGGCGACCGCATTCAGTTCACCGCGCCCGACAAATCGCTCGGCGTTGCCAATCGCGACCTCGCCACCATTCAGGAGATCCATCCCGATGGTCGGATCTCTGCATGCCTCGACAATAACCGCCAGATCGAATTCAACGCCAGCGAGCATCGTCATTTCGACCACGGCTATGCCGTCACCAGTCATAGCTCCCAGGGCCTCACCGCCGAACGCGTCCTCGTTCACGCCGATACCAGCGTCCACCCAGACCTGCTCAACTCCCGCTTCGCCTACGTTTCCATCTCCCGCGCCAGCCGCGAGGCCACGCTCTTCACCGACGACACGGCAAAGCTGCGCCCTCAACTCGGAGCCGATGTCTCGAAGACATCCGCGCTGGAAATCAGTCAAACCGCATCGGTTGGGTCGGGAATTGGGATGGGTCTCTGACCGAACTAACCATTAACATGAGGGAATCGTCATGACGAAGATGACAACCATCCCAGAAAACTACAACAACATCCGTGCCGGAATAGTCGAACTCCTCAAAACCGCCAGGTCTGCCACTGCTCGAAATGTCAATTCGATTATGACCGCTGTGTACTGGGACATTGGCCGGCGCATCGTAAAGTTCTCTATGAGGGCAAGTCTTTTTCGTAAAGTAATCACAGCCAACAGAAGAATGAAGACGTGTTCGCATCACAATTCCTCGGCACGATGCTCTACAAGAACCGGCCACCCTGAACCTCTGAGGTGCCCGGCGTAAAAGGAGCTTGAAAGTGAAGCCTGTGTGGTTTGTAGTTTTGGGAAGCGCCCTCGCGGCCACTCTCCTGATCAAACGGCTCAGAATGGCCAAATCAAAAATCTTCGATACCATCCGCAGCACTGACGTGAGCGGGAAGTTACGCACCGAAAGCACCTTTGCTTATCTCAACCGCTCGGCCCGCCCAGGCAGCGCCGCAAGCCGTGTGCTCCTGGAAACTTGGCTGTCCCGCGTTCCAGTCGCCGAGCACGCGGATTTTTGTTCTCGGTTCCGTTCTGGCGATAATGTCCAATTTACCTCGGCACTTCAGGAGCTAGCCCTGCATGAGCTCCTGCGGCGACAGGGATGCAAACTGCGCTTCCACCCTAAAGTGTCCGGTACGACCAAGCAGCCGGATTTTAACGTCCGACAGCCCAAGGGCCCCGAGTTTCTTCTCGAAGCTTGTACGTCGACGGAGATTGCGAGCGGCCCTGAAAGCAGCCCGCGCGCCGACCGCATCCGCGACTTCCTGCAAGGTCTCGACCTGCAAGGCTATCTGCTTGGCATCGATGAGCTGAAAGAAGGAAGCAAAGACCTGCAGCAGAAGCTTCTCGCCAGGCATATCGACGACGGCATCAAGGCCGCGGCCGCCGGCTATGCGGACAAGAGCATTTCAATTCCACTGCTCACTACCGATGACGGCTGGCGTATCAAACTGACCGCGTTTCCAACTGCGCGGTACGGAACCCGCACCGGGACTGTGATGCAGGAGGCCTGGGGCCGCACATGGGATGGTCCTTCCTATCCGTTGCGCGATTCCCTGAAAAAGAAAGCCGGACGCTATGGCAACCAGCTCGCTATGCCGTATGTCATCGCGGTCAATTCCTGCGACGTGATGCTCACCGATCGCGACTTCGAAGAAACGTTATTTGGTGCGCGCCCAGATATCGTGGTCACGGACAGTCGGCTCAAGCGAGGTTTCTGGGGAACGGCGACTGCTCCAAATCATCGCCGGGTCAGCGCCGTTCTATTTACGAAAAACTTGTGTGAGCCGACCCTGCTAATGGGCCAGGTCTATGCCTGCCTCTACTTAAATCCCTGGCCGGAGCAGCCTTATGAAGGAGTGCTCACGAAACTGCCTACGTTCAGATTTGAAGACGGAATCTTGCGCGAACAAGCGGGTGCGCCGCTGCACAAATTGCTGAAGCTGCGCCTGAGCGACAGCGCGCTGTGGAATAAATAAGCCCTTACCGCTTGCCGCTCTTCAAATCCCGTTCCCTGATCCGACGAATCTTAACAAGAGGGCAATAAATCATAGAGCGTAAGATCTAAAGTCACTAGGCCAATGTGGACGTTTGTCGGTTCCTGGAACCACAGCATATTCAGGTTCACCATCGGTCTCAACGCATGGTGAAAATGAGCTAGGGCGACTTGCCAAGATTCCAACAAAGAAGTTGATGCTGCCATCAGGGTCAAATTGGATGTTTTGTGCGTAACTTTGTCCATCAGCGTCACGCGAACACGCACCGACAGTTCCGTTTGGCCAATACACACGGAAACCGTTCAGCGACTCATCCTCGAACGTGAACTCGATCACACCCTTGTAGCGAGCATCGTAGGGCAAAATCTTCCCACGGAAGTCGATGAATAGCTTTCGCTGCCTCTTCCATAGAGCGAGCAGCGCCGAGTGAAAAGCAAACGCTTCGTTTGTTACTTCTCCTAGCTCGTCAAAAGTAATTAACGGTGTGTTTACACGTTCCTTCTTTGAATAATGGAAGCCCGACAACAACCTTAGACTGTCAGCATGAACGGCGTAATCAGAGTGGTAGACAGCATTGCGAATTGTGCCATTGTAAATACCTCTCAGCGCCGCGCCGACTTCAGGGACCCCAGCCTTCGCAGCCATTTTTTCAATCTCGTTGATCTTCTTGAACGGGCTGGCGGTCCTCACCCTTTTTACTTTCATTCCGTTCACTTTCGTATTTTCAAGTCTGTTCAAGTGTGCCAACGGTTCAACCGAATACTTCATCCCCATACGTAGCCGCAGTAAGTTTGCAAGAAGTTCGTAAGGGACACTCATTTCGATCATGTGACTATAAGCAATCAGCGCAAGCCGTGCCTGCGTATTGGCCGGGTTTGGAAACCGGTCCTTGGGCAGTTCGAGTCCAATCAGTTGCGTGAGGTCCTCCAACAGTGCTGTTGACTCGGTATAGGAATCCCAACCTGTATCCTTGATGCCAGTAACGCGCACCATGGTGCAGGCCCATTCGAACATCCGATCAACACGATTGAAGGCGTCATTCCAGAAGAGCGGATTCAAGATGTCCGCGTAATATCGCATTCTGCTGACGAGTGGAGTTGCTGAGTTCTGTTCTAGCTCTGGCACCAGGCTACTCTCTCTCTCTTGACGACTCTGAGACCTGATTCTCGACGATTAAACGCATTTCTTCAATTTCGAGAAACGCCCTTGTATCGGCCACCGCGTTGACCGCCGCTTGGTCAATCCGGAAACTATCTGCAGAGCCGCCTACGACCACCACCTTCTTAGCTTCTGCCAAAAACTCTGCTTCCCCTTGCTGGTTTCCCCCCCAACGCTGGGCGCTTCCTGCTCCGCACTCCCGGCCGCTCTGTGATCGGCGTCGAAGTATCTCTCTTTCGCAGACCGATCATGAGCCCGGCTCGCCTCGATCTGCCTCTGGGACCATTGGGGCGCCCATGTGACCCTGTTATTTCTGATCCAGTAATGAGACCGGCACTTAAAACTCCAGTTCCCGATCGACGGGTGCAGCGAGATCGTCTCCCCGTCGAAAGTCAGTTTCCAATCTGTGGGACTCAGAGGAGTCACGACCTCGTTTCCGCATCCGCAGCAGCACTTGTGAACGACAATTGCCAAGCTCATGCAGACATAAAGCGTCCCCTCCTCCAGCTTTTCCGGAATGAACTCGACGAATTCGTGTTCAAGCACTTTTTCCTGGCTCATGGCTGCCGATCGTCATTTTCGAGGGTATTGCCGTCGATGGTGTACGTGCAATGATGCTCCCGGTCAAGGTCCAGATAAAAGCCGAAGAGCTTTTTCCACTTGATCACTGCCAGGGCGGCATTCAGCGCGTTGAGGTCGGCGATTTGAATGTTAAGCGCGTATTCATTGTGCGCATCGCCATCGGTGAATGGCGCGCATTTGCGAAAGTGATCGCGCTGTTGGGCGTGCTGGTGGTAACCCTGAGAACGCCGGAGAGCGCATTGTCTGTGGTGTAGACCCCCATGCCCACATCAACGAAGGGGACACCGAATTCTTCAAGCCTCTGGACGATCAGTCTTTTTGCGGTTCCGCCATCGAAACAGAGAAACACGAATTGCATAGCCCTCAGCAGTTCTATGTTCTCAGTATCAAGGTACTCGGGATGGGCCACAATGCCGCGCCGCATCTTCGCGTAGATACCCTGAAGGTAAGCCACCTTGCCCGGCTTCGCCTTCAGCTCTTCGATCGATGGTGCACCCGGCGAGCGAAACGCATTGTGCTGCAAAAACGTGTCTCCATCAAAAAGATGGATCTCCTTGACGGGTGTTTTGGCGACCAGATCCAGCACGTAGGCGCCAGTTCCTCCCAGCCCCACAATTGCGATCCTAGGGACCGCCAGCTTCTGTGTAATGAGGTCGATCTCTGCCCGGCTCGACGCAGTGTCGATGTAGTTGAACACCGTGTCCTCATCCTCCACTGCCTCGATGACTGGGAAAGTTCTCGCAGTCGCCGCGGGTTCAATCACCTTCGCCTGGCCTTCGAGGATGTCCACATACATCGTCATTTTGGCGTGGTAATCCGGATGAGGCGGGTTCGGCTTCGCCGAAAACGTATGGTTCACCACGACACCTTTGGCGAGCTCCTTCCCGCCGCTGGGATTCTTTATCTGGTCGATCTCCATGCCATCTGACCGGCACGGATGATCCCCGGTAAAATAGGCGACATGCGTGTCAGGCGTCGTCGTGACGTCGCCCGCCAGCGTCAGCGTCGAGACGAGAATCCCCCACCTGACCTCCCGACGAGCGTTCACGTACGGAACGTCCTTGACCAGCAGATAGCCGGACCGGATTTCAACGTCATAGCCCTCGTCGCGAAGCTTTTTGAGATCGGGGCTATGACTTATCAGTTTGTGTGACATTGAAAATCATCCCGTCCTTGATCCTGACCGTGCCCCCCTCCAGCAGGTTTCCATGCGGATTCACATGCGGGCCGTGCCGGTAGGTGATGGTGAACATAATGTTCGGCCCGGTTGGCACCGGATTGAAAGCCAGCGCAACGACCTGGTCGAACGACAACTCTCGCGTGTCGAGCTCTTTCTTCCGGCCGTTCACGATGATCGTGATTTCCTTCTTTTCCGGAGGGCCGCTGTGGAAGTGCTCGTCCTCCTTCAGGTGCACAGTCTCCAGACCGTTAGGGATGACGTTGTCCTCGCGATCGCCGGTCACTTCGCGGTAAAGAACGAGACCCGCCGCGACGTTGCCGAGTTTGTAGAGCGCTTCGCCCGTGGTCGGGTTTGGCGACTCGTGCCGATGCTCATCGATATGAATGCGCACTTCGTGCTTGTGTTCGTGTTCAGCCATGGTCAGTTCTCCTTTTGCTGTATCCACTAACGGTTCTCATTGCTGCCAACAGTCGAAATCAATTGCTCTGCTCCAACGCGCGCAGCCGCGCGCGCAGCCGTGCGACCCTGGTCCGGGCGCCGCCCGCCGACATGCCCGCCATCTCGTGGTAGGCAACGCCGGCCGCCACCGCAATCAGCAGGAGCCACTCCTCCGCGCTCACGCTATCGCGGATCTGACCCAGGCGGACGCGGGCCAGCATCCCCGGCTCCGCGTGCGGCTCCTGCTCCTGGCGGAGGTATTTACGCCCGAGCCGGGCATGGTTGCGTTCAACCCATGACGCCGTTGCCATGGCCCGCTCGATGCCTTGCTGAAATTCTTCTTGATTTGAGGGAACGCCGTCGGATTCGACAGCAGTAAGGAAGTCGATGAGACCGTTCTCGATACCCCAAGACCGGTCAGTTACCCGGCCGCACCGCGCGGCCTTCGATTGATGCTCCGCGTAAATACACCACGGAAATGGGAGATCCGCCATACTCATCTCTTTCTGTCGGGATCACTGTTGACCCCGCGATGACCAAGGTGCAGACCAAACTCCTCATTGGTTGCCGAACCTCAAACCGGAGCGCTGTGCCCGGATCGAAGCCGTTGCCGGCTGCCCATGGAGAGCTGTTTCTACCCTTCGCTATTATAGTAGTCGAAAGTCGCTTTACGTTACAACCGGCAGCGGGCCCAGGCCCCGAGAGCCATGGGTCCGCCAATAAGCCGGGTCAAACCGCGGCGAGTTGCGTCGCGTACGTGTCGGACCACTCCTTCCGGAAAAGATCGAATACTTGCATCCGTTCCGGGTCCTGCAGCGCCATGGAGCTTTGCGCCCGCGCCAGCGACAACAGCATTAGCTGAAGCGCGACCAGGGAGTCCTTAGCGCCTTTGAACGTTTGCGGTTCTGACGCATTCTCCTCCGCATCGACCGGCGCGCCCTCGGCGACACGCGTGTCCATGGTCAGCGCGGCATTGCTCAGTGGCTCGTATAGGCGCTCGTAAAACGGATGGGCCGTGTTGATCGTCAGGATAATTTTCCCGTAACGCTGATCGACGTGATAGAACGGCCAATACACATCATGCTTGTAATGCATAATGTGCTTCGAGTTTCTGACGCGCTCGAAAGCCTCTTCATCGGTCTCCTTCTCGCGCTTGAGCATCACCGCCAGCGTCCGCAGGTTTTCGTCGAGCTGACGTTTCTCCTCCTCCGTCGTGGGCGCCGGTTCGGGCACTGCCTTGGCCTGGCGTCGTTCCGCCTCGTCTGCTTTCATCTCGCCTTCGCTCGGCTTGCTGCCATGGCGTATAACCGTCTGCTCGCTCTGGTATCTCTTGATCTGCTCGCGCAGGGCGCCGATTTCGGCATCAAGCGCCGCGGACAGGTCCTTCAGGACGTAGTCTTTCGGACGGATGCCTTGCTTGTTCGCGGCAACGCCGAAGGCCTCATCCAGTTCTCCAGCGAAATCAATCTGGATACGCAACCAATTCGCGTCGCTGTGGCGTTTCATGATCTGGGGGATGGTTCCCACAAAAACCTCGCGGTCGTTGCGCAAGACCGAGATCGTATTGTCGTCGTACAGATGGAGGTCGTTTTTACGCACTTTCAATGGCAGCGTTCCCCAGTCCTCGATCGGCAGCGCGTAAAGCCTTACCGTGACGGCCGCGGTCTCCGCCTTGTCCGGGTCCTCGCGATTGTTCTCTCTCCTTTTCACTTGGATCACCGACGAGAAAACTAGGCGGCTTTCCCGAACTTTGATCTCGGGGATCTTCGCATGGCGCGCTGCAACCATAGAGTACGTCGGGTCGAAAGGCTCCACCAGCCGATTATTCACATAGAGCTTAATTCCCTTGGCCAGGAACCGCCGATAGACGCGGGACATTTCCTTAATCGCGTGTTCGCACATCGTGCGCACCTTCGCAAACGTCAATCGGTCACACTCCGGCAAATACACGATCGTGCCAGACTTACCGAGGAAATCCCTCAGTTCTTCGACGCTGTGCGTCAAGAGCGTCTGCTCGTCTCGATCCGGGAAAGACAGCGGTTTTGTCAGCATGTCCGAGATTTTGCTGGGCAGTTGGTCCATCAGCGTCGGGTCCGGCAATTCAATCAGATTCGCCCGCTCCTTCCCGATCGCCTCCACATCCAGCGTCATGTTGTAATAGGCACCCACTTCCTGCCAGGAATACAGGTCCATAATAGGGCTCATGCTGAGCGCCGCAGTCTTCATGCCCATGCCATACCGCCCAATGCCGGAGCGGTTGTCATAGACCATGGAGCCGCCGAACGAAGTCGCAAACCTGAGGATGTTCGGCGCCATACCGCTGCCATTGTCGAGCACCAGCACATCGGTTTCGTAGGCACCTTTTTTGCCGGTCTGGCGAAAGTAGACCCGCACTTCGGTCGCGCCCCACTGGATGGCGTTATCCACGTGCTCGCAGAGCGCCGACGTGGTGCTGTTATAGCCCACGTCGCGCAAAGAGCTGATCAAAGTTTGCCCGAAAAAGAGCGGAACCGTCGATTTTTCTTTGATGATGCGGTTCAGGACCGCTTTCCCGCCGCGCGGGGCTTCCTCGCCCCAGGTTGGGTTTGGCAGATCGCCTGGGTTTTGAAGATCAACTTGGGGAATAGTCTGCGTATTCTGTTCTTCTGGCATCTCGTCTCCTTAGTTCTGTGACCACCGGCTGTTCGGGGTCAGAAGTCGAGAGCATGAATGGCTCTCATAATATTAGGAGTCGAGAACGGCAAAACGTTACAAAAAGCGGCGTGACTTCCGCTCGGATAGGAATTTCTCGACGCTGTCTTCGGCTTTCTTCCGGTACGTCGCTATTTTACGTCAGCCCAGGCCACCCCATGAATTCAATGCATAGCCGTTAAAGGCGCAGTAACTTGTCAAGTTTTATCGCAAAAGAACTTGACAAAAAGCAAGCGCGATCAAGTTGGCGGAGAGTATGTCGACTAGTTGCCATCCTTCGCCAGCAGGTCTCGCAAGTTGCGATCGATTTGCTGCTGTGCGTCCTCTGGCGTCACGGACCATATCTGGCTCAACACTTGAAGGGCATTTTCGACCTGCCACGGCATAACGGCCGCGCCGTTTAATTGAGCGAAAGGCCCATCTGATTCGGTCAACACGCGCTCGCGCGGCATCCGCGCCGCAAGTCCTCGGCCCTTCTCGCTCGCGAGCATCGCCGGGCCGACGCTGAACCAGCAGCCGAGATTTATAACGCGATCAAGATCGCGGAAACTGCCTGAGAACCAATGCAGGACCGGCGTTCCGGCCTCCGGAACCTTTTCGAGGTAATCCAGCACTGGTCCGCTTGCGCGGCGGCTGTGGATCGACATTACGCGTCCGCCAGCTTTCGCACATTTCGCCAGGATATGCTCGAACACTGCGACTTGATCCTTCCAGGACCGCCGGAACTCGGGCGCACCATCGAGCCCGATTTCTCCCACATACCGTGCATTAGGCAAAAGCGTGTCGAAAAGAACAAGTTCGCCTTTCCTCTCGTCAGCAAGCTGCGGATGTAGGCCGAGCGCTGTACGAATGCGTGGCGACCCGGCGGCCAGCGCGGACGTTCCATTCCATGCGGACGGTGTCGTTGTAACGGATAGGATATACATGCCGAGGCGGTCGCATTCCTGCCGCACAGCATGGTGATTGGGATACAAATCCAAATGGCAGTGAAAATCGATCACTTGACACCATAGGACTTAAACAGTGCCCGCAGCTCTTCCAGGCCTCGCTCCACCATCGCCTGAAGTGGAGCCACGTCGCCCAATAATGTCGTGCTGAGCGTGGTCCCCAGCCATCTCTCCAGGCCGTCGGCGTCTACTTCGGCCAAGGCCATCGCGACAGCACGGACATCGTCAAATCGGGCGTGATCGTTATCGTTGCGCCCAAGGTCTTTAAACACGTATGCCGTCGTGTCCTTCATGCCTGCGCCAACGAAGGCGGCGCGGCGGACGAGGCAAGGCACACAACGGCCACAGTGTTTATGGCCATGGATCAGAAAGCGGCCGCAACTTGTTGTTCGACAAGCATTCGGCAGCAGGAGCTTCTTGTCAGCGCATTCCTTCAACATCTCGCCCTTCGTTTTGAGTTGATAAGGATTTTCCATCCGGACGCGCAAGCCGGCGGTGTCGAACAACTCATGCACGAGACGGAAGAAAACCGGATGCGTGGTCCGCGTGCTAAGGCTTCCGAGCCGCAGATCGGTCAGTGGCGGATTAATGGAAATGAACCCGTTCTCGCAGACATACAAGGTCACCTCGCCGCCAGCGTGATATCGCTTCAGCATTGTCGCGGCTAGGACTCCGTAAGCGAGAAAGATTAGCGATCGCGCCCGCTGCGTCGACGGCGTCTCCGGGTTCGGGACGTCCGCATTATGGTTTATCTGCAAGTGCCGGAGACCGCCGCCCATCAATTTCGCGAACGTGCGCTGGTTCTCCGCATCGCCAACCACAGTCTGGCTTACCGCGAAGGGGCGTTTCCCGCCCGCCACAAGATCCAAAGTCCCGATGAAGCTATCGAGCCCCCCGGAAAGGAGGCTGACGCACTGCTCTCCGGGCAGACTGGGATTGCTCGGCGGTTTCGGCGAATAACCGCCGGCAATAAACCTGACGTTCCATACGTCCGTCGTGAGAAAACCAAGAAGTCGATTGACCAACTCCCCCTGGGTATTCCAGAACACGGGATCAGCGACTGCCACTTCCAGCTCGAACTGCCGCGTCCAGCCGTCGGAGCTCTTTGTCCGATGACCCGCGAGGTCAGCAGTAATCACCGCGAGAGCGAGGGAAAGGAAATCCCACGCCGTGGCAGCAGGATGCAACTTGGTGCGGGCAATCTCTTCTTTTATAGCCGCGCCGGCGCTTCCGCGGGTCGGCCTGTCTGCTCGCGAATACAGGACCACATCTAGCGCATCTTTACTGCCTTTGAACTTATAATCGCTGAGGGCACAGATGAGCTTCATCGTCTGTATTCCTCGAATACCTTGAAGGTTTCGTCCAGGGCGGCACGGACGACCTGGTTGACGCGCCCGGTCGTTACGCGTTGGCCAGCGCCGCGCAATTTTCTGAATGCGGCAGCCACAGTTTGCTTAATGTATTCCTTGACCTCTTTGAAACGCGAAAGGGCGACCGTTGCGGTTTGCGCCTTCGCCTGAATCGCTTTCCCGATATCCAGCATGGCGCGCTGGTATACGTCTATGGCCACGTAGCGCTCGATCGCCATTCCACGCTGGTCCTCCGTCAGGTTGAGAAGGTCCGCCTCAGGGAACATCGTAAGCAATTCGGAAAGAGCATCCTTGATCGCATAGCGGCTTGCCTCTGCATCCTGCGTACCATCCGCTGGGCGAACCGCCTCGACAATCGCATCCATCACCTCACGAGCCGAGCGGCCAGCCAAGAGCGCCGGGTCCAGAGGACTTCCTGGCGCTGTTGCCTGTCCTCCGGCAACGCTTGACAAAGCGCCGTAAAGATTGCCCGCGGTGGATGCCGTACCGCCGAACCTTTTGACCGTGTTTTCGCGACCGCCATAGCCCTTGCGCACATAATCGCGGAGGCCCCTACGCATCTGGCGTCCGCCGACGCCCCCAACAGCGCCACCGCCGCCACCGCCGGCGAATTTACCGAAATTCAAGCGCGCTCCTAAGAAACGTTTTGCCGGAGCCATCGGAGATGGCTGTGCTTGCGCGGGTTGCCGCGGCTGGGGAGACGCTGGCGCAGATCCATTCTGACCGTCGCCGTCTGCCGGCCCCGCGCCCTGTCCATCAGCCGGCGGAGCCGGCGAAACAGGGGCCGGCGGCATAGGCGGGACAGGCGGAACCCAGGGCGGCACCAGCGGGACGCCGCCGCCTGGGCCGCTACTGGACGCGGACGTTCCCATCATCCCTCCGCTGAGCTATCGCCTTTTTCACCGGCGTTGAAACTCCCGGCGACCTGTCCCACTTTTCGAAAACGCTGCTAGCCCAAGGTTGATCGCCGATCTTTGGTACGATGCTTGGCCTAATCTGCGCGGCGGGAAGGTCTGACAGGAAAGCGGCCAGCCGCTGCCCCTGCGGCGGGTCAGCAGCCGCAGTCACGAGACAAGCTTCGAGAATAGGCGGCACACCCCATTCCTGCTCCTGCCGCGCCTGATTGAGGAGCCGATCCATGATAACGGTGATTTCTGTCCGCGGAATTTTCGAGAGCCGGTCCTTCAGACCCGCTGCCACATCAGGATGCTTAAGCAAAGCGGCCAACAATTCCGCGGCTTCCGAAGAGAGCCGGTCCTGCGGGCTTATCAAAGGCGCATGCTCCCGGCTGACGTAGAGCACGCCCCGAAGGTCGTGATCTGCAATCTTCGGCGGCAGGGTCAGCCACTCCTTGACGAACGGATCGTCCCAAAGCTCAGGCAAGTGCACGTCTTGTCCCTCGTTCGCTTTCTCCTCCCACTCGGCCAAGAACGCAGGCTTACCATTAGCGCTCTCGCTGACGGCTTTGGTCAGCGCAGCATAGGCCTTTGGATTCCCGACCCGTTCAAATAGCAGCATCTTTGCGAGGACGGCTTCATCCACGCCGACGCCTTGCGCATTGGAGATCGCCATCCGGATCGCCAACGCATTCAGAAACCGCTTAATCAGGCGAGGATTTCCGGCAATTCCCGACGCCGTGGTCATCAGGTGCGCGAGCCGGTCTGCCGTATCGAATTTTCCGATGAGCTCGTTGTCGAATTTGTTGTGCAGGGATTTCATAAAGGCACTGTCCGCCCGCTTCCCTTGCCATGTTTGCCCGAGCTGTTTGCAGATGCCCGCCCGGATTTCTTCCTTTATCTTGACGTCGAGATCGCTATTTTCCACGTACAGCAGCATCATGTAGGCACGCACTTCCTGCGTACCCAAGGGAGGGACACGGATCGGCACCTGGATGAGCTTGTCGAAATAGTTGACGGCGAGTTCGTCGGTTACGTCCGGGAAGTGGCGCCGGACCGCATATTTGATCATTGCGTCGTCCGCCGCAATTACAAAAGCCGTATTCTTCAGGAACAGGACCAAGCGGATCGCCTCAAGCGTGGAGATCGTGGTTTCCGGCAAACAACGGTCGAGATCATCGATCAGGACGACCAGCGTTATCTCCATCGCCTCAAGCGTTTTCTCGAAGCTGTCCCGGAGGGCTTGTATTTCCTGCGGGGGAGACGATTTCTTCTTCGGATCAAGCAGCCCCGTTGCCGTTTCCTTCACTTCGCCGGCGACTTTAATAGCCTTTTCCGCCGTCTCGGTGGTTTCATCGCCACCGAGGAAAGTCTTTCCAAGCCCGTATAGTTCGCCAAGCAACCCCACCGGCGGCAATCCGGCATGAAGGGCCACTGCAGAACCAGCCACCAGTTTCATCAGCCGGAACCAACGAATGCGCTCGACAAATTCCTTGGCCTTTTCGATGCCTTTCTTGCGACGCTCAGCCTCTTTGGTGAGCTTCTCGCCGATGACGTCCATAAGCGCGGCGCGCGCATCGTCATAACCCTGATAGAGCCACGCGTTGAACTCAACGAAAATAAACTTGCCGTCTTCCTTTTCCTTCTTCTCTTTCCAGGCTCGGCCCTCCAGGGACTGGTGCACCAGTTTGATCATCGAGGACTTGCCGACGCCCCAGGCTCCCGAGACTCCGATCGAAATCGGTCGCCCCCTGGCTTGGACAATAATCTCGGCGACCGTATCGGCGACGCCGGTGAAATTCAGAAAGTCCCGATCTGTTTCGTTATCCGGCCACATACTCTTTCCTCATCTCGAAACGCATCTCTAACACATCGGCCTTGCCCGCGACAACGTGCCCGCGCTATCAACCCAGTGCCGCGCGCAGTCTTTCCGCCACCGCGTGCTCGCGCTGATACTTATCGCGGGCCAAGGTCCGTTCATCTTCTGTAAGGTCCTCAAGAAACCTGAACCCCCGGACGCAATCGGCAGTGACTCTCTCACGGTCGATGACCACCGCGCGATTGAGGAGCTGGCGGAGGTCATCCCAGTCGAAGTCTCGTCCATCCTCGAATTTCTGCATCAGGCGCGCAGGATCAAACGTGTCGCGCGCCTGCCAAAGCTTCAGCACAACAAGGCGTCGGATGAGCGCCTGATTGAGCGGCCGCGTGGCAAACACGCCGAGATCATACATGTCGCGCGCCTTGTTCCGCTGATAGCACGCGCGTATCTTTTCCGCAAGGATCTCGGCAAGCGCGAGGCAGGGAATTTGCGCTGGCACAAACGGCAAAACTTTGAAATAACTCTGCTCGATCTGCGGCCGGCTTTCCGTCGGCAGCGTCGGCGTTTCACGCCGGCTGATCTGCAGCTTGATTTCGCTCCCGCCCTGATTCCACCCGTGCGAGTAAGTCGGGTTGACACCCCAGGACAGGCCGTTCTCCGTTTCGTAATAGGCTTGGTCGGGAATGGCGAATTGAATTCCGTGAAAAGGCTGCTCGAACGCATCCATCATGGCGAGGATGACCTCCTCGTGATCGTGTTCCTCGATACGCGTGAAGTCTAGGTCAGTCGAAAAACGACCCTGGCTGCCTGTAAACATTTTTCGCAGACAGGTGCCCCCCTTGAAGGCCAGCCTGTTCAGAATGCCTCGGTCGGACAGAAGCTCAAGCAGGAAAGTCAGGATGATCTCCTTTTCCGCGATCATTATGTCGCGCAGGCCGGACTCGTTCGAATAACGCTGTACTTGCGGCTGCGTGAGCATTCCTAACCGCCCTTCTTGATGGATTTCACGCCGCCGAGCCCAGCACTGCCATGCAGTTCCTCACGCGTCACGTTTACGAAGATGCGCCATGTCTTGTCATAGCCCATAGCGTCTTGCACGGTGTGGTAGTGCGGAGGACCGAGCCGAGCTCTACCGCTGCGGCTGGCCAGTCGCATCAGCCGCTGGCGTATCTCGGATGGCATGTCGGCTTTGACGTGATCTACGAGCCAGCCAAAGCGCCGCGCCAGGGCGCCGGAATCAATCCGTTGGAGATAATCAGCCGCTTTGGCCCATTCAATGCGGCGGCTTGCAGTCGCCAGAATAGTCACGGCTTCGCCCACTCCTCCAGCAAGTTCAGTGCGGTCGATGCAATCGATGGTGGTTTTTTCCCGGTCGGAGATCATTACGGTGTAGCCCAACACATCGACCGGCTCGAAGCCGAAGAACTTATTCTCGGAAGGGTTGACGATCCGGACGCGCGACTCTCCGACCTCGCGCGCGCGCAACCGCACCGGCGTCACCACAAAGATGATGTTTCGGTGCTGTGTCGTGAGGCCGTAATGGGCGGCGGCGGTCGCAAAGCCGATGTAGTAAGGATCTGCGATACGGCTGGCGCGCGCGAGAAGATTGCTGTCACCCAGGGCGTCCGGACCTTGCTCCGGCGGTACAAGCAGGTATTCTCCCCAGGTCGCACGTTCGAGCCAACCTTTGCGGCGCAGAGACTCGATAACATGGTCGGCGGCCTTCGCAGTCCCGCCAAGTAGCGCGATGATTTCTGCTCGCGTCGTCTCCCTCTTCCGTTGTTCGGTAAGGGCCAAGACGACCTTGCTTTCTTGCGTCGATAGGGATCGCGATAGAGGCTCCATAAGCCACCAGCGTAACGAAACCCCCTGAAAGAGGGTGTTTTGATGAAAATATAACAGAATCCCTGCGAACTGCCAATATCTAATGTAACGAAACCCCCTATAAAAGGGTGTTTTGTTACAAGTTAGTTACATGGATGTCCTCCCAAAGACGGCTTTCTTTCCAGGAAACTGAGAGTCAAGACATCTTCCCTCCAAGCGGGATGTCAATCCGACTGTGGCTGCGGGCACCCTAAATTCCCCCAAGAGTGTGCGCTTTATCCTCTGCTGCTTCCACAGCGTCCCCAGAAATTCATAGCATTAATGTTCGCTTCACCCATTCGGTGGCAGGCTTGAGTCGACCACCCTCCTTACTCCTGAACACCATCGTCTCGCTCCTTCCCAAGCGACAAAAACCTCGATAATTTGGAAATCAGCGGAATACTCAGCCCGCTGACTGTCGGTGAGTCGCCAATGCCACGCTCGCCGCGTTTGAGACTTCACGGGGGTGCCTGTTGTGTGCTGATTTCTATCAGTTTTAGTAGCCGTATCTGACCAGCCTGTTTTTCCCCCAGTTTCAGTTGCCTTATTCCGTAAGGCAAAAGCAACCGCTCGGTGGCGCTCAGCCGCGCGCCTTTAATCCACTCTCACGGGCGAGGGTGACCACTCCGCTTCGCTTCGGGACGGCCCTTCGGGACAGCACCGCTGCGCGCCAAACGATAGGGCTGTTTGGCACTCGCCCTGCCCGCCTCTCGGCCCTTCCCCCCTCGCCCTCTGTCGTTCCTCTTTGCTCCCGGTGGACCGTTTTTTCCTTCGCTTCGCTCTGGGTGAAAGAAAAAAACGCCCCACCGGGCAGACAAAGGAAAAAACAATGGAATATCACAGCAACAACAACCGCGACGGCTCAGCCGCCGTCAATGCGGCTTCCGGCAGTAAGAACCGGAAGCCAGCCACCGCACAGCAACTCATCCGCGACAACGTGAAGTATCTCATCGAGCAGTTAGAGGCGGGACATAGTGAAACGCTCACCGCTTACTTGAATGCAATGGCGAATTTCCACACGTATTCCTTCGGCAATGTGCTCCTCATCGCGAGACAACGGCCCCAGGCTACGCATGTGGCGGGCATACGGACGTGGAACGAGCTTGGCCGCCGCGTGAAGCGTGGTGAAAAGGGCATTGCCATTCTTGCCCCGATGATCGGCAAACGCCGCAAGAAAGAGAACACGGAGGCCGGGACAGAGGAAGAAGCGAATCAATCAACGTTGCTCGGCTTCCGCCGCGTTTTTGTGTGGGACGAATTCCAAACCGAAGGCGCATCGTTGCCCACAATCGGCGAGGTCACCGGAGATGCGGGAGTCTATCTGGATCGGTTGCGGGACTTCGTGCAAGCGCAGGGCATCGCACTTGAATACAACGAAGGCATTGCCCCCGCATTCGGCATGTCTTACGGCGGCAGAATCGCATTGCTGCCCGGACAGACAAAGGCCGAAGAATTTTCTGTTCTTGTGCATGAGGTCGCACACGAGCGGATTCACAAATCCGAACGACGCACGGCAACCACAAAGGTTGTACGCGAGACCGAAGCTGAAGCCGTGGCCTTTGTCGTCTCGAAAGCCATCGGACTGAATCCGAAATCCAGCGCCAGTTACATTCAGCTCTATCACGGCAACGCCGAGTTGTTGATGGAAAGTCTTGAGGTCGTGCAGCAAACCTCAGCCGTGATTCTGGGGGCAATCAGGATGGAAGAACCTGC
>Ga0074044_10001416_pt1 | contig 21680 bp, 21 predicted proteins | sample BogForMeECP23OM1_FD_94443 | JGI IMG/M metagenome (GOLD analysis project Ga0074044, IMG submission 94443) | Bog forest soil microbial communities from Calvert Island, British Columbia, Canada - Bog Forest MetaG ECP23OM1 | ecosystem: Environmental > Terrestrial > Soil > Wetlands ...
ATTTGTTTTTGTTCGCGGCGCTGGCCGTTGGCTGGTATGTCGCACGGTCCGGCGGCTTTGCCTCTACGCCTTTGGGGCGCCTGGAGACCTCCATTGTGCTCACCTTGCCGCTTTTGTTTTCGGGCATTGTCTTCTCGACTCTGCTCTCAAGCAAGGGAAAGGTCTCAGGGATGATAGCGATGAATTTACTAGGGGCTATCTGCGGCGGCTTGTTGGAATATAACTCAATGTACTTCGGTTTTCGGTTTCTGTATCTGGTCGCGATGGGTTGTTACCTCCTTGCCTTCGTCTCGGAATTGGCTATTCCGAAGAAGGACATTGAGGAACTCTCAGGCGCTTCGACCAAGATCGGTCACGAAACCGTGTCTTCGATGGAGAAATAGATGCGGCAGGAGACGCTCGATCTTTTGAACTGCCCATCCTGCCAAGGCGCTCTCTGTATTAAGGAAGTTGCCGAAGAAGACGGGTCGACGGGAAATATTGTGGAAGGGCAACTGGAATGCGTCGGGTGCGCCAAGCGCTACCCCGTTCTTCGCAGCGTGCCGCGATTTGTGCCGGCGGAGAACTATGCGTCTTCGTTTGGCTTCCAATGGCAGCGTTTCCAGCAGATCCAAATCGACAAGGTCATGGGAAATAATTTTAGCCGTGACCGCTTTGTCGCCGGGACTCAGTGGCCGGCTCGACTGGAAGGCGAAAGAATCCTCGAGGCGGGCAGCGGAGCGGGCCGCTTCACGCAGCTCGCGCTTGAGACCGGAGCAGACGTCTACTCATTCGATCTGAGCGATGCCGTCGATGCGAACTACCGGAATCACGGGGGCGAACCGAATCTCCATTTGTTTCAGGCAAGTATTTACGGAATTCCCGTGCGCCGGGATTCGTTCGACAAGATATTTTGCCTTGGCGTCCTGCAGCATTGCCCGGATGTGAAGAAAGCCTTCATGAGCCTGGTCCCGTTTTTACGGCCAGGCGGAGAAATCGTCGTCGACTGCTACGAGTTGCAGAAGGGCATTCCTCCGCTCAAATATTGGGCCCGACCGTTTACGAAACGCATGAAGACCGAAACGGTTTACAAGTTACTGACCTGGACCATCCCTCCGGCCTTTGAACTGAAAAAGGCGCTGCATCACATTCCGAAAATCGGGCCCACGGTCGCCAAAATTATTCCCATCGGACCGATCTCCCACGCGCCACGATTGCATTACACCGACTCCGAGCTGAAGCAGGTCAAGATTTTGAGCGCCCTGGATATGATTTCCCCGAAGTACGATCAGCCTCAGCGAATCGAAGACGTGCGCCGGTGGTGTGAGGAAGCCGGCCTGGTCGAGATCAAGACGTGGATCGAATATAACGGCATCAACGCGAGAGGCCGTCGCCCGGCGTGAGTATCGGACTGTGCTTCCCCGCGGCGTTGACCATTCCATGATTGCGCTTCTGGGAAGACTGGATACAACAGCCGACGGCGTCGATGACTATTGCAAATTTCTGGGCCAGGCTTTCGCGCGGCATGACGTCACGCTGACGCGTGTTCGCGTCGCGTGGAACAACGAGGGTTGGATCCGCGCCCTGCGGCGCCTGTGGCGAGACAGCGCCGATTGGCAGCGGCAATGGGTTCTACTGCAATACACAGCCCTCAGTTGGTCGCGACGCGGCTTCCCTTTCGGCGTGCTCGCCGCCGCCGCTGTGCTGCGTCGGCGCGGGGCGCGTTGCGCGGTCGTGTTTCACGAAGCCACCGGTTTCGGAGGCACGCGCTTGCGCGAGCGCGTTCGCAACGCGTGTCAGATGTGGGTTCTGCGGAGGCTTTATCGCAGATCCGACTGGAATGTTTTCACAAATCCGCTGGACACGATTGGCTGGTTGCCGCAGGTCCGCGTGAATCGCGTTGATCCGAAGGATCAGAATCGGTCGGCATTCATTCCTATCGGAGCAAATATTCCGGAGTGCCGCGAGGGCCGATCCCAGCCAAGCTCCTTGGAGCAAGAGAAAAGAGTCATTGTGTTTAGCTTCGCGAGCCGTCCGGCCGTCGATATCGAGGTTGCGGACATCGCAAAGGCCGCGCACGAAGCAAGTCAGACGATTCCGAATTTACGCTTTGTTGTTCTAGGCCGTGGGTCGAACGATGTGCGAGAGGACCTGGCGAACGCGTTCCAGGGTTGTTCGGCCAAGCTGGACGTTCGCGGCGTGCTGCCCGCGGAAGAGATTGCCCGTGAGTTCTGCCGCGCCGATGCCCTGCTTTTTGTTCGAGGTCCCGTCGTGTTGCAGCGCGGGGCCGCGATGGCGGGTATTTCCAGCGGGCTTCCGATTGTGGGGTACGGAATCGGGGAACGCAGCGGGCCGATCGCTGACATAGGCGTCGAATGGTCCACGTGGCGCGATCCGAAATCGCTGTCGCGAAACTTAACCCGAGTTCTCACCGACTCCCAGCGGTGGACGGAACTGCACGAGCGAAATGTGCGCGCCCACGAGAGATATTTTTCATGGGACCGGATTGCAGAACGCTTCATAGAGGTCTTGGCGGAATAGTGCGCCAAACGGTTGATGGGATTCGGAGCTGCCAGTTTCATAACGCCGCGAGCAGGCTCAATGGCTGATGTACAATTACATCCAGTTGCGAGGGCGAAAAGGAAATTTCGGTCACGGCTCTAGCTAAGTGCAACGCTTGAATCCACAGAACCGTTCTGCGTTTTCGCGAACGCTTGTCAATGGTGTAGGCAGAACCATGGCGACTGTGCAGTTCCGCGGAAAAGGAAGATTGACGATCTGGATGGGTGGAGTAGCGAGCCGATTCACGCCGGATGCGGATTGCTACCCGGTTGCTGGCGCGCGCGTAAGCGTTTCATTGAACGATCGGATCGGTCGATGGATGTGGGCGGGCTGCTATGAATTGGAATTGGTGACGCTTCTCAGGCAGGTGCTCGATGTCGGCATGACGTTTGTGGATGTCGGAGCGCAGATTGGCTATTTCTCGATCATTGCAGCAGCTTTGGTCGGTGAACGAGGAATGGTTCACTCGTTCGAGCCCGATCCTGATAATTTCTCGAGGTTGGCGGCGAATGCTCGCACCTACCCGTGGGTCACTGCTCATAATTCTGCCGTAGGCGATCGCATCGGTGAAATCGCTTTCTACCGCAGTCCGATTAAGAGCGAATCCGGCTGGGGGGCGTTGTTCAACGAGGATGGTCAGCGCGAGCGGGTTTCGGCTCAGATCTGCACGCTGGACAGTTGGGCGTCGGCGGCGGGAATCGAACGTATCGATCTGCTGAAGATGGACGTGGAAGGTGCGGAGTACCGCGTTCTTGAAGGGGCACAAGCTGTGATCGCAAGAACGCGCCCAGTTATGTGGGTGGAAGCGAACGAGGTGTGTCTTGCGCGTGACGGCAAATCGGTCGCGATGCTTCTGCAGCGCCTGACTGGATGGGACTACGTGACGCAAGGTGTTTGGGACAAACGCACCCGTTCACTGGAGAATATAGTGGCAATCCCGAAAGAACGTGCTGATCTAATCGAGAAGCTCGGGCGCGCAAAACTTGGATTGCGACCGGCGCCGGCGGCCGGCTCGGTAGACGCCAAACACGTCGCGGCGGTGCGATGAATAACGCCAAACCCAATCTGGACGATTTCACGGATGTCCTGGAATTCCTGGCCGAGCGCTACAGCAAGGTCGAGGGTCAGGGCGAAAAGTCAGCGGAATGGGTTCGCTTGTCGATTGTTACGGCGGAGACGAAGTTGAGAGCGTTGCGATTCATTCTTAAACGTTCTTCGCCGCCTGGATCGAAACCGCGACTATTGGACATCGGTTCGCAGATCGGCTCGCTTCCGTTGTACGCATTACGATTAGGAATGGAGTCAGCGGCCCTGGATTACGCGGATCTTGCGTCGGATTGCGGGCGAATCCTGCGGGAGTGCGGCGTCGATTACCGAGTGGGCGACGTGGGCAAGGAACCTTTGCCATTTGCCGATGGGAGCTTCGATTTTGTCACATACTTGGACGTGATCGAGCACCATCCGTATTCGCCGCAGCGCGTGCTGCGCGAGGTGCGGCGGGTTCTGGCCCCGGGGGGATGCGTGATCATAACGACGCCAAACCACGCGTCGATTTATAATCGATTGGCGCTGCTGCGGGGTCGATCTGTAAACGATACGTTCGACTATTTTTTCGAAACATCCAAAGACCAGAGCGTGTATTTTGGGCATCACCGAGAGTACACGCGGGATGAGTTAAGTAGTGCGCTAGAGCGGACGGGCTTTCGGGTACTGCAAAGTGCGGCGATCGATGAGGGTTTCCAGGCACAATGGTCCGCATTTCTCCAAAGCTGCGGTGGAGGATGGATCCCAGCGCTGCGATGGCAGGGAAAATTTCTAGCGGCGAACATGCTAGGACATGTATGGAGTGGTCTTTCGCTGCCGTTTGGACGAGTGCTTTGGGCCGTAGGCGAAAAGGCCGATGGATAGCTTTTGGCTTCGTCCGATCGAGTGACGGGGACTTACGACATATTGGTCATGATAAACACTGTGTCCACGCCTTACGTCGACGGCTTTTCCATCACGGCCTGTAGCCGCTCGCATTTTGTTGCTCCGGGAAATAATGGACGGCGGGCTGCGGGAACGAAACGAATAGCAGTTGAGCGGATATTCCGGTTCAGGACTTGATACTGCGTGCCGAACGGTGCGCCATAAATAAGCCGAAATTTCCATTTATCACGACGGCGGGTTGTCATGACACACGAGTAGTATTCTGAACCGGCAGCAGAGTCAATTTGGGCCTTAGAATCGCGCATCGTACGCTTCTCTTGCCCTTCATTAAACAAAATTGCCGGTCTTGAGAGCCGCGAAATCCTTCTTGCCGGGAGTCGCCGGCTTTACGGAGCCGACGAACGTTTCTTTTGTTTAATGTACGCGTCGGCAGCTCGAACCTGCGCGCGGATACCTTTATCGCCAAATCTGGCCCCGTAACTCTCCCCGCCGAAGTGGTGAATATACGAGTCACGGATCCACACCACGCGACAGCCTTTTTCCGCGACGCGATTGCAAAGCTCGAATTCATTGCCATAGTCGGGAAGATTGGGGTCAAAGCCGCCGACTTCTTCCCACAAGGTGCGTCTAATGAAGAAGGCGAAGCCCGAAACCCACTCCAAATCGATAACCGCTGGTTCCTGAGGCTGAGATAATAGGCGCGCGGCGAATACGCATATTTGATTGTCGTTCCAATAGGCGCCTAGATTTTCCGCCACGCTCAAGGCCTGGCGAGTTGCAGCAATACTCGTGGAAGGACCAGCGATCCCGATGGTCTGATCCTGCTCGAACACTTCTTTAACTCGCCGCCAGCACCAAGGTGTAACCACAGTGTCAGAATTCAGAAGGCAAAGATATGGCCGTGTGGCCAAGCTGGCCCCTGCCCGGCAGGCCTCGCTATGTCCAAAGGGTTTCTCATGACGAACAGCTTTCCATCCTTTACGGCCGCTAAATTGCCGTATCACGTCCAAGGTCTCGGAGAGTTTGGATCCATCATCGATGAGGATAACTTCGGATCCCGACGCATATTTTTCCAGGCTGGCTAAGCACCGGCGAGTCCTTGTTGGCGCGTCGTGAATCGCCACGACTACGGAGATGGAGGCGCTTGCATGACGGTCTTCCGGCGACTGATCGAACTCAATATGGCGCGGAAAGTCGCGGCCCACGGCCCTTCCCTTAAGCTCACGTATGCCGCGGACAACAAAACGCGGCACCAGGCGTTGCAGGAAACTCGGGACGTGCCACTTTAGTAGCCACGGGCGTCGTTCGGGAAGGCGATTAGGGTCCCATGCAGCGTCACTGTGGCCCGGAGCGCTGGACGCTTTACTCGCTTTATCTGTCATGAGTTTTCAACAAATTGGTCCGTCGGTCTGATTTCGTAACTTACAGCATTCTTCCGGAATTTGCGATCTATGCTTTCCGTTCACCCAAAAAGCCTAACCCGCGTGTCCCGTCGGGTCAACCGCAAGGCGCACCGGCCGTTTTCCGATGGAGACCATACGAACGGACGACGCAGGTTTGGCCTCGTCCACCGCAGCAATCGTTGTGTTCTCGCCGACGGTCTCATGGTAATTTCGTGGCGCGTCCACGAACCGGGTTGGCGCGCGACGTCAGTAGTGGGGATCGTGGCGCTTCAGCCCGGCGGGTGACATCACATGAACGAAATTAAGGACCTCGATATTTATCCCGCGTACGGCCGAGAGGCTCAACAAAGCCGGCCAATCAAGAAGTTCATTCTCCGATTCGTACCGCTGCATACGTTCAAGCACCTACGAACCGAAATCCCGTTGACGCTGCTTCGTTTGAAGGGTGGACGCGTCGCAAAGCGGTACCGTCATTCAGACAATCTGCTGGTAAACGTCGGCCCGGGAGGTCAAGCGAAGCCCGGATGGGTAAACGTGGATGCGTGGAAAGGCCCGCTTATTGACTGTCTCTACGATTGCCGTAAGAGCCTGCCGTTCCCGGATGCCTCCGTAAGAGCGATTTTTTGTGAACACTTCTTTGAGCATATCGATTACACTGAAGAGGCGCCCTACTTTTTATCGGAGTGCCATCGCGTCCTGAAAAAAGATGGTGTCCTCCGTCTGATTCTTCCCGACGCAGAGAAATACTTGCGAGCTTACTGCAAGGGTGGGTGGGAGGAATTCGATCGAATTCGCCCGTTAAACCCAGAACATACGGATAGTTATTACCTCTGCAAGTATAATACGCGTATGGAGTTAGTTAACTTGATATTTCGGCAAGGCCATGATCACAAGTTCGCATACGATTTTGAAACGCTAAGTTTTCTGCTTTATCGCTACGGATTCTCAGAAGTCGTACGCCAGGAATATGGCACATCTCTTATGCCCGAGCTGTGTCTGGACCAATTGGTTCGTGCCTCTGAAAGCCTTTACGTTGACGCCAAAAAATAGCGCCCGCGCGGCGAAAATCGCGCGAATCACCTACGTTACCATTGTTCTCTGGTTGTCTTTGGGAGAGGCCGGAAGGGGAAGGAATCGCTTTTCCAATACGTCCCGCAGCCCGAACTACGGGCGCTTCACCAACCAATATGACAACTCCGCGCACGCTAGAATCGCCACCAGGTTCAGCAGGCTCCAGAACGCGTTCGGTCCCGTGAACATCTGCTGCCACAAACAGACGCCGTAAGAAATCACACCGATGTGCCGCATCGGTCCTCAAATCAGAAACTTCCCAAATCCCGAAAATGGCCATCTGAATAAAATCTCTTTAAACGGTAACCCATCGGCCCGCAGCTAATGCACGCCAGCTAGTGGCTGAGGATCACGAGAGCAACGGAGAGGGTCCTCAACCCGTCCAGGGGCGGAATGGATCGCGATGTCGAATCTGTCGCAAGCTTTTCCGTGGTTGCCCGGATCCCACGAGTTTCTACCGTGGTTCGCGAAGCAACTGCAACAGCATGCGCGATCTGCGTTCGATGGAAAACATCTGGGCGCGGCGGAGAGCTCCCTGTGCGAGGCGTTTCCTCAAGGACTCGTTCGTGAGCAATGTCACGAGAGCTTGCGCGAGCGCGGTGACATCCCCCAGCGGGACGAGCAAGCCGCTTTCGCCATCTTGAACAATTTCCTTCAGCCCGCCCACCGTCGTCACGACCACAGGAATGCCGCAAGCCATGGCCTCAAGCGCCACCAATCCAAACGCCTCATAATGCGAAGGCAGAACGGCAATGTTCACGGAATTCCAAAAAGCCGGCATTTGGTTGCGCGGCACTGCGTCCACAGTGCTCAACACGCCATTCCGCTCCATGTCCCGGATCTTCTGCTCACAAGCAACGGCATCTGGGCGTTCTGCCACGTTTTTCCAGAGTTGGGCCCCTCCCGCCAAACACAACTGCGCTTGCGGAACAGCCGATTTTACGGATTGCCATGCGTCCAGCAGATCATAGATCCCCTTGCCGCGTGACCACTGCCCCGCAAAACCAACCCGCAATGTTTCCGGTCGCCGATTTTCAACTCCACCGTCTGCCGGGTGAAAAAGCCCAAGGTCCACGGCGTTCGGCACCACCGATGTGCAGCGCTCCGGAATTCCCGGGTTGCGCTCAAAAAACAATCGCTTCTCGTTCTCACTCGGAAATAAATATCGCGCTCGCCGAAATCGCGATTTCCAGAACGGCCAATTCCAATACTTTGGCAGCCCAGTGCTCCAATCAAAACGTACAATCACGCGATCGGTAGCCAGGCCCGCCAGCGCCGGCTCATTGTATGCAACGATTAACGACTCGCGCTCCTGCCGAAGCAACTTCATTCCATATTCAATCGAGGTGACCAGCGGCATACCCGTGCGCAGCGGAAGCACTCGAACCGGCGCGCCTTCAAACGCCGCGCGCCCGTACACCCGCACCGGGATTCCGGCGCTACTCAGGATTGCGGCGTCCTCCCACAACACCACTTCCGATCCCCCGCACGGATCGGCGCCCAACTTGCCAAGCCGCGTCGCAAGGAGCGCCACGCCGTACTTTTCCAGTTTGGCTTGTGGTGTCACCTCCAGCTTCCTGCCACGCGCTCGCCGCGATTGAACAGGCCCACGATGGCGAGCGCCTTCGATAGCTCACTCAAGCCCACCACCACGCCGCCCCAGCAGCCGCGAAAGATCGCGTGACCAAACGCGCGGGCGGACGTGTTCACCGAGCGCATCGCCACCGGCCACCGCTGCCGAGACGAAGTGTTCCCACAATTCCTGATCCACCAACCTCCTTCGCTCCCTCGGAACCAAGCCAGACGCAGCATGCGCCTCAAGCCGATCTCCTCCGGAGTCTTGTAATGCCAGACCAATGCTTCGGGGACGAATCGCGCGGAAACTCCGGTACGCCTGAGCCAATCGTCTTCTTCCGCAGGCGGCCGGATCTTTACGTTAAACTTCGTCGCCTCGAAAACCCAGCGGTACGCGGCCATGTTACACGCCACCGGAACAACTACGCCGTCCACTCCAATCGGCGGTGCGAGCACCTCCGAAAGATAGGGGCTCACCTCCTCGCGGTGCTTGCCGAGCAGCGGGCCTTCAATCGTCAGACGGATTGCCCCCGAAACGACGGGAGACTCCTGCGACAGGCTGTTCAGCAGCTTCGCCAGCCAGCCCTCCGAAGCAATGGCGTCGTCATCGATCATCACGATGATTTCGCCGTGCGCGAGTTGCATGCCTTTGTTTCTCGCCGCGTTTGCCCCTTGTGGGCGCCCTTGCCGCAAGCACTGGGCTGACCAACTGCTTGCCCGCGCAAATTCTTCCACGATCTGCGCGGTTGGGTCGCTCGAGCAATCGTCCACCACAATCACCTCGGGCGGGTTTAGCCCACTAGCGCCCGCGGGCAGTGCCGCCAAGCACCGCGCGAGTATCGCCGAGCGGTTACGCGTCGGGATGACGATGGAGATTGATTCGTTCATGAGCGTTGCCCTTGCTCTAAAAGCGCCAGTTTTGCTCGTGACCTGTATTCAATCAATCGAGCGGACGCGTAAGGATTGCACCCATGGAATCTGCCCGTTGCGCGACAGCCCCAGCTGCGGATCGGGTTATCGCGAACCTAGGGTCGCCAGAGAAATCGCACACGAGGCGCTTTCTTAGTGTCCGGAAACGATCGCTTAGGGTCGCCGAAACTGGCCCAACGCGGCACAGCGGGGCGCCCTGCTCATCCAAGCTTGGTTGACTCTGCTGTACGATCCCAGTGTCGGACCGCGCAATTCTGCCCACGTTGAGTGAATTGAACTCAGTAAAATCGACAAATTCAATCTCGAAATTTTGGCGAGCGGCCATATTCCGCATTGACGTCTCCGAAAACCACCAACAGTGAACCGGCGGATTCTCGGTCTTCCAATAAGCCCCGATCGGGAACGAAGATTTGTTCGGCGTAGTGACTAGCGCGAATCCGCCCGGTCGCAGCACACGGCGGATGTCCGCAAGGAGTGCTTCAGGTTTTTCAACGTGCTCGATTAGCTCCGTCAAGATCACGGCCGCGGCTGTACACGATTCGATGCTTGAAACGACACCGGCAGATTCGACCCGGTAATAGGGGCCGAAATGTTCGGTCGCGGCCGAAATCGCTGTCTCCGAGAGGTCCAGGCCGATCGCATTGATGCCCGCGCGCCGAAGAGCGAACGTCAAATATCCTAAGCCGCTCCCAAGTTCGTACACCGGATCATCGGAATCAAGCTTCCGTTGGAGAATGACGTTCCGCACAAACCAGTAAACACACTCCTTCCGGGCGAGCCAGGCAAGCGGATCAGGTTCTCGAGTGATGGCGCTTGCGTAGCTGCAGTACCTCGCATAACCAGGAAGCACAGCAGAGTTTCTGTAGATGTGCTCGTAAATCCCAGGGTGGGCATGCGACGGCTCAGCAAACTGCAGGTCGCAGTAGGCGCACTCGTAAATCGCGAAGCGCTGAGGCCTCTGGTAACCGCAATGTTCTGCATTGAGAAGCCGAGAGGATTTTCCACAAAGCTTGCATGGCTGCATGCTGAACATTCCTATCCTGAATTTCCGACTTAGACCCCGTCTCGTCGAAAGACGGCCCCCTTGAATCTACACTCGGGCGCGAACGAGAGTTTGCGAAATCATGCCGCCCGCTTCATGGAAGAAGCGGAAGCGGGTGCAAAGCCCATGTGTCAAAGCAACCACCGAAGCCGTGAATAAACCTCTGCAAGCCAGCGTAGCAAAAGTTGTTCCGAACGACGCGGGCAGAAGAGACGTGACAAGGCAGCCCACTGCCAACGCCGGTGCCACCGGCCACACTTGGGCCACAATATCTCCAATTCCAATCGAAAACTCGCGTCGCAGGAAGGGCAACAAAACGGCCCCCGCGCACGCATAGGCGAAGAGTACAGCAGCCGCAACGCCTTCAATTCGTCCTGATCGCAGTGCCAGCAGGATCAGCAGCAACTCAACTGCTCCGGCCAAAGTGTTGGCGTGCAACAGCAATTTCGTTCGTCCGCGGGCCATAATACAATTGCCAACCGGTTCGGTGATCACCCGCAAGATTCCGTAAAAGCACAGAATCCTAAGCGCCGTTGCAGCCGGCAGCCACTTGCCGGTGCCTTTGCCCAGGAAGGTCACCAGAAAGAAGTGCGCGTTTTTGTGTAACGCCGTATTGGCGACCACCGCGACAAATGCCACCAGGTCAACGGTTTTCAGATACCATCGCCGCATCGCGGCGGAGTCACCCTGAATCGCGGAGAATGCCGGGAACATCACCGTGTTTACGGTGTCGGAAAGAAGTCCGCAGATGAAGCTGCCCCATGTAAATGCCAGTGCGTAGTAGCCGAGCTTCGCACTTCCCATCCTGGACCCAACCAGGAAGTTATCCATATTCATCAGTAGAAAGATCACGACACCGCTTCCCAGTAGCGGCACGCCGAACCGCAAATATTCCCGCGCGATGGTCCAATCGAATTCAAAACGGATGCGCGTTTTCCTCGCGAATTGAAGGGCAATCGCACCGGTCAGATTTGAGCCAACGTCGGCAAAGACGACCGCCCAATAGCTCCACCCGCAGTAAATCAGCGTCACCGCGAGGATGGTTCGCGCGGCAGCGCCTGCAACCCACGGCATCATCAACGCCCGGTAATTCTGTTCCCTCGTTAACGTCACGAGAGACATGAATCCGATCGTGGTAACCAGAAAATCGAAGGCCAAAATGCGAATCACATTGCCGGTTGCCGGATGGTTGAAAAAGTGGAGCGCGAACGGAGCGATCAGGTAAGCTGCAACAAACGCGCCGGAACTCAGGATAATCTTCAGCGTGAAAGCGGTTTGGAGGCTATGGTCATCGAGTATAGGCCGGCGAATGGCGGCGCTGCCAACGCCAACATCGCTAAAATGCAGCAGAAATCCAATGATGATCGCTGAGAATCCAACGACTCCATAATCCGAGGCGCTAATGTTCCTGGCTACAACGGATGCTGTCACCGCTAAGCACGCCAGCGTGGCGCCCTTGGTAACGCTGGTGTAAATGACATTGCGAAATGTCTTGAATTTGGAAACGGTCATGAACGAGCCATGGGAGCGCCGCTACGATGCGTCACCGGCCATCGTATCGAGTATTCGTGTCACCCGCTCTGCAAAAGGCGCGAAGGTGAAGTTGTCTTCGACGCGTTGCCGACCCGCAGCCCCCATTTTTGTGCGCAGTGCCTTATCCTGCAAAAGATGAATCAAGCGGTCCGTCAGCGCTTCGAGGTCGTCGGGATCGATTGAAAACCCAGTCACTCCGTCCTGCACAACTTCCGGCGCACCACCTTCGTCGCCGGCAATCGTAGGCTTGCCGACAAGACCGGCTTCGGCAAACACGAGTCCAAAACCCTCCTGGCGGCTGGGCATGGCGAACACATCGGTTCTTGCATAGTAGCCCTTGAGCCGATCGAATTGAACCGCGCCGGTAAAAATAACGCGATCCTGGACTGAGTGCTCTCGAGCCAGCTCCTCAAGGCGAGGTTGAAGGTCGCCCGCTCCGACGACGACATAGAAAACATCCGGTACGGTCTTCATCACCTCAGGAAGCACGTTGATGACCGCATCGATTCCTTTGCCGGGCTCGGAGGAGTTCAACCTGGCCACGGTTAGAATCATGCGGCCCGGCGGAAGAACCGGATGTGAGATTCCATCGCACGTACCTTCGGTGAAGCTCGGATCGAGCGCCGAAAGAATCACCTCAACCCGCTGCGGATCGAGTTTATATAACTTAACCATCTCGTTTCTGGTGTACTCGCTCACCGCGAGCACCTTTTGGGCGTGCTGCACTCCCAGGCGGCGGTACGCAGGCAACGTCTCCCAAGCTTCTACGCCGTGGCCCACGACGCAGTACTGTATGCTTGGGCGAACGAATCTAAGCAGAAAACCTATCGGAGAGAGATTCAGGTGACTGAAGAACAGGATGTCGATGCGCGGCGCCAACCGGAGTAGTTTAAAGAAAAGTACTATCTTGTGACGACCGCAACCGGTGAATTCATACTCCTGGGCGCCTACCGTGAAGGAGCCCTTCCCGCGCGCGTCGTTCCATCCAATCAATTCGCACCGCACGTTTCGTTCCCGCGCGCGGTTGACAAGTATGGCGCCTGCGTGCCTGCTGAACTGCTGGATACCGCCGATCTTCGAAATTTCCGGGAAAACCCCTAGCCACAATGCGGACCCCCGAGGAACTTCATTCCTGAAAGCGCAACCCACAAATCATACGCTGCAGGTTCTCTGACTTCAACACGATACCGGAGCAGCGCGAAGTTCGAGTTCGCGCTTTCTTAGATCGCTCACCTGAGACATAATCCAACGGATGGGAACCCGCTCCCGAAGGCGACAGAATGAACACATCCGCCCGAGCGCTGGGCAACCCGCCGAACGTTCGTGGCTTAGTCGTGGGACTGGGCATTCTAGCCCTTACGTGGGAGTTGTGTGCGTGGATTTCCGCGGGTGACAATAGCATGCTGGTGCGAGTGGGGTTGGCGTGCGCCGTGCTCGGCATCACCGTCTACACTCTGAACGGCTGGCGCGCGGGGTTCTATCTGTTGGTTGTCGCTGGAGGACTTGCTGCGCAAGTTCCTCGGATAATCTGCCTTGGTAGGGATGTAACTACGTTCAGCGACTGTTGACCGCTCCCGGGTCATCCTCACAGGCGGTCCAGGTCCACGACCGAAATCGGCCCATCCCTGAAGAGAACTGCCGTGCTCGGCGGGTGAAGTAAGAGCGGGGGCGCGGCTAACGCCTTTTGCCGCACCTTCGCGATCGTTGCGTCAGTGGGCCTGACGGTGGCAAGGTAGTCGCTCGTGTATCTATTCGCATTCACAAGGAATATTCTGCACTTTAGTCGGCCGCGTGCCGCCCGGATTTCGCTCATATCTCCGGCATACATCAGGCTAAGAATATCTCCGAGCTGATTGAACACCTGCTGCCGGAAATCGCGCTGCCTGACATTGAGTGCATCCAAGATTAATGGCACGCATCTCTGTGACCTCAACGGGACGAAGTTTACATCGGTCGGATGCCCCGCAATACAAGTGTCCACCGGCAAAGTACCGAGGTATCGGTAGACGGAATCGGGGATATCGTCCGTCATGCCGCCTCCCTTCACGTCGTAACGATGCGCCACGAGGCATGTGGCGCCTGCAACGACTACCACACCAATCGCGGTTAACAACGTCCACTGGCGAAGCATCTTTGAGAACCAGAGCGCCTGTTTTGAGGTGACAATCCGTTCTCGAATCCTGGCCCATATGGCGACGCACACGGGTGGTAGGATCATGAGGTGAAATAACAGCAGACCGTATAACGGGTAGCGTCCAGGGTCATACAGACGGAATAGCAACGCGTAGGCCAGTCCGTACAGCAGAAAGCCCGATAGAAGCATGAGCCAAGCTTCGACTCGGATCGCGCGCCGTAAGAACCACGCACACGCGGTGACGCCGACGATCCAGACCAGAACTTCCGGAATTCGCATTGGGAATGCATTGGCCACGTAACCGAGCTTGTTTGTGAAGAGAATTGGGGTGTAGAACACGCCGCCAGGGTAGAAGTCCGGCATCCGACGCATTTCCGCGAGAGTAAGTATGGGGCCGTACGGAGCTGACCGCTCCCGTAATCGCCACAGCACACCCATAGAAACCACTCCACTTAATGCAAGCCATAGCGTTTCCTTTGAAGGACTCTGACGATGCACGATGTCGAGTGCCGAAACCAGAACCTGAAATAGACCTAGCACCAGAAAGGCTGGCGGGTAGAAGAGTGCAGATGCTAGCAACATGGCTGCGGTCAGAAGAGGCCGCCGTCGAGTAGTGCCAACGACTCCCCACACTAGGATCGGGAGCGCAAATGATCGCTGGAGGCCCCCAGCGACGGGCCCCATGTAGTTGAACTCGATGCCGGCAAGCCCACCGAATAAAACGGTTGCAGCGTCGGCCATTCCTCCAATTACGTTTCCGTCCGTAACTAGGCGCCCTAGCGAGTAGGCACCGACCAAGGTCAGAATCGCTAGAGGAAAGGAAAGCAACTCCGACGCAACTTTAGCGTCGGCTATCCAAGCTAGTCCGCTATAGAGCCAGCGAAAACCAAATGGGGCAAAAGCATCACTGAAGTAATCTCGCATCTCACAATTGGAAAATAGGCGTGGGTCAGAGTATCGGTACATCCATGAAATGTGTTGGGCGGCATCATTGCTGTAAACATCGTGGTGCATCAGGACCGGGAGAAAATACACAGCCAGAACACTTACGACAATTACGCTGGCCAACGCTTTGAATCGGAGCGCCATCCTTCACCTCGCGAGGAAATACGTCGGGATCTCAATCCATAACGACGTTGGCGTTGCCAAGACACTCGAGTGGCGCTCCGAACTGGGAGCGGGGCAAGTGTGGTCTGACTGCGTTTGTCGGCCCGTTCATCGTAGACCGTCAACACTGCGGACGGCGCGCGATACTTCTGTGCCGGGCGAAGAGCGGGCAAAGCGCGGCTTCGTTCCTATTCCTCGGGCTGCCCTGCGCGCGAGCCGGCGCACTGACAATATCAAGCTCGCATTTTATGCAATCGACCGGACAGGACCAAGGTAAAAATCGCCTACGCGCCTTTCGCTTCGCGCGTAATACAATCTATGAAGGGCGGGGCTATAATGCAGACGGGCAACGCCGAATGACTGGGTGCGGCGCAATGTCGCAGCTCCGGTTGCGTTGGCAACAGGGGTTTCGGAGTTGCAGCCCGGTGCGATAAGTAGTTCTGAGCAAGCAGCGCGATTCGGAATGCCGGCTAAAGGAGTTTCGCGGTGTCGCAGTGGGGTGGCTCGAGCGCGCCCCGTACGAGCGCCAGTCCGCGCAATGAAGCGTTTCTGTTGTGTGGCGTATTGAATCGCATTCTCGTCAACGCGCCACGTGAACGCTCCCCAAGAGTTGCGCATGTTGCGGCATCGATAGGCCAAGTATCGGCTGACCGATGGCCGACGTGCGTTTGACGGCAAATCAATGAGCCTAAGAGCAACTGTTGCGCGAACCGTTCTTCCCGCCCGTATCTTCGAGAGGTTATATGCCATTCGATCACGGCGCTTTCAGGTTCGTTTATCAGAAAAAGAGGGGTTGCTGGATGCCGCCGCACGCTATGTTGAACGAAACGGGAGCACCGTAAAACACGGCCCCTTCGCTGGCACCATCTATCCCCTTGAGGCTGCCCTAAGCCGCCATTCGATTCCGAAGCTACTCGGAACATACGAGCAAGAGCTGCACAGTGTTATCAAGACCGTTGAACAGCGCAAGTATGACTTGGTCATCGATGTTGGGTGCGCCGAAGGGTATTACGCAGTTGGCTTGGCTAGGCTCCTGCGAACCAAGGTTTTGGCTTGCGATCCAGAACCAATTGAGAGGTCGTTCTGCGAGAAGGCCGCGCGGCTCAATGCTGTTTCCACACTGATCGAGCTGCGCGGCTTATTCCGCCCTTCTGACATACATCTCTTTCGCGATCGCCGCGTGCTTTGCGTGTGCGATTGTGAAGGCTTCGAAACAAAGTTGTTTAACGCGGATACCATTCCGGACGTGGCGAAGTGGGATCTTCTAATCGAACTCCACGGAAGCGCTACTAAGCAACTCCCAAGTCTTGCTTGGCCCCAGAAAACATCCACGATCACAAGCGATCCTCGCCGTAAACCTCAAAAGGAACTGGAAGGCTTGGGCGATCAGGATAGGCTTCTTTCGGAATATAGACCTGGCATCCAGACGTGGCTCTGGTGTGATAGCCAGGTTTAATCGCGGCATCAGGTATTCTCCTGAACCTAGCGTAAAATGAACCATTCGCCATGGCGGAGGGAAAATCGACCAATCGGGTTAATCGAAAACTGAAGATCGTAATCTATACGCACGACTTTTTGCCGCTCATCGGCGGAGTCCAAACGCAAATTGAACTCCTGGCGCGGGGATTCATGACGTTCCCCGGAGTTGACGCGCCGCCAGAGTTTGAGCCGATCGTCGTCACGAACACGCCTGCCGGGGACTTCGACGATAGTTCCTTGTCGTTTCCCATCGTAAGAAATCCCAGCGTCTCAGAGTTGATCAGACTTATTCGAAGAGCTCAGGTCGTTCATATTGCCGGCCCCGCCCTTTTACCGTTGGTGATTGCGAGGCTCCTTAGAAAACCAACGATGGTCGAACACCATGGATACCAAGCGATCTGTCTCAATGGCGCTCTGTTGCACGAGCCGGACCGCGCTGTTTGCCCGGGACACTTTCAGGCTGGGCGGATTTCTGAGTGTTTGCGCTGTCAGCGTTCCGAGCTTTCTTCTATGCGAAAAAGTCTGCTCCGGCTGATCGCGACGAAGATGCGAAATTGTTTGTGTCGGCGCGTGGAAAATGTCGCGATAACCAGTTACGTTCTAAAGCGTCATTCCCTGCCGAACTCTAGAGTCATTTATTATGGTATCGAAGATACCCTGATGGGCAAGACCGTCACCGTAGCGAAATCTAGCGTTCCTGTCAAAGTGCGCTTCGCCTGCTTGGGGAGATTGGTTCCTGAGAAGGGTGTCGGCGTTCTGCTGAGCGCCGCAGCCGAGTTGCAGAGAGAAGGTCGCGACTTCGACATCTGGCTGATCGGCGACGGAACAGAACGACCGCATTTGGAGAGTGAAATCAAACGGCTGGGGCTGGGATCTCGCGTTCGTCTCACTGGATTTCTGAGTGGCACCGCACTTTCGTCCTTGCTTCAACGGGTTGACGTCATAGTTATGCCGTCGGTGTGGGAAGAAACTGCGGGACTTTCCGCCATTGAACACATGATGAGAGGACGGCTCGTCATCGCGTCGGCAATCGGCGGCCTCGGCGAAGTGGTAGGAGACGTCGGGATCCTTTTCCCGCCCGGCGAAGCCGAAGCTTTGGCGGCGTGTATGGCCGCTGTGATAGGTCGTCCAGAGCAGATCGTGGCGCTGGGAATTAAAGCTCGAACGCGCGCTCTCACCACCTTCGGATGGCAACGAATGTTGGAAGAACATGCCGAGGTATATCGACAGGCTGCCTCTAGCCGTTCGACAAGCCCGCGAACTCCGTGAGTCTTGGAACAACTCGCTACGAGTCAGAAAACTTCACGAGTACCTTTGCACTATTACTTCGCCCGTGCGCGGCATGTTCGCAATCAGCAGACAAGAGGAATGCCATTCTGAATCGCGGAAATCACTTTCCGCGCTCGCTGGCCGACGACGCTGGTAAGTCGCTTGTGTGCAATGAGTTGAGATTGGCAACGATTGTGCCTATTAAAGCTCGGAAGGCCGGGGAGTTCTATCTAGCGCCGGCAGTACCGAGGAGGATTTGGAACATGCCAAAGTCTTTGTGGATCACGTTGGTAGTACTTTCTGTTGCGATCGGAGCGACCACCGCTCGCGCAGATACGACATCTGCGATCAGCTTCGACACCACGATTGGCCAAGCGCCCACGTCCGGTGTGATTGATTGCGATTCCGCCGGGTGCCCGAACTCCATCGACGTGACTGTCGATTGGGAGGGGCTCACCTTTAATTTCTCTGATGCCGCGCTCACGTCGGGTCTCCAACCGGCCAGCTACTTCGCGGGATCCGCTTGCGACGCAACCGCGCCCTCGGCGCTGGCATATCAATCGCTGAACGGATGCTCCGGGTGGGACGGTTGGGCCACCGGTGAGGAGTCGGACGGAACGTGGATCATGGCCCTTGATAGTGGCATTCCTGGGATGTTCGTACTAGTGTCAGGAGTTGGCACACCCAACGCGGATGCCGTTGCATCCGGAGGCACGTTCACCGATCCCCCCGTTTCTACACCGGAGCCGGACTCAGGTGCTCTCGCGCTCACCGGGCTAGCTTTGTTGGGATTGATGATCGCGCGAAAGGGCATCGCTCAGGGCCGCCAGCAGGGCGCCTGAACGCCTCGCTTCCTATCACTTTCCGCGGCTCGCATAGGGACCTGCCGCGCGAAGACGGTCGGAAAGACCGCGCCCGACAAGCCTTGCGATCTTCTCTGGAGCCGCGAGGCGCTGAAATACTCATAATAGGCAGTTTTCTCCCGCGCCTCCGCTCGTCAACACGCAATCAGCCAGTATCTCAGGTCCTCCCGCCGAAAACTTGACACGAACTCTTGCCCAGCAGATTTTGCCGCAGCCGTTGGACAGGCTCTACACTCAATGACGTGGCTGGAACATTGCCTACTGACGGGGGCGGGTGTACGTTATGGGTCGGCCGGGAAGTCAGAACTTTTGGAGAAACTCCATGATCATTACACGCACTCCACTTCGCATTTCGTTTTTTGGAGGAGGCACCGACTACCCGATCTGGTACCGCGAGCATGGCGGAGCCGTATTGTCGACGACGATTGACAAATCTTGCTATATCACGACCAGGTGGTTGCCACCCTTTTTTGAATACCACAGCCGGATCTCCTATACAAAAGTCGAGAATGTCAGCAAGAACAGCGAAATTCAGCATCCATCCGTGCGCGCGTGCTTGGAATTTTTGGGAATTGACGACGGAGTGGAAATTCATCACATAGCGGACTTGCCTGCTCGGACAGGCTTGGGTACGAGCTCGGCGTTTACGGTGGGTCTTCTTCTCGGCCTATATGCGTTGAAGGACCAGATGCGCGACAAGCACACTCTTGCTGCCGACGCGATACATGTTGAACAAGATCTAATTCAAGAGGCTGTTGGATCGCAGGACCAAGTGAGCGCTGCGTATGGAGGTTTCAATCGTATCAGCTTTCAAACGAACGGCACGATCGAAGTGAAACGAATTCTGGCCGCCCCCAGCAGATTGACGGAGCTCGAGCAGCGCCTGGCGCTCTACTTCACAGGGTTTGCCCGAACTGCTTCGGAGATTGCCAAAGAGCAACTCGAGGCGACGCCTAACCGGCAGAAGGAACTGAACGAAATACTTCAAATGGTCGACGAAGCTGAGGGCATCGTCGCGAATCCCAACCGTTCGCTCGATGAATTTGGAAGATTGTTACACGAAGGTTGGCAGATAAAGCGGTCGCTGACGCAGAGGATATCGAGCAGTGACATAGATGGCATCTACGAGGCTGGTCTCAGTGCCGGCGCGCTTGGAGGAAAGCTCTTGGGCGCCGGCGGGGGCGGCTTCATGCTGTTCTTCGTGCCAATCGAACGGAAGGAAGCGCTAAGGAAGCGTTTGAAGAAGCTTTTGTGTGTTCCATTCGCATTCTCCAACAGAGGCAGCGAGGTTGCCGTATATGAGCCGGAGGTGGCTTACGACAAATCGCTTGCCAGTGACCGATCCGAGATATATGCCCAACGTGGCTGACGCAATACTGCTGTGTGGCGGCGCCGGCCTGCGGTTGAGAAGCGTTACGGGAAAAACTCCCAAAGCGCTCGCGAATATTGCCGGTCGGCCATTTCTGGCGTTGGTGCTCAGCCAGCTGCGAAGACACGGCTTCCAACGAGTCATTCTGGCTGTTGGCTACGGGAACGACGCAATTCGCTCGCACTTCGGTGACCGAGCGTTTGACCTACAGTTGAGATACTCAATTGAGGCAATACCACTGGGAACCGGCGGCGCATTGCGCAAAGCGGTAGATCTCATCGAATCAGACTCTGCGCTGATTATGAATGGCGATAGCTACACGGATGCAGATTTAACCGCGTTCGCTGCCGACTATCGCGAATCAGGGGCCGACGCTTCGATACTGGTCGTGCCTGCCGATGGACGCATCGATTGCGGTCTGGTGTCGGTGGATCCGAGCGGAAAGGTGATGGGATTCAAGGAGAAGCAGTCTTCGGTTGGAACCCAGCACGTCAACGCCGGAATATATATGGCGTCGAAGAATATTCTTGGAGATATCCCAACGGGAGTTCAAGTGTCGCTGGAAGAGGAGCTCTTCCCGCAATGGCTCGTGGAGGGCAGATATCTTAGGGCGTTCCGCCATCCGGGTGCCTGCATAGATATCGGAACTGCAGAGCGGTATCGGAGTGCTCAAGATTCCTTGGCGAACGCCGAACTTGGCGCAAATCTGTCCGGTCCCGAGGGGCACTGAATATGAAGTCACCAGATGTTTCTATTCGACCGCAAGTTGTGCCAACATGAGTCTGGAAGGAAAATGAAACCGAAAGAGAACAAGAAACTCCTGCACGATCTGGTGCGCGATCGAATTCAACGCAACATTGATGTCAAGCAAGTGTTGCTGCTCGATGCTAATTTCCACGAATCAGTGGCCAATGTGGCGATGCAAATCGTGGAATCGCTTCGCGCGGGCGGTAAGGTTCTGTTCTTCGGAAATGGTGGAAGCGCTGCCGATGCGCAGCATTTGGCCGCGGAATTCACTGGACGCTATCTAAAAGAACGGCGGGCCCTTCCGGCACTCGCACTAAATGCGAATTCCTCATCTCTGACGGCCATCGGAAACGATTCCGGATTCGATTTTGTATTTGCCCGACAATTGGAAGCACTGGGCAAAGAGGGGGATATCGCGATCGGCATTTCAACCAGCGGAAATTCGATTAACGTGCTTCGAGCGCTGGAGGCGGCTAAGAAGAAATCGATGTATACGGTGGCGCTCACCGGGGCATCCGGTGGATTGACGAAAAATGTGGCGCAATGCACGATTTGCATACCTTCGGAAGAAACGCCGCGAATTCAAGAGTGTCACGTCCTAACCGGTCATCTGATTTGTGAGATTGTGGAACTGGCGCTGTTCGATGATTCGGAAACAGGCTTCCGGCATCCCGATTTCGCGGCTGTG
>Ga0074044_10001417_pt1 | contig 21667 bp, 16 predicted proteins | sample BogForMeECP23OM1_FD_94443 | JGI IMG/M metagenome (GOLD analysis project Ga0074044, IMG submission 94443) | Bog forest soil microbial communities from Calvert Island, British Columbia, Canada - Bog Forest MetaG ECP23OM1 | ecosystem: Environmental > Terrestrial > Soil > Wetlands ...
CGGAGTTCGGTCGGATAGTACAGATCGCCTGGCTTTGTGCCGTGGTCGCCGATGGTCCGCAGCACGGACCCTTCCATGTCGAGCACGAAGATTTTGTCGCGCAAAGTATCGGTGACATAGATTCGCCCCGCTTCGGAATCAACTGCAATGCCTGTGGGACGCTTGAAGAATCCTTCCCCGCCCTTCAGGCTGCCGATCGTGCGCCGGAATCCACCATGGGGATCGAAGACAAAGATGTACCCCGATTCTGAATCCGTCACATAAATATTGTCGTTCGCGTCCACGGCCACGCCCTGCGGTTGACGCATGGGGTCCTTCCCCTTGTCGCGCCGCTCCACGAACTTATACTTATGCTCGCCGAAGTCGAAGATATGAATGCCTTCGGCGCCGGGATCGGTCACAATGATGCGACCGCGCGAATCCACTGCTACGCCGTAGGGGCGTACCATTCGATGATAAGAAGGCTCGCCCGCCACCACATCCAGCAGTTTGCTAAAGAAACCCGGTTTACCGCGGGCCGCGCGTTCCGAGCTGAAACTCTGCACAAAGCTCAGTTTGCGGTTACCTTCCAGTAACAGATCCGGGGGCTCTGGAACTGGGGTGGGCTTACTTTCCTTCCCCAGCGCGTGGAGTACACCGGCGGTGAGAAAGATGCAGGCGACCAGCGCCGTCGCGCGCCGGGTGACAGATCGCAACCCTAGAAGACATTGAACCATCGCGAGAGCCCGAAATAAAAGACCGTGATATCACTGGGCAACGCGGTTGTTGTGCTTGCCCCCTGCTTACTGCGCGCGAAATTCGCTATGAACTGGATCTTGCGGTACGAGTAAATCATACCACCATGGTAGTTCTCCGAAGAGACATTGGAGAACAGCCCCGTGCCCGTGCCGCTGCTCATGAATCTGCCCCAGCCAAAATTGAGGCTCATGTTCTTGATCAGGGTGTTGGCATAGCCGGCAGTGTAGCTCTTTCCAGAAAAGTTCTCCACAGAGTTGGAAGGCAAGCCGGGCACCGGCACTGGAACCAGGCCCTGGCTGGTAAGGATTGCAGTCCCAGTGGACTCTGCGTAAGACGCGTTCAAGGTCTGCTTCATCCAGCCCAAATTGACACCCGCATTTTTCGTCTCCGTCGATTGCCCGTTCACGTTGGTGAAAAGGCTCCTGCCTATTCCCGCGTTGGCGCCAAAGCTAATTCTGTCCAGCAAATTCCTCCGGATTGACACTGACGCCGACCCCGTCGACTCGGTGGATACCGCCAGCAAGGTTGCGATACCCTGGCTGTAGTTGCCGTTGGCGGCAAGACGCCAGGCTCCCACGTTCCTGCTGTAGTTGGCGCTTGCCAGCAGGCCAGCCCCGGTGTTGCCTACTTGAGAGGCGGCGTCGTGCATACCCAAGGTTATGGTCAGCCCCTTCATAAATTTTCCGAAGCCGTAGGAGGCGTTGCCGCCAAATGCGGTTGCGCCTACGCTGTTCTCGCCTATGAACTCCTCCTGATGGCTCACATAGGCGGTCACAAAGATGCGATATGGCAGAGTGTAGGAAGTGGAAAGGTTCGTGTTCAATTCGGCGATCTTAGGTCCGTTGAAGGATTGATCAACCAACTGCCCCGAAGCATTCAATTCCTGCAGCGCTGTCCCATAGACGTTATCGTCGTAGCTGACCGTTGCTGAGAGCGGCAGGCGCCAGACGTGCGATGAAATCGAGGCATCGAACTCGTCGGCATCACTATTGTCCTTCTCGCCTTCCCCTGAGGAACGCGTCATGATCCGATAGGCTGACGCGGTGAGGTTGCTGTGCCAAGGCAAGGTTCGCGTGGTCATCACATGGAACACATCGCTTGAGCCGTGAGCCGTCTCGCTCCCGCCTTCGGGGCCGGCGATATCGGTGGTTACATTGCTCAGGGAATGCTGATAGCCTCCGGCAAGCGAGAACCCCGCGACGTTGTAGCCGCCCGTAGCGACGCCAAAGCCTGTGACCCCTGCAGTAGTGTTGAACCCAACCCCGGGAATATCGGTGGTGTTTTCGCTATTGGAGAAGAAAACCGATAAATTCTTTACCGGCAGATTTCTGAACATCCAGCTCACGCCAAAATCGCGATTATTGTTGGTGCTGTTCAGACCGCTGAGCCCAGGCAGCCCATACGCTGCGCTTTGACCCCAGTTCTGACCGAAGGAGACGTATCCGGGAAATCGTGAACCGCCAAAGATCCCGGCGCCCAGGTTGTACCCTTCGGAATCCGACAGGCTGGCGCTGTCCGCAGTGCTAGCCGCACGCGCGTAGTATGTTTGCGCCTGGAAGGAAAGAAAGCCTGGGTTGTAGTAGTAACCATTCGAGTTGAGGGTCCCGCTCAGGCCCCAGTTGTGCGTGGATTGTTCCTGCACCCCGCTCTCGCCGCTGTAGCCGGTCCCGAGGGTCCCATTGAGGTTTTGGAATTGGACCCCGCCCAGCTCGACTTGCGCGATTGCCGCCTGAGTCAGCAGGAAGAGGCAGACGAAAAGTCCGCATCGAAAGCGGTTTGTCGCGAAAAACTGCATACCCACGCTCAGACTTCTCCTACAACTCTTCTACTTTCGCGTTCGCCCTGAGCCTCTTATCCAGGTTCCTTCGCAAAGTGTTATAGCGGTCTTTTTTCAGGTCATCCTGCAGCCCAGCGCGGACTTGCTCAAATGGTGTCTTGCCGGATGGCGTACGGGCCTCCAGCCGCAGGATGGTAAAGTAGGGACCGAACTGGACGACGTTGCTGACCTGGCCCGGTTTCAGAGGATCGAGGATTTTCAACACCTCAGGGGGCAGCGCCGTGCGCGCGGCCGACTTGTGGTTCCCCATATCGACCCTGAAATCATCCTGCGAATATTTCTCCGCCAGCAGGCCGAACTCCTGGTAGTCATGAGTGGCCTTCGCTTTTTGCCATAACTCGCCGGCCTGCTTGCGCGCCTTCTCCTTGACCTCGGCACTGGCGTTTTCCGGCGGCATGATGGAGATCGTCTGGAACTGGATCTGCTCCGGATGCATGAAGGGCGCGGGATTCTTTATGTAATATTGCCGCGCTTCGGCCGGAGTCACGCGCGAGGGAACCTCCAGCTCCGATTTCAGAAGCGCTTCGATGAGGAGCGAACGCCGCACCGACCTGCGAAGCTGGTCCATCGATCCACCCATCTCCGCCTTGATGTACTGCTCGAACTCCTGGTCATCCTGGAACTGGTTGCGAAAAGCCGCTACCGCCTCGTTGATGCGCGCCGCCGGTACGCTCATCTTGCGCCGCTCCGCCTCCTGATACACCAGTTCCTCAAACTCGATCATCTTCAATGCGCCCTCGCGAATGGATTGTTCCATGCCTTTTGGGAAGCCGTTATGCGTGCGGGCATAGGGGAAAATGGCCATCATTTCGCGCACCAGGTCGCGGTCGGTGAGCACTGCGCCGTTGACGCGTGTTACCGGCTTGCCGGTCACTTGCATGCTGGTCACTCCCAGGCTGTCGCCAGAGCCTGACGGAGCGGGGGCCATCGGTTTCAAAGCCGGGGCATGCGATGCGACTTGCGCCAACGCCAGCGCCGGTGACAGGGCCACGCCCAGCACGGCAGTAAGAAATGAGAACTTCATGATTCCCCCCCAATAAGAGACATCCGTCATCATTGCAAGTGCACGAGCCTGACCTTAGTCTCGTAAAGTGGCAAATTTTAACGGTGGCTGTATGTTATTACAAACAAGCTAGTTAGAAGGCGGATGATGGGATCGTTCAACTCAAAGTTGGGGCTTTCGCGGAAAAATGAGGCTTCTCCCACACTCAGTTTCGTGAAATGACCCAAACAGAAGCAAAGGCGTGCGGTCTCAGCACCGGTCTTGGCGGGAATGCGGCGGCACAATAGAGAAGCTAAAGAAAAAAAGAAAAAGGGGAGAGATTGCTCTCTCCCCGAAACAACAACAGCCTTAGTAAGCAGTTCCAACGTTGCTCGCGCCGTAGTATTCGCTCGAGAACGAGAAGTGGCACTGCTGGCAGAAACGCATGGTCGAAGGCTCGTGCGTCGGGTCATAGGGAGCGCCCGGGTTGTAGCCACCATTGACGAAGAAGATGGTGCGAACCTGGATGACACCCGACGGAAGGCTGGCTGCTTCCCCAGTTCCGTAGTTGTGAGTCCCGGTATACACGGCCATGTTGTGCTGGTTGTGGCACGTGGTGCAGACAACGAAGCGGTCACCGAAGTTCCCAGTGGCCGGATCCGCTAGGTTAACCAGGGCTCCAGGAGAGTAGCTGGCCACGAAGTTACCCCAAGGCGTATTTGGAACAACGGCCTTTGCGTTGTAGTACCCGCCAGCTACCGCCGACGAGAGACCATAGTTGGCGTTGGTCAGCACAGTGTTTCCAAGCGCGGCATACGCGTTGGCATTCTGGCCCACGGGGTGCGTGCCGTTATAACCGTTCGGGGTAGTTGCGGTGGTTCCGAGGAAGGTCGGAATCGGATTGTTGCCATAGAGTCCGACAGTGGCGCCGGCGCCCACGTTGCGAGCGGTGTTGATGCCAATGCCAACCGTATTCAGCAGACCGAAGTACTGTTCGTACGCAACGCCGGACATCATGGCGCCCGTCGAAACGTTGCCGTCGTGGCAGCTCAAGCAGGTCGCCACGCCGGTGTAGGTTGTGTCCTTCCAGGCATTAGCGGCCGAGAAGCCCGTGCCCTTGATTCCCCATTGCAGGACGCCAGAGTGCTCGCTGTTGCCGCCGTTGAAGGTGATCCCGCCGGCGCCGTAGGCGATAATCGCCGACGTGTCCTGGCCCCAGAGGCCGCCCTGTGCGTCAGCAAAGGCGCCATAAGCAGCGCCAGTGCCGCCGTTACCGCGTGCTTGGTTGTGCGGAGCATGGCATCCCGCGCAGCCACGGCCGCCGTTTTCGTGCGCGCCCATGACGTCGTAGTTCGGGACATAGCTCAGGACACCGATTACGTTTCCCGTGTAAGCGGGGGTGGAGCCACCGGCCGCGGTGGGAGCGGAGTTGCCCTGGGTGCCAACCGTGGCCAAGCCCGTGTTGGGAGCGCCGTCCGGGGCGGTTCCAGCAGGAGTAGCAGTCGGAACGACCGAGTTACCGTTGTAGGCGCCAGGTGTCCCGTTGGCCCCAATAGCGGTCGCCACTCCAGTCCCTGTGGGGGGTGTCGTCGCGGGTGGTCCTGCCACTGGTACTGGGCCGGTAGGCGGCGCTGCGAAGGCGAACGCCGCAAGGAATAGTAACGTTACTAAAACTGCCAACAGACTCTTCATTTAAAGCCTCCATGTTTGCGTTTCGAATGACTGCGTACTTCAATTTCTCTACGGCTGTCGCCTCGGAGCTGCCTCCGTCTTAACGTCACGAACTGGGAACGGCTGCTCATCCAAGTCTCCGGTCGGCAATGGTGCACGAGAGTTGCCGCCTGGAGCCTTTTGTGGCAATTTTCATCATATGCGTAAGTGAATGATTTGTAAGCTGTTACGCTTGGCATCGGATCTGTTGCGAAATACAACACGCGCAATGGAGGTCCCTACTGGGCGTTCTCCCGCACTCAAACTGGTCAAATGACCCAAGTAATGTATTAGGAAAAAGAAAGGCCCTCACCGCTGGTTCGGTGGGTTCGTCTGTGGGTTCGATGCCGAACCTGGAGCAGTGGGAGCTGCCGGTGGCGTTGCACTGCTCGAACCGGTTTTTTGCGCATTGGCGGACTGCTTGTTTGCGCCCCCCCCCGCTTTGCGCTTCTCTAATTCCGCTCTCGCTTCCGCGTCGGTGTAATAACGGAACATCTGGACGCGCCCCAGAAACTGCTCGGCGGCGAAGACACGGTTGGATTTGTCGATCGTGAGGCCGGTCAGCGTCTGGAACTGGCCCGGCATATTTCCAAAGTTGCCAAAAGCGAGCAGCAACTGACCTTCCGGGGTAAAGATCTGCAAGCGGTTGAGCATGGCGTCCGCCACCCAGACGTGGCCGTCGGCGTCGATGGCGATCCCCTTGGGGCGGGCGAAGTTGCCGGGGCCGTCTCCGTTCTTGCCCCAGGTGCGGATAAAGTTCCCGTCAGCATCGAAGACTTGGACCCGGTCATTCAGAGTGTCGCTGACGTAGAGGTTTCCGTCCTTATCGACGGCAGCGTTCGTCGGCTTCGAAAACTCACCGGGATCGGTCAGGGTGTGGCTCTTGCCCGTGGTTCCAATCTTGCGTATGACGTTTCGCGTGTCGGCGTCGAACACAATCACCTGGTCAAGATCGGTATCAACCACGTACAGGTAGCGGTTCTCCGGATCGAGAGCGATGCCGCAAGGGCCGCGGAGCACGTCAGACCCGAAGCTGCCGATGTACTTGTGGTCGGCACCGAACTCCTCCACCACATGCAGTCCGTTGTCGCTGACAAAGACATGATCTGCGTCGTCGATCGCCAGGCCCAGGACCGACTTGAAATGAGCCTCCGCGCCGTTTCTGATCAGCTGGACATCGTCATTTTCGGTATTAAAGATGAACACTGCTCCGACCTTGGTGTCGGCGACATAGAGCAATTGCTTGGAATCAACGGCTACGCCATAAGGAGCCAGGAGCGCATAGCGTACCTTGGGCTGCTTCTTGCTCGCAGCGTTCGGATCCACGCCCGCGAGACGGTCCATCCAGCGCTGCTTCTTCTGCTCGTCCCTCTTCTCGCCGTAGTCGGGCAACGAGGTGGCGAAGAAGTCCAGGTAGCGCACGCGAGGGACCGCGGGCTCCAACGGGAACACGATTCTGCTGAAGTCGGGGATCTCCCGTTTTTGTGGGGGAGCCGGTTCGGGCTTCTTCTTTTTGTCCCCCGCATGCAGAGACAGCGGCGCAATCTCAATCAGCAACAACAGCAGCAATGCGAGTGCGCCACGCTTCACTATCGGCTTCATGCAAAGTTCCAACATCTAATTTCCTCCAGGTTTCTTACCCGGGTTGCTAATGTCCCCCCGATGGCAGGTAGCACAGAAAGCCTGATTGTTCTGCTGGTCTTTGACCAGGAGGTCCGGCTTGGCCGACGCGTGCGGCTGATGACACGTCAGGCAGGTCATTGGCACAAGGACTTTAGTGGGATCCTTGAAATCGCGCACGTCGGACACGGGGTGAAGCTCCACCGGGTGCCCAACTCCATAGAGCAAAGGAAGAACGGGGACACGGGCAAAGTAGTCTTCCGGCAATTTCACCTTGCCATCGAAAATCGAGACCAGGTGTTCGCTCGGAAGCTTCGCCGGTTTCGAGTCCGGACCGTGACACTCCAGGCACAGCACGTTGGGTGTCTTGGCGCGCAGCAGGTGCTCGTTGTCACCGCCGTGCGGCTCGTGACAGGTATAGCAGCCCTGGACAAACACGGGCTGATGATGAACTTTCTTTTTCGCTAGATCGTCGATGTCGGTATGGCATCCGATGCAGATATTCACCGCATCGGTTTTCGGCAATCCGGGCTGTGCGCTGGCATGCGGACTGTGGCAATCGGTGCAGTCGCCTGCCGCTCCCGGATGCTGGACTCTCGCCTTTTCGATTTGTTCCGCTTTGTCGGAGTGGCAGGTAAGGCACAAGTCCTTCACGTTGGCTTGTGTCAAAACCACCTTCCCGTCCTTGGCTGGCGCGTGGCAGGTCTCGCAGCTCTTCTCTGCAAAAGGTGGGTGCTGGAACTTGGCCATCAGCTTGGGTGCCGAGGACTGGTGCGGGTCGTGGCACTGGAGACAGTTCGCTGTACCAAACGGCTGGTTCCGATGAGCTTTCTGTAGCGCAGCGTCTTTCGGGTCGTGGCAGTCAAGGCAGAGCGCCGGGGCGGCCTTCGCCAGGTGAAACCTATTCTCAATCGTGGGCTCCGCGCCGGTCTTGTGGGTCACGTGGCAGGCATCGCATCCCATGTCGAGCGCGGCGTGGCGGCTGCCTTTTTCTGGGGCGTTCAAGCCCTGGGTGTGGCAGGTGAGGCAGAGATTGTCTTTCTTGTCCCCGGAGGTCGCCTTGAGCAATTGGTTCTTATTCTCTGCCGTGTGCGGATCGTGGCACTTCAGGCAGTCGCGCACCGCCGGCTCATGTACCTGTCCTTTGATTTGGGCGGCATCCTTGTCGCTATGACAGGTTAGGCAGAGCTTGTATGGAGTCGTCGTGATTAGCTTTACGCGGGTGACGTCCCGATTGACACGGATCTCATGGCAGCTCGTGCAGCCCATGGCAATCGCCGAATGGACCGCCTTACCCTTTGTCTTGTCTTCGTGGCACTCGATGCACTTGGCACTATCGGTCTTCGGATCGAGCGGAACAGGGTGAACTGCGGCGAGCGTGCGCGAAGTCAGCAACGCGACGAAGGCAATGAGAATCAGGACGTCGATACGAAAAAAAGGACTTGCGATCTTCTTGCGGAACCAGATGCGACAGGGGAGCAATCTCACACGGCCTCCGGCGGTTGCGTGTGCACGATGGTTACCGTATCACAAAAAAAACTGTTGCGAGTTGCAACGCGGGCGCAACTGACTGAACAAAAGAAGGTTGAGAGACATGTTCGAGCCCGTTCGGAAATCTATGGGCATAATTATGAACCCTCGAATGGGCCTTCTGCCACAGCGTCGTCGGTGAAATGCCCCACGGAAATGCCCGCAGGCACCCTTCAAAAACATTTCAGGTACCCATCACACGGGTGGGTGAGAATCATCACCAGCCCTCTGTGATGTGTGAAATCCCCGCCGAACTGGGTTGGAATGCGCGATTTGGCCCAAACCAGCGGTCGTAAGCGTCGCCATCTTTGCTGCTAAGTCACGTTAAATCTGATGGTTACAAACTTTTGCATATCTGGCGCGGTATTTGCAATTCAAGCCTGGGGGGTGGGGAGTGGATATGGCTCTAGATTTCCGTGCAGTTGCCCACAAAACGTGGCGCACCATCGCTTCCATACAGACCGGCGTGGTTCTTTTGATCCTGGTGGTGATTCTCGCCGCGGTCGGCACCATCGTTTTGCAGCGGCCGGTCACCGAGCCCGACGAGATGCAGAGCGCTTACTCCCCACAGGCGCTCCGGATACTGGACACGCTCGGGCTGACCGACGTATTCCACTCCTGGTGGTTCCTCGGACTGATGCTGCTGGTCAGCCTTTGCATCGTAGCGGCTTCCATCGATCGTTTTCCCAATTCGTGGCGCTACTTCTCGCGTCCGTACAAATATCCCGACGCCAGCTTCCGCCGTGCTTCACATCCACAGAAATCGCTGGCCATCGCAGATGAAGAATCTGGGCTAGTGGCGGCCGAGCGTGCACTGCATTCGCTGGGATTCAAACCTGAGCGGGTGGTGCGCGAAGACCACTTCGGAATTTTCGCGGAACGGCACCGGATCTCCGAGCTAGCGGTGTACATCGTCCACGCCAGCCTGCTGCTCATTTTCTTCGGCACGATCGTGGACGGTATTTGGGGCTGGCGTGGCTATCTCAGTCTGAATGAGGGGCAAACCTCCAACCTGGTCGAAATACGCGACGGCAGCAAGCGCACACTCCCGTTCGCGATTCGCTGCGATGCCGCCGGACAAGAGAACTACAAGGATGGCACTCCAAAGAAGTGGTGGTCCAAGCTGGCCGTGGTTGAAGACGGACGAGATGTGCAGAAGAAAGAAATTGTTGTGAACGATCCGCTTCTCTACAGCGGTGTCCGCTTCTATCAATCGAGTTACGGACCGAATGGCAAGGTCGACAAACTCCTGCTGGTCGCAGCTCCGAGCAACGGTTCTGGCCAGAAGCAGGACATTGGCCTGGCCGTGAACGACACCGTTCCACTCGACGCCGATACCACGGTGCGTTTCGCCGAATTCATTCCCGACTTCGCGGTTCGCGACGGCCAGGTATATCGGAAATCGAATCAGCTGGAAAATCCGGCAGCTCACTTGGTTGTGACTTCGAAGAAAGCCGGGAAAGACTTCGACGTGTGGATCCCAGCCATGGACGGGGTCGCCGACAATTCGAAATCACCCTACCAGCTCCAGGCCACCGACTTAAAGATGGGCTACTTCACAGGATTGCAGGTTTCGCACGAACCGGGACAGTGGGGAGTATGGTCCGGCGTAGTGCTGATGGGCATTGGACTGGCATTCGTGTTCTACGTGGTGCATATGCGGTTTTGGGTGGTTCCGGTTCACGACGCAAAGACGGGCAAATACTCGTTGTGGATCGGGGGAAGCGCGAACCGCAACCGGGACGCGTTTGAGCAGCGCTTCAACGATCTGGTGGTGTTGGTCGAAGAAGACCTAAAAAGCATTCCCAGGACCTCTCCGCGGGAGCAGGTCGCTACGGTCGCCGGGCACTAAGCCCGGCTCTTTGGAGGCTGTAAATGGCACGAGCAAACGCAGAACAGCAGCAACCGACAACCGGCATGACCCTGATCGTACTGGTCGGATTGGCGATTGCGTTCCTGCTGTTCATGGCATTTCTGAATGTGGTCAAGAGTGGCAATCTCTTGAACGAGACGAACCTGCTCTTCGCCGCTCTGATTTTCTACGCCGGCGCCGGCGCGCTGTATCTAGGATTTGGAGTCACCGGCACCGAGTCGTACGTGAAGTTCGCATCGCTCGCCACCTGGCTCGGATTGATCGCGAACACCGCCGCCATTGCCCATCGCTGGTATGAAGCTGGACATGCGCCGTTTTCGAGCGTTTACGAAATGCTGCTCAGCTTCGTGTGGACGTTGGCCGTGCTCACGCTGGTGGCAGAAAAAAAGTATGGCGTGAAGGTCATTGGCACGATCACGATGCCGGTAGCAATTGTAGGCGTGGTGCTGATGCAGTTGCTGCGGACCGAAGTTCACCCACTGGTGCCGGCGCTGCAATCGACCTGGCTGCATGTGCATGTCACGCTGGCCATGCTGGCCTACGCCGCCTGCGCGCTAAGCTTTGCTCTGGCCGCGATGTTCCTGATCCAGGACAACATGAAGACCGAGACCTTCCTCGCCGTAACCAGTGCCAGCACCCTAGCTATTTACGCGAGCGTCGTTTTAACGCGTTTCGAGAAGTGGGGCGGGCTAAGCCTGGTCGCGTGGAATCCCGAACAAAAATCAGAAGTCTTCCTCTCCCGGGGCGTGCGCTTATTCGTCACCGTTCCCGATCTCGGGTGGCTGATGACGCTGACTCTTTTCGTGGTCGCAGCGCCGCTAGCCTTCTACGGGTTGGCGCGCTGGAAAAAAGACGAGAGCTTCCTAACGCTCGCCAACCGGGCTGTCTTCCTCAGCATCCTTCTCCAGGTGATGACACTGGCCATGTTTCTGGTCCGCGCCAATGATGGCCGCTATCCATCGCTCGACGCAGACGGATTATTCCCAACAAGCCTCGCCGCTAGTCCCTTCATACTGTCGGGTTTGGTAGGCGGCGTCTTTATCTCGCTGCTTTATCTGTTGTTGCTGTGGCGGCGCCAGGATTTGGGGCGCTTGCTGCCCAGCGCGGAGAATCTCGATCGCATCACTTACAAAACCATCTGTCTTGCCTTCCCCCTACTAACATTGATGATTGCCTCCGGAGCGTATTGGGCGAACCAGACCTGGGGCTCGTATTGGAGTTGGGACCCGAAAGAAACCTGGGCGGCGATCACTTGGTTGGTGTACGCCCTCTATTTGCACATGCGCATCACTCGCGGATGGCGCGGCCGTCGCGCCGCCTACTTCGCCATCGCTGGTTTTGCGGTGGTGATGTTCACTTTTTTTGGGGTGACGTACTTACTGCCCGGGTTGCACGCTTATGCCTAGCCCACAATCCACACCGGCCGCAACCAGGCCACCGGTGAGGACCGGCTACACGACCACTGCGGCTCTTGATCCCCCGGACGGGCAGGATGGCAGCGGGCACACAAGGTCTGCGGGTCTGCCGCAGGCGGAGGAGTTCCGATTGAGTTCCGTGCGTTTTAATTGGCAACTCAAGGCAATCTTGCCGGTAGTGTTCGTACTGCTGGCGGGGCTGCTGCTGTTCATTCTAGCGACCATATCTTTTCGCGACCCGGAACGCCACGCAGTATTGATGGTCGCGGGAGCCGGAGCGGTCGCCATATGTGCAGTGTCGATCGGCGCGCTCGCGTTTTTCATTCAACGGCCCATGGTCGAATTGCAGGAGAAGATCGCGCTGGTGAGCGAAGGCGATCTGGACGTCGCGGTCAGCTTCGCCAAGCGCAACGACGAAATCGGAGACCTCGGCCGCAATTTCAACCAAATGCTGCAGCAGTTGCGGGAGAGCAGGGAAGAGATTGAGACCTTGCATCGCACGCAAATGTCCCGCGCCGAGTATCTGGCGACGCTTGGAGAGATGGCTGCGGGCTTGGCTCACGAGATTCGCAACCCGCTGGCCGGAATCGCGGGCGTGATCGAAATCATTGGACGCGATTTGCCTTCAACCAGTCCGGCACGGGCGGTAGTGAAAGATGTACGCCTGGAAATCGCGCAGATCAACCGCATACTGACCGACCTTCTGGAAACGGCCCGGCCTCACCCGCCGCAGGTCTGTCTGAGCAATCTCAACACGACCGTGGAACACGCGGTGATGCTGGCTCGCCAGCAAGTGTTCTCGAAGCCAATCAAGATTGAGCTGCAGCAGGCACCCGACCTCGCTGAAGTCGAGCACGACAGCGATCAAATTCACCAGGTGCTTCTGAATCTGCTCTTGAACGCCGTTCAGGCCATCGAGGGGGTGGGGACAGTCCGCGTCGAGATCGCTTCGCGAGACGATTGTGCCAGCGTGGTGGTCAGCGACACCGGGCGTGGTATCCCGCCTCAGAACCTGTCCAACATCTTTAGGCCTTTCTATACCACCAAGGGCAATGGCACCGGTCTTGGCCTCTCGCTCGTCCGGCGGATCGTGGAAGAACATCATGGCCGCATCGATGTGAGCAGCGTGGTGGGGAAGGGAAGCAAGTTCACAGTGCTGCTGCCCTTTCACATGCCCGCCGCTCAGGTGGCGGGTTCATAGGGCTATTTCGGATTCTCAAGCCTGAGTCGAGTCTTCGAGCCGCGTAAGGTGGCGCTCGTTGGTTGGTGGCCTTTGTTTGCGCTTCCAGTCACCCTTTCCTTGGAACCAGGCGGCAGAAGTTCCTTCTTCAAAGGTCACCGATACACTTCCGCGTAGCCCATGGATGAACTCTAGAATCGTGACCGCATCGTCTCCGGCGCTCCCGCCATGACTTAAGTAATTACGGCGCCTCGGCGATTGCGTGGTCGAATTAGGGTAAGAGGCGGTGTTGAAGCACGCCTTACCCATCTGATGTTCAAGCAGCCTCAAATCCTTAGGGCTTTGCGTGTCGGACTCGTGGCGCTGTGCGTGACGGCGGTCTATGAGACCACAAAGCAGATGTTGTTTCCTCGAATATCCCTTGTGCACTCTCACATCATCACGATCCTCTTCGCAGGCTGTCTTGGATTCTGCATCAGCTTCATCGTTCGTCGGCGGGACATGGCTGCGCACCAAGAACGTCTGCGATTGGCAGCCGTCGTCGAAGACTCGGAGGATGTGATCAATAGTGTCGATTTGGACGGCGCGGTAACAAGTTGGAACGGCGGAGCGGAGCGCACCTATGGCTATTCTGCCGCCGAAGCGATGGGTCGGCACATCTCGTTTTGTGCCCCGCCAGAAAGACGCTCGGAGCTTGACGTTGTCGTTCAGAAGATTGCCTGTGGTGAAGTCATAGAACAGTTTGACACGCAACGTCTCAAGAAGGATGGCACGATCATCGATGTGTCCGTGTCGCTTTCTCCTATCAAAGACGAGACCGGGAAAATCGTCGGGGTCTCGGGAATCGCACGGGATATTACCGCTAAAAGGCGAGCGCAGGAGGCGCTGGTAGAAAGCGAAAGGCGGTATCGTTCACTGTCTGAGAGAGAAATACAGCGCACACGCGAGCTCACTGCGGCAAACGAGCAACTGGCCGCCGAGATGATCGAGCGGCAGCAGGCGCAAGAGAGCCTTCGATTGGAGGCGATGGCGCGGGAACAAGTCCAATCCGACTTGCGTCGGAGCGAAGAACGCATGCGTATGGCAATGAAGGCGGCGAAGATCGGTTTCTGGGATTTGGATGTCACTAAGGACGAGCACGTGTGGTCCGACACCTGCAAAGCTCTGTTGGGCGTGCCCCAGAAGACTCCAGCAAGCTATCAAGCCTTGAAGAGCGTTGTACACCCGGACGACTGGAAAATGATGCAGGCCAAGATTGACGGAGCAATTCAGGAAAAACGAGACTACGTCGTCGAGTTCCGGGTTGTTTGGCCCGACAATAGCGTGCACTGGCGCACGTCCAGCGGACAGGCCTTCTATGACGACACCGGGCAGGTGACTCGCATGTCCGGTATCACCATGGACATCGATGAGCGCAAACACGCAGAGGAACGGGTTCAATTCCTAGCCTACTACGATGCTCTTACGGGATTGCCCAATCGGACCCTCCTTCAGGATCGGTTAACCAAGGCGCTCGCCAGTGCTCGTCGACAAAAGGACAAAGTTGCGCTTCTGTTCCTCGACCTCGACGGATTCAAAACCATCAACGATTCGCTGGGGCACTCGGTCGGCGACCTTCTTCTGAAGCAGGTCGCAGAGCGTCTGAGGAAATGGGCGCGTGAACAGGACACGGTGGCCCGGCTAGGCGGAGACGAATTCCTCATCGTGCTGACCAGTGTAAAGGACATCCCCGACGCAGCTGTTGCCGCGGAGCGGCTCATGGACGCAATGACCGCTGAATTGGTCATTCAAGGTCACTCCCTGAGCATTAGTTGCAGCCTCGGCATCAGCGTTTTCCCGGAACACGGTGCGGACAGCGATGCCCTGATCAAAAATGCCGATGCTGCCATGTATTGCGCCAAAGATCATGGACGTAACAACTTTCAGTTCTTTACGGAGGACATGAATGCTCAGGTTGTGGAGCGATTGACCTTGGAGAACAGCTTGCGACTGGCACTCGACAAAAGAGAACTTTCTCTGGTGTATCAACCACAGATGGATATTGCCACTGGAAAGATCACCGGACTGGAGGCGCTCCTCCGCTGGCAACATCCGAAATTGGGCCTCGTGCCGCCCGATAAATTCATACGAATTGCCGAGAACAGCGGCCTTATCATGCCCATCGGTGAATGGGTACTGAGGACTGCATGCTCTCAGTCCCGGAAATGGCAAGACGAAGGGCTTCGCGCAGTGTCGGTGTCAATAAATGTGTCAGCAGTGCAGTTTCGCCAAGCGGGCTTCTGCGAACTCATCGGCCGGGTGCTCAGAGAAACCGGACTTGCCCCCCAATATCTCGAACTAGAACTCACAGAGAGCCTCTTGCTATCCAATGCCGACACGATGTTCTCAGTTCTTCAAGACTTAAGGACCATGGGATTGAAACTAGCGATTGACGACTTCGGGATCGGTTATTCCAGCCTCAGCTATTTGAGACAGTTTCCCGTCAGCAAACTCAAAATCGACCGTTCGTTTATTCGCGATGTCGTCGTGAATCCCGACGACGCGGCGATCACCAACGCAATTATCAGCATGGCAAAAAGCCTAAGTCTCAAGGTGATTGCCGAAGGGGTCGAAAACGAAGCGCAAATGTCGTTCCTGCGTGCACATCAATGTGACGAAATCCAAGGCTACTACTTCAGCGAGCCTTTGGCAGTTGACAGAGTTGCAGACAAACTGCGAGGCAATGATCTGGAAACACACGCCCGAGCACAGGCAAGTTGTGGCGCACGCTAGGCGGGACTCACTGGTTAGCGAGATGACTCCTGTGGCCAGTCGAGAGTGGATTTCGCGACAGCCTCAAGCAGCGGCAGCAGGTTCGGCACGCCGCGGCGCACCGTATGATACCCCCTGTGGCCGAAAAATCCCTAACCCAACTATTTCCTCGGGGTAGTGCTTGCTCGCCGCCAAGAAGATAATGTCGAAATCCAGAATGGCTTTGAGTTCCCGTTGGATTTGATCCATGCTCAGCATAAACCACATTTTATTCCACTAACGATGTCTTTTGTAAGAGCCACCGGTTAAGGAGTCTCCAATGACCAACGTCCCAGCCGCCCAATACCTCCGGGTATCCACTGAACGTCAGGAGTATTCACTCGATTGCCAAAGCTCGAAGATTGCTAAATATGCGCAAGAAAACGGATCTGCTGTCCGTCACACCTACTGTGACGAGGCCAAGAGCGGTTTGGAAATTGGCGGATGACTGGGATCGGTTGGGTGGGGGCGATGTTGTAGCGGGGACTCCAATCTTCATCGCCTGAGGCATCGAAGTATTCCTCAACAACCTGCTTCCTCCGCGACAGCCGATAGCGCCCGCACATGGGGAGATTAGGGCAGATCAGAGCGAATTGGAAACCCGGTCATTGAGTGTAAAACTATCCGACATCAGCGGCGATTGGGGAGAGCCGCAACGCGCGCCATGCGCCAATTCATGCACCTTGACAATGTCTCCTTTGGGGGTGCAATCTTCCAGACAAGTTGTGGGGAGCCATGCATCATCACTCGCCAATAATCATGGCACTGGCTTTCATGGCCTGCGCCGTCGTCACCACCGTCAGTTTCATCGTTCGAGAAATGATCCAGCAGATCAAACGGGACCGCATTTTCCGCGAGCATCTTGCTAAGCGCAGAGTCCAAGAGCAGCGCGAACATCTGGAGCTGGTCCGTGCTTATTGGGACGTGGGTGCTGAGCAGACACTTCTCGCCAGCTTCTATCCAGAGGGATATTTCGCTGAACCCGATCACGACCATCACGATGAGCAAGTCGCACATCGCGCTTCGGGCGCACGATCTCAGAAAAGGTCAGCGTAGGTATCGACACTTTCTATAGGGCTATCTGGCGTGTTCAAAGAGGTCTCTCCGGCCTGGCCTGCAGGTTACTGATTCCACTCGCTGGATTGCGCGGAAAGACTCGACAACAAACACCTGATTGTCGAGGGACATTGTTAGAGACGCGATGTTACGCCAGTTGAAAACGCTGGGAGCAAATCAGTTCGCCCGCCACTTCACAAGGTTTTGCCGCACAGTCACCCACAGCGGAGTATGATCGGGGCGTATGGCGATGCCGGTTGCTCTCCCCACTGCGAAGCGTAAACGCGGAAATCCCAATTGGGGGCGTCCCATTGCGCCGTTGCTCGCTCTGCCTACTGAATTTGAAATGCAGGTCAGACAACTGCAACTCACTGCAGAGACGTATACCTGCTCGTATGTCCTCCGCGCCTGGTGTGAGCAAAACAGGAATCGGCTCTATGTCCCAGAATGGTTACTTGAAGAGTGGGGCATCACCGTAGATCTAAACTTCGGCGCCGTTGCGCGACCCAACCACGCAAACAATTCGTGACCTGATCCAAGATTGAACCTGACCGACCCGAGGTCTAGAATTCATCTCAAGGACTATTCCGTTGGGAGGTAGTCTATGCTCGACTACGAGTTCTACTGCCACGCCTGCAACAAAACCTTCACGAAGATCTTAACGCTCGTCGACTATGAGGCAGGTGGCTTTGCGTGCCCCAACTGCGGCAGCCAAAGGGTGCAGCAATCATGGACCGTCTTCTCCACTATCACTTCGAGGAAGAGCGCCTGAGACCCAAGCCCGCAGCACTGCACCAAAAGTGGTCATTGACAGGGACCCCCCTGGGGCTTAGCGTCGAGACTGTCTCCATTGGCCACAGCCAAACTCCGTCGCACCAACTCTTATCCAGCGGCCCAGCAACAGCCCTGACCCACGAGGACATTTCGGGCAGTTGAAATTAAGCAGACCGTATTGCCGTCTCAGATGACGGTGTAGGCCCGAATACATGGTGGTCAAGCAGTCTGGTCGCAAGACCGACTCCACCCCAATGACCCACCACTGCAGCCGGTCCGCTTCGACCGGCAGCCCTCGAATTGTCGCCTGTCGAGAAACAAGCGCAAAAGGAGTATTCCCATGTTTGCACGAATTGTTGAAGTAACCACCAAGCCGGGAAAGGCAAAAGAGCTCTCGAACACCATCAACGAGAAAGCACTGCCGATTCTGAAAAAACAGACCGGCTTCGTGGATGAGACTGTCCTGGCATCAAACACCGATCCGGATCGTGTCCTCGCGATCAGTTACTGGAATACCAAAGAAGATGCTGAGCGGTACCATCAGGATCAGTACCCTGCCATCCACGAGATGATACGGCCTCTCCTCGACGCAGACCCCGTGGTTCGGACCTTCAATGTCGATAGCTCAACCACGCACAAGATCGCAGTCAGCAAAGCTGCCTGAAAAACAACCATAACCGCGCACAAAGGGCGGGCCCAAACGTGGCTTGTCCGACCTTGCGCTCTTTAAGACTATAAGGAGGAACACGCATGGCTTCGAAGAACGTAGAAACGCTCCGCGCCGCGCATGAGAGCTGGAACAAGCGGGACTTCGCAGGGGTCGTCAAGAACGCCGCCGAGGGCCTCGTCTACACTGACAATGCTCGCGCCGTTACACTCGACAGCCAGGACAAATTCCGGGAATGGACGGAAGGATGGGCGAAGGCCTTTCCCGACGGCCGCATCACCAACCCCGAGTACATCGACGCCGGAGATATTGTCATCGCCCGATTCACCGTGGTCGGCACAAACAACGGACCCCTCGGTTCAATAAAGCCCACTGGGCGCAAGATGTCTTTGCCGTTCTGCGAGATCTGCCACTTCGGCAATCAAGGTCGGATTGTGTCGGGCGGCTGCTACTACGATCAGTGCACGCTCCTGACCCAGCTTGGGCATATACCGGTCGCTGCTGCAGCCTAAGCCACCTCAAACCCGCCATCACAAAAAGCCGCTTACCCGCGCGGCTTTTTCCATTTTCCGGAACGCGAAATCCGAGACCTACACCTCCGGGAAAAATCCGCGACCCACTTCACTCCGAACCCCGCTTGTTCCAAATTCCGAACAAACCGAAATTCGGAGAAAATCACTGCCAACGCACCCCGGTTTGTGGTTCGTGGATTCGCAACAAACCCCGATCGGCAAAGCCAAAAAAAACCAGAGGCGGATCGGGGCCTTTTCATTGTTCTTGACTCGCGCACACAGCGGGAGCACAATTCGCGCATATTCACAGCGTACTCATACGGCTACGCATCCTCAGCTCGTACAAACCATTCCTTATGTGAGGCCGACATGACCCATCAAACCTTTTGTCTAAACACGGCGGTGCTGTTCCTTCTGATAGCGCTCCTTCATGCCATTCGCCTCCTTCGTGGTTGGCACGTCACTATTGAAGGCACAGTCGTGCCAATTTGGATCAGCTGGATAGCGCTTGTCATCGCAGCGTACTTGGCCTATGAAGGATTTCGGTTGGCGAGGAAATGACTGAGTACAAGTGACACCAACCCGACACAAGGCTTCTGGAACCCGATTGTTCCGGCCATAGTACTCCTCTGTGCTCTGTCCCTCGTTGCACAAAAACCCCATGAAGCAAGTCCCAAGTACGACGTCCACACCGAGATCAAGATGAAAGGCACCGTGGAGGAAGTGAAGCTACCTCTAAAAGGTAGCGAGAAAGAGACTGCCCACCTGCTGGTTAAGATCGGGACGGACACCGCCGACGTATATCTCTGCCCCAAGTTTTTTCTGGAGGACATGGGTGTAAGTTTCAGCAAAGGGGACGAGATCGCCCTCACCGGCTCAAAAATCAAGCTGGGCGAGGCCGACCTCATTCTCGCCCGCGAAGTCGTGAAGGGTACCGACACCCTCGTCCTGCGCGACGATAAAGGCAATCCGGTTTGGTAGTTGGCACCCTTCAAAACCTCGCAAAATCCACGACCCAAGCCTCCTGGCGGCCCACCCTACTACACCAATGATCCAGGCACTCCGGGCAATCTCAATTGGGAAATCAATCTTGGCTACATGCCCGATTTGACGCCGGAGCAAGTGCTGAAACGAGAGCACAAGACTTTGGACAAATGAGGAGGGCAACCCAAGGGCAGGCAGGATTACGGTGTGCTCGTCTTAAGGGAAATGGCACCGGTCTTTGGCTTTCACTCGCCCGCCGGATCGTGGAAGAACATCATGGCCGCATCGATGTGAGCAGCGTGGTGGGGAAGGGAAGCAAGTTCACCGTGCTGCTGCCGTTTCACATGCCCGCCGCTCAGTCTGCGGCAACCTAGTCAAGAGCGCTTTCCATGTTCACTGTGTTCATCTCATTAAGAGATCTCCACCGCAACATTCGATCCTTGCGTTATTTCGTTGCTTTCTAAGCGCCAGAGTCGAAATAGGTGGAGACTCTTGAGCGAGGCGGTAGGCGGTCAAACGTATCAGGAACGGCAACAAACCCCATACCGCTGCCAAAGCCGAAACCACGGGCTGTGAGCGAGCATATCGTCGTGCCTTCGATTCACAGCCGAAAGGTCGCTGGCGCTCAGCGGTCTGGTATCAGGCACTGCGAAGATGCCCTCTAGCCACTCGATTTCGGCAATAGTCTGTTCAGCGTCCATCCGTCACAATATCTAACAGAAAGGCAGGGAGGTCAATTCGGAGCGGCATCTCCAAAGACTGCGGCTGCGCGATTCGTCCTGCTGAATTGTCGTTTCTCTGATTTAATTTGATCCAAGGCTCAATTCTTAGTACCTTGCTGCTGAAGACCTTCGCAGCCCGAGGTGTCCGACATACACCAGCACACCGCCAATAATCGCTAAAAGTGAGCGAGTGGCGTACTGCCCTAGGGCTCCAAACCGTACACCGTCAACGGCTCCTCCCGCCCCCGCACGGTGATCGTTCCCATATTCCGGAATGCGAACGAGCCCTTCGCCCCATAATAGGTATGCGCGCTGATCAGGATGTTGGTGCCGAGGTCCTTGGTCGCGGACTCCAGACGGGACGCCACGTTGACCGTGTCTCCGATAGCCGTGTATTCCATGCGGCGCGACGATCCGATGGTACCTACGATCGCCGGTCCCGAATGGATGCCCACGCCGATACAGATACGAACGCCCTCGGCCCGTCCATTTCTCTACAAGCTTCGCAAGATCCCGCTGCATCTCAATCGCAGCCTTCAGGGCGTTTTCCTCCTGGTAGGCATATGAACTCTCTCTCGGTACGGCGGAGAAGATTATAGGCCACGTAGTTGGCGTAACATCCTGATATCACTCATAGGTGAGCCCATGCACTCGGGGAAACAATGAACTGGAAATCTTTTGGCAGGGCGCTCCGATGTCTCGGGCCGATCTCAGTGTTATTGGCAGGTCTGTGCGTGCCAGCGCCGGTTCGTGCCCAGTCCGGTTCCGCAGCGCCGTCGGCACAACGCAGAACCAGCACCCCGTACACTGGCGATCTCTCCATTTTCGATGCCCCGGGGCGCGATGAGCGCCTGCAGATCAACCGCGTCATGGATATGCTTGGCATTGCGCCCGGCAAGAACGTTGCCGACATCGGTGCCGGATCGGGCTGGTTCACGGTGCGCGCCGCGCGCCGCGTCACCGGCTCGGGTACGGTTTATGCGGTGGACATCAACCCAGAGGCAATTCAATACATTGACCGGCGCGCGAAAAAAGAGCAACTCCCGAACATAAGGACGATCCTCAGCAAACCCGACGATCCACAGGTCCCGGCCGACAGCATCGACGCCGTGTTGCTGCTCAAGACCTACCACGAGGTAGCCCATCCGGTTGTACTACTCAAGAACCTTCGCTCATCGCTTAAACCAGGAGCCAAGATTGGCATCATTGATCGCAATGGCAACGGAGCAAATCATGGCGTGAGTAAAGATGTGGTCGTTCGCGAAGCCGCCCAAGCC
>Ga0074044_10001420_pt1 | contig 21621 bp, 16 predicted proteins | sample BogForMeECP23OM1_FD_94443 | JGI IMG/M metagenome (GOLD analysis project Ga0074044, IMG submission 94443) | Bog forest soil microbial communities from Calvert Island, British Columbia, Canada - Bog Forest MetaG ECP23OM1 | ecosystem: Environmental > Terrestrial > Soil > Wetlands ...
CACAGTGCCGATTCGAGGAATTACGCTCGCCCTGACGAGTGGGGCAACCTGCGGCGCCCCTCGGCAACAGCGTGGGGCTTGACAGTTCGCTTGAAGCAGCCCAATGTATGCGCAGCCTATGGACCTTTAAGTCTGGGAAGGTGAAATGATGGACCGACGAACATTCTTGGTGAGGGATATACCCGCGGCGACGATAGGAATGGCAGCCTCATGGAAATCATCTTTCGCAGCGATTTCAAACGGAGACAAACCCATGAGCTCTTCCTACTTTGAGTTCTTCTACATTCATATGCAGAGTGGCAGCCAGCCGCCGCGAATGATGAAGTGGCTGGAAAATGGGCTATGGCCGATTTGTCAAAAAAACGGCTTTGGCCCTATGGAATTCTTCAACGTGGATGTGGGCCCCAGCCTTCCCACGGCGTTGATCATCTTTTCCTATCCCAGCCTGACGGAAATGGAGACGCAGTGGGGAAAGCTCAACTCCGACCCCGACTACGCGGCCGTGGTGGCGGACGTTGAGAAGGATGAGCCGGCTTTTTACCGCACGGAGGCGATGTTGCTGCGCGCGACGCCCTTCTGCCCGCCTCTGAAGGCGACCTCGGTTGTCGACCCGGGCCACAAGCTCTTCGAACTGCGAATCTATGAATCACCTACCAATCGTCAACTCGGATACCTGCACGACCGGTTTGGGGGAGGAGAGATCGATATTTTCCACAAGAGTGGTATTCATCCCATCCTCTACGCGGACACGATCTTTGGGCCCAACCAGCCCAATATGGTTTATCTGATTCCGTTCGAAAGCGCCGAGCACCGCGAGAAAGCGTGGGCGGCCTTCCGCGCCGATCCGGATTGGGTGAAGATTCGCGACGAATCGGTGCGGCACGGCGGGGAGATTGTGCGCAACATTACTAACATGTTCCTTTCACCCATGGGCTTCTCGATGATCCGATGAGCTATTGGCTGCGCAGCGCGACCAATTAACCCGCGCCCAGAGCTTCGACTCGAAGTCCATGCCCCCGCGCCGCTTTGCACTGTCGTTCGTCTGCGGAAACAAACAAGTCCGCCGCCCACTCTGCCGCACAGGCCACGTGCAAGGTATCCGACGAGCGCAACGGCCAGCGCTCCAGCAACTCGACAGCACGCGCCACAACCTGGTCCGTAATGTTGATAACGACCGAGGCTTCCATATCCTGGATCAGCGCCCGTTTGTTTTCGGCGTATTGTGGCGGGGAGAGCTTCCCTTCGCGTCGGAGCCTGCACAGCCCGGAAATAACCTCAGAAAGGCAGATTACCGAGAGGCCGAGCGACGATGCGGCAGACAAGATCTCCTCTACCTGATCACTCCCCACCTCGTTGACGTACCGCTTGGCGAGCGCAGAGGAGTCCAAGAATACGTTCAACGGGCCGACCGCCTTTCCTCGAGCACAGCCCTGCTGAGGGACGCCCCCGGGATGACCATACGCGGACCTGGGCGCTTCCAAGCAGGCTCAGGTTGGTTCCGCTTCGCCGGAATGATTCTGGCGATGGCCCTCCCGTGGCGCGAGACACAGATGCTCTCGCCTCCCTCCACGCAATCTAGGACCGCCGAGGCGTTCTTCCGAAATTCGGTGAATGTAAGGGTCTTCATTTTGCGAGCCTCCCAAGTGTCCAAGAAAACTGTACACTACTGTACAGAAATGTGTAATCTATACGAGTGTAGTGCGTCGCAGGTAATGGTGTTCGTAGCGCCGCCCTTAAGGGCGGCACTTCATCCGAGTGCTACTTTCTATTGCGCGCCATGATTTGGCGGATCGGCTCATTGTCAGCGTAGATGCGCCACTCGGCCACCAGCGAACCGCGAATAAGCCCGCGCCAGGCTGCAGGCGTCGACCACTTGTTCTCAGGCCGCAGGGCGCCGTTCGCAGAATAGGTGCCTTGTGCTGTCCCCAGCATTACCACCACCGCTCCCTCCACAAAGGTTTCGTCGATCACAATGGTGTAGTCAGGAACCATGCGAAAGTAACCTTCCCAGCCGGCTTTCATCCGCTGCTTGCCGTCGATTCTGGTTCCGAGTGAATCGACAAAGACATGATCCTCCGTCATCAGGTCCGCGATCCCTTCGACGCTATGTTGATTGATAGCGTTCACATAGGCAGCGGCGACACGCTTTACGGATTCGGATTTGAGGGGCATCATTTCTCCCCATACCATCTCAGGATGATGAGCCAGGAGCGGCGCTTCGCACTCACGTTGCGGGATTCGGATAGCGCGCGAGCGGCGTCACACCTTCCTCGCGGTCGGCGCCTTGCAGGAAATCGAAATCGCACCCTTCGTTGGCTTGCAGGATGTGGTCCAGGAAGAGCCTGCCGTAACCGCGCGCGTAGTGCGGGGCAGGCGCTTTCCATTGCCCAAGCCGGGTTCGGATTTCCGCGTCGGGCACGCGCAACTCGAGGCGCCGCGCCGGCACATCCAACTCAATTTCATCCCCATCCTGAACAATCGCCAGGGGCCCGCCCACGGCGGCTTCTGGCGCAACGTGCACGACGATCGTCCCGAAGCTGGTGCCGCTGATGCGCGCGTCGCTGAGGCGAACCATGTCCTTCACGCCGGCTTTGAGCAGTTTCGCCGGGATGGGCAGATGGCCCCATTCCGGCATTCCCGGAGCGCCCTTGGGCCCGGCGTTCTTCAGCACCATCACGGAGTTCTTATCCACGGGCAAGTTCGGGTCGTCGAGGCGCGCCAGCAGATCCTGGTTGTTCTGGAAAACCACGGCCCGCCCACGGTGCTTCATCAGGTGCGGGGAAACTGCGGATTGCTTGATGACCGAGCCCAGCGGGGCAAGATTCCCATTCAGAACGACGACGCCACCTTGGGGAAACAGGGGATCGTTGAGAGGCCGGATCACCTCACGATTAAAGCACGCCGCGCGCTTCAGGTTTTCACCCATGGTTTTGCCGCTGGCGGTCAGCGCGTCCAAATGCAGCAGCGGGCTGATTTCCTTCAGCACGGCGGGCACACCGCCGGCGTAACTGAATTCCTCCATCAGGAATTTCCCCGAGGGCTTCACGTTGGCGATGAAGGGCGTGGTGGTGGCGATTTCATCGAACGAGCTGAGGGGGAGTTTGATCCCCAGCCGCCCGGCAATGGCCACCAGGTGCACGATAGCGTTGGTGGACCCGCCCAGCGCCATGAGGAGCCGGGTGGCGTTCTCCAGCGCCGCGGCGGTCATGATCTGGGAAGGCAGCAAACCTTCCCTGACCATATCGACGATGCGCTTTCCGCTCTGTTCGGCAATCATCATGCGGCGCGAGTCAGCCGCGGGGATATCCGCCGCGCCGGGAAGGGTCATGCCCAGGCCCTCGGCGAGGCTGGCCATGGTTGAGGCGGTGCCCATCACCGCGCAGTGGCCGGTGCTGCGCGCCACACAACTCTCAATTTCGCACCATTCCTCTTCTCCCAGGCGGCCGGCGCGCACCTCTTCCCACATTTTGCGGACGTCCGTACCGAAGGCGAGTTCGCGGTCGTGCCACATGCCGCGCAGCATCGGTCCGCCCGGCACCATAATCGCGGGCACGTCGACGCTGGCGGCGCCCATCAACTGCGCGGGCGTGGTCTTGTCACACCCGCACAACAGCACCACGCCATCCAGCGGATAAGCGCGGATGCATTCCTCCACTTCCATCGCCATCAGATTCCTGTAGAGCATGGTGGTGGGCTTCATCAGCATCTCACCCAGCGAGATGGTGTTGAATTCCAGCGGGAACCCCCCCGCTTCCCACACCCCGCGCTTCACGGCTTCCGCCACGGTGCGCAGGTGCGCGTTGCAATTGTTGAGCTCGCTCCAGGAATTGCAGACGCCGATCACCGGCTTGCCCTCGAAAACGCGCTCGCTGAAGCCTTCAGCGCGAAGCCAGGCGCGGTGCGCCAAGCCCCAGCGATCGCGTTTGCCGAACCAATCGCGGCTGCGGAGCTTCGACGAGTCGTTGTTGGAGGGAGGGGTCACGGTAGGGTCTCCTTCTTACGGGGCTAAGGATGCTTCGCGCAGAAATGCCACCAGAGATTATCACGGGTCGGCAATTCCGCCCGAATTATCGCGCAATCTGCGCATTTCGGCCAAGAAGTCCCTCGAATTATTGTCAACTATCGCGCAGTTGGTGCATATTCGTGTAAAAAGCCGCATTCTTCGCATGACATTTTGTAGCTTTCTCCTTTATTTTCATACACATCCCAGGAGGTTCCTTCATTTCTAACATCTCTAAGGGTCTGCTCCCGTTTCGGACCCTGAAAAGCATATCCGTAAGCCGCCACAATTGGCGAAGGCAGGAATCTTCCACCCTTTGCCGGAGCCCAAGATTGCCCTTCCCTGGATTCCGACGCCGAAATTCTGCCTGTGGACTTCGCAGGCCGGATGGCTGGGAGTTAACGAGGGATGGAGACCTGCGCGTGGACATGCGGCACCTCGCAGTAACATCCCTTCAGTGTATTTGTCTACGCTACCCATGTCAAGCGAAATCTGCATTGGCTGGAGGCTACAAAATGTCGCTGCCGCAAAAACAAGTATAACTCCCCGGGAATTATGATTTTGCCTCTAAGCTACGCTGGGTGGATCTCACTGGCAGAGAGATGTCAATGCGCCGCCGTCGGAACGTTGCGGCGCTACTCGTAGTGCAAGGCTGTGAGGGGATTCACGCGGGCGGCGCGGCGCGCGGGAATCCAGCAGACCAGGAACGTGATGGTGGTGAGGAACAACGGCACGGCGGTAAAGGTGACCAAGTCATACGGCCTAACTCCATAGAGGAAGGCGGCAAAGAGCTTGGCCACTGCCAACGCGGCGGCCAGTCCGAGCACCATGGCGATCAATGCCAGCAGCATTCCTTGGCGGATAATGAGGTGCTGGACTTCGCCGGTCTGTGCGCCCAGCGCCATGCGGATGCCGATCTCGCGCGTGCGCCGGCTGACCGAGTAACTCATCACGCCATAGAGCCCGACGGCAGCCAGCAGCAGGCCGATGAAGCCGAAGAGGCCAAACAGCGTGCCCGCCAAGCGGGGGAGGAAGAGCGCGTCGCGCAGGTGTTCTTCCATGGTGGCTTCGTTGTAGATCGCCATCGTGGGGTCCAGATCGTGAATCTCTTGGCGCACGGAGCGCTCCATCGCTCCATAATTCCCCGCCGTGTGGACCAGCAATGTATATCCGAGAAAGGCGGGGTCGCTGCCTGTACTCTGTTCAATCGAGCGGAAGAGAACGGGACGGATGTCCTCACCGAGGAAGCGTGATTTGATGTTCTTCACCACGCCGATGACCTCGTAGGTCACACCGCCGCCGGTAACGCGACGGCCGATGGAGTCTTCTCCGCCAAAGATCCTGTCGGCGAAGACTTGGTTGACGATGGCGACTTTGGGGGCGTTCGCGTCTTCTTGGGCGAAGTCACGGCCGGCGATGCGGGGAATACCCATGGTTTCGAGATAGCCCGAGGTGGCCATGTAGAGTTCCACGCTGGGGGCCGTGCCCCTCGATTGGCTTCCCTCGACGTGGAAAGCGTCGCTGCGGTTTCCCCCCGAGAGAGGCACACTATCGGTGCAAGCGGCTGAAATGACACCCGGCAGGCCTGCCACGCGCTCGCGCAGTTCGGTGAGGAACTGTGTGGTGCGTTCGGCGGTGTAGCCGTGGACCCGCGGATCGACGGACATCATCAGGATGCCACGCGAGCGGAAACCGATATCAATGCCGGAGGCGCGCTCCATGCTGTGGAGGAAAAGTCCCGTGGCGCAGAGCAGCACGAGCGACATGGCGATTTGCGAGACGATGAGGGTATTGCGCAGGGACCATCGGTGTCCCGGACGGGCAAGCGCATCTTCCCCTTTGAGAGCAGTGGACAGCAATGGGCGGGAGGCGGCCCACGCCGGAGCTAGCCCAAACAGCACCCCGGCGCCGACGCTGAGAGCGAAGGTATAGAGCAGGACACGCCAGTCTACGCTGACGCTGAGGTCGAGGGGCACAGGGGCGGGCAGTCGGAACGCGGAGAGGGCGTCGGTGGCCCAGAGCGAGAGAGCGAAGCCGAAGAACCCTCCACCGAGGGCGAGTAACACGCTTTCCATGAGTATCAGGCGCAGCAAGCGGCCGCGCGTGGCGCCCAGGGCGAGGCGGACGGCCATCTCCCGCTGACGGCCCGTAGCCTGAGCAAGAAGAAGGTTGGCGACATTGGCGCCCGCGATCGCGAGAATCAGCAACACAGCCAGGCTCAGGGCGGCGAGGAACATGAGGACGGTGGAACGCTCCCGCGGCGGGAGCGAACCGGCCTGCTCAAATCGGAAGCCGCCACCCTTGTCGGTTCCAGGGTAGGCGGCGGCGAAGCGCCGGGCGAGAGTGCTGAGTTCGGCGGCGGCCTGTTTCCGCGAAACGCCCGGAGTCAGGCGTCCGATGACGGCGAGCCAGTGAAAGCCGCGTGACTCGCGTTCGCGGCTGGGGATGCTGGGCGCCAATTGCTCAAGATTTCCGAGCGGGACCCAAAACTGGGGGTCGAGGGGGACATCGACGCCGCGAAACGCCGGAGGAGCGATGCCCACGATGGTGAAGGGCCGGCCGGAAAGGGTGATTGATTTGCCGAGGATGGCGGGGTCAGAGGCGAAACGACGTTGCCAGAGGCGCTGGCTGAGGACGATAACCGGAAGACGGTCCTCGTCGCTGGAAAAACCACGGCCAAGCGTCATCCCTAGCTGTGCGACGTCGAAAAAGTTGGAGGTGGTCGCCTGGCCCCACACGCGTTCCGGTTCGCCCTTGCCGCCGATGGAGGCAGGGACGAGTTCGTAGTAAGCAGCGACGCCGGAGAAGGATTTAGCCTGGTCGCGCACGTCGGTGTAGATCGGCCAGGGAAAGTGGTTGCAGCACTGTTCGCCGTCGTGCGTGAGATGCAAGCTCATGAGCGTGTGGGGATCGCCCACGGGCGCCGGTCGTAGGACAAACCTGCTGACCATGGAAAAGATGGTGGCGTTGGCGGCAATGCCAAGGCCGATGGAGGCGATGACCGCGAGTACGATGCCAGGTGATTTGGATAGCCGGCGAAATGAATATGCCAGCTCTTGTCGCCAGGTTGCCACGGTGTTTTATCCCTCAGGCTGTTATTACGTGGCGAAGGGGCCGATTGTTCCCGCGCTTTGAAGGGATATATCGTGGGCTGGCGCTCTGATGAGTTTGAGCGCTATTCGGCGGTTGGGTTGCGACCATACTTGAAACAGATGTAGGGGCAGATTAGACTGGGCGGTATGCCGAAGGAAGGATGGAACTGGCCGGAAGCACTTGATGCCTTGAGCGCCGCCCCTCAGTATCACCTTCTCCTGCTTGAAAACGACCGTGTCCGCGTGCTGGACACCCGGGTTCCGCAGGGGCAGACCGTTCCGCTCCACACTCACCAATGGCCGAGCGCGCTGTACATCCTGAGCTGGAGCGATTTCGTCCGCCGCGACGGCGAAGGAAGAATCGTGGTCGATAGCCGCGAAATTGGGAAGCCGGCCGGGGAGACCGCTCTATGGTCAGGGCCGCTTCCACCGCACACGCTTGAGAATGTCGGTGAATCCGAGCTCCGTGCGATCAGCGTCGAGCTGAAGAGCGCTGGGTAGCCACGCAGTAGTAAACTTAGTTCACAGGGCGAGTCTGAATCTATGAACATCTTGAGGCTCCTCGAGACGGTCGGGCAGGATACTCGCTACGCCCTCCGAACGACGCGCAAGAAACCCGCCTTTGCCGTGACGGCGGTCCTCACCCTGGCGCTCGCCATCGGCGGCAACACGGCGATGTTTACGGTCATTCGCGCGGTGCTGCTGAAGCCACTCCAGTACAGCGACCCCGACCGGCTGGTGCGCATCTCGGGAGGCGCCACGCCCACGCGATTTGAGGAAATGCGCGGGGGTGCGCACTCCTTCACCGAACTCACGGCTTTTACCTTCGTGGACAACATCACTCTCTCGATCGGAGCCCAGCCGGAGGTGGTGAAGGGTATCCGTGTATCGGCCGGCTTCCTGCGGGTTCCGGGTGTCGAACCGCTCGTCGGACGCAGTTTTCGTCCCGAGGAAGACTCGCCGGGCGGCGCTCCGGTGGCGATGATCAGCGCCGAGCTATGGCAGCGGCGCTTCGGGGGAGATCCGCAAATCGCCGGCAAGGCCGCGACTCTCGCGGGGATGGCGTACACGATCATCGGGGTTCTTCCGCCCCATTTCCAGTTTCCTCTTCCCGGTGTGGACGTATGGATGACCGCGCCCGCGGAATGGCCCCTCGTGCCTCTCAAGTCCCGGGCCCTCAGCCCCTTTTTGACCGTATTCGGCCGTCTAAAGCCGGGAGTGAGCCTTGAACAAGCCGACGCGGAGATGAGGGTGATTCGCCGCCAATACGCGTTGGCTCATCCCTCCATGCTCGATGCCCGGCCCAAAACCCCGGTGGAAGTCACGGCGATGAAGGATGACCTCGTTGCTGACGTGCGTTCCATGCTCTGGATGCTTTCCGGAGCTGTGGGTTTTGTCCTGCTGATCGCTTGCGGCAATGTGGCCAGCCTGCTGCTGGCGCGCGCCACCTACCGTTCGCGAGAATTCGCCGTGCGGTCGGCGATCGGCGCCACGCGCACTCGCCTCATCGGGCAACTCCTCGTGGAGTGCCTCCTGTTATCATTTGCCGGAGGAGTACTGGGCGCGCTCTTGGCGGCTTGGAGTCTGCGCGCCATTCCACATATCACGGTTTTCGAACTGCCGCGAGCGGGTGAGATTCATATGGACTGGACCGTGCTCGGATTCACCGTGGCACTCTCCATCCTCACCGGGGTCATCTTCGGACTGGCGCCTTCGCTGGGCGCGTCCCGGCCCGATCTCAATGACACGTTGCGGGCCAGCGGGGAAGCGGCCAGTAAGGGAGTCTCCAAACGGGTTTTGGCGGGCCTGAACGTCCGCGGACTCCTGGTGGTGGGACAGATCGCGCTCTCGATGGTGTTGCTGATCGGCTCGGCGCTGCTGGTGGAAAGCATCGCTCACCTGCGACACGTCGATGTGGGATTCAATCCGGCGAACCTGCTCACCATGAGCGTCTCACTCCCGCCCTTGCGCTATGACACGGATCAGAAAAGAAATTCGTTTTTTCAAGAGCTCGTCGAGCGGGTGGGATCATTGCCCGGGGTCCGCGGCGCCACAGCAGCTCCGTTCCTTCCCATGATGGCTTATCCAGGGACTCCCGTGCAGGACGCCGGGAAGCCGCCACTGAAATTGAACGAGCGCCCGATTGCGACCATCTTGATCGTGATGCCGGGATATTTTCGCACTCTCGATATTCCGGTAAGGCGCGGAAGGGAATTTGCCGAACAAGACACGGCAGACGCGCCGCGCGTGGCGGTTATTGACGAAGCCTTGGCCCGCCGCTTTTGGCCGGCATATCCCCAAGGTCTAGACCCGGTCGGACAGCAGCTCTTGATTGGGGGTGTGAACCTGAAACCGGTGGAAATCGTCGGAATCGCCGCCCACGTGCATCAAGAAATCGAAAGCAGCGCGTGGCCGGAGACCGTGTACGTCGCGTTCGCTCAGAACCCTCGCCCCTTCGCAACGCTCGCCATACGGACCGCAGGCAACCCGCTTCGGCTTACCGGCGCAGTTCGCGAGCAGGTGCATGAATTGGACCCGGATCAGGCGGCTGCTGACGTCCGAACGATGGACGATCTGGTGGAGGCGCAGATCGGCCAGCGGCGTTTGCTGATGACCCTGTTGGCGTCGTTCTCCGGCGTGGCGGTGCTGCTGGCTCTGATCGGGATCTACGGCATCATTGCCTACACCGTGGCGCAGCGTACCCAAGAGGTGGGGATTCGCCGGGCAATGGGCGCGCAGCAGAGCAACATCCTGTGGCTGGTCATTCGACAGGGCCTGGTCTTGAGCCTGGTGGGGATTGCTCTCGGGCTCGGCGGGGCTCTCGCCTTGACGCGGGTGATGAAGGCTTTCCTCTTTCACGTCAGCGCGACCGATCCCGCGACTTTCGCCGGAATCGCCTTGCTCTTCCTCGTGGTGGCGCTGGCTGCGAGCTACATTCCGGCCCGCCGCGCCGCCCGGATCGATCCCATGGCGGCCCTGCGAGTTTGAGAGACCAACATCCCATAAGGCGTGAGCAACATCGTTGCGCTTACCGATCCTCCCTGTCATCTAACTGGCGCATGGGTCAAACTGACTCGTTTCCCGAAACCCAGGCATTGGCGGCGGAGGGAAGGGGGTGTATGATGGCTTGTCGCAAATCAGCAAAAACGTAACCCGTTTGGGGTACATCTCGGGGTCCTGTAAATCGAATGTCGCTTCCCCAAAAAGGGCCGAGGCATGTAAGGAGCGACCTCGTGAGCACTGGACGAGATGGGACGGGGCAGAGGCGCTTCACCGCACCCTGAGGTAAAGACCTTGGCATCAGCCGCCGCCACGACAAGAGAGTTGCCGAATCGCTTCCTTCCCGATGCCTCTCGACTTCCGTCGGTGCGTGGGGAAGAGTGGCTGCAACTCCGCGCCCGTCTGAAGGAAATTGGCCTCACGGAGGAATACGTTGGCCAAATTACGCGGGTGGGAGAGCGCCTGCTTGACATTGCCGTTCCCCCCCTGCGGAATTGGCACGCGCGGCGCCGGCGCGAGCCCGCCGCTTGTGCCCTGCGTATGCTCATGCTGGGCGACCCGGTGACCGAGGAGGACGCCCATTTGACCTTAGGGAAGCTCCTCCTGGAAAAGTTTATCGAGGCTGGCCTGATCGCCTGGTCGGAGGCTGGGGGGCTGGTGTCTCCCTTCCGGATGGTCATTGGTAATGACCTTTACATCGTCTGTGACGACCTGATGCTGGGTGAAAACGCGGTGATGGGTGCGGGTGACACCACCAACACCTTGTGCCAGGCCAGCCACCCAACGCGCTCAATCCAGCGAATGCTCGATCTGGGATGTGGCGCGGGAAGCTGCGCCATGCTTTTTGCCCGCCAGGCTGCCCATATTGTGGGGACCGACATCAACTCTCGAGCTATCACCCTTTCCAGGGTCAACGCGGCGCTGAACGGCATTTCCAACCTCGATTTCCGGGAGGGTGATTTGTTTGCGCCCGTCGAGGGTGAGGCGTTCGATCTGATCGTCTCCCAGCCGCCCTACTACGCTCGGCCGGAGGGAGTGGCGGGGAGGACCTTTCTTTATGGTGGCCCCCGGGGTGACGAGTTTCCCCTTAAGGTCCTTTCGCAGGTTCCGCGCCATCTGAGCGGGGGTGGCCGCGCCGTACTCCTGGTGGAATGGCCTGACATTGATGGCGAGCCGCTGGAAGACCGCGTGCGCGCCGTTGTCCCTGCGAGCGACGCCAACGTTTTGTTACTGAAATACCCGAGCCGCGGCGTGGATGATTACTGCACCCGCTATGCGGCCATTGAGCATCCTGAACTCGGCGAGGGCTTCGCACGCGAGGCAGTGCTCAGGCGTGAGCACCTCGAGAAAATGGGCGTTCGCGGTCTCACCATGACTCTCGTGGTGATCCAGCGGAATGCGGAAGGTTTACGCTGGACCAGCACCTTTGAAGTCCCGGCGCGAGATGCGCACTGCACCACCAGCGCACAGATCGACAAGCTGGTCTCGGCGCGCGATCTGCTGGCGGCGGGCCGGCCCAACCTACTGACGGCCTGCCTGCGGGTCCCGGAAGGGACCGTCTTCGCTCGGGAATGCAGATCGGGCCAGCCCGACCAGCCGAAGTTCGCCGCCCACTTTCCCCATGAAGCATTGGTGGGAACCGTTGAACTCAGTTCGGGAACACTGTTGCTGCTCACGCTGCTGGATGAGGCTCCCGATGTGCGGACCGCCGTGCAGCGTTTTGCGGAGCGCGAGGCTTTGACTCTTGATGAATCCGCGGAGCGCCTGCTGCCCCCCCTGGAAGAAGCTCTTTTGGCCGGGATGCTGGAGGTGGCGTGATGGCGCTGCGGACCCTTTTGGGTGGATTCAGGAAAGCTTGGGCGGAATGGGGTCGGGAACGAGCGCCATTCAGTCCAAGCGTGCTGTCCCGGGTAATTCTTCACATCAGCACACATTGCCGAGGGTGGCGCATACAATGACTTCTATGCGCAACCCTCTATCAATTGTAAAATCCTGAAGGGGACGGTACACTAGCGAGAGGAATGCCGTTAAGGGCTTGATTTGTGCACTTCGTGGGTTTCTGATTTCAAGAGTTGTTCGTTTTGACCGAACCAAACGAGGCAAAGGAGGGTCGCCATGGCTTTTGATGCGTACATGAGCATTAAGGGCAACAAACAGGGTCAATTCAAGGGTGAGGGTATCCAAGACAAGAGAAAAGACAAGTGGATACCAGTTTTGTCGTTCCAATACTCGGTACAGTCTCCACGCGATGCCGCCTCTGGGCAAGCGTCTGGAAAGCGCCAGCACAAGCCGATTACTATTACCAAAGAGTGGGGCCCATCGAGTCCGCTGCTTTTCCAGTCCCTTAATACGAAGGAGATTCTGGGGACCGTGGAATTCGAATTCACGAAACCGGGGGAGAAAGGGGAGGAATTCGTTTTTCAAAAGATCAGGCTCACGAACGCCCGGATTCTTTCGTACGGCCCTCACGTTGGTTCACATCCAAAGAGCTCCCATGAGGGGAAGAGATACGAGAGCGTGACCCTGGAATTTCAAGAAGAGTTCGTTACCGGCGGCCCAGCGGGTCAAGCGGGAACGATTAAGAAATTTGGCGAGTGGGCCTGACCGCCACCTCTGCTCAACGGCCGGTCGACTTTCGCAAGGCCGGCCGGCTGCCTGGGTGCGATCTGCCACCCGGCGGCGGCCACGTACGCTTTCGCGCGAAGACGCGCGCCACAGCGACCTCATGCCGAGGGCTTCATTCCAAGGCTCTCGTGCCCGCGAGTTGTTTCGCGCGTCTCGCTGCAACCAGCGGCCGCGCCGATAGCTCCGGCGCGGCAAATAACTGGTTCAGCTAGTAACGGCAGCTCCACGCCGCCACTTGGTCCGCCAGTTGAGGGATAAACTCGCCGCTCCTGCACCAATCTGACCCACTCCATAGAAATCCATACTGTACCCCTCCCGAAAAATCCGGGATGCATGACCGCAAAGCCGCCAGGGTTTGACAATGCCGTGCGGAATAGGGAAGATGACTTGCTTTCGATTCTCACCGTTCGACTTTCGACCAGGGTTTTCTATGACTCGTGAGGAGCAGAGGCTGGAGGAATCGCGCTTGCGCCAGCTCCACTGGAAGCGCTGGGGGCCGTACCTGAGCGAACGCCAGTGGGGAACCGTTCGCGAGGACTACAGCCCGTGGGGCACTGCCTGGGATTACTTTCCCCACGACCATGCCCGCTCGCGGGCCTATCGCTGGGGCGAGGATGGGATTGCCGGCATTTGCGACCGGCATCAATACCTCTGCTTTGCCCTGGCGTTGTGGAATGGACGCGACCCTATCCTGAAAGAACGCCTCTTCGGGCTGACCGGAGAAGAGGGGAACCACGGCGAGGACGTCAAGGAGTGTTACTTCTACCTCGATTCAACTCCGACGCATTCCTACATGAAGTATCTCTACCGGTATCCGCAGCAGGAATTTCCTTACGCCTGGTTGGTGGAAGAGAACAAACGAAGGAGTAACAAGGATTTTGAGTTTGAGCTGGTGGACACCGGCATCTTTGGCGGGGATCGCTATTTTGACGTGTTGGTGGAATATGCGAAGGCATCTCCGGACGATATCCTCATCCGCATTTCCGCCCATAACCGTGGCCCGGAGGCAGCCACTCTGCACCTGCTTCCCACGCTTTGGTTCCGCAACACCTGGTCGTGGGGCAGGGACGAGTGGCGTCCGGGGCTGGCAAGAGCCGAGGACCTTTCCGGGGCGGCAGTGATCCGGGCAGAGCACCGTTACTACGGTTCGCGTTGGCTGATCTGTCAGGAACATCCTGAATTGCTCTTTACGGAGAACGACACGAATTTCCAGAGGCTCTTTGGCATTGGCAATCGCACGCCGCACGTCAAGGACGGGATCAACGACTATGTCGTCCAGGGCGTGCGCCATGCCGTCAATCCTGTTCCCGAGGGCACGAAGGTGGCAGCCGCTTATCGCGTGACCATACCGCCGGGGCAAAGCGCCGTTTTCCGCTTGCGGTTTACCGGCGAACAGCCCAGCCAGGACGCGCTCAGCGACGGTTTCGACAGGGTGTTGGAAGAGCGCGTCGCCGAGGCGAACGAGTTCTATTCCAAGATCATTCCTCCCGCGCTTTCTGCCGATGCCCAAAACGTCTTCCGGCAGGCGATGGGGGGGCTGTTCTGGTCAAAGCAGTTCTACCATTATGACGTGCGGACCTGGCTGGAGGGCGACCCCGCCGGCCCGCCCCCTCCCGCCGAGCGGTGGATGGAACGAAACCATACCTGGACTCACCTCTACAATGCGGACGTCATCTCCATGCCCGATAAGTGGGAATACCCCTGGTACGCCGCATGGGACCTGGCCTTCCACTGCGTGGCAATGGCTTTGGTGGACCCGGACTACGCAAAAGAGCAGCTCATCCTTCTTTTACGCGAGTGGTACCAGCACCCCAATGGCCAGCTCCCGGCTTACGAGTGGGCCTTCAGCGACGTCAATCCTCCCGTGCATGCCTGGGCGGCGTGGCGCGTTTACAAGATCGAAGGGCGGCGGAGAGGCTGCGCGGATCGGCAGTTTCTCGAAAAGGTCTTTCACAAGCTCCTGCTCAATTTCACCTGGTGGGTGAATCGCAAGGATCCCGATGGCAGAAACGTTTTCGAAGGAGGATTCCTGGGACTCGACAACATCGGGGTGTTTGACCGCTCCAAACCTCTTCCCACTGGCGGCCACATTGAACAATCCGACGGGACCAGTTGGATGGGCATGTACTGCCTCGAGATGCTCGCCATCGCCATGGAGCTGGCGCGCGAAGACCCCGCCTATGAGGACGTGGCCAGCAAATTTTTCGAACATTTCGTTTATATCACCCAGGCCATGAACAACCGTGGCGGCCACGGAATTTCCTTGTGGGACGAGGAGGACGGATTCTATTACGACGTCTTGCATCTCCCCGATGATCAGCACCATTTCTTGAAGGTGCGCTCGATGGTGGGACTGATTCCGCTCTATGCGGTGACAGTTTTGGAGCCGGAGGCACTGGATGCTTTGCCCGGTTTCCAGCGTCGCATGCATTGGTTCCTCGAGAATGTTGCCAACGTTCCCCATCACATCGAAATGACGCAAAAGTCGGCACACGGAATTCGCCGGCAGCTCTCCATTGTCAGCCGCAGAAAACTGGTGAGGATGCTTCGCTACATGCTGGATGAACAGGAGTTCTTGGCGCCGCACGGGATTCGCAGCGTATCGAAGTTCCATGCGCGGAGCCCTTATGTGCTGGCCATCGACGGCCGGGAATACCGGGTTGGCTACGAACCTGCCGAGTCCGCGTCCGGTTTGTTCGGCGGCAATTCCAACTGGCGCGGCCCCGTGTGGTTTCCCCTCAATTTTCTGCTTATCGAAGCCTTGCAGAGGTTTCATTATTATTACGGCGATCAACTAAAGGTTGAGTGCCCAGCCGGCTCCGGCCACCTGATGACCTTGTGGGAAGTCGCGGAAGAAATCTCCCGGAGGTTGACGTCGATCTTTCTTCGCGGCGGCGAAGGACGGCGACCCGTCTTCGGCGGGAATGAGCTTTTCCAAACCGACCCCAACTGGCGCGACTTGATCCCGTTCTACGAATACTTTCATGGTGACAACGGTGCGGGCTTGGGCGCCAGCCACCAAACGGGATGGACAGCGTTGGTAGCGAAGTTGTTGCAACAATCGGGGGGATAGAAAGGCAGTGGATAGTGGTTAGTGGATAGCAGCAAGCGTTGCCCCAAAGGGCAGCCGGAATATCGTCGTAGGAGCGGCCCTAGGAACTTCCAGAATGGATTTCCATTTGCGCGTGATGACGCCAGACGACATTCCCGCCGGAATGCGGCTGAAGGAGATGGCTGGATGGAATCAGACCCGGGGTGATTGGGAGAGGTTTCTGGGAGCAAGCCCCCAAGGGTGCTTCGTGGCGGAGACCGATGGCGAAGTAGTGGGAACCGCCACGACCATTTCCTATGAAGGCCGGTTCGCGTGGATCGGGATGGTCCTTGTGGACCCTCAACGGCGCGGCCTGGGGATTGGCTCAAAATTGCTGGAGAAGGCCATCGAGTATCTGGGCGGTTGCGGCATTCCCAGCGTAAAACTCGACGCGACCCCGCAAGGCAGGCTCCTGTATGAAAAACTCAGATTTGTAAGCGAATGCGATATCGAGCGTTGGCAGTTGCAACGCACGCCGGAGCCCGGCGCCACGGTTGGGGTGAGTTCGGTGGCGGAAGAAATGCTCGATCAGGACCGGGAAATTTTTGGCGCTGACCGAAGCGCCTTGTTGCGGTCAATCGCGCTTGAGCATCCCGCAATGGTGGTGCAAACCTGGAGGCAGGGGAAGCTCACGGGGTACAGCTTGGGACGCCGCGGTGCGCTGGCTGACCACCTGGGACCTTGGGTGGCGCACGATGAATCCTCGGCGCGCGATTTGTTGGATGAATTTCTCCTTCGTTCACGCGGGGAGAAGTTATTTGTGGATGGAATGAAAAACAGTCCCTGGGCGATGAAATTGCTTCGCGAGCGCGGCTTCCAATACTCGCGATCCTTGACGCGAATGTATCGCGGACGCAATGATTTCCCCGGGCGTCCGGAACTTCAAGGCGCGATTCTCGGGCCGGAGTTCGGCTGAGGGAGTGGGGGAACCACCACCCCATGTTAATATCCTGAAGTTTTATAGATTCTTCCCATGAATCAAACCGCATCACCACGCGTTTTCTACGGCTGGTGGGTTGTCCTGGCAGCATTCCTGAATTTGTTCTTCGCAGTGGGACTGGTCTTTTACGGATTGCCCGTTTTCTACACTTCTCTGGAGGATTCCCTTCATTTCACGCGCAGCCAACACGTGCAAGGACTGGCGTTTGGGGTCCTCGTCGTTGCGCCCGCTTTCGTGTTTATGGGTGCGCTCATCGACCGCATCGGGGCACGGCGAGTCCTGCGCGTCGGCGTTCTGCTGGTTGCCTTGCCATTAGTCCTGATGGGCTGGATGATGCGCCATTGGGAGTACAACTTCCTTTGCATTGTGGAAGTGGTTGGATATGTACTGGCAGGCCCCATCGCCAATCAGGTTTTGGTTTCCAATTGGTTCCAGGCAAAACGCGGGCGCGCCATGGGCTATGCATATTTGGGACTGGGATTGGGCGGCGCGGTGGCGCCAGTTTTGGCGGCCCACCTGATCGGAGGGTTGGGGTGGCGGCGCGCTTTCATCGTCATCGGCGCCTTGATCGGAGTGGTGCTTTTTCCCATTGCTCAGTGGCTGACGCGCTCAGCTCCGGGTGAACTGGGGTTGGTTCCCGATGGAGTTGATGCCAGCCAAATTCCAGCGGGAACGGGGCAAACATCCTCATTCTCATTAAGGGCTGCGGTTCGAACTGCCAATTTCTGGCTCATCCTGGCGGGCAGCACGCTCACCATCGGCGCGATCGGAACCGTGATTCAGCAATTCGTCTTGTTCCTTCGCGACACTGGGTACACCACGGTTCAGGCCTCGAACGTCTCCAGCGGATTGCTCTTTGCGGGTTTGGCAGGACGGGTGGTGGTGGGTTACCTGGTGGACCGCTACAGCAAGAAAAACGTCATGGCCTTGTTCTATTTGATTCTCGGACTGGCGATCCCACTGCTGTTCGTGGCACGACACCCTGCGGCGCTTTGGGCGTTTGCGATGATCTTTGGGTTTGCCATGGGAGCAGATTACCTGCTGATCCCATTAGTCACGGCCGAGTGTTTTGGCCTGGCAGCCTTGGGAAAGGTTCTCAGCCTCATCATCATGGCTGATTCCCTGGGGCAATTTTGGGGTCCTGTACTGGCCGGAAAAATTTTCGAATCAACCCATAGTTATGATCTCGCCTGGAGCATCATCACCACGGCAGGCATCCTGGGCGCTGCCGCCATCTATGCGGTGCGAACTCCGCGTCGGGCACACGACGGTTGAAGCGGGAATAAGGACGGCCGCCTTCTGCCTCCGTTGCGTCGGAAGTCCAGTTTCACCTATAATGTCATGGGACCCCAAACAATCAGGATTGGTACTATGCCCTCGCCCATCGTCCAAAAACTTCAGGAAGAGATTCAAGTGCTGGAGCGCGAACTAAACTCCGAGCTGCCCAAAGAGCTGAAGCGCGCCCGGGCGCTGGGTGACTTGAGCGAAAACGCCGAATACCATATGGCGAAGCAGCGCCAGGATTTCGTCAGCGCGCGCCTGATGCAGCTCAAGAACCGTCTGGCGGAACTTTCGCTCATCAACATGAACAACATCCCGAAGGACCGCATCGCCTTCGGCTCGAAAGTGACTCTTTATGACGTCGACCGCAATGTGGAGATCGAGTACCGGTTGGTGACCAGCGAAGAAGCCGACGTCAGCAAGGGGCTGATTTCCACGACCTCCCCCATAGGCCGGGGTCTGATGGGCAAAAGGATGGGTGACACGATCAAGGTGACCACGCCCAACGGCTCCCGCGAATTCGAAATCCGCGCTGTCTTGACCATCCACGAGCAGGCGTAAGAACCTCCGGCGGGTTGGCTCCCGCCCGGAGCGCAGAGACCTTCGATGGTAACGCGAAAAATCGGCGATACCCTTCAGCATGTTCTTGACGCCATTGTGCGGGGCTTTGCCGCCAGCGGCATTAACCCCAATTTTCTCACCTTTATTGGATTTTCCATCAATTGCCTGGCGGCGTATCTGTTCGCCTACGGGTTTTTCCCCTGGGCCGGCGCCACCATCATCCTGGCCGGCATTTTCGACATGACCGACGGCCGCGTGGCGCGCCTCTCCAAGCGCGTGACCGCTTTTGGCGGTTTTTACGATTCGGTCATGGACCGCTACTCAGACCTCTGCCTGCTGATTGGATTGCTGATCTACTACGGGCGCATCAATCGCTATTCTTACGTCTTCCTGGTGGCCGTCGCCATGATCGGCTCCGTCATGATCAGTTACACCCGCGCCCGCGCCGAGAACTTGATCCCCACCTGCAAGGTGGGGTTTATGGAGAGGCCGGAGCGCGTGGTGCTGATCATCATTGGGGCCTTGTTTGACCGCATGGCGCCGGTGCTTTGGCTGATTGCCGCGCTGTCCAACGTCACGGTCATCCATCGGATCCTCTATACACGCCAGGAGGCTCGAAAATTGGCCTCTCAACAAGCCGCATCCTAGCACCCCCCTCCCACGGCCCCGGTGTAAGCCGTTGGATTTCTCCCGGAGATCAAATGAAGAGCTTAGGCAGGGTTAAAGGGTTTTGTCTTTGCATGATGGTTGGGCCGGCCGCCATAGCAAGTGGACGGACACCCGCTCCGGTTGAGATCGTCAGTCCCGTCACTGACGCTCAAGGCCACATTGTGGAGGCTGTAGCTCCTGACGGAAAGCCGTACCCCCTCTTTCGTCAGCCCCCCGAATCCCCCTTGGTCAGCCAAATACGCGAAGTTCTGCATTCCGGCCCGGCACAAGAGGTGCTGATGCTCGAACGCTTTGCGCGCACTCTTTGCTTCCCAGAGAGGAACGCGGCCCCCGGCGAGCCGCGGCCGACTTCTCTTGCGCCCATGTACTTGTTGTTATCCAACGAAGAGGGCGGATTTGCGCGCTACGGCTTCTGGATGGAGCGGCCAAATGGCCGAAAAGAACTGGTCATGGCTGGGTACGTGGATCTGGTCGTGGACCAGCGCAGCGTCGATGGCGGAGGCTTCGAGGAAATCTTCTGTCATGAGCTCGGGCACCTCATCTTGCGGTCGCTCCTCGGTGATCTGAGCCACGGACCGTCACGGAACATGCATCAGAGCATGACCGTAACCGATTACCCGACTGCTTTCGACGAGGGCTACGCTGAGCACTTTCAACCACTGGCACGGGACGAGACTAAGAATGCGACCTTGCGGAAAATCCAAGCCGGGACGAGCGCGATGGACCTGGATTTGCTTTGGTTGAGCAATCTCGACGCACAACTGCGAACCGACGGGGTGAAGCGGAATCTCTTCGTGCATCGCAAAGCGCCGCCGGCAGCGAATGCTGGACAGGACGCAGACCTTTATCAGGCGTTCTTGGATGAGGAGACCTCCACCCAGTTCCTACCCGCCGCCTTTAAGAACGCACAGGAAATGATGGCGAGTGAGGGAGTCATTGCTACCCTGTTTTATCGTCTCGTGAACCGGGAAAGCCTGCGCAACAAATACCGCGAACCGGCATTCTACAGTCAGTTTCTGGAAGCGAATGCGGGGAGGGATGCAGACCTGCAAAAGGAAATCACTCCCTACGAAAATGTAAATATGAAACTCTTTGCCGCCATGCGGCAGATTGCTCCTCAGGCAGGCGATTCCAGCCGTCCGCTGGCCATCGCGCTCATCGATGCTTACGCCAAACTTTTCCCGGAAGAAGCCAAGTCGGCGTATGACCTCTTCCTGGCCACGACCTATGGTGTAACCGCATCGCCAGAAGCCGCGACCGCGTTCGAGCGCGCCGCCGTGCCAGGGCGGGTTGGTGACATCGACGCATACCGGCAGAACTCCCGCGCAGCGTTCTCGCTCCTCGACCAGATCACGAACCGCGTGGCCAAAGGGGACGTCCACCTGGACGCCAATCTCGGGCCTGAGCTCTGGCTGCTGAACGACGGTTTCAAGATTGCACCCGCCGTCTGGGAGCGGGAGCGCACGGTGCCACTCTCCCTCAATCTCAATACGGCGTCGGAGCCCGAGTTAATGACGCTGCCGGGTGTCGACTCAGCGCTCGCGGCCCGCATTGTGGCCAGCCGGCATTCTCACGGCTACTTTCGCAGTCTGGACGAAGTGGGATTGATTGAAGGCGTTTCACCGGCACTCCTGCGAACCATGAAGGAAATGGCGGGAGAGATGAGGAAGGCGGGGATGTACACCCGGCAGTAGCGGGCACCTGCTCACTGGCCTCTCGGGAGCCCTTTCTTCGCTGGCCAAATGTCCGAGAAATGGCGCTAGACACTTCCTACTTCTGCCATTAAAGGCTGGACGCCCTCGGTATGCAGAGCGATGATAGTGTTGATTTGAACGACTCTGACGAACCGAGCCCTTCTGCAACCAGCTTAGGTGCTGCACGCAGCTACGAGTATGGTGATCGCCCATCAATTCGATATTCAAGCCCGTAACATGGTGGAAACCCAACTTCGCCGGCGGGGCATTGGCGACGAGCGAGTGCTGGAGGCCATGCGGTTGGTTCCCCGCCAGGAATTTGTTCCGGCGGAGTTGGTGGGCGCTGCTTACGACGACCGGCCATTGCCCATCGGCGAGCGCGAAACGATTTCCCAACCTTATATTGTGGCGGCCATGACGCAAGCAGCGCGTGTTGCGCCCGGGGACAAAGCTCTGGAAATCGGCGGGGGCAGCGGCTACCAAACGGCCATCCTCGCCCAGTTGGGCGCATCGGTTTGGATGATTGAAATAAATCCCCGGCTCGCGGAGAGGGCGCGCGAACGCCTTGAGCGCCTGGGTTACAAGAATATTGAGGTGCTCGCAGGCGACGGGAGTGAGGGCCTTGCTGCCCATGCGCCCTACGATGTGGTCATCGTGAGTGCGGCGAC
>Ga0074044_10001421_pt1 | contig 21601 bp, 14 predicted proteins | sample BogForMeECP23OM1_FD_94443 | JGI IMG/M metagenome (GOLD analysis project Ga0074044, IMG submission 94443) | Bog forest soil microbial communities from Calvert Island, British Columbia, Canada - Bog Forest MetaG ECP23OM1 | ecosystem: Environmental > Terrestrial > Soil > Wetlands ...
ATCCGTTTTCGGCCGATTATCATGACGGCGCTCGCGATGATCCTGGGAATGCTGCCGATGGCGCTGGCGATGGGCTCGGGCTCGGAGCAGAATGCTCCGCTCGGCCGCGCGGTCATCGGCGGTCTGTTGGCCGCGACTTTGATGACTCTGTTCGTCGTCCCAGCGGTTTATTCGATCTTCGGCCGCAGCCTGATTGGCAAGCATCAGCGCGACGCCGAGATCGAGGCGATCGGGTTGCCGGGCGCTTAGAGACAAGCGGGAAGCGATGGAAGAGGATCCCAGAGAATATCAGGCCAAGCCACCCGGTAAAATTTTCTTTGCCGGATGGATCGGCGCCATCGCGGTGGTCGTGATCCTGACCGCCGGACTGGTATTGGCCCGCGACTTATGGATCGGCCGCCAGACTTCCGACCTGATTCAAGAGAACGCGGCCGGGCCGCGGGTCCTGGTCGCGCAGGTGACTCACGCGCCCGCGGTCCGCGACGTCAAGCTTCCGGCGACGCTGGTCGGCTTCGACGTGACCGACATCTACGCGAAGGTCGCCGGCTACATGAAGAAGATCTACGTCGACAAGGGCGATCGCGTACACCCAGGAGAAGTCATCGCGATAATCGAGTCGCCGGAAACTGATCAGCAAGTGGCGAATGCGCGCGCGAACTACAACCTTGGTATCGTGACCGACCGGCGCTACGACGTGTTGCTGCGCGGGGGCGTCATTTCCAAGCAGGACTTCGACACCGAGCACGCGAACATGCTCCAGTCGAGAGCGACCCTCGATCAGTACCTCGCGCTGCAGAAGTACGAGATCGTGACGGCGCCCTTCGACGGTATCGTCACGATGCGCTACGTGGACCCCGGGCATCTCGTTCCGCAGAGCACCGCCGGCGCTTCCGATGACAGCGCGATTGTCCAGGTCGCGAAGATGAAGCCCTTGCGGCTCTATGCCTACATGCCGCAGAACGTGGCGCTATTCGTCAGAGATGGCGACCACTCCACATTCACCATCAACGAATATCCGAAACGGCAATTCATCGGCACGGTGACGCGGCATCCCGATGCGCTGGCCGCGGACTCGCGCACGATGATCGTCGAAGTCGATCTGCCCAACGAGGATCTCGCCCTCTACCCCGGGATGTATGGCTTTGTGAAGTTTGTGGTTTCAGTGCCGGCTGGAGCGCCGATGGTCCCCGACGACGCGCTGATTTTTCGGGACAACAAAGTCTACGTGCCTGTCGTCAGCGACAACAAGCTGCACCTGGCCGAAGTCTCGCTCGGTTACGACAACGGCGTCGCGGTCGAAATTACCAGCGGCGTGGGCGATGCCGACGTGGTGGCGCTCAACGTGGGTCAGGCCGCCCGCGACGGCGAGGCCGTGCAGCCGGTCCGCGAAAGTCCCGGAGCCCTGCCGTAAGCATAGTCGATCCACAACCGCTCGATATCATTTGGTCCCTTCAAGCGCTGAAAGTATTACCCCATATCGACTGTGACTGGCGGATATGGAATCTAGATCAGCGGTCTTGACTTGGTAATTAGGCGAGACAGAAGTCAATGCCGTCGAGCGAATAGGTAATGCCTTCGGCCGCGGTGGCCGCGAATGTATCGGCATTGGAGTATACGCCTGGGTCTGCCCATCCATGTGGCCTCACGCCCGGGCCCTCTCGCTGAGATGCCGTGTCCGATGAATGTATGCTTCCTGTTCGGCGAGACCGCGTTCGAGCGGGAACATGTCGGTCGAGTTGCTAATGCCGTGAGCGACGCGATACGGGCGCTTTCCATGTGAACCTCGGGATTTGTCTTTTGAACTCGGTTTCAAGTCCGATGTATACAGTCGATCCTTCGCACAACTGACCGCCTAAATCACCGCGAACTCGCGATTCGTCGCGGGCCATGGCGGAGCGGCGCGAATCGCGCCGAGGACATCTCCTGGCTCCGACACCACCGTCCACATCTGCCGATGGCGCTCGTCCATGAAGCGCTCGGTGATCGACCGCTCGAGAAGCTCGATGCAGGGGCGATAGAAGTCGTGGCCGTTCACGATCACGATCGGTCCGCCGTAGATTCCCAGCCGCTTCCACGCGATCGCCTCGAACAACTCCTCGAACGTCCCGCATCCCCCGGGCAGCGCCACGACCGCATCGACCTCCTGGATCATCAGGCGTTTGCGCTCGTGCATGTCGCGGGTGAGAACCAACTCGCTGAGCCCGCGATGCGCCCATTCGAGGTCGGACATGAACTGCGGAATGACGCCGATCACACGACCGCCGATCGCCAGCGCTCCGTCCGCGAGATGCCCCATCGAGCCCTTGCTGCCGCCGCCGTAGACGAGCGTAATTCCCGCCTCGGCGAGAATGCGGCCGAGTTCGAATGCAGCCGCGTGATAGGACGGGTCGCAACTGCTGCTCGAGGCGCAATATACACAGACGCGGTTTATCTGCATGGCGCTGATGGTAGCCGAAGGACGTGCTCGCGGGCGACCGCTCAAGCCTTCCCCGCGCTGTCCTTCCAGGTGGGCATCAACTGGTTTGAAGGCACCTCTTCGCCCTTGAGCTTCCTTGCGGATTCAAAACCGGCCAACGGGAGTCCCTGCGGGTCCAGCACGCCGAGTTGCACCAGCGCGCCCGCCTGATCCCAATAAATGTGTTCGTTGACAAGCTTGTCGCCCTCGAATGCCGCAATCACGACCATCGGGATCTCGCAGTACTTGCCGGTGGGCTTGATGCCCGGGAGCAGGAAATCGATTTCCTTGTCGTGCGTGAAGCAAAACAGGATCTCGTCAACCACCCGGTCCGGCCCCAGGGTGCGCGACAGCGACACGACTTTGGTGTCGGCCGGGAGCCGCGGGATGAAGTGGTACTTGTAGAAGCGATGCAGCTCTTGATGGCCGTAGCCGCCGGTCATCGTCGGAACATGATTCACGTATGGCTCGGCGACCATCGTGTTCATCGTCGCGTCGGTGTCGCGCGTCGTGAATTCGAAGCCGCAATGTCTATCCCAGAGATCGCTCAGGTCGTAGCGCGGACCTAGCGTCTGGCGCAGAAGCCCAAGAGACCGGGCCCGCGCGAGCTGCGCCGCGAACGGATGAAAACTCGCGCGCTGGTCGCAGTTAAACCCGTGCTGCGCTTCGGCGTAAACGTGGAACTCGGCGCGATCGTGACCCGCAAGGGCCTTGCGCGCCGCTTCGCGAGCCTCAAGCGGAATCGCCGCGTCCTTCTCGCCGTTGTGAAACATGATCGGACATTTGATCCGCGCGGCTTCGCTGAGCCGCGTCTCGATACCGCCGCCGTAGTACGAGATTGCCGCGTCGATATCGTTGTGCGCCGCGGTCAGGTACGCGAGCAAGCCGCCGAAGCAGTAACCCACGGCGGCCGTCTTGCCGGTGCATTCCGGGCGTGCACGCAGCGCTGCAAGTGTGCTGCCGATGTCTTCGAGCGTCACATCGAGGTCGAGTTTCTGACGCGCGCCGCGGCCCTTCTGCATTCCTTCGGGCGTGTAGGGAAGTTCCAGGCCGGGTTCGACGCGCCAGAAAATATCGGGCGCGAGTGCGACATAACCCTCGGCGGCCCAACGGTCGGTGACCGCGCGGATGTGAGAGTTCACGCCAAAGATTTCCTGCAGCACGATCAGACCCGGTCCTGAGCCCGAGGGTGGAAGTGAAAGATAGGCGCCAAAGGCACCGCCATCGTGCGCTTGCACTGTGATCTTTTGGCTGTTCATGGTCCTATCCTTTCAAAATAAAATCGACCGAGACCGCGTTCACGGATGCCTGGCGTAGTCATGGATCGTGCCGTGAACGTTCTTAGCATCTTTCTTGCCGAGGCGACCGCAATCTGAAAGCCTTAGGAGCCGCTATCTGCCCCGGCTCGCCGCTCAAATGAAATACCCCGCGCATGCATCATCTTTTAGGCACTCCGGGCCTGCGCTTCACCCTTCGCACAAATATCTCGTGCGGATGTTCATATTGCTGATGTCGGCAACGATCTTCGAAGGCTACGACATCACGATTTTCCATCTGTGCACACCCCATATCGCCGCTACGTTCAACCTGAGCGACAAGGAGATATCGCTGGTCGCTACTATCATCCGTTTCGGCGGCCTGCTGTCGTTCGGCCTCGTAACCAGCGCCGACCTCTATGGTCGCCGGACGATTCTCTTCATCACGGTTATTTTCTACACGCTGTTCACGCTGTTGACCGCGGTATCGCGCGGGATGTTGTCGTTCACGGTTTTCCAAAGCGGCGCGCAGTTGTTTCTCGCCGCGGAGTTTGGCGTCGCGATCACGATGGTCAGCGAGGAGTTTCCCGACGAAGCGCGCGGCCGCGCCATCGCGGGGCTGCATACCGTCGCCTTCCTCGGCGTGGCCACGGCGGCCGTGATCTATCCGTATGTGCACTGGCGCAATATGTATCTGCTCGGGATCGTGCCGTTGCTGCTGACCGCGTTCCTGCGGCGCGGGCTTCGCGAGACGATGCGCTTCCAGGCGATGGAGGCGGCGCGCAAGCTCGCGGGAGCCGCGCGCGAGAGCCTGATGCCGAAGCTGCGATCGGCGGTAGCGGAATTCGCCGGCCCCTACCGCAGCCGCCTGATTCTCATCGCGATCTTGTGGAACTCGATCGGAGTGGTCGGTGGCCCCATGATCACGTTTTTCAGCCTGCTCGCGATTCGTGACCATCATTGGACTACCGGCCAGGTCAGCCTTGCGATCATCATCGCCTATCTGATGGGAAGTGCGGGCAGCATGCTGAGCGGCTGGGCGATGGATCGCCTGGGACGCCGGGTCACCACCGTGGTTTTCTATCTGCTGGCGGCGGTCTCGATGGGAATTATGTTCGGCTCCCATCTGCACGGCTCGCTGCGGTTCGGAATCGTCGCGACGATGTTTGCCTATCAGGCCGCGCGGACCGCGACCTCCGCGCTTTCTGCCGAACTGTTTCCGACCGAAATTCGTGCGTCCGGCTACAGCATCACTGTGCAGGTGCTCGGCCAATTGGGATGGACGCTCTCGCCGCTCGTAGTCGGGTTGCTCGCGGGGCGGCTCGGCGGCCTGGCCAATGCGGCATCGTTCTTCGCGCTGGGTCCCGTTCTGGGGAGCATTGCGATTATTGCCTGGGTGCCCGAGACTCGCGGCCGGACCCTGGAAGAAATCTCGCCGCCGGCGTTCGATGGCGATTGAGAGAGACGATTAGGCGCCGCTGACCCGCGGCGAATTATTCGCGATCCGGAACAGATTCGAGCGCCGTGAGCCACGGCGCCGCAGTGCCATCGGATGGCGCGCGCCAGTCGCCGCGCGGCGAAAGCGAACCGCCCGAACCGACCTTGGGCGCGTTGGGTATGCAGCTGCGTTTGAACTGGCTCTGCTCGAAGAACCGCCGCAAAAAAATCGCCAGGTTCGATTTGATGGCTCCGATCGAATACTGGCGGCGCGCTTCCGCGGGCACCTCGGGCCATTCCCCCCGGTTTCGATCGTGCCATGCGCAGTAAGCGAGAAATGCGATCTTCGCGGGCGCGTAGCCAAATCGCAACGTGTAATAGAGATTGAAGTCCTGCAGTTCGTAAGGGCCGATGATCGCCTCGGTATGCTGAGTCGGATCGGCGCCCGGGACGTCGCCCGGCACCAGCTCGGGACTTATCGGCGTTGCGAGAATTTCGATTAGCGTTGCGCCGACCTCGCTGCCGAGCCGATTGGTCTGGGCGACCCATCGCACGACGTGTTGAATCAGCGTCTTGGGGACGCTCGCGTTCACGGCGTAATGCGACATGTGATCGCCGACCCCATACGTGCACCATCCCAGCGCGAGTTCGCTGAGATCGCCGGTTCCCACCACCAGTGCGCCATTCAGATTCGCGAGCCGAAACAGAAGGCTCGTGCGTTCTCCGGCCTGCACGTTTTCGTAGGTGACGTCGTATTGCCGTTCGCCGTCGGAGTGCGGATGCCCGATATTTTTCAGCATCTGGGTCGCGCCGGGACGGATGTCGATCTCGTGCGCGCTGCATCCCAGCGCGGCCATCAGGCGACGCGCCTGTCCCAGCGTGCGATCGCTGGTCGCAAAGCCCGGCATCGTGTAGGCGAGAATGTTCTTGCGCGAATGGCCGAGCCGATCCATCGCCTGCGCGGACACCAGCAGCGCCTGCGTCGAATCGAGACCGCCGGAAATGCCGATAACGACGCGATCGATTCCGGCCGCCCGCAACCGCGTCGCGAGCCCCTGCACCTGGATTTCGTAGACCTCCGCGCAGCGCTCATCGCGGCGCGCCGGGTCCGCGGGAACATACGGAAAGCGTTCGTAGCGCCGCTCGGTCAGCATTCGCTCCGCGCGGGGCAGGGTGGTCGAGTACGGAATGGTGCGAAACTCGGCGAGCTGCGGCAGCTCCCGACGAATCGAATCGCCAAAACTGGTCTGCCGCATCCGTTCCTGCACCAGCCGCTCGAGGTCCAGGTCGGCGCAAACCAGTTGCGGCATATCGCTGAAGCGCCGCGACTCGGCGAGCATCGTGCCGTTTTCGCAAACGATCGCGTGGCCATCCCACGCCAGATCGGTCGTCGATTCACCCGGGCCGGCGGCGGAGTAGAGATAGGCGGCCAGGCATCGGGCCGATTGGCTGGCAACCAGCTCGCGCCGATAGTCGGCTTTGCCGATGGTGATGTTGGAGGCCGACAGGTTGAGCAACACCGTTGCGCCGGCCAGCGCCGCGTGCGCCGAAGGCGGAATCGGCGTCCACAGGTCTTCGCAAATCTCCGCAAAGAACACCAACAGCGGCTGCTCTTCGTGCTGAAACAGGAGCCGGGTTCCGAAGGGTACTCGGCGGGCGCCGGCCAGGTCGATTTCATGGCTGCGCGCGGAATCGGCAGGCGCGAATTGCCGGGCTTCGTAGAATTCGCGGTAGTTGGGCAGAAAGGTCTTCGGCGCGACGCCTAGAATTTTGCCCCGGCATACCACCACCGCGCAGTTGAAAAGAAGATGATCGGCGCGCACCGGCATGCCAACGACCGTGACCAGGTTCAGCGCGTGGGAGGCCGCCACGATCTCGGCCAGTGCTTTTTCCGCCGCGTCCAGCAGGGCGCGCTGCTGAAAAAGATCGTCGCATGAGTAGGCGGAGAGTCCCAATTCCGGGAACAGCGCGAGCAGCGCTTTGCGTTCCGCCGCTTCCTTCATCAGCGCGATTGTCTGTGCGCCATTGAAAGCGGGGTCGGCGACGCGAAGCGCGGGAATGCCGACCGCGACCCGCGCGAAATCGTGACTATATAGATTGAAGAAATTATCGCCCGCTTTCACGCCACGTCTTCCAATCAGATCTGGTTCGTTCCCGGCCGTGCCGGGTACTTTGCGTATATTAGACACAAACCCCGCCCCTTGTCATCGCCCCATGCACACCCCGCAGGGGAATCACTCAACCACCGTCGCAAAATCGTGTCATTCCGAGGTTCTTTTCCGAGGAATCCCGTGGATGGAAGTCCCTTTGAACTCGATCGCCGAGACAGCTTCTTTGGGTTGCGGGCGCAAGCCCGCGCTGTGGAGCCGCAGGCGACGAATGGAAATCCTGTGGATCGGAGTCCCTTTGAACTCAATCGCCGAGGAAACCTTGTGCAAAGCTCTCCGCGGGCGGACGAGCCCGATGCGCGGGGTTGGTTCAGCGCGAGTGGTCCGCGATGAACTCGAGCATCAGGTTGCGCAGCTCGGCGCCATGCGCACCCATCAGAATTTCGGTGCCGTGTTCATTGCCGGAGTAGATCTTCAGCGACTTCGGCGCCGTCGCATGGTCGTAGAGAATTTCCGCTTGACCCGCCACGAACGGATCGTTGGTGGTCTCGATGAACAGCATCGGCGCCTTCACTTCCGTATCCGCGTCGTAGACGTTGAGTCCAATGAACTCGACCGGAGTAGAGAGCAGGATCAATCCGGCGACCGGCTCCCGTGCGGCCAGCAGGATGGCGGCATCGGAGCCCATGCTCGCCCCCGCGATGAAGACGCGCTTGACGCGCGGGCGCATGAAGTCGTACGCGGCTTTCAGGTCGATGGGAGAATCGGGAACGTGGACCAGACGACCCGATTCGGGGAAACCGCGGAAGTCGAAGGTGAGTGCCTGGTAGCCGTGCGCCGCGAGCACCATGGCGAAGTCGGTCCATCCCGTCTGATCGCCGTTGTACTGATGCGCCAGAATGACGCCGATTGAGCCGCTGCCGTAAAGATGCCCACCGAGCGTCAGGCCGTCGCTGGTCTTGAGCTGCACTGGTGTTCCCGCGCTGCTGTCGGCCGCCGGCGCCGGCGCCACCGTGACGAGAGGAGCCGCGGCCGTTCCTCCAGGCTGTGCTTGCGAACATCCGGCGAGCATCAGTAGCGCGGCCAGCGCGCATCCTCGAATCGCATTGCGCATCTATGGGTCAGACTCCGACGGCGGTCCTGATCGAGTCGGCGATCTGCTCGGGCGTTCCGGAAATGTCGATCGTCAAGGCATCTCGCGGTTCTTCCAGCGCGGCGAGTTGGCTTGGCAAGAGGCTTGCGGGCATGAAGTGGCCGCTGCGACGTGCCAGGCGCCGCGCGACTAGCTCGGGCGATCCCTTCAAGTAGACGAGTCGGACCTTCGATGGGTCGGCGACGATTCTCTCCCGATACGATTGCTTGAGCGCCGAGCATGCGACGACGGCGTTCCCATTTCTCGCCAGGCGGTCGTCGATCAAGTCGCGCACACTGCTCAACCACGGTGCACGATCGGAATCCGTGAGCGGGATGCCACGGCGCATCTTGTCGCGATTGGCCGCAGGATGAAGCTCGTCCGCATCGTGAAATTCCCATCCGAGCGCGGCCGCGAGAATACGGCCGATGGTCGTCTTGCCGGAGCCCGAAACTCCCATGAGTAAAATGACCATCGCGCGGTTCGACAATCAGCGATTAATCGCCTGCCCGCTTCGGGCGGGCCGCGGCGGCGCCCAATGCCTCGATGGACCTGCTAGCGGACCCATGACGATCAAACAAGAGCGTGTCGCTCCGGCACTCGGTCCTTCTCTGGACGCGGCGCGCGGAGACCTTTAGTGTTCAGCACGTGGTATCGAGAGGGAGCCAGCGCGAGTGGGTTTGATCGACGGACTGGGCACGGCCGCGCAAGCATGGGTGGTCGTCGCCTTCTTTGGCGCAGTCAGCATTCTCGGCCTTTATATTGTCCGGCGGACGGTGCCCGTCGAAGTCCTGCGCGAGAACCACGAAGTCGCCGGCTTTACCTTCGGCGTGGTGGGCGCGTTCTACGGCGTGGTGCTGGCGTTCGTCATCGTAGCCGCCTGGCAGCGGTTTGACCGTGCCGATGCGAAAGCGCAATCCGAAGCGCTCGCCCTGAGCGATCTCTACAGTCTTTCATTTGGATTTCCTCCGTCGCTGCGATCGCAGGTGGTACGGTCGGTGCACGACTACGCGGAGCAGGTCGTGTACCACGAATGGGACCAGATGGCTTCGATGACGTATGAGAGATCGTTGGACGGCGAGGGTACTCTGTGGCACGTGCTGCTCAGTTACGAGCCTTCGAACGCTCGCGAGCAGGTGGTGTTGGACAAGAGTCTCGACGCCATGAATCAGTTAAGCGACGCGCGCCGGCTTCGCTACGTCTATTACAATGAAGACTTGCCGTCAGTCGTCTGGATTATCATCTACATCGGCGCCGCAATCACGATTGGATTTTCTTATTTCTTCAACACCAGGAATTTCCGGGCGCAGGCGATAATGTGCGGAACTTTCGCCGCGCTGATCGGCCTTACGATCATGGCGATCGCCGAACTCTCCGGTCCTTACCAGGGCGCGATCAATGTCTCGAGTGCGCCCTTTGTTTTTGTGCTCCACATGATCGACAGCGACATCGCCCATCCGCAGCGGGGGGTTCCCGGCCCAGGCGCAATTTCCACCTCTCCGGCGCCCGCCGATAAGTAAGGCTGTTCACGTCAAGCAATTGTCCTCGCCCAGACCATCCATTTCCGGTTCAAACCGCTGGCTGGCTCGCAGAGCCGCATTGCCTGCGCCCGCTCCGGTAACCAAACATTGTCTGAATCGTCTATACGACAGCGGAATTGCATTCTGATGCACTGAACCGGCACGGCGAGTCACTCGCATCGAACAGGTGCAGGAAAATGACGGCAACTCGTTCCATCGCGAGACGAAATTGCCGTGACCTGCACATTCTATATTGACTCATTCGAACGAGCAGGGAAGCATTGGGAGCGCGAGTAAGGATGCGTGGTGGTGAGGGAGGTCCGTGGCTGCCTCGCCAGTCTTTGCATCCGTGAGTATCCCGGATGTTCGAATTACAGAACTGAAATGCGGCCCGGGAGTGAACCAGTTCTGGCGTGATTCGCCGCCGGAGATGAGTTGAGGGCGTAGCTTGTCGACCGGATGTGACAATCAGTTGAACGGTTGCATGCCGTACCCGGGCTGCTGTGTAGGCTGCCTGGACAAGCGGCGTCGAGGTTCATTCGGCTGGGCGTGCGGCGGGCGTTCGCACCGAAAAGTCAGGGAGATCGCGATGAGGCGTTGAACGAGGAGATTAGTTGCTTCCGGCAGTTCGGCCGAAGCGGTCAGGTTTTCAACTCTGGCAGGTAGTTACGGGCGAAAGCAGTCATGCGCAGCGAACAGCAAATCCGCTTCCTCACCACTTCCGACGGCGCCCGGATCGCGTATTCCGCGGTCGGCAGCGGCCCGGCGCTGGTAAGAACACCGCCCTGGCTCAGCCATCTCGATATCGAGTGGAAAATCCCACAGATTCGCGGCTTTTACGAAAAACTTGCGCGTAATCACACTGTCGTCCGCTACGATTCGCACGGATGCGGCCTGTCGGACTGGGGCCGGCGCGATTTCTCGCTGGCCGCCGAACTCGGGTTGCTCGAATTGGTCGTCGACAGCCTCGACTTGGAGCAGGTCGCGATTTTTGGCTACGGCGCGGGCGGGCCGGTCGCGGTTTCCTATGCCGCCCGGCATCCGGAGCGAGTCTCGCACCTGATCCTTTTTGGAACCCTCGGCGATTACCGCCACGCGCAGCTCTCTGCCGAGATGCCCGAAGCGATCCAGGCGCTGGCGACCGATCACTGGCCCCTGGCCGCGCGCCTTTTCGCCGACCTTCAGGCGCCCGAGGCCGATGGCGCCACGCTGCAATCGCTTGCCGGAATGTACGTTCAGTCGAGCACCGGCGAAAATGCCATCCAGGCGGTGCACGGCCTGGTTCATAGCGCGGATATCATCGACCTGCTGCCCAGCCTCAAGGTGCCCGCCACCGTGATTCATCGCGTCAGTGACCTGGCGCTATCTTACCGGGCCGGGCGCGAGCTTGCCGCCCGCATCCCGAAGAGTTGGTTCGTTCCGCTCGACGGAACCGCGCATCTGCCGTTTCTGGGCAATGCGGACCTGGTGCTGGCGGCGATGGGGCGTGCGCTCGGCGACGCACCGGAAACCGAATGGGCCGGCGATGAGGCTCGCGCCAACCGCTCCGGATGGCCGCGGAATGGCGCCGCCGGCTCATCATTGGCCGCGCCGAATGGATCCAGCGATCCGGTTGAAGTCGCGGAGACCCACGATGGGATGTTTCGCCGCGAGGGCGAGTATTGGACGATCGCGTTCGGCCGCGAAACGTTTCGCCTCCGCGACGCGCGCGGGCTCCGATTCATCGCGCAATTGCTGCGCTATCCCGGCCGCGAATTTCACGCCAACGAACTTGAAGTCCGCAGTGAATCGGGCGAGGCCGGGTTGCCGTCGCGCGCATCTGCCGATTTCAGCGACGAAGAGCTTGCCGATGCCGGCCTTCATTCGGATGGACCCGGCGACGCGGGCGAGATGCTCGACGTGCATGCGAAACACGCCTATCGGCGGCGGCTTCAGGATCTGCGCGAAAATCTGGAAGATGCGAAGACGCGCGGCGATGCGGACCGGGCGTCCGGAATCGAAGACGAGATCGCGTTCCTCACGCGCGAACTAAGCCGCGCCGTAGGTTTGGGCGGACGTGATCGGCGCGCCGCATCAGTCTCACAGCGCTCGCGGCTAAATGTTACCCGCGCGATCCGGCGGACGATCGAAAAGATCCGGCCTCATAGCCCCGCGCTGGCGGGTTTGCTCGCGCGCCGAATCAAAACGGGATTGCTCTGTGTGTACCGGCCTGACGATGGAACGCCGGTGGCTTGGAATCTCTGATAATCATTAAAATTTGTAGTACTGGCGCGGTAAATCTCGATGGAGCCGTCTGATCAAGGCGATGGAACATCGGAGTTCCACCGTTTTGAACCCTTAAATTTAACGAGGACCTAACGTCCTGGTCCTTGCGTGTGCCCTCGTGTCGGCGGGTTTGGTCGGCTTGGGTACGGCACGCGCGGGTTCTACTTGGGAGAGCCCGGCACTTGGGGGTTTAGTTTGAAACAGGCGTCGGGTGGAGGAGGAGCTTCATGACTTCTAGGACCTTGGGCTCAGGCCGCATCGCGCCATGGCGGAGCGTGCTGGTGGCCACGGTGGCGACGGTAGCCACGTTGTGGTCAACGGCGGCGAGAGCGACCATCACGCAGGGGGATTTTTCGGTCTTCGGATTCTTCGAGACCCGCGAAGAGGGACGCTGGGGTGAGGGCGGCAGCGCCAACAATGGCACGCCCACCACGTTCACTCATCCGACTCCCACCACGACGGTGGCGGACCAGGGAATCGCTTCGTCGAAGACGGGCGGCAGCTTCGACTTCAATCACTGGGACCTGGACGAAGCACGGCAGTTGGGCGACATCCGGCCCGACTATCACATGGTCAAGAACTACAAGTTCCTGGGCCGCTTCGACACGCTGGTCATGAAGGATGCCGACTTCTTCGCGTTCTATCGTCCCTGGTACGATGCGGAAGGCACCCTGAAGAACAAGGGGACCGCCAATGCCAACGCCGACTGGTTCAACTACAGCCATCAGCAGCTACAGCAGACGTACTTCCGTGACGACCTGCATGAGTACTACGCGCAGTTGAACTTCACGGACAACTTCTCGTCGCGCGTCGGCAAGCAGGAAGTCATCTGGTCGGAAGCCGATGCGTTGTCGGGCACCGAAATCACCAACTCGGTCGACTCGACCTACCACGGGTTCATCCCGTTCGAGTCGGCGGAAGACTTGCGCAAGAACCTCAGGATGGTGAAGTTCAACTACATCCTGCCCGACTTCATGAAGACGGCCAACAACGAGGCCGAGGCGTTCATCATCCCCGGCGATTGGGAGGGCAACGGAGTCGTCGCGAACACTAATGATTCCCGCTCGCCGTGGGCGGTCGCGGCTGCTACGGGAGCTCCGGCGGCCTCGCCGTTTACTCCGGCCGCGATGGCCCTGGCGAACAATCTCGTCAACCAGAATGGACAGCCGGTCCAGGCCCGCAGCTTCCTTCAACAAGACGGCAAGGAGATGATCAACCTGGGCGGCTTCTTCGCCAACAAGAACGTCATCGAGACCAGCCGCAACCCTTCGAACTCGCTTCAGAACAGCGAGTTCGGTGTGCGCTTGTCGAGCTTGCTGCCGGTCGGTAACGGCCTGCAGGCCAGCTTCATCTACCTGTATGAGGATCGGAACCAGGCGACCGGTCTTTGCACTTCGTGCGCAGGGCACGGTACGCCATTGTTCGTCGGGCAGTATTTTTACGGCGCTCCGGGATCCAGGTCCCTGCACAATACAGTACCGCGTGCGGGCGTTCCGGTGGTCGGTACCCTCGACATTCTGCTCGTCAACCGGTTCCGGCGCAGCAACTACTTCGGCTTGACCGGCACCTATTACGACAAGGAATTCACGGACATCGTTTATCGCTATGACACGCTGTACACGAACAACCAGGGGATTAACGTGGGCAGCGCGGCCGAATGGGCCTCGGACGCCCGCTTCATCGTGGCCGGCGACCGTCCGACCTATATTCCGTGGATTTCCAAGCAGCACACGTTCCTGACCGCGCAGTACGTCAACACCTGGTATCCCAACCGTCCGAGCAACTCCGTACCGAGCATCGCGAACACGCTCGGCAAGGTTCGCGAGGACAGCAACTTCTTCTTCGTGTCGGCGGTCAACTGGGTGCTCAACGGCCAGTTGACGACCACCAATGCATGGGTCTGGGACGTCGACGACAACGTCGGCGACGTGCAATCGACCAACGTCTATCGCTATTCGCGTAACGTCCTGCTCGGGGTGAACGCGGCATGGTTCCTCGGACGGAGCGGCCGTTACTCCGATCCGTTCCTGGCCAGCGTAGAGCAGCGTACCAACGAGCTGGAGTTCACGCTCACGTACGAAATCTAATTACTCGACCGCGCGGCGGTTCCGAGCCTTCGAACTCGGAGCCGCCGCGGTCTTGGCGACCGATGCAAGGAGTGAGGCACGCGAGAACTTAACCGCCGATGGTGATCACCATGGCAGGCCACGTTCCATCGGAGTGAACGCATCAATGTTAGAGGCAGCCGCAGCAGTGAACCGGATTGGGTCGTCTCCCCGGCGACGGCCGATTTGCTCTCGGCGGCCACGTCCCCTCTGCCAGATGGTGGCGGGCGCGCGAGCGGTACAAACCCGTTCAGGTACCGTCGGCGCTTGACACCGAGAGAGAGAAGCCCGGAGCCCTTAAAACTACGAACAAACAAAATCCGGGCTTAAATTACGGCGGCTGCGGCCAGACACACCGCAGCCGCCTTTTTGTTTTCTAGGCTCTGCCGCGACAAGGAAGCACGCGACGTTGCGCTGTCTCCCCGCCCAATCGAAAACATCGCGCGGTCTACCCCGGCGCAAAAATGAAGCGGTTGAACAGGTCTCAACTCAGAGTGCCTCAGTTACAAATAGCACCGACGCGTTCAGCTGTGAATTATAAGTTTCTCTCAATCATGTGTTAGGAGGACCACGATGGAACTGCACAATGTCCGGGAAACACTTTCTGTTGACGATTCGGATATAACTGAATCGCGTTTTTCCAATACTAAACTGGTGAAGTCGAGCTTCAAGGATGTGAACTTGCAAAAAGCGGCATTCACTAATGCCAATCTCGCCGAAGCCACGTTCGTAGATGTCAACCTGACTAACGTATCGATCAAGGACGCGAACCTCACCGGCATGAAAATCAATGACGTTCTGGTCTCCGACCTGATCCAGGCATATCAGAGCCGTGCGAAATAGATCGATAGCGCGATACCTCGTCAATCGAAGCTTCACCATCGCGTGCGCAGATTCTCGATCGCGTCACGAACTCACTCATCACAATTCCCAGTGCAGTCGCGCGCCGAAGACCGACACCGGGCCGCGGGCACTATTGAACGCCGGGTCGGTGATGAACTGGTAATCCACCGCTGCGTGAATAGTTTTCCAGATTTGGAAATCGTAGTAGGTTTCGAGGAGTTTTTCCCAGCCATAATTCAAATTGCCGTCGCCCGCCAGAATACCCAGGCCGCCGGCCTCGAAAAATTCCTGCTCGACCTTCGAGATCCCGTTGAAAGCTCCTGCCAATCCAATCGTATCTTCCGGCCGATGCCACAATTCGCCGTTGATGCTTAAACCCAGTGAAGCCGCGTAATCCACGTCACTGAACATCCACGCTTCATTTTGTCCGTTGTTCCAGCCCAGGCGGGAAAAGAACCCGACGTCTTTTATAATCTCTTGTTCGAGGTTCACACCAAAACCATATGTGAAGCGATATTGCCTCGTCGCATTGATGTCGGCAGGCCGCGCTGGATTATCAACCGCCTCCTGGTAACTGCCCATATCAGCCTTGTTGATATAGGCAAGCAACCGAATCGCCCCCGGATGAGCATTTACGCTGTAACGGCGCTCAAACTCCGTCACCATTCCCCAGGTACGTAAAAACGGACCGTTTTCCGACGGACTCTGAGGCGGCCATTTGAGAACCTGGTCTTCCGCAGTCAGAGCATTCTGGTAACGCGGCAATAGGAAAAATCCGTAACGCAAAGTCCATTTCGGCTGGTTCAATTCCGCGGCAAGTCCGATGGTGTAGCCGAGGCTGTCCGCCGGATAGTCCCACGCTTCGTTGTTCAGAAACGCCCAGTTCATGAATTGCGTGCGCGGGTCATTCGCGTAAGCGTTATTGTCGAAAATATCCGCGGCGCTCATCCGTCCGAAGGTGAATGTGAGCCGGGAAATATCCTGTTTTCCAGCGAGCGTCAGTTCGTCATCGGGCACGTCCTCCTGCTCGCCGCCAAAGCCGATGGTTTGCCGAATGAACAGGCGCGCGAGGTTGCCGTTCGGAATCTTGGTGCCGATCCGATAGGCCTCGCCGTTGGGAAACCCTTCCGCGCCTGCCGTGTCATGCAGGCCGAACCCTTGCCACATCAGCGCATCAGCGTGCCCCTCGGCACCCGGCCACAGCCGGACACCAGCCATCAAATCCAGTGAAACGGTTTCGCGCGTTTGACCGCCGCTGGGCAGGCTGTTGGTTCCGGAATACCTGGCCGGAAAGGCAGGATAGCCCTGAACGATGTCAGTATTTTGAATGTGCCAGTTCCACGTCTGCATTTGGGCACTGGTCGAGCTTCCGGCCGGAAGAGATTCCGGTGCCGTACCGGTTTGTGCTCGCACGCGAACCGCCGAGCCCAGAAGGATGCAAATCAGCATCACGAGGCCGGTAGCCGCTGACACACCCGTGAGCCGGATGGGAAGCAGTACCACTGGCTTCTGTACGTCACACGCTCGAATAACCAATCTCACTCGCTCGGTAAGACCCCCGTTCGCCGTGGTGCGTTACCGTCGGTTACCACCGGGCAATGTCAATGGCTGCCGAACGATGGTCCGGTCGTATGGACAGATCCGATCTTGTATAAGCCTTCTTCATTGCGGTTACGTTAAGGGCATAAGCAACCTGACGTTTCAGGCTCCGTGCCCTGAAGCCACCAGCCGGCTTTCGAGCGCGCGCTACTGGAAGTCGCGGCGATTAAAGCTCACGCACCGGTCACGACCGCGGTCTTCCACGTTGAATTTTCCACCGCGGATCGTCTCCTCATGCGGCGCTGGTAAGCATTTCGGAATTCTGAACTCGGTTCCACCTTCCAACTGTGATTTGTTGATAGTTGGAGAGATCGCGATGAAACCTGAGCAGCGTCGGGCGATGTCCCGGAGGTCAGGGATGTAATAGCCCGTGTCGATCGCTTCAGGAAGGGCAGTGGACACGCGGCTAGATGGCGCGTGTCATCGGCGCGACGTCCTCGCGATTCTCGACGTCGCCAAGTCTGCCACGCCGCGCAAGCCTGCTGGCAGGCCGCGCTTTTCCCTTCCGCCCCAGCGCAAAAGTGAAGCGTTTCACAACGTACGCCCCTCGCCCGCTCTACGGACGATAGAGCCTGTCCCGAGTATTCCCGGGAAGTTGCGGCGATTGCAGGTCACAAACGTGGGCGATACTGAAGCGCTACACTCATCCGCGGGCGGAAGATCTCGCCCGAAAACTGTCCACGCCCGTGATCCGGGCATCCGATCTGTCATATCGTGATGAAGGCGTTTAGCTTCGCGCGGACGAGCTGCGCTACGTCGGTCCGCGCCATCATTCTTCGACGATCTCGCGTCCAATATCCGGTCCACAATTGAAGGCTTTTGTGGCATAGATCGCCCGCCACCCCTTGGGACCCTTGCCTCGGAACAGCTCCTCCAGGGTGAAATGCGGGGCGGTACGCCGGATGACGATATCGCCGTCGTGGGTGTCCATCTCGACGCGCTCGCCATTGCTAAGCCGGACGGCCTTCGCAACCTCGCCAGGGATCCGGACGGCCAGGTTTTTTCCCCACTTTCCAACGATGACTTCTAACACGGTTTCCTCCTTCTTCAGCGATATTCCTGGCATATCCTGTTTGATGGTTCGACGAGTCTCAAGCTCTACGTCGCCACGGAACTCACAGCTTCGTGAAGCCGTCGCGGCTCCACTGTTCCGAGCCTACTCCGCTGTGGACGAAGAACAGCCCGTCCGGATCGTACTTCTTTTTGATTTCAGCGAGGCGAGGGTGGTTGCTCCCCCAATACGCCTGCTGCCATCCCTTCTCGAAGTAATTGCTCTCGCTAACGTACGCGCCCGGGTCCGGAACGAGTGTACGAAGTTGACCCATGCATTGATCAACGCGCTCCGCCGCTTTCCGGCCCTCCGCCACCGATGGCTCATGTCCGGGAATTCCCGGATATGCGGGTCCCTGCGCGTCACCTGCGATCGCCAGCGCGAACGCGGTCAGCACTGCCGGATTCGTTGCGGTGTCTTTCGACCTGGCGATCGCGTCAGGCGGTGCTCCAGCCAGCCCCTTGTTGAAGTGCAGTTCGAAACCTGAATGCCGGGAGCTTGCAAACAACGCGTCTGCCAGACGCTCCTGCGCGCTATTCTCGAGCAGCGACGCGGGCAACCACAGCGACTCGAACCCCCAAATGAACCATCCGACCTGCCCCCCGTCTCCCTTCCACCACGCATTATTGGGTTCCGCGCCAGGCCGATCGTCGAAATTCAAAACGGGCTGTGGAATCAGGTGTACGAGGCTGTAGTCAAGCAATCCGGTCAGGAGACTGCCATTTGGATTGGGGAAAGCCAGCTCAGGCCAATGCTCTTTCCACCATTGTACGTCCCACATGTGTTGCGCCGGCAGGCTTCCGATAACCACCCGCCCTTCGATCGAATACGCCTGCGGCGAACGCGCCACCCAGTCCAGAAACGGCTGCCAGACCTTTTTCGCCTGCCCTGCGTCCAATCCCTGCGAGAGCATGCTGATGACGAACTTGTTGTCGGGATTCATGCGCGCCTGCTCTCCCCAATGGTCATTGAAAAGATGCTCCGCGTAGAAGCTCACGAACTCGCGGATCAGGCGCTTGTAGTCATCATCCGATGCCGCCTTGATCGTGAAGTTGGTGGGCCCGAAGAACTCCGGAAGGTCGTGAGTACGCACTGTCACCTTACTCACCACGCAGTAGCTGCCGCCTCCGCCGCCTTTCAGTGCCCAGAACAGATCCGGGTTAGTACATGCATTCGCGATACGTATCTCGCCGTCCGCCGTGACTACTTCGGCCTCCAGCAAGCCTCCCGCTGCAGTGCCGTAGTGCTTCGAATGGCTTCCAAAGCCGCCGCTTTGAATCAGACCCGCCACGCCTACCGTCGTGCACCCTCCGCCCTGAACGTATCTACCGCCCTTGGTCGTAACCGCGTCATATGCCTGCATCCAGATCGTTCCGGCGCCGAGTGTCACCGCCGGTTGCGGCTGTAGAGTCTGCTCGCATCCCTGCGGAACGAATGCGGTATGCATTTCGATATCGTGCATGTGCCGCGTCCAAATCAGCAGCGAATCAGGCGCATTGGACGTTCCCTGGTAGCTGTGGCCTCCCCCCTTGACCACCAGGCGCAAGTTATTTTCGCGGGCGAAATTCACCGCCTCGGCAATGTCATGGGCATTTCTTGCCGCGACCGCGTAAACACTTGGTTTGGTGGCCCATGCGTCGACCCATCCCAAAGTCTCCGTGAGGCCCGGCTGATCGCCGATGTAATATGGATTTCTCAGGTTCTTCGCGAGAAGCTGGGCCGCGGCGCCTTCCGGATCGGTTTTGAGTACTGACAGGGGAAACTCTACCGGAATCAAATTTTCGCCGACCGCATCGTTGAGTTGCTTCCACGCCGACTGCGATGGCCACGCGGCATCCGCCGGACGGCGCCGGCTGAAATTCGTACTCGCCGACAGGCGGCGCGGCAAAATCGGCAGTAGCGCCGCCGATCCGACTGCTTTCAGGAATGATCTTCTGTTCATATGAACCTAAATCCGCGGTGGCCGCGCGACGACGCCGGGATTGTCGCCCTGATTCAATGGCATAGCATCCACTCAATCGAGTTGAGAGACGTCGTCCTCATCAAACTCACAGCTTCGTGAAGCCGTCGCGGCTCCACTGTTCTGAGCCGACTCCGTTGTGGACGAAGAACAGGCCGTCCGGGTCGTACTTCTTTTTGATTTCGGCCAGGCGCGGGTAGTTGCTTCCCCAGTACGATTGCTGAAACCCCTTTTCGAAGTAATTGCTCTCGCTTACGTACGCGCCCCCGTTCGGCGCGATGGTGCGGAGCTGATCCATGCATTTGTGAATGCGAGCCGCGGCCTTCTGGCCTGCCGCCACCGATGGCTCATGCCCCGGAATTCCGGGATATGTGGGTTCCTGGCCGTCGGCCGAGATTACCAGCGCGAAGGCAGTCAGCACCGCCGGATTGGTTGCGGTGTCCTGCGATGCCGCGATCGCATCGGGCGGCGCGCCGGCCAGTCCCTTGTTAAAGTGAAGCGCGAAGTCGAAGTGCTCGGAGGCGGCGAACATAGCATCTGCCAGACGCTGCTGCGCGTCCTTCTCAAGCAGGGACTCCGGCAACCATAGCGACTCGTACCCCCAGATGAACCAGTCGGCCTCGCCGGTGTTTCCAGTCCACCATGCCTGATTGGGTCCGGCCCCCGGCCGGGGGTCAGCGACGAGAGCAGGGTTGGAGAGCACGTGGATTAGGGCATCATCAAGCAGCTCATGCAGGATGCCATTTCGAGGAAGCATGATTTCAGGCCAATGCTCTTTCCACCATTGCACGTCCCAGAAGTGTCGCGCCGGTATGCTTCCGATAACCGTCAGCCCTTTAATCGAATAGTCATTGGAGGAAGCGGCCACCCAGTCCAGAAACGGCTGCCAGACCTTTTTCGCCTGGTCTGAGTCCAATCCCTGAAAGACCATGGCGATCTCAAGTGTGTTGTTAGAGATCAGGCGGGCCTGCTCTCCCCAATGCTCGTTGAAGAGGTGCTCCGCGTAGAAGCTCACGAACTCGCGGATCAGGCGCCGATAGGCATCATCCGACGACGCTTTGATCTTGATGTTGGCAGCGCCGAAGAACTCGGGAAGATCGTGCAGACGCACTGTCAGCTTGCTTACTACGCCGAAGGTTCCGCCGCCGCCGCCTTTCAGCGCCCAGAACAGATCGGGGTTGGTGCAGGCATTTGCGATGCGAATCTGGCCGTCCACCGTAACTACTTCGGCCTCGAGCAAGCTGGCCGCCGCGCTGCCGTAGCCCTTTGAGTAGCTTCCGAAGCCGCCACCCTGGATGAGACCAGCCAGGCCGACAGTCAGGCATCCTCCCCCCTGAACGTACTTCCCACCCTTGGTGGTAACCGCGTCGTACGCCTGTATGTCGATAGTTCCGGCGCCGAGCGTCACCGCGGGTTGCGGCTGCAGAGTATGCTCGCATCCCTGCGGAACGAACGCGGTATGCATCTCGATATCGTGCATGTGCCGCGTCCAGATCAGCAGCGAATCCGGCGCATTGGATGTTCCCTGGTAGCTGTGACCACCGCCTTTGACGACGAGGCGCAGGTTGTTTTCGCGCGCGAAGTTTACCGCCGCGGCTATGTCCTTCGCATCTCTCGCGGCGACCGCATAGGTGCTGGGTTTGGTAACCCACGCATCGACCCATCCCAGGGTTTCCGTGAGCCCGGGTTGCTCGCCGATAAAGTACGGGTTCTTCAGGTTCGCCATCAGACTCTTCGCGGCGTCGCTGTCCGGATCGGTCTTGAGTATCGACAGTGGAAACTCAACGGGAATCAAATTTCCGCCGACCGCTTCGTTGAGTTGCTTCCATGCCGCCGGCGATGGCCATGCGGCATCGGAAGGCCGCACGCG
>Ga0074044_10001422_pt1 | contig 21601 bp, 18 predicted proteins | sample BogForMeECP23OM1_FD_94443 | JGI IMG/M metagenome (GOLD analysis project Ga0074044, IMG submission 94443) | Bog forest soil microbial communities from Calvert Island, British Columbia, Canada - Bog Forest MetaG ECP23OM1 | ecosystem: Environmental > Terrestrial > Soil > Wetlands ...
ACCAGGGCGCCAATGGCAGCATTGCCGCGCGCGCCGCAACCGAGGCCGCCCCGGACGGCTACACGCTTTTCATGCCTGCGCTCTCGACCTTCGTGGCGCTGCCGTCGGTCGCGCCGAATCTGCCGCTGAAGCTGCCGCGCGACTTCCTGCCGATCGGCTACACCGCCGAAAATCCGATGTTCATAGCGGTGAACCCCTCGCTCGGCGTGTCGACGCTGCCGCAGCTGATCGCACTCGCCAAAACAGAGCCGGGAAAGATTTCGATTGCGGTGACCGGCGTCGGCAGGCTCACGCACCTGACCGGCTTGGTGCTGCAGGAGCGGGCGGATATCAAGCTGCTCCCGGTTCCCTATAATGGCGGGCCGGCGGCCGCGCTCGCCGACGTCGGCGCCGGCCGCGTCTCAATGATCATCGAGGGTTATTCGGGGATCGTCGGCGCTGTCAAAGCGGGACAGGTGAAGCTGATCGCGGTGGCATCGCGGGAACGCCTGCCCGAGTTTCCCGATCTGCCGACAGTGGCGGAAACGATCCCGGACTTTTCCGCAACCGGCTGGCAGGTCCTGGTGGCGCCGCTCGGCACGCCCGCGCCGATCGTCAGCAAAGTAAGCGCGGATTTGAGCAAAGCGGTCAGCGATCCGGACTTCAAGAAGAGGCTCGCCAACATCGGCAGCTATTCGCGCGCCATGACTCCCGAGCAAGTCCTCGCCTTCGTTCAGAAGGAGCAGGACACCTGGCTGCCGGTGCTGCAGAAAATCGCGGTCAGATAAGCCCGCGCGAAGGAAGGTTGCCGCAAGCGACTCGGAACTCGCGCCGATCGCGGCGGCATCGCGCGGCAACAGCACGGATCTGCGACGTTGCTGGTACAGCTGGGTGGATTCGAACCACCGACCTCCTGATCCACAGTCAGGCGCTCTAACCAACTGAGCTACAGCTGCACGGGCCCGCGGCAAATATTTAGCCTGGGCATGATCTTTTCGGAAAACCAGTATCCACTTTTCCGGATCATGCCTAAGCGCGCGGAAACCTATGAGCAACGCTCCAGTTTGGCAAGACGGGCACTGGCGGCAAAAGTCGTCATTCCGGGCCAGCGGACGGAGCCTGTTATCGGGCCGGTGGAAGGCGCCGGACCCGTTGGCCCGCGTCCCGGAATGACGCAAAGCAAAAGCCCGGGCAAAAACCCGGGCTTTCCCCTTCACGCGAAGCAGGTGCGAACGCGATCGCAGAACCGCCAGCTTAGGCGACCTTGCTGAACGCCTTGTTCATGCCGTTCTTAATAGGCTCGGCGGTCTCGGTGGCGACCTTTTGCGCCAGCGCGCCGAGCTCCTTGCTCTGCGCCGTCAGCGTCTCGAACTGCTTGCGCGCGTGCGCGCTTGACAGCTCGATCATTTCCGACAGCGACTTTGCCGCAAACAGCTCGCCGGCATAATCGAACGCCGCATTGGTGTTCACGCGCGCCGCCTCGATCATCTTGAGGCCATAGTCAGACGCGCCCTTGCTGGCGGTCGAGTAGGTGGTCTCCAGCACGTCGGTCGCCTCTTCGGCGGCGGCCTTCATTTTCTCGTAGGTATCTTTGGCCTGCGCGACACCCCGTTCCGCGAATTCGCGGAAGGCGGCCGGCATCTCGACGTTGGGAATCTCGAACTTGGGCATCTCGAATTTCGACATATCGAACGCGCCCGTCGTGGGCTTGCTCGTCTTCACTCTGGGTGCAGTTGTAGTTTCCGCCATGACACGTGTCCTTAGTTCTCGCTCGTTGCTCTTGGGCTGTCTCATATGAGGATTTTTACTTAGCTTCGCGGCCCAATTGCGCGACGCCTGATCTGCATTGCTGATCCCGCGGCCAACACCGCATTTGCAGCCGGGGCCTTCCGGACATTTCATATAGCATCGGCATTGGTGCAATGCAATAGAAATTATTGCATTGCACAAATTTACTAAGTTATTGAAGATTAAGTTATTTTATGCCACCGCGACAATATGCGCGGCGGAATCAAGTCTTAGGCTTGGCGGCATCGACAGCCATTTTGGCAGCACTTTGCCCGAGGTCCTGGACCTGGGCCGAAATTGTCTGCATCTGGCGGCTCAGATATTCAGATTGCAGCGCCATGACCTCGGCGGCGTCCTTGGCCTGCATGAGTTTTTGGGCGAAATCAAACGTCGCCGCCACATTCTGCTCGGCATAAGACATCGATTTGTGCGCGATTTCGTGGGCGGTGCTGCGCGCGGCATCGGTGTGGCCTTCCAACTGCCCCATCGCCTGACTTGCCGCCTGGATGAAGCCATCAAAGGCCTTCCGTGCCTGCGCCACACTCTGCTCGGCGAAAGTCCGCATTTCGTTGGGGATTGCAAATTGCTCGAATGGGTCCTTGGCCATGGTCTACTCCTCAAAGGGCTGGCTGCGCGATCCTAGCGTAAATTTGTCACAAACGTGCAACTGCGAACGGCGGCGCCGCACCGTCTCGCAGTACGATTAAGGTTTATCCTGTTTGCCCGTTGGCAGAGGGGGGCGCGCCATGGACGCCGCACCCAGCCCGCCCTATTAAGAATTCCTTAGCCAACGAGTTCCGTCGCATGCCGTTTGTGGAGTCAGAGCTCGCCCTATTGCGTCATCCGCAACTTGCGGCACTGGCGACGAGCGCGTGGCCCGCTTGGCTATGGAGCGCCGATGCATCGCGGATACTGTGGGCGAATGCCGTTGGCGCGGCCTTGTTTGGTGCTGCGGACACGATCGAGTGCGCGAAACGTCGGTTCGACCCAAAGAACCCGGCCGCCGCTCAGATCATCCGTCTCGCAGCAACTCTGCCATCTGCCGGCCCGCCGCGCCTCGAACGCCTGCGCGGCTTCGGGCTAGGCTTCGGCCGCGCGCTCACGTGTGCCTGCTCGCGCATCGTTCTTGCCGACCGCAAGGCTGCGATCCTTGTCGCCGCGACCGAGCCGGCGGGACCGGCGCTACCGCTCGGCGAGCGTGTCCGCCGCCTGTTCGCCGATGACGCACGACCGCTCGCGGTCTTCAGCCCGGATGGCCCCCTCCTTTACGCCACCGCTGCGGCACGGGCGCGGCTAGGCGGAGCTCCGTCGTTGTCCACGCTCGGCATCGAGGCGACCGCCGCCAAAGCGCTCGAAATCGGCAGCGCAAGCGGAGCGGCCCACAGTGGCCAAGCCAGTGTCGATGCCACCCTCGAACGTCTCGGCGACGAGCCAGCGCGCGTGCTCGTGCTGACGTTGGCGCCGCCGCCTAACGAAGCGCTCAGCGGAGCAAGCCGTCCGGACAAGATCGAGGCGACATCGGCTGCGGTAACGCCGCCGCCTTTTCCGCCGCCGCCTTTTCCGCCACCGCCTTTTCCGCCGCCATCGCAGCCGCCGCTGTCGCAAACCCCCTCGACCGATGAGCCGACGGCGGAGCGGCGCCACCCGTTGCGCTTCGTTTGGCAAATGGATGCCGACGGTCGCTTCGTCGTCGGTTCGGACGAGTTCATCGAACTCGTCGGACCACGTACCATGGCGGCGTTCGGCCGAAATTGGAGCGAGATCGCAGCCGAACTGAAGCTCGATCCGGAAAATCAGCTCGCGCGTGCGGTCGCGACCCACGAAACCTGGAGCGGCATCATCATTTCCTGGCCGGTGGACGAGACCAGCGAGCGGCTACCGGTCGAGCTGTCCGGCCTTCCGGTGTTCGGTCGCGACCGCAGCTTTCGTGGCTATCGCGGATTTGGCGTCTGCCGCGACATCGCCCGCATCAACCAATTGCGGCGCGTGCGGCGAGAGCGGCCGATCGGCTTCATGCCCGTGCCCGAAGTACCGCCGGAGGCCGCTGACACTGCAGCCTCGACGCAGCAAAGTGCAGCGGCCCCCGACACCACAACCGCGGTTGAAGCTGCAACACGGGCCGAGCACCCCGCACTTACGATCGCGCCCGCTGCCGCCAATGTGGTGCCGTTTCGTCCGGGGTCGCCATCGGAACCGAAAGCACCGACCCTGAGCCCGGTGGAACGCAAAGCGTTCCGCGAACTGGCGCAAGAGCTGACCGCGCGCTTGCGCGGAACACAGGAAGCCCCCACTGTCGCCGAGAACGGCATCGAAGGCTCGCTGGCCGAAGCGCCGCATGCGCCGAGCGAAACCGTCGAGGCCGCTTCCGCACCGCCTCGATCCGAGGCGCCGCCCAGTGTCACTGCGACCGTGGAGCACGTTGCGAGCGAAGCGCGGCGAAAGACCGATGACGTTGGATCGCAGCGCCAGGTCGAGGCCGGTACAGCTGCGCAGCAGCAGCCTGCCGCCTCTTTCGAGCCGTCGCTACTCGACCGCATTCCGATCGGCGTGCTGGTCTATCGGCACGACTCGCTCATCTACGCCAATCGCCATTTTCTGGAAATGACCGGCTACGACAACCTCGACGCGCTTGCGGCAGCGGGCGGCCTGAACTCTCTGTTCGTCGAGCCCGACGCCGGCGCACTCGCCGAAAGCGTGGGCGCACAATCGCTGTCGATCATGACGCGTCGCGGCGGCACGCTGCCTGTTGACGGCCGGTTGTTCACGGTGCCTTGGAACGGAGCGTCCGTGCTGGCGCTCATCTTGACGAACGGACCGGACGCGGAACGCCGGCGGGCGGCCGAACTCGCGCTCGCGACGGCCGCGAGCGAACTGCGGAACGCCAAGCGCGAAACGCAAAGGGCGGCGGCGGCGAAAGCGGAATTCCTCGCCAAGGTCAGTCACGAGATTCGCACGCCGCTCAACGCCATTACCGGATTCGCCGACGTGATCATGACGGAGCGCTTCGGGCCGATCGGCAACCAGCGCTACAGCGAATATCTCAAGGACATCCATGCGGCGGGAACGCATGTCGTCTCGCTGCTCAACGACTTGCTCGATCTGTCCAAGATCGAAACCGGCCAACTCGATCTCACATTCGCCAACGTCAACCTCAACGATCTGACCCAGCAATGCGTCGCCATCATGCAGCCTCAGGCGAACCGCGCACGCATCATCATCCGCACCTCGCTCACGCCGGGGCTGCCGCAGGTCGTGGCCGACGAGCGTTCGCTGCGCCAGATCGTGCTCAATCTGTTCGCGAACGCGATCAAATTCACCGGCCCCGGGGGTCAGGTCATCGTATCGACCGCGATCGCCGACGGCGGTGAGGTCGTGCTGCGCGTGCGCGATACGGGCGTCGGCATGAGCGAGAAAGACATTGAGCTGGCGCTCGAACCGTTCCGCCAGGCCGCGACTTCCGGAAGCTGGGGCTCGGGCGGGACCGGCCTCGGATTGCCGCTGACCAAGGCGCTCGCCGAGGCCAACCGTGCGAACTTCAGCATCAAGAGCGCACCGAACGCCGGAACTTTGGTAGAGGTCGCATTTCCCCCGAGCCGCGCTGCCGCGAATTAGGTCGCACGCCACGGCTAAGCTGTTCGGCGGCGAGCCTATGCGCGCGGGCCATCGACGGCCATCCAGCGATGTCATCCGATGGTGCGCGCGCTCGGAAATCGTATAGACTTGGCCGGTCGGGGCGTCCGCCGTGGTAGGCGGTAATCCACCGTGAGGTGCGATCATGCGCACGATCGGAAGGCTTCTGACGTTGATCGTCGTGGGCGCTGTCCTGGTTCCCGCGGCCGCTATGGCTGCCGAAAACGTCGATCTTCTGCTGGTGCTCGCCGTCGACGTATCGCGCAGCATCGACGCCACGAAATTCCAATTGCAACGCGAGGGCTACGCCGCCGCCATCGCCGATCCGCACGTCCTCGATGCCATTCGATCAGGGCAGACTGGCCGCATCGGATTGACGTTCGTGGAATGGTCCGGCGTGGGCGCTCAGAAGGTGGTAATCGATTGGACGACGATCGCCGACGCGGCTTCGGCGAAGGGCTTTGGCGACCGCCTGCTGGAGGCGCCGCGCTCGTTCGCGGATCGCACGTCGATCAGCGGCGCGATCGAATTCGCGGTCGGGCAGCTCGATCGCGCGCCCTATGAGTCTGCCCGCCATACCATCGATGTCTCGGGCGACGGCACCAACAACTCCGGCCGCGACGTCGCGCTGCAGCGCGACGATGCCGTTGCCAAAGGCATCACCATCAACGGGCTCGTCATCCTCAGCGAGACCCCGATGTCATGGAATCCCGACCACACCAATCCGCCGGGCGGTCTGGCCAATTATTACCGCAACAATGTCGTGGGTGGTCCGAACGCCTTCGTCATGGTCGCCGAAAACTTCCACTCGTTTGGTCAGGCCATTATCAAGAAGTTGATCGCCGAGGTGGCGCACGCGCACGAGCCGTTGCCGTTTCAGGCGGCGGCCCGTTAAGCCCGGCGGGCCGCCTCTGCATGTCACCGGCTCATTCCCGCGCCGGCAGGAATCCAGAAAGAAGCGCGCTGGTCTTCTTGTCGAATCTCCTGGGTGCCGCTTTCGCGGCGACGAGCGGATCACGCCAGGGGAATTTTTGCTTTTGTATCCGACATTTGGGGCCGGCGTGCCGCGGCGCCGGCCACGAAAGCGACACAGATGCCGAGCAAGTTTGCAGCTTGCCTGCCGCTCGGTATATTCGACTCACCCAGCAACATCGGAAATGCGTCCCTTGACCGCGGCTACCGGCTTGAAACGCCTCGGGATTGCCGTTGCCGCCATGGTTGCGGCGGCGTTCGTCACGCTGATTGCGCTGTCGTTCCTTATTCCCGCCGGAGCGGTACGGGATGCGGTCGCCAAGGAAATCCACGCCGTCACCGGGTTCGATCCAATCCTGCGCGGCGACGTCTCGGTCTCGCTGTTCCCATCCGGCACCGTGAGCTTCCGCAACGTGCTGCTCGGCGACGACCGTACCGGCGAGCCGGCCGTCGTGGCCGAAGAACTGACCGCGCGGCTGCGTTATTTCCCGCTGCTAGCCGGTCGGATCGAAATCGCGGATGTGACGCTGGTGCGGCCGACGATCACCATCACATTCCTGCCTGGCGGCCGATCGAATTGGTCCGGCCTCGTGGAATCGCTTGCCCATGCGCTTGCGCCTAATCCCGATCGCACGGCGACGTTTTCGGAGATTGGCATCAACGACGGCGCCATCGTCGTGCATGACGTCGAGAAGGGTTTCGTCGAGCGGCTCGATGACGTGGAGTTCCAGGTCGCTTGGCCGTCGATCTCGCGCAGTTTTGGCGCGAACGGCCACTTCGTGTGGCACCGTGAGCCGGTCGAGGCCAGCCTAACGCTCAGCGATTTTCTGGCGGCGCTGACCGGAGAGCGCTCGGGCGTCAAGGTGCGGCTTGCCGGCGCGCCGCTCAAGCTCGCCTTCGACGGCGCGGCGAGTGCTCAGCCGACGTTCAAGCTCGACGGCACGCTGGGCGTCGAGGCTCCTTCGCTGCGCGATGCCATGCTCTGGACCGGCAACAGCAAGGTGCCGTTCGGCGGCTTCGGCCGTTTCGCGCTTCGAGCGCAGAGCGCGGTCGGCGGCGGCGTGGTCTCGCTCTCGAACGTCAACGTCGAGCTCGACGGCAATACGGCCGAAGGCGTGCTCACGCTCTCGACCGGGGATCATCGCATGGTCCAGGGCACGCTCGCGGCCGATGCACTGGATCTGACACCTTATGTCTCCGGGATTCGATTATTGGCCGCCAACAAGCGCAACTGGGATCAACTGCCCATTGCGCTGGATGGCCTCGCCGACTTGAACCTCGACCTGCGGCTCTCGGCGGCGAGCATCAAGATAGCGACCGCACAATTGGGCCGCACTGCGGTCGCCGCGAATATGCGCGACGGCAAGCTGGACATCACGATCGGAGAATCGCAGGCCTTCGGCGGCGTCGTAAAAGGCTCGGTCGGGCTTGCCAGCGCCAATGACGGTATCGAAGCGGCATCGCACCTGCAATTCGTCGATGTCGATCTCGAAAGCTGCCTTGGCCAAGTGTTCGGCGTGCAGAAAGTCGCGGGTCGCGGCAACCTGATACTCAATGTCGATGGTTCCGGAGGCTCCGTGCTGGCGGTGACCAACGCGCTCAACGGAACGGCAAGCCTTAACGCCCATGCCGGCGCGCTCGTCGGCATCAATGTCGAGCAATTGCTGCGCCGGCTCGAACGCCGGCCACTCTCCGGCAATGGCGACTTCCGCACCGGGCGCACGCCGTTCGACGAGTTAGGGCTGAGCCTCAAGATCGAGCAGGGCATGGTGTCCGTCGACGATATGCATGTCGACGGTCCGTCCGTGCGGCTTGCGGTTGCCGGCCAGGCTTCGGTGCCCATGCGCGATCTTGATCTCAAGGGCGTGGCGACGCTGATCTCGAGTGCCACCGCCAATGAGTTCGAACTGCCGTTCGTGGTGCAGGGCCGGTGGGATGATCCGATCATGCTGCCGGACCCGCAGAGTCTGATCCGTCACTCGGGGGCAGCCGCCCCGCTGCTCGATGCCGTCAAGGGTCATACCGCGGGCGAGGCGGTACGCTCCGTGATCGACCAGTTGCTTGCGGCTCCGCCGGTGTCCCCCGCTGCGGCCCCCGCAGCGCCGAAAAGCGCCGAATAACCTGTGATTTTGTAGGTCGGCGTGGCGCCGATCGTTTATCATTCCGCCGCACGAATCAGCGCGGGACTTGCGCCCGCGACGGGGGGCAGGATGCTCAACCGCCTCACTCGCACGATGGTCAAGGTGCTGGTCGCTTCGCTGATCGTCGGGACGATCCTGGCGCATTTCGGCATCTCCACCGACGCGCTGATCAAGTCCGCGGGGCTCTCGCCCGAGCGCATCGAAGAGCTGGCGCGCGAGGGCCTTGCCTGGGCTCTGCCCAACTTGTTGCTCGGCTCGCTCGTGATCGTTCCGGTGTGGTTTGTGCTCTACCTGTTCCGGCCGCCGGGCGAGAGCCGGGACTGACGGAGCGGCTCTCCCCGCTGAGTGTGATCACGGCCGCACAAAATCCGGTCGTCGGCAGAATTGTCAGCAGGCTTGACGCTGATTCTGATTCGTCATTTAAGAAAGGCTGCCGGTCGTCGGTACGTGACATGGAAGCGCATTGAACTCTGCGTAGGTGTCTGCGGATAATCCCGAGTTCTATAGAACGCCCGCGACGTCGGTCTTTGAGAAATCATCGCCGATATAAAGCAGCGGACAGGAATGCTCCTTGGCGAGCGCGTAAGCAAAGCAGTCGCCGAAATTCAAACCTGCCGGGTGTACGCCCTTGCCCCATTGCTCGTAGGCTTGGGCGACGCGCCTTGCCGAAGCTGGTGTCACGGTCGCGATCTCGATGGTAAGTCCGTCGAGTAGCTCTGCCATCTCATGCGCAACCTGCCGACGGCCCGCAACAATAAGCGCCTCGGCTATTGTCCCAGCCGAGGCCAGCACTTCGGTTTCCGTCTCAAGAACCTTCACGCAGAGCGGAGCCTGCGCTTCGCGCAGAACGATCGCGATAAGCGCCGAGGTATCGACCACGATCACTTAGGAAGACCATCGTCGTCATAGAGAAAATCCTGACTTCTCGCTGCGCTGGGGCCCGGACTTGCCTTGGCGGCGCCAGATGCTCCAATTTCTTCCATCAATCGTCGGCGCGCCGCGGGATCTAAAAGTTTTGTTTTAACCGCGACGAGGCGCACTGCGGGTTGACCATGTCGGGTCAAAATAACTTCATCGCCGGCTTCGGCGCGTCTGACCAAGTCGGTCAATTGACCCTTCGCGTCTGTTACGGAAATCCGCATAGGATCGACCCCTATATTTGGACCAATCTTTTAGACTATAAAAATGGTCCATGAAGTGGTCCATGTCAAGTCTGGGGCCGCGCCTGTATACCTTTGGCCGCATTGAGCTTGGCGAGCAGGGAAGCAGCGATGACGGTGATGCCGACCACGCCGACCATGATGCTGCATACCGCATTCATCTCCGGCTTCACGCCGAGGCGAACCTCGGAATAGATGCGGATCGGCAGCGTCGTCGCACCCGGCCCCGTGGTGAAGCTCGCGATGACCAGATCGTCGAGCGAGAGCGCGAAGGCGAGCATCCAGCCGGCGGCAACGGCCGGCAGAATCAGCGGCAAGGTCACCGCAACAAATGTGTACAGTGGCGAGGCGCCCAGATCCATTGCGGCCTCCTCAAGGCTCATATCGAAATCGACGAGCCGCGCCTGCATGATGACGGTGACGAAACACATCGCCATGGTGGTGTGCGCTATGGCGACCGTCCAGAAGCCGCGATCGATGGCAACGGCCACGAACAACAGCAGCATCGACAGCCCCGTGATGACCTCGGGCATGACCAGCGGCGCATAGATCATCGCGGAAAACAGCAGCCGGCCACGGAACCGGCCGAAACGGACGAGCGCCACGGCAGCGAGCGTTCCCAAGACGGTTGCCGCGCTCGCCGAAACGAAGGCGAGGCGGAAGCTGATAAAGGCGGATTCGAGCAGCGGTGCATCGTCGATCAGCTCGGCGTACCAGTGCGTCGACCAGCCGCCCCATACCGCGACGAGACGCGATGCGTTGAACGAGTAGATCACCAGAATGACGATCGGCAGATAAAGGAATGCGACGCCGAGCAGGATCGCGGCGAAATTGAATGCGGAGACTTTTCGCATCGTCAGCCTCGGTCCGCTGCCCGCATCGCCTGGTACTGGAAGACGATGATGGGCGTGACCAACAGGCAAACCAGCGCAACGGCGACGGCCGCGGCGGTCGGCCAGTCCTTGTTGCCGAAAAATTCAATCCAGATCGTCTGCCCGATCATCGGCGTCTGCGAGCCGCCGAGCAGATCGGGGATGACAAATTCGCCGACCGCCGGGATGAAGCACAGCAGGACCCCCGCCAAAACGCCCGGCCACGACAGCGGCAACGTCACCAGCCAAAATACTTTCCAGCGCGGGCAGCCGAGATCGGCCGCCGCCTCGAGCAGCGATTCATCCAATTTCTCGAGCGTTGCATAGAGCGGCAGCACCATGAACGGCAGATACGAGTAAACAATGCCGATATAGATGGCCGTGTCGGTGGCGAGCCAGGCCGGCGGCTCGCTAACGATGTTGAGCGCCATGAGCAGCTGATTGAGCGGTCCATCGCGCTGCAGGATGTTCATCCAGGCATAAATCCGGATCAGAAACGCCGTCCAGAACGGCAGCATGACCAGGATCATGAGCACCGCTTGGACGCGGCGCGGCGTCCGCGCGATCCCGTAGGCGATGGGATAGCCGATGACGAGCAGGAGGAGAGTGGAGAATGCGGCAATCTCCACGCTCTTCATATAGGACAACAGATAGAGCGGATCGGAGCCGATGAGAGCGTAATTGTCGAACGACAACGCGGCCAGATATGCCGTAACGCCGTGCCAGCCGGCCGCGAAGTCGATGAGCGGCGTATAGGGCGGCTGCGCCAGTGCGGACTGCGACAGGCTGATCTTGAGCACGATCAAAAACGGCACGAGAAAGAAGACGAGCAGCCACGCGTACGGGATTCTGATAACGAGTTTTTGCGCAAAGGATCGTTTCGGCTGGCGCGTCATGGTGTCCGTCACACCGTCATCGCGTCAGTACGATTGCGGCTTCGGGTGGAAAGCTCAGCCACACCCGCTCGTCCCAGCCGAATGTGCGCTCGGCGGGGCGACCGCTATTGGCGATCGCCGCTGTTACGCTAGAGCCGTGCGCGATGCGCAACTTGTAGATCGTGAGGTCGCCGAGATAGCCGATATCGACAATTGTTCCGGCGACGCAGTTTTCGAGGTCCGGCGACGGCGGCTCGTGCGCGATGCGCATCTTCTCCGGCCGCACCGCCAGCCAAACCGTCGCACCCGGTTCGGCATCGATCTTCGCGGCCACGCGCAGCCGGCCCGCCGGCGTGCCCTCGACGCTCGTGCCATCATCGCCGGCACGACCCTCGAACAGGTTGACGTCGCCGACGAAGTCCGCGACCCAACGCGAATTCGGTTGCTCGTAGATTTCAGCGGGCGGGGCAATCTGCATGAGCTGGCCGCGATCCATCACGCCGATGCGGTCGGCGACAATCATGGCTTCGCTCTGATCGTGGGTGACGATGACGAATGTGAGCCCGAGACGTCGTTGCAGGTCCATCAGCTCGAACCGCGTCTCGTCCCGCAGTTTCTTGTCGAGCGCCGCCAGCGGTTCGTCGAGCAACAGCACGCGCGGGCGCTTCACCAAGGAGCGAGCCAATGCCACCCGTTGGCGCTGGCCGCCGGAAAGCTCATGCGGCTTGCGCCGGCCGAAAGTTTCGAGCTTGACCATCGCCAGCATGTCCGCGACGCGCTCTGCGATCTCTCGTCTGGCTAGGCCCTCCTGCTTGAGGCCGAATGCGACGTTGGCCTCGACGTTGAGGTGCGGAAACAGCGCATAGTTCTGGAACATCATGTTGACGGGACGCCGGTACGGCGGCACCGGCGCAAGATCGACCCCATCAAGCAGGATGCGACCGGCATTCGGCTGTTCGAAGCCGGCGATCAGGCGCAATAGCGTGGTCTTGCCGCAGCCGGACGGCCCGAGCAGGGCAAAGAACTCGCCTTGATAGATGTCGAAGGAAAGATGATGGACCGCCGCGACGCCGGCAAATCGCCTGCTCAAGCCTTCGATGCGCAACAGCGGGCGCACATTCGCATCGGCCCACGGCGCGAAGCCACGTTTCGATCGCACGGTCTGCATCAACACCCCAACCGTGACGGCGCGCGTCCCGAGCGCCCGCGGTACAGCATCACGTTACCGCATTTTCCATAAGCACTGAATGAAATGTCGGCACGGCCGGCACTCGGCCTTCGGCCGGACTCCTGTGCCGGACAAGACAGCGGAGAGGGCGATTCAATTCACCGTCGCTGCGGCCCCGGTTTCGACGATCGGAACATCGTCGAGGGGGTCGGTCAGCAGTTTGCGCGGCTCCGGACCATAATATTCGCCGAGCTGCACGACCGGTCGCGGCTGGGTTACGATGGCGACCAAGCGATCATAAAGCGCTTTTGCCGAGACCGGCTTGATCAGATACTCGTGGACCCCGAGCCGCATCGCCTCGACGACTCGCCAGCGTTCGCCATGGCCGCTGAGCATGATGATCGGCACATTCGGCATCGGGAATACCCCGGGCGAGCGCACAATCCGCACCAGTTCGGCACCGCTTAGCAGCGGCATTTCCCAGTCAAGGACCACGACGTCGGGGGCGACAGTGCGGATGGCGTCAAGCGCCTCGATCCCGTCGGCGGCCTCGTAAATGTCCTTGACGCCGCAATTGACCAGGAGGGCGCGGATCATCTTGCGCGTGTACTGGTTGTCATCGACCACCAGCACTGAGAGCGACTGGACAATATCCGCGATTTGCTTTTTCGACAGGTGCGATGCCATGACGTACCGGCCGCGACGGCCAAATAGCTCCGATAAAGTTGGCTCCAATTGTGGTCAGGCGAACATCGGGTTGCCGGCTGCATCAGACCATGCGCGCCTTGCATGTTGGTAAAAGCTGCGCCGACAATCTGATCAGATACCGCTGCCAGCGGCGACCACCCCTGCGGTTGTGGTGTGTGTTTCGTTAATGCCGCCGGATGCGCCAGCCATCCCGCGGCATGGTGTTTGTTGCGTGGCGCCTCAGTTGACGAACACAATATCGCTCAGGGCGGGATCGGACTCCGGTTTGTAGCTCGACAACTTGCGCGGTGCGGGCCCGTAGTAATCGCCCTTCCGCACCATCTGGCGCGGATTGGCGAGGATGGCGACCAAGCGCGCAAGCAGCGCCGTTGATGACACCGGCTTGAGCAGGAATTCGTTAACCCCGAGCTTGACCGCTTCGACCACCCGCGAACGTTCGCCAAAGGCGGTGAGCATGATGATCGGCACGTCGGGCTGGGGAAAGTTGCCCGGCGAGCGTACTTGGCGCAGGAATTCCGGCCCATTGGGGCTCGGCATTTCCCAGTCGAGTATGACCACATCCGGCGCCCACACGCAGATGGCGTCCAGGCCGCTGCGGCCGTCACTGGCCTCGTAGATTGTCTTGACGCCAATCACTTGCAGGAGAGATCGCGTCACCTTGCGCATGGTGGGCTCGTCGTCGACGATAAGCACCCTCAGCGTTTTAAGCTGCTTTGAAACTTGGCTTTCGACTAGTTGCATGACGCCCCTTGCTTGCAATCGCCGTCGGAAAATACCGGAATTGCCCCTGGGTCAATGACCACAAATTCATGATTTTGGCGTGAAGTGAATCGGTAAAATTCGATCAATCGCGGCCGGTCGGGTGCCGGCGCGGAGATCGCAATTATTGGCCGATGCAATGACCGACGCCAAAGGCTGCCATCCGCGACTGTATGATCGGTCATGATCGGCAATGCTCAAGATTGCGTCATGAAACGATCGAGAGCGGCTCGCTGCGCATCGGACAGGTGTAGCCCAAGCTTCGATCGGCGCCACAACACGTCATCGGCCGTCTGCGCCCACTCTTTGGTCATCAGGTAGCGCACCTCGGCGGCGGTGAGATCAGCACCGAAGCAGATACCGAGATCGGCCGGCCCGGTCACCGTTTCGAGCACGTTCGCCACGCGCGTGCCATAGGCGCGCGTGAGGCGGCGCGCATGGTCCGTGGTGAGGAACGGCCAGGTCCGCTGTGCGCGCGCGATAAGCGTTTCCATGCCGTCATAGACGAAGTCGCCACCCGGCAAGGGGCTTCGCGCGGTCCAGGGGTGCGTGCGCGGGAAGAAGTGCGAAAGCGTCTCGAGAACAGCCTCGGCGAGGCGCCGGTAGGTTGTAATCTTGCCGCCATAGACGGTGAGCAGCGGCGCCTCGCCGAAACGCTCGTCGAGGATGAGGGCATAATCGCGACCGATATCCTGCGGCTTGCCGGCGCGGTCGTCATAGAGTGCGCGCACGCCGGCGAAGGCCCACACCACGTCGGCGGCGCCGATCGCCGCGCGAAAATACTCGTTCACCACGCCGCACAGATAGTCGATTTCCTCGCCGGTCGGCGCGACGGCAGCGGGATCGCCCACAAAGCTCCGATCGGTCGTGCCGATCAGCGTGAAGTCCCGCTCGAAGGGAATGGTGAATACCACCCTGCCGTCGGCAGACTGCAGGATGTAGGCTCGCTCGTGATCGTAGAGGCGCCGCACCACGATGTGGCTGCCTTTGTCGAGCCGCAGATGCGGCTTCGGCCGTTGCCGCAGCACGGTCTCGGCAACTGATTCAACCCACGCGCCCGTAGCGTTGACCAGCACCCGCGCCGTCGCCACGTCGCGCTGGCCCCGCGCATTGAGGATGAGCTGCCAGGTATCGCCACGCTCCGCGCGTACGCAGCGCGTTCGGGTGCGGACCACCGCGCCGCGCTCGGCCGCATCCACCGCATTGAGCACGACGAGGCGCGCATCGTCGCCGAAGCAGTCGGAATATTCGTAGGCATGATGGAATGTGCGCCGCAGCGGCTGGCCGGCCTCATCGGTCAGGAGATCGAGCTCGCGTGTTCCCGGCAGAATCTTGCGCCAGCCGATCCAGTCGTAGAGCAGGAGGCCGAGCCGCAGCAGCATAGCCGAGCGCCGCGCCTCGTTGACCGGCAGCACGAAGCGCAGCGGCCGGATCAGATGCGGCGCTGCCCGCAGCAATACCTCGCGTTCCCGCAGCGCCGCACCCACCAGCCGGAATTCGTGGTGCTCGAGATAGCGCAGTCCGCCATGGATCAGCTTCGAAGACGCCGACGACGTGCCGGAGGCAAGATCGTTCTGCTCGACGAGCAAGACGCGTAATCCCCGGCCGGCGGCATCGCGCGCGATGCCCGTTCCATTGATGCCACCACCGATGACGGCGAGATCGAAATGAGCCACTGATTCTCCCCTGGGCGCAGGATAAAGACTTCTCCGTCTCCCCGCTTGCTCCTTGTTCTCCCCGCGTGCGGGATAAGGTGAAACATCGCCTTGCCTGGCAGCGCAGATCGGCGATGATGTCGCCATGGATTTTCGCGATCGTCATGTCGTCGTCAGCGGCGGCGCCGGCGCGCTCGGCACCGCCGTCGTCGCGGCGCTGGTCGGGGCCGGCGCCGTCTGCCATGTGCCGTGCCTTGATGAGGCGGAGGCGCAACGCTTCCGGCTGCGCGAACACAAAGCCGTCGCCCTCACGGTGACCGGCAGCCTTGCCGACGAGACGGCCATCGCCCGGCTCTATGCGGGGATCGCGCCGCTGTGGGCCTCGATCCACATCGCCGGCGGCTTTGCCGCGGCGCCGCTGCGCGAAACCAGCGCGGCAACGCTGCGGCAGCAGATCGACATGAATCTCATCAGCTGCGCGCTGTGCTGCCGCGCCGCGGTCGGCGCGATGGCGGGCAGCGGCGGCCGCATCGTCAACGTCGCCGCCCGCGCCGCCCTTGAATGGCGCAGCGGCGCCGGCATGGCGGCCTACACCGCGAGCAAGGCGGCGGTCGCAGCGCTGACCGTCGCGCTCGCCGAGGAGGTTGCCAAGGACGGCATCCTGGTCAACGCGGTCGCACCCTCGATCATGGACACGCCCGCCAATCGGGCGGCCATGCCCAAGGCCGATTACAGTCTCTGGCCCAAGGTCGAGGAGGTCGCGGCGACGATTGTGTTCCTCGCCTCGCCCGACAACCGCGTCACCCGCGGCGCGGTGGTGCCGGTGTACGGGCGCGCATAGCGTTTGTACCTCTATCGACATCTGCTAATTTGCTGGACGAATTAAACAGGGGGTTTCGTTGCGTCTCCGATTTTATCCATCGCCCTCTTCACTATGGGTTCAATCAATCGTTGAATAAATGTACTGCCGCCGCTTGCTTCGCTTGACTTGTCTTCTGGCGCATCGACCTTTTCGCCGGGATTAAAGAGTAATTCTTTGAATGCTAATGCCGTAATGGCATCAGCAAAATTCGGCGCTTCGATCTTGAATCCGGGCAGTGAGGCGGCAACGGCATATTTGTAGGTGTATTGAGTCTTCAGCCGAAATACTTCAGTATATCTGCGGCCTGCGAAAAGCATAAGAATTAGAGGTGGCAGGAGAAACGTCAGCTTGCTCACGAAATTTCCCAGATAGAAAATCCCTATCGCCATCGGGTCAGCATTGGCGGGCGGTTCGAATCTCACGATATGCACATATCCCTCAAGCCAAGGAAATGCGTTGAGCACAACTCCAGCTGCCGCCGCGAGACCAGCGACGGAAAAATAGAATAGTATCCGAATCCACCTTAGTTGGGTTCCGGTGGCCTTCATTTCCCGCGCAAAACTCTCCGAGAGGCCAGAGACGGTTGCCTCACCCAAGACTTCTCGCGAACGCGCAAGTAGCCGATCGATTTCCTTCTGCGCGGCTACGAGGTCTGAAACAATTTTTTGGTGATCCACAAGACTGTTGGCTAATAGCTTGTCATGGGCAGCAGTCTTTTCCGCTAAAAGCTTGTCTTGCTCTGTCTTGCCCTCAGTGACAAGTTTCTCCAAGTTTGCCTTTCCGTCTGAGAGAAACTTGGCTCGCTCAGCGTTACCATCAGCTACCAGCTTATCATACGCTGATTTGCTCTCAGCAAGCAGTTTGTCCAAATCCGCCTTGCCTTGGGCAAAGGTCGCTGTTCTGGCGTCAAGGTCCGCCTGAAATTTGGCGAATGCACTCTGGTATGCGTCTACAGATTCCTTCAGCTTTTTCGCGGCCTCGTTAATCGCATTCGTGTTTGCAACGAGAGCTTCGGCTTTTGTCTTTGATTCATCTGCCCTCGAAAACGTTTCGGCTATCTGAGCTTTAGCGGCCGCAAGTTCTTGTAACGCTGATTGAGCGTCTGAGATGATGGTCGCCAATCTATCTCGATTACCCTCAAGAGCGCGTCTCAAGCGATTGAGGTCCCCGTAAGCTTTCTGTTGCGCGGAACGCGCAGCGTTAATTTGTGACAACTGGAGGGTATAGCCCGCTCTCTCGTTCAGTTTCAACATAGTCCGTATCTGATACAGACTAACAAGAAGACTCTGAATTGCGGGATACAGCTCTACGAAAATCGGCGGCAGATTTAGTTGCTGATTTTTTTGGTTAGCTGCGATCATGCTCGCAGGATCTAGAGATGCAATCTCGCTATCCTTTTCGAGAGCGCTAATCTGCGCCAGAAGCTTTTCAACCCCAGTACGAACTGCGCTGACCCGAGCAGTTACCTCAGTGACAATCATATCGGGAATCAGGTCCAGCGATTCTATCGCTGACAAATTGTGCGCTAGAGCGATTCCGCCTGTCAGCTTCGCTCCAATTTGTTCGATCGAGGTTGGAGGATTAATGCTTGGGATAGGCTTTTCGAGATCGAACGTAATATGTTCTGGACCTTCGATCGACGAAAGCTCGCCGACGAAGGTGTTCCAATCCGTGAGGGTGGCAGTAGCGTTCTGTACTACGCTTTCCAACTGAGGTGCGGTCACACGCCTCCTCCATCGTTTGATTAGTTAAAGGCCTAATTCAGCCCCGGATGCGGCCGTTAGAAAAAATCGAGGCTGCAACCTAGGCTGAGTCGCGTTTCTAACCCTAGTTCCCTCAAAAAGAGTTGGAGTACGAACGAGTTCTCATCCAAGAAAGTCAAAGCAATTACATAAGCTTAGGCATGATGACGTTTCAAGCGTACCCGCGTCACCCGCGGCGCGGTGGTGCCGGTGTACGGCAAATCCTAAAGCATGTTCGCCTCCCCACCCGGGTCGCGCTTGCGCGCGCCCGAGTGCAGGCTCTTGTGGGGAGGGGTTAGGGGTGGGGGTCGGGAGGTGTCGCGCGAGCGTTGACGCCATCTCACTCTTTCCATTCGTCGACTTCAGCGCGTTGCCTCACGACCCCCCTCCCTGCCCTCCCCCACAAGGGGGGAGGGAATTAATAACCCGGCCACAATCCCGGCGTCGCCAGTTCGACCAGATGGCCGTCGGGATCGCGGAAATAGATGCTTTCGCCGCCGCGCGGCCATTTGGTGCGGCCTTCGACGGCGACGCCGGCGCCGGCCAGTTGCGCTTCCCAGGCCGCAAGCGCGTCGGCGGCAATCGCAAACGCGATGTGCACCGGCCCGTGGCCGTCGTGCGGCGGGATCGTGCCGCCGGGCAGTTTCACCGTCTCGAGCGAGTGGCCGCGCAGGAACAGCAGCAGCACGCCGCGGGAGCCTACGTCGTAGGCGCAAAGCCGCTGATCGCGGTACATGCTGTTGAGCCCGAGCACCTGTTCGTAGAACGGGCAGGCGCGCTCGAACGCGTCCACATAGAGCACTGTTTCAAGCACGCCGAGGAGGCTGGGCATGGGTTTTCGCTTCAGCCCGAGACCGGCACTACTTCGCGCACCGGCGAAGCGACCAGCCGCGTCACCGCGCTTGAGGCGACGATGGCGTGCTGCTGCGCATAGGCCTCGTGATTCTTCTCGATATAGCCGAGATCGTAGAGATAATTCACCATCAGGCCGTACGACTGCTGCAGCGCCCGCTCGGACGTATCGCCGAGCCAGTTGAGGCGTTCGAGCCGCGCGCCGTTGCCGAGGTGGAAGCGGGCGACCGCATCGAGGGGCAATCCCCGCGTGTTGCGTCCGCGCACGTAGTACCATGCGGCGGCGCGCAGCAATGGCTCGCGGATTTTTTCGGCGCTGTCCGGATCGCGCCACCAATTGGCGCGGTCGAGCGCGGCGAGCGCCTCGCGATCCTCGTCGTCGAGCGCGAGCGAGGCCGTGTTGGCGCGCTCGCGCTTGAGCCATTCGGCGAAATTCGGCGCCGGCGACAGCGTGACGAAGATCGCGACCCGATTGAGCTCGCGCGACAGCTCTTCGACGACCTGCTTGATGAGGAAATGGCCGAAGCTGACGCTGGCAAGGCCACGCTGGCAATTGGTGATCGAATAAAATGCCGCCGTCGTCGCCCGCTCCGGGTCTACCTCGTCGCGCTTGTCGGACAGGATCGGCGCAATCGCCGCCGGAATGTCGCGGGTGAGCGCGACTTCGACGAAGATCAGCGGCTCGTCGACCAGCGCCGGATGGAAGAAGGCGTAGCAGCGCCGATCCGGCGTATCGATGCGGCGGCGCAGGTCGTCCCAGTCCTGGATTTCGTGCACGGCCTCGTAGCGGATGATCTTTTCCAGAATAATTGCCGGCGTCGACCAGTCGATGCGGCGCAGCACCAGAAATCCGCGGTTGAACCACGACGAAAACAGATGGACAAAGTCGTTGTCGATGACGCCGAGATCGTCGCGGTGATCCAGGGCGTCGAGCAGCTGCTCGCGCATGCGCACAAGGGCTGCCGTGCCGCCGGGGGCGAGATTTAATCGGCGGAACAGTTCGAGGCGGCGCGGCTCGCTCGATTGATGAAGCTCGGCCGCGGTCGCATCCGACGGCGATTGCCGCCACGTCGCGATCGCGGCCTCGATGTGGTTGCGATCATGGCCGAACGTGGTGGCGAGCGCCTCGAAGAAGGCGATGCGCGGCCCGATCGTCAGCTCGGCGTAGCGCGCGAGGATCTCGCGAGCGAGCGCCACGCCGGATGCCTCGCCGCGGCCCGAAAGCAGCGCCTCGCATAGTTCGACGAGGCCGGCCGAGCGCTCGCGCGCCGGCTCGCGGCGCTCGCGCAGAATCAGGGCGCGGCCGCGGTCGGCGATGCTCTGCAACATCTCGCTGAAAAAGGCGGTGTTCACCGCTTAATCCCATCACCTCGGCAAAAGTTAGCTAATGATCGCCGGCGGCGATGACAAGTTGGCGAAATCCATTTCGGCCGCATGAATGTCCCTCGGGACGATCGATGACAGCGGTGCAACGCCTTAAGTTGCATGTGTAACCGTCCCGGACATTTGGTCACGGGCGAGGCCGATTCGCTTCAAGCGGCCGCACCCGTCAAAGCGGAACCAGAGCCACGGTAAGGCTGCGGACGCCTTGTGCGCCGTGGATGAGAACGCCTTCGATGTCCGCGGTGGCGGATGGGCCCGTCACCAGCACCGCGTAACGTGCGGTCTTGAATCGCACGTCGCGGTAAGCCTGATGCAGGTTGCCGACGATGTGCGTCGGATCGAGCAGGACGACGAGGTGCTGGGCGAGATAGGCCAGCGCGTTCACCCTCAGCTCCTCCTCGCTGAGCCAGACCGAGCCGGTCTCGGCGACGCCGAATGCCGCGCGGACGATGCCGACATCGACATCGGCCAAGGTTGCCGGGTCCGCGCCCGCATCGAGCCGACGGGTCCCGCGCACCTCGGGAGTGGCCGAGCAGATCACGGCGGCATCGGGAAACAGCGCGTGCACCAAGCCATCGAGACCGGACAGCTCGGCTGCCGGAGCGAATTTGCCGCCCATGCTCATCAGGGTTCCCCGGAACTTGTCGAGCAAAGACGGCGAAGTCCGCTCGTACAGCGGAATTGCCGGGATGGGCTGCGCCGACGCGGGCTGATTGCTCCGCACAGCGGCAAGGATGGCGTCCCGGCTCGTCACTGGCGCCCCCTGTTCGCGAGATACCAGCTGCGGAAACTCTGTTTTGGCGGCTCCGGTACCTCGCGCTGCCGTCCCCATGGATTGAGCCAGTTGTAGATGGCAAAGCGCGGTAGGTGCTCGATGGCGAGTCCTGTTGCCGATATCGCCGCGCGATAGAGGCGAGGCTCGCTCATCACCTTGCCGATGATGCGGATGGCCTCCTTCTTGACCAGCGGCAGCTGATTGCGCTCGGCCATGACCTGTCGCCATTTGTAGATCTGCTCGTGGATGTTGATCTTGACCGGGCAAACATCGGTGCAGC
>Ga0074044_10001425_pt1 | contig 21580 bp, 24 predicted proteins | sample BogForMeECP23OM1_FD_94443 | JGI IMG/M metagenome (GOLD analysis project Ga0074044, IMG submission 94443) | Bog forest soil microbial communities from Calvert Island, British Columbia, Canada - Bog Forest MetaG ECP23OM1 | ecosystem: Environmental > Terrestrial > Soil > Wetlands ...
ACTCATGTTTCCCCACCCCACGTCCCGAAAAATCGCGCGCCTCCAGGCATTTTCACGAAAACTGTTGCTAATGAGACTCACCCCAGCTTGGGAGTTACCGTGCACCGCCAATTTTCCTCAAGCTATTGTTATTAAAATGAATTTTCCTGCAAAAACCGGTCCGGAGACCGCCAATTCTCCCTGTTTCCTGCCTGTTATCAGGGAGAATCAGGGCGCCAAGCCCCTCTCCAACCCGAGCTTGATGCTGCCGAGTTGTTTCCTTGGTTTTCCTTGGTCTTTCTTGGTCTGGCTTGGGTTTGGCTTGGAGGGATTTGGCCCGAGGCGCGCCCTGCGATCGCGTACGCCCAGCTCGGCTACCGGGACGCGCCGCGCTCGATCACCGTCGCCTGCCAATGCCGGACGGCGATCCTGAAGAGGACGAGCGCGGTCGTCTGATGGACGAGGGCGAGGGGGATCGGGACAGGAGCAGCGTCGCGAGGGCGAGCGTTCGCTCTGCGCCAAACGCGCTCAGCCGGCGCTTGCGCCGCCAGCGGCCATCCTTTAATCGCAATCCCCATGGAATTCGCTGAATCACGCGTCGGCTCGGCCGCATGAGCGGCGCCCCGAAACCCGTCGCCGTCATCATGGGCAGCCAGTCCGACTGGGCGGTGATGCGTTCAGCCGCCAGGACGCTCGAAGCGCTCGGCGTCGGCTACGACGCGCGGATCGTCTCCGCCCATCGCACCCCCGACCGCTTGGTCGCCTTCGCCAAAGGCGCGAGGGCGGAGGGGTTCAAGGTCATCATCGCCGGCGCCGGCGGGGCGGCGCATCTGCCCGGCATGACGGCTTCCTTCACCACGCTGCCGGTGTTCGGCGTGCCGGTCCCGTCCAGGGCGCTGTCGGGCCAGGACAGCCTTCTGTCGATCGTGCAGATGCCGGCGGGCGTCCCGGTCGGGACGCTTGCGATCGGGGAGGCCGGCGCGGTCAACGCGGCGCTTCTCGCCTGCGCGGTGCTGGCGCTCTCCGACGAAGCGCTCGCAGCGCGGCTCGAGGCCTGGCGGGCCGAGCGAACCGCGGCAGTCGCAGAGCGTCCGGCCGACGAGGGCGCTCAATGATCCTCAGTCCCGGGGCGACGATCGGCATTCTCGGGCCCGGCCAACTCGGCCGTATGCTCGCCATCGCCGCGCTGAAGGTGGGCTTGAGGACGCACATCTTCGCTCCCGAGGCCCAGGCCCCGGCTTACGACGCCGCCGCCGCGCGCACCATCGCCGCCTACAACGACGAGGAGGCGCTGTCGCGCTTCGCCGGCGCCGTCGACATCGTCACTTATGAATTCGAGAACGTGCCGACCGAGACGGTCGAGTTTTTGGCCGAGCGCCTGCCCGTCCGGCCCGGCGTGCGGGCGCTGGCGCTGACCCAAGACCGGCTCATCGAAAAGACCTTCCTCCGCGACTTGGGCCTCAAGACCGCGCCGTTCGCCGGTGTCGAGGACGCGGGTGCGCTCGCGCGCGCCGTCGCCGAGCTCGGCCGGCCGGCGGTGCTCAAGACGCGCCGCTTCGGCTACGACGGCAAGGGCCAGTCGCTCATCCGCGAAGGCTCAAACGTTTCGGCGGTCCATCGCGCGCTGGGCGGCGCCCCGATGATTCTCGAACGTTTCGTCGCCTTCGAGCGCGAGGTCTCGGTCGTCGCGGCGCGGAGCCTCGAAGGCGACGTCGTCGCCTACGATCTCAGCGAGAACGAGCACGAGCGGCACATTCTGGCGAGGACCCGCGCGCCCGCCCGGGTCGGCGTCGAGACGGCGCTCGAGGCCAAGCGAATCGCGGCGACGATCCTCAAGGCGCTCGACTATGTCGGCGTGCTGGCGGCGGAGTTGTTCGTGACCCGCGACCGGCAGGGCCGCGAGGGCCTCGTCGTCAACGAGATCGCGCCGCGGGTGCACAACTCCGGCCACTGGACGCTCGACGGCGCGCAGACCTCGCAGTTCGAGCAGCACGTGCGCGCCATCGCCGGTTGGCCGCTCGGCGCGCCGACCCGCCGCGGCCGGGTTGAGATGCACAACCTCATCGGCGAGGGCGCGGAGGAATGGCGCGACATCCTCGCCCAGCCCGATCTCTGCCTGCATCTCTACGGCAAGCTCGAAATCAGGCCCGACCGCAAGATGGGCCACGTAACGCGCGTCTTTCCGGAAGCGCCAGGCGAGGCGTGAGCCTCCAACGCGCCTTGACAGCGTCGATCTCGCCTCATTATACCCGCGCTTCGCCTTTGAGCCGTTGAGCTCCAAGCGCTCGGTGCGGCGGGATAGCTCAGCTGGTTAGAGCGGCGGAATCATAATCCGTAGGTCCCCGGTTCGAGTCCGGGTCCCGCTACCATTCTTCGATCCTCAGCCCCTTCGTCCGCGACCATTTCCGCGGTTGCGCCGCGGACCCGGGCACCATAGCGAAGAAGGCGGCTTTGAGGAGTCAGCCAGAGAGCGGGCGCTTATGAAACTCATAATGGCGGTGGTGAAGCCGTTCAAGCTCGACGAGGTGCGGGCGGCGCTCGACAAGCTCGGCGTCCGCGGCATGACCGTCAGCGAGGCGAACGGATACGGCCGGCAGAAGGGCCACACCGAGATCTATCGCGGCTCGGAATACACCGCCGCCTTCATGCCGAAGCTGCGGCTCGAGATGGCGGTCGCCGACCACGAGGTCGACCGCACCGTCGAGGCGATCCGCGCCGCCGCGCGCACCGGCCAGATCGGCGACGGCAAGATCTTCGTCCTGCCGATGGAGCGGGCCATTCGCGTGCGCACCGGCGAGACCGGCGACGAGGCGCTCTGACCCGGCCCCACGTGCCCTGCCGCCCAGACGCCGCCATTGCCGGTCCTCCTCGGCCGATTAACGGCCGCCTGTCCCTCCGAGGCCATTTGCGCAGGCGCGGCCGTCGCCGCTGCGCCTCCGCTTGCGTTTGCCGCCATTCCATGCATGACGGTCAGATCGTGATCATCAACCGGACTCGTCGCCTCCGAAACGAACATCGCAGGGCGATCGAGCGCAAAAATGCGGCAGGGCGACATGAAACTCATTATGGCGGTCATCAAGCCGTTCAAGCTCGACGATGTGCGCGAGGCGCTCGACCGGATCGGCGTGCACGGCATGACGGTGACCGAGGTCAAGGGCTACGGCCGCCAGAAGGGCCACACCGAAATCTACCGCGGCGCCGAATATGTCGTGAGCTTCCTGCCGAAGGTCCGGATCGAGATCGCGGTCAGCGACGACCGCGCCGATGAGGTCGTCGAGACGGTCGAACGGGCGGCGCGCACCGGCCAGATCGGCGACGGCAAGATCTTCGTCACCCCGATCGAGGGCGCCCAGCGCATCCGCACCGGCGAAACAGGCGACGACGCGCTCTGACGGCGTTCTCCCGCCCGCCCCGGACAAGGCGGCTGGCGAATCAAGGCGTTCGCTGGCATAAGGAGCCGATGATTCGGGACGGGATACGCCCCAAGCCCAGCGAACGCAGCGCGGCCGTCGGCGACGCCGATCCCGGCTTCGGGGTCTATGTCCATTGGCCCTTCTGCCTGTCGAAATGCCCCTATTGCGATTTCAACAGCCACGTGCGCGGGACGCCGATCGACGAGGGGCGCTACCTCTCTGCGTTTCGGGCGGAGATCGTCCATCGCGCCTCGCTCGCGCCGGGCCGGGCGGTCGCCTCAGTCTTTTTCGGCGGCGGCACGCCCTCCCTCATGCGCCCGCAGACGGTGCAGGGCGTCATCGACGCCATCGCCGCCAATTGGCGGCTCGAGCCTGACGCGGAGATCACGCTGGAGGCCAATCCGACCAGCGTCGAGGCGGGGCGGTTCCGCGGCTATCGCGCCGCCGGCGTCAACCGGCTGTCGATCGGGGTCCAGTCGCTGAACGACGCCGACCTCAAGGCGCTCGGTCGCAAGCACACGGTCGACGAGGCGCTCGCGGCGGTTCGCCTCGCCGCGTCGCTCTTTCCCCGCTTCACCTTCGACCTGATCTACGGACGGCCGGGACAGAGCGAGGCGCAATGGCGGGCCGAGCTCGCCCGCGCGCTCGACCTCGCCGGCGACCACGTCTCGCTCTATCAGCTCACCATCGAGCCGGACACGATCTTCGAGCGCCTGCGCGACGCGGGCAAGCTTGCGCTTCCCGACGAGGAGCTGGGTCTCGCGATGTTCAGCGCGACGCGCGAGCTGACCGAGGCGCGCGGCCTGCCGGCTTACGAAGTCTCCAACCACGCCCGCCCCGGCGAGGAGAGCCGCCACAATCTGATCTACTGGCGCTATGGCGAATACGCGGGCGTCGGCCCCGGCGCGCACGGCCGGATCGCGACCGAGAAGGGCCGCCTCGCGCAGGAGACCGAACGCCACCCGGAGATGTGGCTGACCCAGGTCGAGACCGAAGGCCACGGCCTGGTCGAGAACTCGGCCCTGACCCGCGAGGAGCAGGGCGACGAATTTTTGCTGATGGGCCTGAGACTCAGCGAAGGGATCGACCCGCGCCGGTTCGAAAAGATCAGCGGCCGGGAGCTCGACCGCGAGCGGGTGGCGAGCCTCATCGAGGACGGGTTCATCGAACGGGTGCGTGGCCGCCTGCGGGTCACGCCGGTCGGCGCGCCGCTCCTGGATACCGTCGTCGCCGACGTCGCGGCCTGAGGCCGAAGGCCGGGCCGCGACGTCGGCGTCCTTCTCAGTCGTTCGCGGCGCGGACCGGCGACTCGCAACCTCGTTAAGAAATTGTCGGCTTTTTCGAGGCGGGAGGCGCGGTCCTAACGAGCGCTCGTGGCGACCTCAGCCCGCCGCGCCGCAGCGAAATCCTGTGGACAAAGATTCGCCTCATAAAGTCCCTAGGTAGAATCCCTTAGGCGTTCTGGCTCCGCGGTCGGGAACCCATTCGCCGATCGGCAGGCGCGGCGGCGTTGGCTTCTATTCTTGGGCGTCGTCGGTCGCGAGGCGCGGGGTCCTCGCGGTTTTTGTGTTCAAGTTGGATGTGCGTCAGTACTGGAGGAAAGCCGATGCGCGGCGGCAGACTTTCGTTGGAGGAACTGCGTCACGATCTCGATGAAACGAGAGGGGTCATCGACATCCTGGAACGAGCCAGCCAGGAACTGACGACGATCATCGATTGGGACGAGGCTGTCCGGCGGAACCCGTTGCGCCAGCGGCAACTGCATTCCATCGGCGAGCAACTCGCACTCGCGCGCGGCAAGCGGACGTCACTTGCGCAGATGATCGAAAATATCGAGGGCCGCCCGTCCTAGGCGGCGGAGGCCGGGAGCGTAGATCTGAATAGTCGACCGGCGCAAGGTGTTGCGGGCGGCATCCGTCGTGCGGCGCGGTTCGGGCTTCGGGGCGTGACGGCGATTATTATATCTGAAATAATAAGTTTACGTAGTTATCCCTATTGCCATCGGCCTCGACATGCGCGAACGATTGAGTACTCGTCGCGGGGTTGCGGGCTTGCCCTCGCCTCTCTGTCTAAGATCCAAGCCCGCCGGGGTGTGTTTGGGAGGTGGCCGATGCGGGACCTGACCCGCGCGTTGGAAGGGCTGAGCGGCGACCTCGCCGGGACTCAGCGCGAAATCTTCGTCCTCGAGCAGGTCGGCCGGGAGCTGACGGCGATTGTCGACCGCTTCGGCGCAGGGGCCGATCCATTGATCCGCCGCCATCTCGATGAAATCTCCCGGCGAACGGCTGCGGCGCTGGCTCGACAGACGTCGATCGCGCGGATGCTCGAGGAGTGCGGACGCGAGCGGCGCAGCGCCAAGTCTGTGCGGGAGAAAATCCCGTGCGGCGGCAGGCGCGCCAGAAGCCTTCGTTCCCTCGGCTGATTGCGGATCACGCGGAAAGCCCCTAAGGGACTGGCGGACTTCGCGAGCCAAGGCCCGACCATGAAAGCCCCGCGTAAGATCTTCGACCCGCTGGCCATCGGCGCGCCGCGCCCGTTCCGGGAACTGCCGTCGCGGCTCGAGCGAATGATCCACTTCGTGCCGCCGCAAAACGAAAAGGTGCGCGCCAAGGCCGGCGAGCTGGCGGGGCAGGTCGACGTCGTCCTCGGCAATCTCGAGGACGCAATCCCGATCGAAGCCAAGACCGCCGCGCGCGACGGCATGATCGCGATGGCGAAGGCGACGGACTTCGGCTCGACCGGACTCTGGGCGCGCGTCAACGCGCTGAACTCCCCATGGTTTCTCGACGACATGACGAGGCTCGTCGGCGAGATCGGCGATAAGCTCGACGTGGTGATGATCCCCAAGGTCGAGGGCGAGTGGGACATTCATTTCGTCGACCAGTATCTCGCGCTGCTCGAAGCCCGGCATGGCCTCAAGAAGCCGATCCTCGTCCATGCGATCCTGGAGACGGCGCAGGGCGTCAACAACGTCGAGGCGATCGCCGCCGCCTCTCCCCGCATGCACGGCATGAGTCTCGGCCCGGCCGATCTCGCCGCCTCGCGCGCAATGAAGACGACCCGGGTGGGGGGCGGCCATCCCGATTACAAGGTGCTGGCGGACGCGGCCGAGCCGGGCGCTCGGCGCCTGAGCGCGCAGCAGGATCCATGGCACTACACGATCGCGCGGATGGTTGACGCCTGCGCGGCCTACGGCATCAAGCCGTTCTACGGACCGTTCGGCGACTTCTCCGATGCGGACGCCTGCGAGGCGCAATTCCGCAACGCCTTTCTGTTGGGCTGCGCCGGGGCCTGGACGCTGCATCCGAGCCAGATCGCCATCGCCAAGAGAGTTTTCTCGCCCGATCCGGCGGAGGTCGCCTTCGCCCGGAAGATTCTCGCCGCCATGCCCGACGGCTCGGGGGCGGTGATGATCGACGGAAAGATGCAAGACGACGCGACGTGGAAGCAGGCCCGCGTCATCGTCGAACTCGCCAGGCAGGTCGCGGCCAAGGATGCTGAATACGCTGCGCTTTACCAGTTCTAGGATGTGTGACAAGGTGCGGCGATTCGCGAATTGACCGGCGGCGTCGCGCCGACTAAGTCAGTATCATGACTACGCGCATCGCAAAATATGGCATAGGACAGGTCGTCAAGCATCGGGTTTATCCGTTTCGGGGCGTCATTTTCGATGTCGACCCGGTATTCTCAAACACCGAAGAATGGTGGCTGTCCATTCCGGCCGAGGTCCGGCCCGCCAAGGACCAGCCTTTCTACCGGCTCTACGCCGAGAACGAGGACAGCCAGTACATCGCCTACGTGTCGGAGCAGAACCTGCTGCCCGATGAGTCCGGCGAGCCGGTCGCCCACCCGCAGATCAGCGAGACGTTCGAACGGACGGCCGACGGGCGATATCGCTTCCGCCGCAAGGCGATGTCGAGCTGAAGCCCAGAGCCTTGTCGATCGATGAAAAGGGCGCGCCCGGACTCGGGCGCGCGTTCGTCGTTTGGTAGGCGCCCTCCCGCGGCCGGGCGGAGAGGGAGCGTCTCATGTCACTGCTTCGGCGCCGGAGCGGCCGGCGCCGCGGGCGCGGCCGCCGCGGCGCCGGCCGCTCCATTCTGCTGCTGCTCGAGCATCTTGCGCTGCTCTTCGGCCTTCTTCTGCAGCTGCTGCTGCAACGCCTGGCGCTGCTGTTCGAGGAGCTTCGGATCGGTCGGCTTGCCGTCGAAGGTCACGCCGAAATCTTTGAGCGGGATGTTGAGGGTCAGTTCGCGGCCCGACGCGTCGCCGCCCGGAAGCCGCATGATGACGGCGAGGTTCTGTCCCTTCTTGAGGTTTGCGAGCGTGCTCGCCCCGATGTCGACTTCTGCCGTGCAGGCGTTCTGGAAGCACATGTCGTACTTGCCGTCGATCGGCTCGGACTTGTCGACGATGACGCGGAAGCCCGGCCTCAACAGCATGCCGATCGGCAGCACCATGAAGCGAAGCTTGCGCTTCTCCTCGCCCTGCAGCTCGAACACCTGCATGCTGATCATCGGCGGCTGATCGGCCGAGGCGCCGAAGTCGCGCATGGTCTGGCATGCGTCGCGGCCCGTGGCCTGCTCCTTGCCGCAGAGCTTGACCCACTGCGGCTCCGGCGAGACGAGATCGACCTTTGACGGCGGCTGCGGCGCGGCGGGCTGGCCGCCGAGCGCCCCCGGCGCGCCGGGCGCAGGAGCGGCCGGCGCGGGCGCGGCGGGTTTCTCCTTCGCGGTCTGCGCGAGCGCTGCACCTGAGGCGAAGGCAAGGCTCGTTGCGAGCGCCGCGGCGCCCAAGCGCGTGATAGGGAGACTCATCAAGGATCCTTTCAAGCCGTATGCAAAATGATCGCTTTACGCCCCGCCCTTCCGGCGCCGCCAAGCCCCCAACGCCTTTCGCGAGCCTTCGGGCGACATTATGACGCGAAGGCGCCGCGGCGGGCGCCTCTCTGGCGCGCTCTCTTTCCATATTCGGCGCGACAATCCAATAAAAATTTCGACGCCGACGCGCGGCGGTCCGTCGCGTCCCGGGCCGGGGCGTTCGGAAAAATGCCGCTCGTCCGAGAATCGGCGCATTTCCCGGTGCTAAGCTTAAGCCGATGGTTGGACTTTTGATTCGCCTTGCGCTCGGCGCCGCGCTCATCGCCGCCGCGCCGCCGGCGCTCGCCGAAATCGGTCAGCCGGTCGGGGCGATCGCCATGCATGGCGAGCCGGCGCTGAACCCGGATTTCAAGCATCTGCCCTACGTCAATCCGGACGCGCCGAAGGGCGGTCGGCTCGACCTCGCCTACCTCGGCGCCTTCGACAGCCTGAACCCTTACAACGTCAAGGCCTTGTCGACCGCGCAGGGCCTCGTCGGCAACGTCTATCAGTCGCTGATGGCGCGCTCGGACGACGAGCCGTTCACGCTTTACGGCCTCATCGCGGAGAGCCTCGAGACCGACGCGGCGCGCGATCGGGTCGTCTTCCACCTCAACCCGACGGCGCATTTTTCCGACGGCTCTCCGATCACGTCGGCTGACGTCGTCTTCACCTTCAATCTCTTGAAGGCGAAGGGCCGACCGCAGCAGCGGGCGGCCTACAGCCTCGTCAGGAGCGTCGATGCGCCGGACGACCGCACGGTGCGCTTCGACCTTTCCGGCGCGAACGACCGCGAGCTGCCGCTGACCCTGGCGATGATGCCCGTTCTGTCCCGCGCCCATACCGACGCCGAGCATTTCGAGGATCAGACCTTGCAGATTCCGGTCGCCTCGGGGCCCTATCGGGTCGCCGAGGTGAACCCGGGCGAGCGGCTCGTGCTCGAGCGCGATCCCAACTACTGGGGTCGCGATCTGCCGATCGCCAAAGGCCTGTACAACTTCGATACCATCCGCATCGACTACTTCCGCGACGCGAACGCGATGTTCGAGGCGTTCAAGGCCGGCCTGGTCGACTACCGGGTCGAGGACAACGTGACGCGCTGGCGGTCGGAGTACTTTTTCCCCGCCGCCAAGGATGGGCGCGTCGTCACGGCGGCGATCCCCAACGGCCTGCCCAAGGGCGTCTCGGGCTTCGCCCTCAATACCAGGCGCCGGATGTTCGCCGACGCGCGCGTGCGCGAAGCGCTCGCCGCCATGTTCGACTTCGAATGGATCAACGCCAATCTCTACGCCGGCGCCTACAGGCGCTCGCAAGGGTTCTTCGACGACAGCGAGCTCTCCTCGATCGGCCGCCCGGCGTCCGAGCGCGAACGGGCGCTGCTTGCCCCTTTCCCCGGCGCGGTGGGCGACGACGTGATGGAGGGGCGCTGGCGCGCGCCGGCGTCCGACGGCACGGGGCGGGATCGCGCGGTGGCGCGGCGGGTCATGGACGAGCTTCAAGGCGTCGGTTACGGCCTTCGGGACGGGCGCCTCGTGGATGCCCGCGGAACGCCGCTCGCCTTCGAGATCACGGTCAAGGATCGGGAGGAGGAGCGCCTCGCGCTCGCCTACGCTCGCAACCTCGCGCGCGTCGGGGTCGAGGCGAGCGTGCGCCTCGTCGACGAGGTGCAGTTCCAGCGGCGGCGCACGCGATTCGACTTCGACATGATGCTCGGAACCTGGACCGCTTCGCCCTCGCCCGGCAACGAGCAGCGCGGCCGCTGGGGCTCGGCCTCGGCCAACGCCGAGGGCGCGTACAACATCGCGGGCGTCGCCTCGCCCGCGGTCGACGCGATGATCGCGGCGATGCTGGCCGCCAAAAGCAGCGAGGACTTCGTCGCCGCGGTGCGCGCTCTCGACCGCGTTTTGATCTCCGGCTTCTACATCGTGCCGCTCTACTATGCCCCGGAGCAGTGGATCGCCTATTCGAGCAAGCTCGGACGCCCCGACTTCACCCCTCTTTTCGGCGTCGATCTTGCCGCCTGGTGGAGGCGCGAGCCGTGACGGCGCAAGTCCTGCTCGTCCTCTCTTGCGCCGAAGCCTCGGCGACGCCAGCATCTGCGCGGCCCCGGCGGCATCCGTCGGCGCTCGGGCCTCGGGAGGGGTCGGCGTCGAGACCCATGACGGCGACGCGCGAAGGCAAAGGCGAGAGAGCGGTATGACCGAGCGGAACGGTGTGCTGACCATCGACGTCGTGAGCGACGTCGTCTGTCCTGGTGCTATCTCGGCGAAAAGCGCCTCGATGCCGCGCTCGCGGAAGAATCGCGGCCGGTCGTCCTGCGCTGGCGGCCCTACCAGCTTGACCCGACCATACCCGAGGGAGGGCTCGACAGGGCAGATTACATGGAAAGGAAATTCGGCCGGGACGGGCGGCTGAAATCGGTCCACGACCATCTCGTGCGGCTCGGCGCCGAGGTCGGCATTTCCTTCGCCTTCGACAAGATCAAACGCGCGCCGAACGCCCTCGACGCGCATCGGCTCATCCGCTGGGCCGGCTCGTCGGGGACGCAGCGCGAAGTCGTCGACCGCCTGTTTCGCGCTTATTTCGTAGAGGGCCGCGACGTTGGGGACCGCGCGGTGCTGCTCGACGTCGCCGCGGCGAGCGGTCTCGCGACCCGGACATCGTCGAAAAGCTGCTGGCCGACGGCGCGGACGCCGACGCGGTGCGGCGCGAGATCGCCGAGGCGCAGGCGATCGGCGTCACCGGCGTGCCGTTCTTCATTTTCGCCGGCCGCGTCGGCGTGCCCGGCGCGCAGGACACTTCTCTCTTGCGCCGCGCAATGACGCAGGCCGAAATGAGCGAGAAGCCCGCGGCGTGACCCTCATGGCGCCTCGCGCGCCCTTGCCTTCACGCCGCGTCGAGCGCCCGGATCAGGTCCGAAGAATTTTCGAGGCGCGGGCGCGGAACCTCCGCAAGATCTGCGGCCAGGCCGGCTCGGACCGTCGGGGCGGCGAGGCTCTTTATCGGCCCCGGCAGAGCGGCGTCGGGCGCGCGGCGGTCCCCGTCGTTGGCGGACGCAAAGTCAAGGTTTTGTGGCAGGCGAGACCGCGCCGCCCCCGCCCGCGCCTCCGCACGGGCCGCCTCCGCGGCGAAGCGCCACAGGAGCGACAGGATAGGGGCGAGCGCGGGATCGCGCTCGGCCTCGCAGGCGGCAATGGCGGCTTCGACGAGCCTTGGCTTCAATCCGCCGCGCTGCCCCGCGCCGTGGGCCTCGATGGCGCTGAGCGCCGCGCGGAACGCAGGCAGCGCATGACGGGGGAGGCCCGATTTCAGCGCGAGCGCGGCGAAGCCCTGTCCGTACGGATCGCGAGCGAAGGCGGAGGCCCGCGCATAAGTTTGGCCGGAGAGCTCGGCAAACGCCGCCGAAGCGAGCTCGCGCTCGCCCTCGAGCAGCGAGCGCAAGATCAGCGCCATGGTCAGCGCGCCGCGCTCGCGCAGCGTCCGCACGAGTTCGGCGCGTTCGTGGGGCTCGCAGTTCGCCGCGATCGATGCGAGCGCCGCGTCGCGCGCCTCACGCGCGACTTTTTCGCCGCGCTTCCTGTCCAGCCATCCGGCCGACGCGACAAACACGGCCAATGCCTTCGCCGTCGCGAGGGCGATGTTCGCCTTGAGGCTCGCCGGCAGGCCAGGATGCGCGAGCAGCGCTTCGCGCATTTCCCCGTCGTCGCCAAAGCGGGCGAAAAGCCGACGCAGCGCGCCCGGCGTAAGGCCCGCGGTCAAATTGCCGATCAGCGCCAGCGCCGCCTCGCGCCGGCCGACTTCGGCCAGCGCCGCGGCGGGGCCGGCGCCGAGGCCCGTCCGGCGGGCGATCGCGCATTGCGCCACGACGCCCCCGGTCGCGACGCAGTCGACGAGTTCGGCGTCGGTCAGCAGCGGAGAGCGGGCGAGAACGGGCGCGGCGACCTGCTCCTCGTCGTTCGCCAGGGCGACGGCGAGGTGACGCGGCGCGTTCCGCGCGCCCGAAAAGGCCTCTGCCAGCGCGCGGCGCACCTCGGCGCAGGGGTCGTCGGTCAGCGCGGTGATCGCCGCCGCCGCCTCGTCTCTGAGCGCGGGGTCGAGGTCGGAATGTAGAAAGACGCGCGCGAGCGCGCTCGCCGCATCGGCCCGCGTCTCAGCGCCGACCCGTTGCGCCCAGACAAGCAATCGGCGCAGGATGGCGCGCCCGCGGGCGACGGATGAGGAGGGCGTGCTCGCCAGGACGAGGGCGTTTCGAGTTGACAATATAAACATGAATCCGAGATTGCGCCGACATGGCTAACGAATATTTAACTCTGCGGACGAGCTGGAGCGACCCATGACGATGCCCGTTCCTCACCCGCGAGGCGGCCTCTATTTCGAGGATTTTTCCGTCGGCCAGGTCTTCCCCCATCGGCTGACGCGAACGGTCACGCAGATGGACAACATGCTGTTCTCCAACATGACCCTCAATCCGCAGCCGCTGCATATCGACGCGCATTTCTGCGCGACCGAGACCGAATGGGGCCGTCCGCTGATGAACTCGCTGTTCACCCTCGGCCTCATGATCGGCATCTCGGTCAACGACACCACCGTCGGCACGACCATCGCCAATCTCGGAATGACCGACGTCGCCTTCCCGGCGCCGCTGTTCGAGGGCGACACGGTCCGCGCAGAGACGGAAGTGCTGTCGGTGCGCGCGTCGAAGTCGCGGCCGGACGCCGGGCTGGTCGAGTTCCGCCACCGGGCGTTCAAGCAGGACGGCACGCTCGTCGCCGAATGCCGCCGCACCGCCTTCATGCGCCGGCGCGGGCCGGAGATCATTTCGACCTGATGCGGTCCCTGCTCATCGCGCCGGGGGACGACGAAGCGAAGCTCGCAGCGGCGCTGGCGAGCGAGGCCGACGCAATCGTCATCGACCTCGACGTCGCAGGGCGGCAGACGGCGCGCGCGAACGCCGCGAGATTCCTGCAGGAAGCGGCCTTGCGTCACGATGGACCGGCGCCGATGGCGCGGGTCGGTCCGCTCTCCGGCGAGACGGATCGCGACCTCGCCGCGGTCATGGCGGCCGCGCCCTGCGCCGTCCTGCTGCCGAAGGCGCGCGACAGGGCGTGCCTGCAGCAGCTTTCGGTCAAGCTCGCCCTGCGCGAGGCCTTGTGCGGCCTCGACGCCGGCGCGACGGGGATCATCGCAATCGTCGACACGGCCGAGGCGCTGCTCGGCCTTGCGGGCTTCCGCGGCGCGCGGCTGATCGGCCTCGCCTGGGACGCGGAAGCCCTGCGGGTCGACGTCGGTGCGGTGACGGCGCGCGACGCGGGCGGCGCCTATGCCGGCCCGTTGCGGCTCGCGCGCGAAATGACGCTCGTCGCTGCGGCGGCGGCCGGCGTCGCCGCGGTTGATACAGCCTTCGCCGAGATCGGCGATGGAGAGGGCCTGCGCGCCGAGGCGCTCGCCGGGAGGCGCGACGGATTCGCCGCCAAACTCGCCATCGACCCGGCCCAAGCGAAAATCATCAACGCGGCGTTCGCCGCCGCAAAGGCCGAGCCGGGCTGAGCCGGCCTCGCGCCGCGCTTATTCCAACGCCGCCTTGCGCGCGTCGATCTCGGCCTTCCATTCCTCGGCGTTCTTGGTGGGCGCGCACATCACCTTCATGTAGAGGTTGTCGCCCTGCACCAGATCCGTGCGCGCCATCATCATCTGCGCATTCAATGCGCACATGATCGGATTGTCGAGCTGAGGCCCGCGCACGACGTCATTTGCCGTCTTCGGGTCACAGTCGGCATGCGAGAGCGCAGTTGAGCAGATCAAGATTATGATAGAGTAGCCAGACATTGCTGCCCCCATTCGTTTGATTTGTTGTACGTCTTACACTCACTATGATCTTAGACTGCAGATCCGGCTTCGCGCGAGCGCGGGTTGCCCGCAGGTTCTCGACTCACTATCCCCATCCGATTCGACCGTCTACGCAGATTACAGATGTTAACATGGCGCCAAAGCACTATCCAGGCTGTGATCTCGATCACACCCGGCCGCCGCAGAATGCGCCGCGCGACCGGCCGGGCAGGCTGTTGCGAGCGGAATGGAGATGGCGCGGCAATGGCTTGGGAAGATTGAATCCGCGCCCGGAAGCCTGCGCCGGGAAATTGTAAAGGATTCAAAAATCCAGCCGACCGGCGGCCGGCGGCGACTCCAAATCACCGGTCCTTAAGCGTTGGGCGCTAGCCTTTATGCGAACTGCGCCCGTCGCGCCGACCGGCTCTGAGGGCCAAGGAGACACGTCGCGATGAGGCTCTTCGAAATGCTCGTCAATCCGCTTCGACCCACGGCGGCGACATTCCTCACGCCGTCGTCGAACTGTTCGATCTGGTCGCTTGGCGCGGCACTCCTCATCGCCGTCGCCTGGCTCGCCTATCGGCGCAAACAGCGCAGAAGGCGCTTGAGCGCGAGCCTAATTGTCTGCGCCGTCTTCTCGCGGCGCGTGCTGCTCCACCGCTCGACGCGCGCCGATCTCGCCTATTGTGCGCTCAGCCTCATGTTTCTCGGCGCCGTCATCGGGTGGGCGGTCGTCTCGACGTCGTGGATCGGCGACTGCGTCGCGAACTTTCTCGCGAACCATCTCGGCGAGCGGACGCCCCAGGCGCCCGCCGTCGCGCTCGACGCGGCGCGCACGCTCGCGCTCTTCCTCGCCTACGACCTCGGCTTCTTCGTCGACCACACGCTCAAGCATCGGATTCCGGCGCTGTGGGAATTGCACAAGACCCACCATTCGGCGGAAGTCCTGACCCCGCTGGTCAACTTCCGCGTCCATCCGCTCGATTCGCTGATCCTCGCCAACACGCTCTCGCTGTTCATCGGCGTCGCGGGGGGCGCGGCGACCTACGTTCTGGGCCGGCGGGCGACGTCGTTCCTCATGTTCGACGACAACGCGCTGATGGTCCTCTACATCTATCTGACGGCGCAACTGCAGCACACGCAGATCTGGATCCCGTTCACCGGCGCCTGGGGGCGCGTCTTCATGAGCCCCGCCCACCACCAGCTGCACCATTCCGCCGACCCGGCCCACTACAACTGCAACATGGGCGCGAGCCTCGCGCTGTGGGACTGGCTCGCGGGCAGCCTGCGCCTGCCGTCCGCGCAATCGCCGCGGCTCAGGTACGGCGCTTCGGGCTTCGATCACGACCCGCACGGCGCGTTCGGCCTCGTCGTCGAGCCGGCGGCGAAGTTCCTTGCGGCTCTGGCGTCGTGGCCTACTCTGCCGGCACGGCGGCGTCCTTTGCCGGTCGCGCCTTCGGCAGGGGCGCGGGCTTCGGACGTTCGGGCGCGGGCTCCTCGTCCGATTGGCCGAACAGGCGGCTGAACAGGCGCCAGGAGAGCCGGCCGACGTCGTCGAGCACAGTGAACGCCGCAGGCACGAAGACCAGCGACAAGAGCGTCGACATGATGAGGCCGCCGGTCACCGCGATCGCCATCGGCGAGCGGAAGCCGCCGCCAGCGCCGAGGCCCAGCGCCGAGGGGATCATGCCGAAGCAAGCGGAGTCAGGCGCACGCGCAGGCCGTCGCGCGGCCGAGGAATGGGCCAAAGCTTCCAATCCGGTTTGTACCCGGGCGCGACGGAGACCTTCGTCGTCGACAAAAAGTGGTAGGCGAAGCATTTCGCCTGCATGTAGGCGAAATGCAGGCCGAGGCACATGTGTGCGCCGCCGCCGAAGGGCGTGAACGCGAATTTGTGCCGGCCGCGCGAAGCTTCATCGGTAAAGCGCAGCGGGTCGAACTTCTGCGGCTCCGGCCAAACTTCCGGCATGTAATGCGTGAAGAGCATGTTGACGTTCACGCGCGAACCGGCCGGGAGTTTGTAGCCGGCGAATTCCGTGTCGCGCATGACGCAGCGGGAAACCAACGACGCCGGCGGAATGAGACGCAGCGACTCCTTGTACGCCATTTCCGTCAACGGCAGATCGTCGAGCCGCTCGTACGGGAGAGGTTCGCCCTTGTCGAGGCCGAGGGACTGAATTTCTGCGCGCAGCCTGTCTTGCCATTCCGGGTTCGCGCTCAGGAACCAGACGAAGGAGCTAATCGACGAGGCAAGCGTGTCGTGTGCGGCCAACATGAGGAAGCTCATATGGTCGATGATCTGCTGGGGCGCCAGCAACGCGCCGTCGTCCGTGGTCGCCTTGCACAGGTTGGTGAAGATGTCCGCGCCGTCGCTTGCGCGACGCGCGTCGATCTGGCGGCCGAAATAACCGATCATGAGCGCCCGGCCCTTCACGCCGCGGGCCATCCGCGTGCCGGGAAGCGGCTTGCGCACGACGGCGACGATGGCCGCCATCATGTCGGTGAAGGCGCTCTTCAATTCCGCGACTTCCGGACCGAGTCCGGCGCCGAGAAACGACGCTGCAGCGAGATCGAGAGTCAATTGCTTGATCGCCGGATGGAACAGCATGTCGCGCGAACGGGATTTCCAACCGGCGATCCCGCCGGCTATGCTCCGATTGAGGCTCTCGAGATAGGACTTCATCGGCCCCGCTTTGAATGCGACCGACAAGGCCTTGCGGTGCAGCCGGTGCTCGTCGAAATCGAGCAGCGCCAGGCTGCGCGGAAAAAGGCGCTCGAACATTTTGTTCAAGCCGTGCTTCGAGGAGAAAATCTTCGCCTGATCGAACAGGACGAATTCGTTCGCCTCTGGCCCCAGAAGCGTGATGCTGCGGAAGCCGAACGAGCGCGTGCGGTAGACGGGCCCGAACCGCGCGGCAAGACGCTCCATCTCGCCCTTGGGGTCGGCGAGCAGCGCGAGCGTCGAGCCCACGACCGGCCAGCCCTCTGTGCCGGGAATATGGGCGACCAAATGGAGTGGCGGCTCGGCAATCCTGGGCGTCGCCAGAGGAACGCTGTCGAGCGCGACGGCGGACATGTTCATTCCCCCCACCCTTCTTTCATTGCGAATTCGCTGATGGCCGGCAAAGCCTCCGTTCCGGGAGGCGCGAGAGCTCCGTTGCACAAGGATCTGAAGAGAGCGAGCGCCCGGTCCGCCTCGGCCTCGGCGTCGAAGTCCGGCTCGAGGGCGAGGCGCTTGAGGATGCCGCCCACATAGGTGAAGATGAAGCAGGCGGCCGAGGCCGCATCGACCGACGGCGCGGCTTCGCCTTTCGCTTTCGCCATCTCGATCATCCCCTCGATCTGGCCGAGCACGCCGGTGTCGACGGCGCGCGACATCGCCGCCACCGCGGGATTGCGCTGAGCCTCGGCCCAGATCTCGACGATGAGCGACGCCTTCTGGCGCGACCGCGAGGCGATGTAATCCCGCAGCGCCGCGCCGAAGGCGGCGAAGACGCTGCCCGAGTCGGCCAGATGGGCGAAATTGTCGATCCGCTCCTGCTGGTCGCGGGCGCAGAGGCCTTCGACGATCGCTTCCTTCGAGGGAAAGGTGCGGTAGAGGTTGCCAGCGCTCATGCCGGCGGCTTGCGCGACATCCTGCATCGTGGCGGCGTGGAAGCCGTGCGCGGCGAATGCTTGTTCGGCGGCTTCCAGGATCCGCTCGCGCCGCTCGTCGGCCGTTCGGCGGGCGGCGGGTAAAGCGGTTGACGACATGTCGATTCCCGGAATGAACGTTCATTCTAGAATGAACGTTCATTCATTGCCCGATGATTATGGCGTCATTGGGACTTCGGGTCGATGCCCGGCCCGCGGCGGCCGTTTCTGGTCATGCCCTGGGAAGCGGATCCGCGGTTCGCGTCCTAAAGCGTCCTTCGCCACCTCGTCCTGAGGCGTTTTGTCGCAGGCAATGCGCCCGCTGGCCGCGGCTGGAGCCTCCGAAACCCGCGCTTCGCGGCCGCCGCGCAGGAAAGGTCAGGCGCGGGAACCAGCCAGGCAGTTACTGTTTTTTCCTTTCACCGGCGTCCGGCGGGGCGGACGCCCGGACCGCCAAACGCCCGTCCAAGTCCCGCAGTGGAAGGGAGCCCTCGATGAGCGACGCCATCCTCAGCGACAAGATCCTGTCCTCGCCGCCCATGGCAGCAACGCTTTTCATGGAGTTGAGCGGCGCGCTGGAACGAGGACGGCGCCTCGTTGCGAAGCTGGCCAAGGAGGTGTGAAATTGAATGCCTCGTCCGGCGCTTTCGTCTGCTCTGACTTCGTGATCCTTCGTGTCCTTGGTCGCGAAACTTTTGTCACAAGAAAGAACTGCAAGCTATACGAATCAATAGGTTTTCCGCATTCAGCTGCAGCTTCGAATAGCAACTTCGAACGTGGATTCGAGGCCCATTCATGGCGTCGGAGCCTCAATCTTCATGTTTTGCGCGTCCCTCCTCTGTTGTCTCCCTGTTCCCGGCGAATCATCTCCGCGTTATGGCAAATTATCTCCCTGTTCCGCGGGTGCCGCCCATTTTTGCTCAACCCACTGTTATCAATTGGATTTTCACGCATAAACCGGTCCGGAGACCGCTCATTCTCCCTGTTTTCTGCCTGGTTATCAGGGAGTATCAGGGAGAATCAGAGCGCCAAGCCCGTCTCCGACCCGGGCTTGATTCCGCCGAGTACGCTTCCCCAGCAAGCTCGGATGGAGCCCCGGCGACTTGAGATGTGAGAATGCGGTAGCTGCGAAGCGGGGAGGGCGCGCTTTACCCCCGGCGCCGTCTCAGCCGCGGGGCGCGGGCTCGGTAAAAAGGCGGCGATGAAGCCGATCGCGGGCAGGAAGGCGCAGACCTGGTAGACGAACTTGAGGCTCGTATAGTCGGCCACCATGCCGAGCAACGCCGCGCCGAGGCCGCCGAGGCCGAACGAGAGGCCAAAGAAGAGGCCCGCCACCGCCCCGACATTGCCGGGCGTCAGCTCCTGCGCGTAGACGACGATGGCGGAGAAGGCCGAGGAGAGCACGAGGCCGACGGCGATCGAATCGATCGCCGTGCCGACGAGCCCGAGATGCGGTAGGAGGAGGGTGAACGGCAGGACGCCGAAGATCGAGCCCCAGATGACGGTTTTTGCGCCCAGGCGGTCGGTCAGCGAGCCGCCGAGGAACGTCCCGACCGCCACCGCGGCGAGGAAGATGAAGAGCATCACCTGCGCCGTCTGCAGCGACACGCCGAACTCGCCCATCAGGTAAAACGTGTAGTAGCTGCTGAGGCTCGACATGTAGAGCACTTTTGAGAATAGAAGCACGATCAGCGCCGTGATCGTCCAGATGACCGTGGCGCGCGAATGCCGAGGGTCCGCCGCGGCCCCAGCCGCTTTGCGCACGGCGCGCTGGCCCCTGTGCCAACGGCTGACCCAGGTCAGAAGCGCGACCGCGATCCCGGCGAGCGTTGTGAAGGCGAGAACCGAAATCTGCCCGAGCGGCACGACGATGAAGGCAGCGAGCAGCGGCCCCGTCGACTGGCCGAAATTGCCGCCGACCTGAAAGACGCTCTGGGCGAAGCCGTGCCGCCCTCCGGACGCCGCGCGAGCGACGCGCGACGCCTCGGGGTGGAAGACCGCGCTGCCGACTCCGATCACCGCGACGGACGCGAGCAGCAGCGGATAGGTGCCGGCGAAGGCGAGCCCGACGAGGCCGACCAGCGTGAACGCCATGCCGGCCGGCAGCAGGAAAATCATCGGCCACCGGTCGGCGGCGAGACCGATGAGCGGCTGCAGCAGCGAAGCCGAGAGCTGGAAGACGAACGTGATCACGCCGGTCTGGAAGAAGGTCAGCGCCATCCTGTCGCGGAAGACCGGATAGAGCGCCGGCGCCAGCGACTGCATGGTGTCGTTGAGCAGGTGCGAGGCGCTGGCCGCGAGCAGCACCCCGAGCGCCGTCGCTTGGGCCGCCTTGCGTCCGCTGTCGATCCGTCCGGCGTAGGTCTGCGCTGTGGTCAAAATGCTCCCTTCCGGCGCCACCGGCCCAGAGGCCGCCGCCACGTCCCCGGCCGCGAAAAGCGGCCCGAATTTCTAAAGTCTACCTCGGCGCCAGAACCATTGTCATCTGGCGGCCTTCCATAGACGGCTCGGCCTCGACCTTGGCGATCGGCGCGGTCTCCGCCTTCACCCGCTGCAGAAGCTTGAAGCCGATGTCCTGGTGCGCCATCTCGCGGCCGCGGAAGCGCAACGTCACCTTCACTTTGTCGCCTTCGTCGAAGAAGCGGCGCACGGAGCGCATCTTCACTTCGTAGTCGTGGTCGTCGATGCCGGGGCGCAGCTTGATTTCCTTGATCTCGACCACCTTCTGGCGCTTGCGCGCCTCGGACGACTTCTTCTGTTCGAGGAACCGGTATTTGCCGAAATCGAGGATCTTGCAGACAGGCGGAGTCGCGTTGGGAACGATTTCGACCAGATCGAGCGCGGCGTCTTCAGCAAGCTTCTGCGCATCGGCAAGATTGACGACGCCTCGATTATGACCGTCGGCGTCGATGAGCTGAACCTGTACTGCGCGTATGTCACGATTGACTCGCGGCCCGCCTTTCTCGGGCGCCGCGACTGCTTTCATAGGACGACGAATGGCCACTCTCCTTTGTTGACGTCGACGCGGCCCGATGCGGACGCACGCCAAAACTCCGCTCAGAGCTCTGCGGACCCGTAGAGATGGGTGAGAATCCCGGTTTAGTCAATCGGCGCCGGGTCTCCTGAATGCGGCAGGCCAGCGCTTTTCACTTGGCCAGTTCACGCAGCGCGTTCCGAAACTTGACCATACCCTGCCGTGCGAGACGCATCTGCGCTTCAAACTCAGGGTCGTAATGAGTGATGCGCATGGAGCCGTCCGGCGCTTTGTCCAGATGGAGGCTGTCGCCGCTCTTCACTTTGAGGCGAGCGAGAATCTCCTTGGGGAGAACCTCGCCGAGCGAGGCGCCAATCGGGCGGATTTTCAGTCGTGTCGTGGCCCCAAATATAACGGAAGTTATAACTGCCTGGAGGCGCGCAATAACGCCATGCGGGTCGCGGCCCTGCGCAGCCGCACCTCCCCCGGGTACACCGGCTTGCGCTACGCCTTGAAGGCCCTCAGGTGGCCGCTGCCAGAATCCGCTTTAGCTGGCGGCCGCGGGTTCGTTTGCAGACAATTGCAGGCGGAATTGGTTGACCGCCTGAGTCGTTCCCTGCTTTGAAAGAAGGATTTCATACTGACCGTCGCGACCTTCAACGAGATGAATATGCCAATATGTGCTTCTGTCTGTGGTTGTCGTGTTCAGATAGGGTAGCATCGCTTTCAGTTCCTTGTACGGAATACAAAAAGCGAACTGCAAGTCCATGCAACCGAGCGTGCCTATCCGGTTAACGCAGACACCTACTATATATAGTATGCGGCAACCTTGGCGGAGGAATGCCGTTCGCCGCCGCATTGATAAAGGTTCTGGGCAATTTCTGACTGTTCTGAAGTCC
>Ga0074044_10001426_pt1 | contig 21565 bp, 15 predicted proteins | sample BogForMeECP23OM1_FD_94443 | JGI IMG/M metagenome (GOLD analysis project Ga0074044, IMG submission 94443) | Bog forest soil microbial communities from Calvert Island, British Columbia, Canada - Bog Forest MetaG ECP23OM1 | ecosystem: Environmental > Terrestrial > Soil > Wetlands ...
CCGCTCTCGATCTCGCATCGGATTCTCGCCGAGTATCGCGAATACGAGCGCTTCTCGACCGCGGTCGTGAATGCCTACGTCGCGCCGCGGATGTCGTCGCATCTGAAAAACCTCGAGACCCGGCTCGAAGGCGCGCGGCTTCGAGTCATGCAATCCAACGGCAGCGCTATCGGCACCGACCTGGCGCGAGCGGAGCCGGTGCGCACGATTCTGTCCGGCCCCGCGGCGGGAGTGATTGGAGCGGCGAGCCTGGCGCGGGCGTTCGGCACCGATCGATTTATCACGTTCGACATGGGTGGAACTTCGACCGACGTGTCGCTGTTCGATCGCCGCGCGCGAATTCGCACCTTGAGCCATCCCGACGGTTACGCGGTTCGCACGCCGGTGATCGACATTCACACGGTCGGCGCCGGCGGCGGATCGATCGCGCAGATCGACGCGGGCGGCTCGCTTCGAGTCGGGCCGGATAGCGCGGGCGCCGATCCCGGACCCGCCTGCTATGGCCGCGGCGAGTCGTGCACCGTGACCGACGCCGATCTGGTGGCGGGCAGGCTCGACGCCGCGAATTTCCTCGGCGGCCAGATGAAGCTCTATCCTGATCGTGCTGAGCATGCGGTGTCGCGGCTCGCGCGTGAAATGAAAACTAGCCCGCTTGCGGCGGCGCGCGGAATCATTCGCGTCGTCAATGCGAACATGGAGCGGGCGATTCGCGTCATCACGGTCGAACGCGGCTACAATCCTCGCGACTTCGCGCTGCTGGCGTTCGGCGGCGCTGGTCCGATGCATGCCTGCGAACTCGCGCTTGACCTCGGTATTCGGCGAATCGTGATGCCGCGAAATCCCGGCCTGCTCTGTGCCTGGGGCGCCGCGAGCGCGCCGCTGGGCCGCGAGTATTCGCTCACGGTGCGCGAGACCAATCCGAGCTATCGCGTTCTGCTCGCGCGCGCCGCGGGATTGATTCGGCGGGCGCGCCGCGAGCTCGCGGCCGAAGATGCGCGCGCGATTCGCCACGAGCTGTGGGCCGACATGCGCTATCGCGGGCAGTCGTACGAACTCGAAATCGCGCTCACGCCGCGATTCGTCGCCGACTTTCATTCGACCCATCGGAGGACTTTCGGACATTCTTCCGCCAGTGCCGCCGTCGAGGTCGTGAGTATCCGCATCCGCGCTGCCGCGGGCGAAACCGCCGCCAGGCCCCGGCGAATCGCGCGCCAGAGGGGGAATCCATCGCCAATTTCGCGCGGGCGTGTGCTGGTCGGCGGCAGTCAGCGCACCGTGCCCATATACAATCGGGACTCACTTGGCGCCGGCGCACGAGTGCGCGGACCGATCGTCGTCGTCGAGCTGAGTTCCACCGCGTACGTCGCACCGGAATTCACTTTGCGCGTGGACGACTTCGGCAATCTGCAGTTGGAGGCGGCGCGATGAAACTCGATCCGATCACGCTGGCCGTGATGAACAATCGCCTTGCCGCGATTGCCGACGAGATGGGTGTCGTGCTCGGCCAGACGGCGTTCTCCCCCAATATCAAGGAGCGCCACGATTTCTCGTGCGCGATTTTCGACTCGCGCGGCGAGCTGGTCGCCCAAGCCGCGCACATTCCGGTGCACCTGGGCTCGACTCCGCTCTCGGTCCGCGCGGCAATCGCGAATCTCGACCTCGGGCGCGGCGACGTCGCGGCGCTGAACGATCCCTTCGCGGGCGGTACGCATCTCCCCGACCTGACTCTCGTCGCGCCGGTATTTATCGGCACCGAGCGCCGCCCGTTCGCATACACGGCGAACCGGGCGCATCACGCGGATATCGGCGGAATCGCGCCGGGCTCGATGGCGCTCGCGACGGAAATTTACCAGGAAGGCTTCCGGCTGCCGCCGGTGAAGATTGTCAGCGGCGGCGAAATCGCGCGCGACGTGATGACTCTGTTTCTCGCCAACACTCGAGTTCGCGAGGAACGCGAGGGCGACTTGCGCGCGCAGATTGCCGCGCTGTCGGTCGGCTCCGAGCGGCTGCTCGCGATCGTAAAAACGTCGGGCCGCAAAACCGTCGAAGCGGCGATGGACGGGCTCAAGGAATACGCGGAGCGGCTGATGATCGCGGCGCTCAGTGAGCTGCGGCCGGGAACCTATCGAGCTGAGGATTTCCTCGACGACGACGGCTTCGGCACCGGTCCTATTCCGATTCGGGTCGCGATCAAAATTGGCCGAGGCAAAGCGCTCGTCGATTTCACCGGCTCGGCACCGCAGGTGCGCGGATCTGTCAACGCAAATTTCGCGATCACGCTGTCTGCAACTTTCTACGTCATGAAATGTCTTGCGGCCGAGGCCGTGCCCGCCAACGAAGGCCTGATGCGTCCGATAAAGCTCATCGCGCCGCCCGGCTCGATCGTCAACGCGCTGGCTCCAGCAGCGGTCGCGGGCGGTAACGTCGAGACCTCGCAGCGAATCGTCGACGTGATGTTTCGCGCGCTGGCGAAGGCGGCGCCGGGTCGAATACCGGCGGCGAGTTCGGGCTCGATGTCGAATCTGACGGTCGGCGGCTTCGATCGATTTCGCGACCGCCATTTTTCCTACTACGAAACGATCGCCGGCGGCGCCGGCGCTGCGAAGGATCGGCCCGGCGCGTCCGGCATCCACACTCACATGACCAACACCCTCAACACGCCGATCGAGGCGCTCGAGGCCTACTACCCGATGCGCATCACCGAGTATCGAATGCGGCGCGGCTCCGGAGGCCAGGGTCAAGCGCGAGTTGGTCATGTGCGTCTGCACCACGCTCGCCCCGTCGAAATCCGGTCCCGCGCCGGCGCCGCCGGCGATCGTTTCGTAGTACTGGTAGGTCTCATCGCCGAAAGTGAAGTTGTTCATCGTGCCCTGCGAGGCGGCGAGCACGCCGAGGGCCCCGAACAGCGCGTCGGTCACTACCTGCGAGGTCTCGACGTTGCCCGCGACGACTGCCGCCGGATAGCGCGGGTTGAGCATCGATCCTTCGGGAATGACGATGTCGAGCGGCTTGAGGCAGCCCGCGTTCATGGGGATTTCGGCGTCGACGAGGGTCCGGAAGACGTACAGCACGGCTGCTTTGCAGACTGCGGACGGCGCGTTGAAATTGGTCGGCTGCTGGGGGCTGGTGCCGGTGAAGTCGATCTTCGCGGAACGGCGGCGACGGTCGACCGCAATGCTCACGGCGATGCGCGCGCCGCTGTCCATTTCGTATTCGAAGTACCCGTCCTTCAGAGCGCCGAGCACGCGTCGCACCGCCTCCTCGGCGTTGTCCTGCACGTGTCGCATGTAGGCGCGCACGACGCTCAAGCCAAAGTGCGCGACCATTTTCTCGAGTTCCAGGCCGCCTTTGGCGCAGGCCGCGACCTGCGCCCGAAGATCGGCCAGATTCTGTTCGATGTTGCGCGCCGGATATCGTCCCGAGGCGAGGATTGCGCGCATCTCGGCCTCGAGAAAGCGCCCTCGTGCAACGAGCTGCACGTTGTCGATCAGGACCCCCTCTTCCTCGACGTGGTGCGAGTTCGGTGGCATGGACCCCGGCGTGATGCCCCCGATGTCGGCATGGTGGCCGCGCGAGGCGACGTAGAACTCCGGACGCTCGGCGCCGAGAAAAACCGGCGCGATGACCGTGACGTCCGGCAGATGCGTGCCGCCGTTGTAAGGGGCGTTGAGCACGAACACATCGCCCGCACGCATGGTGTCAAGCCGCCGGGCGATAACGGTCTTCACGCTCTCCCCCATCGAGCCCAGGTGGACGGGCATATGCGGCGCATTGGCGATCAGGTTCCCGTCGGCGTCGAACACAGCGCAGGAAAAATCCAGCCGCTCCTTGATATTGACCGAGTGCGCCGTATTGGCCAGCGTCACCCCCATCTGCTCGGCGATGGCCATGAACAGGTTGTTGAAGACCTCGAGCAGCACCGGATCGGCCGTTGTGCCGAGCGCGTGCTCGCGCCGGATGGGAGTCACGCGTTGCAGCAGGAGATGGTTTTGCGCACTGAGCCCCGCCTCCCACCCGGGTTCGATCACCGTGGTCGCATTCCGCTCGCCGATTACCGCGGGGCCGGCGATGCGGTCACCCGGCCGTAGGTCGTCGCGCGCGTACACCGGCGCGTCGTGCCAGGCCCCACCCGTGTACACGCGCTGCGTCTTGGCCGCGATGAGCGTGCCCGGGCGCGGGGCGAACGCCGGCGGCGCCTCTTCGAGGCTTGCCGTCGCGCCGATCGCCTCGACCGCCACGGCCTCAACGAGCAGCGCCCGGTCCGGCATCAGGAATCCATACTGCGCCCGATAGCGTTCCTCGAATGTTGCGACCAGCGCGGCAATCTCCTTGCCGGCAACGCCCGCAACCTTCGAATCCAGCGGTATTTCCAGGGTCGTGTCGGTGCCGTCGTATTTCAGATGCAACGTGCGTTTGAGCGTGATGCGCTCCGTGGCGATGCCCTGCGCCTCGATCTCGGTCGTCGCGGCTAGGGCAAGCTCGCCGAAGTCGACGGCGCATGCGCCAAGGGTGGCGCTCGAAAGCTCGGCCTCGATCGCTTTCTGGCGCAGCGCCCTTACGTCGGCGAGTCCCATCCCGTAGGCGGACAACACCCCGGCCAGCGGATGAATGAAGACCTGGGTCATGCCCAGCGCGTCGGCAACGGCGCAGGCATGCTGGCCGCCGGCGCCGCCGAAACAGCACAGCGTGTATTCGGTTACGTCGTAACCGCGCTCGACCGAAATGTGCTTGATGGCATGGGCCATGTTGGCCACGGCGATTTGCAGGAAGCCGTCGGCGATTTCTTCGGCGCTGCGCACGTGCCCGGTTTGTGCCCCCAGTTCGCTGGCAAGCGCGCCGAACCGGCGGCGCACGAGATCCACGTCAAGCGGCAGATCGCCCCGCGGCCCGAACACCTTCGGAAACAGGTCCGGATCAATCTTGCCGACCATGACATTGCAGTCGGTGACCGTCAGCGGTCCGCCGCGGCGGTACGCAGCCGGGCCCGGATTCGCGCCTGCCGACTCCGGGCCAACCCGCAATCGCGCCCCGTCGAAGCAGCAGATCGAGCCCCCACCTGCGGCAACGGTGTGGATCCGCATCATCGGTGCGCGCAGGCGCACCCCAGCCACCTCAGTGACGAACGCGCGCTCGTACTCCCCGGCAAAGTGGGTCACGTCGGTCGACGTGCCTCCCATGTCGAAGCCGATGATCTTGTCGAAGCCGGCGCGGGTGGCTACCTGCACCGCGCCGACGATGCCGCCGGCGGGGCCGGAAAGAATGGCATCCTTGCCCTGAAACCGATGTGCGTCGGTGAGCCCTCCGGACGATTGCATGAACTGCAGTCTCACGCCGGGAAGCTGCGACTCGACACTCTCGACATAGCGCCGCAGGATCGGCGACAGATAGGCGTCGACGACCGTCGTATCGCCGCGCGACACGAGCTTCATGAGCGGGCTCACTTCGTGGCTCACCGATACTTGCGGGAAACCAACGGCGCGCGCCAGTGCGGCGAGCCGCCGCTCGTGCTCCGGGTAGCGATAAGCGTGCATGAGCACGATGGCGCAGGCGCGCACGCCATCGGCATAGGCCGCGGCGAGCTCGCGTTCGGCGCCGGCGAGGTCGATCGTCCGCACCAGTTCACCGTGGGCGCCGATGCGCTCATCGACCTCGATCACCCGTTCGTAGACCGATTCCGGCAGGATGATGTGACGCACGAAAAGCTTCGGCCGGTTCTGATAGGCAATCCGCAGTGCGTCGCCGAAGCCGCGCGTGGTCACGAGCACCGTGCGCTCCCCCTTGCGCTCGAGCAAGGCGTTGGTGGCGACCGTCGTGCCCATCTTGACCGCCTCCACCATCGCGGCAGGGACCGGCGCATTCGCGCCCAGGCCGAGCAGCTCGCGGATGCCGTGAACCGCCGCGTCCTGATAGCGCTCCGGGTTGTCGGACAGCAGCTTGTGAGTGATCAGGGTGCCGTCGGCACGCCGTGCAACGATGTCGGTGAAGGTCCCGCCGCGGTCGATCCAGAATTGCCAGCGGCCGGGCAGCGTATCGGTCATGATCTTTCGGGAAGCGGTGCGGACTCGAACCATGCGCACGCGGCGTGCGTTCACGCCGGCAATTATAACGGGGCCGCGCCTCCGGTCTGGCGGGGGCGACGTCGACGGCGGTCTCGCCCGACGTGCGCACCCGGATTCTTCCCCATGCGCATCGGCGCCACCATCCGGGCCTGGCGGCGGACCGCGCGTGCCCTCTCGCAGCCCGTGACATTCCGGCCGCAACGGATGAAAATGAGCCGCCAGCGAGGGGAGCGAACCGATGAAGAACGCGCTGTACCGGCCAGCAGACATCGACCGTCTGCAACCCCGGCCCGAGAAAAGACCCCGAGCAGGTCGTCACGCGTTCGCCCGGGTCGAGCCGCCGGCATACTCGGCGAAGATGAGGGCGCCTTTTGCCGTGCTGGGTATTCGCACGACTCAAGCCGCTGTAATCGGCGTCGACTACCTTCCGTTGCGCGAGCGCGCGCTCGCGCCGGCCGATGCGCTTGCCGAGCGAGCGTGCCGGCAGCTGGAGCGCTATCTCGCCGACCCGGAGTTCCGCTTCACTTTGCCGCTGGCTCCGGAAGGCACTACGTTTCGGCAACGAGTCTGGCAGGCTCTGCTGCAGATCCCGATCGGCGAGTCGCGCACCTACGGCGAGCTCGCGCGGCAGCTGCATTCCGCGCCGCGGGCGATTGGTGGTGCCTGTGGCGCGAATCCGATCGCGCTGGTGATCCCATGCCATCGCGTCGTCGGTACCCATGGTTCTCTCGGCGGCTTCATGGGGGTGACGAAGGGCGACCCGATCGCCATCAAGCGCTGGCTGCTTGGCCATGAGGGGTACCGCTTCGGCGCGTGACAACGCAGCGCTGATCGACGCGTTCTGCGACCAGGTATGGTTGCAGGATGGCCTCGCGGCCTCGAGCCTGGCGAGCTATCGGCGTGACCTTGCGGCCTGGGCCGACTGGCTCGAACGCACAGCCCGCAAGCGCCTGCTCGGCGCCGAGCGCGGCGACGTCGAAGGCTTTCTGGCCGCGCAATTCCGCGCCCGCGCGAAGACGAGTTCGATCGGACGTAGGTTGTCCTCGTTGCGCCGCTTCTATCGATTGCATCTGGCGCAGGGGACCATCGAGGCCGATCCGACGCTTCGCGTTCGCGCACCGAAGCTGCCGCGGCGCTTGCCGAAGAGCCTGTCGGAGACGCAGGTCGAGGCGCTGCTCGACGCGCCGGACCCCGCGACGAAGCTTGGTCTGCGCGACCGCGCCATGCTGGAGACGCTCTATGCCACCGGTCTGCGCGTGTCCGAGCTTGTGGGCCTGAAGTTGGCGCAGGTGAGTTTTGACGCGGGTGTGGTGCGCGTGCTCGGCAAGGGCAGCAAGGAGCGGCTGGTGCCGCTGGGCGAGGAGGCCGTCGCCTGGCTCGAACGCTACCTTGCGACGGCGCGGGTCGAGCTCGCCGCCGGAGGAAAATCGGATGCAGTTTTCATCAGCGCACGCCGCGGGCCACTCACCCGGCAGGCCTTCTGGCAGCTCATCAAGCGTTACGGGCTGAAGGCGGGCATCGCGGCTTCGGCGCTGTCGCCGCACACGCTGCGCCATGCCTTCGCCACCCACCTGCTCAATCACGGCGCGGACCTGCGCGTCGTGCAGATGCTCCTCGGCCACGCCGACATTACGACGACGACGATCTACACGCACGTTGCGCGGGAGCGCCTCAAGCAGCTGCATGCGCGGCACCACCCGCGCGGCTGACGGCGCGCGACAAGGGGCCTTGGCTGGCGGGCTAGGATCTCTGGCCGCGTTCGATGACGACGCCGAGCCGCTTGACGCCGGCCACGGGCGAGAGCTTGGCGACGCTGACCCGGACCCATGGCGCGCCGAACTCGGTGCGCAGCAGCTCGGCCAGCGCCTCGGCAAAGCGCTCGAGCAGCTTGTGCGGATGATCGGCAGCAAATGCCTGGACGCGCCTGACGACGGCCGCGTAATCGAGCGCGTCGGCGAAATCGTCGCTGGCGAAGGCCTTTATGGAAGGCAGTGCCAGCTCCAGGTCGATGAGCAGCGACTGGGCGAGGTGCTGCTCCCATGCGTACACGCCGATGCGGGTGTCGACGCGCAATTCGTGGACGAAGATGACATTCATCGACGGGGCGATCGAGGGCGGCGGTTTGCTAGAATCCCAGCCTGTTCCGCCGTTGAGCGCGCATTGTAGATGAATACGTCGCTGGCCACGCTTGCTGTCATCGTCGGAGCCTACCTGCTCGGATCGATTTCGTTCGCGGTCGTGGCGAGCAAGCTGTTCCGGCTGCCGGACCCGCGCAGCTACGGCTCGGGCAATCCGGGCGCGACCAATGTCCTGCGCACTGGCAACAAAGCCGCGGCCGCACTGACCCTCGCCGGCGACGCCTTCAAAGGCTGGTTTGCGGTCTGGCTTGCCTCTCGCCTGGGCGCGAGTTGGGGCGATGCATCCCTGGCAACGGCGGGTGCGGCACTGGCGGTGTTTCTCGGCCACCTCTACCCCGTATTTCATGGTTTCGCGGGGGGCAAAGGCGTCGCGACGGCTGCCGGTGTGGCCATGGCACTTTCGTGGCAGCTCGGCCTCACCTTGGCCGCGGTTTGGGTGGCCGTGGCGCTGCTGTTCCGGATGTCTTCGCTCGCATCGCTGGTTGCCGCCCTCGCCGCCCCCCCGCTGGCCCTGTATTTCATCGGCAACTGGCCCGAGGCCTGGGTGCTGTTTCCCATCGCACTGCTGCTCGTCTGGCGGCACCGTGCCAACATCGGCAAGATCCTCGCCGGCCAGGAACACCGAATCGGCAGTTAGCGCGGCTTGACGGGCGGACTACGACGCGGCCAGCGCCAGGCCGGTTGCGGGCCTCGACGACAAGTCCCAGCGCGGGCGTACCGTGAAGCGGTAATCCTCGTCCCGGGCTTGCTCCAAACGCAGCGCGCCGACCAGCGCGATCATCGCCCCGTTGTCGGTGCAGAACTGCAAGTCCGGGAAGAACACGTCCGCACCCCGCTCGGCTGCCGCAGTGGCGAGGCGATGGCGAAGGGTCTGGTTTGCCCCGACGCCACCGGCGACGACGAGCCGGGCGAAACCGGTCGCCTCGAGCGCCGCGAGCGACTTCGCGACCAGCACATCGGTGATGGCATCCTGGAAAGCGCGCGCGATGTCGGCCCTGCGCTGGTCAGGCAACGCCTGCTTGCGCACTTGAAGGAGAACCGCCGTTTTGAGGCCGCTGAAGCTCAGGTTGAGATCGCCGCTTCCAAGCATAGGCCTCGGCAGCAGGACTGCTCCGGGTCTGCCGTCGGCCGCGAGCCTTTCCAGAGCCGGGCCTCCGGGATAAGCCAGCCCCAGGAGCTTGGCGGTCTTGTCAAAGGCCTCACCGGCCGCATCGTCGAGCGTTTCGCCAAGCAGCGCATATTCACCTACCGCGCGCACGGCGTAAAACTGGCTGTGACCGCCAGAGACGAGCAGCGCCAAAAAAGGAAACGAAGGCTTGTGCCCCGCGAGCAGCGGCGAAAGCAAATGGCCTTCAAGGTGATGCACACCGAGGACGGGTTTGCCCAAGGCGAAGCCAAGGCCATTGGCGACGCTGGCACCAACGAGCAGCGCACCTGCCAGGCCGGGGCCCTGTGTGTAGGCGATGCCGTCGAGGTCGGAAAGCCGGCAATGCGCCGCCGCCAGCACGCGCTCGGTCAGCGGCACGACCCGGCGGATATGGTCGCGCGAGGCAAGCTCGGGAACAACTCCACCGTAGGCCTCGTGCATGGCGACCTGGGAGTGCAACTCGTGGGCAAGCAGACCGCGAGCGGTATCGTAGACGGCGACTCCCGTTTCGTCGCAGGAAGTTTCGACGCCGAGCACCCTCACGGCCGCGCATCCGAATGCATGACGAAAGCGAGTATAGCGCCCTTGCGCATGGGGCTACGGGCTGTTAGACTTATCGGTTATTGTCGGTTAGCTTGTGGCGTCGGATGACGCCGGTAGCGACGAAAGGATTGCTTGTCCATGCCCAGTGTTCGTGTTCGCGAGAATGAGCCCTTCGAAGTCGCCTTGCGCCGCTTCAAGCGCACGATTGAGAAGACCGGCCTCCTGACTGAGCTTCGCGCACGTGAGTTCTACGAGAAGCCCACCGCGGAGCGCAAGCGCAAGCTCGCCGCGGCGGTGAAGCGTCATTACAAGCGGCTGCGCAGCCAGCAGTTGCCTCCCAAGCTCTATTAGGCGGATCGGCTAGCGCTGGTCCGTGTTCCAGGGGCGAAGCGATTCGCCCCTTTTTGTTGGTATCTGCCCTATGCCCCTTAAGAGTCGCATAACCGAGGAAATGAAGGCGGCGATGCGGGCGCGCGAAAGCGCCCGCCTGTCAACGATCCGCCTGCTTCTCGCCGCGATCAAGCAAAAGGAGGTCGACGAGCGGATTGAACTGTCCGACGCCGATATCGTCAGCATCATCGAGCGGATGATCAAACAGCGCCGGGAGTCGATTACCGCCTTCGATGCCGGCGGCCGCCCGGACCTTGCGGCCGCGGAGCGGGCAGAGATCGATCTCCTTCAGGCCTATATGCCCCAGCCGCTTTCGGTCGCGGAGGTCGAGGCAATGATCGAGGCCGCGCTGGCGAGCACGGGTGCCTCGGGTCCGGCTGCCATGGGCCCGGTGATGAACGTCCTGCGGCCGCAGCTGGCCGGTCGCGCCGACATGGCCGCGGTAGCCGCCAAGGTTAAGGCCCGCCTGGCGGGTTGAGCAGCCTTCGCGACCCGGAATCCTCGCCTATAATGGGTCTATGGGCCTCGCGATCGCTTTCGCTTAGGTTCGTGGCGACAGGATTTTAGGCCCATGATTCCAAACGATTTTATCCAAACCCTGCTGTCCCGCGTCGACATTGTCGACCTTGTCGACCGGCAGGTGCCGCTCAAGAAAGCGGGCGCTAACTATACGGCCTGCTGCCCGTTCCATAGCGAAAAGACCCCGTCGTTCACGGTAAGCCCGTCGAAGCAGTTCTATCACTGCTTCGGGTGTGGGGCGCACGGCACGGCCATCGGCTTCCTGATGGAGTATGGCGGCATGTCGTTTCCCGATGCCATCGCCGAGCTGGCGCGCGAGGCTGGCCTGGAGGTACCCCGGGTGGCAGCCCCATCGGAGGGCGCACAGCGCGAGCAATCGCAGGATCTTTGCGAGCTGCTGCTGCGGGCCGCCAAGTTCTATCGCGCGGCGCTGAAGGATGCTCCGGCCGCCATTGACTACCTGCGCGCTCGCGGCCTGACCGGCGCCATTGCTGCTCGCTTCGGCATCGGCTATGCCCCCGACGATTGGCAGGGGCTGGCGCGGGTCTTTCCCAACTATCCGGACAAGGCGCTCGAGAGCGCTGGGCTCGTGATCGCCGGCGATGGCGGCAAGCGCTACGACCGCTTTCGCCACCGCATCATGTTCCCGATCCACGACGCAAGCGGCCGCGTGGTGGGCTTTGGCGGGCGGGTCCTGGACGACGGGGAGCCGAAGTATCTCAACTCGCCGGAAACGCCGGTGTTTGCCAAGGGCCGCGAATTGTACGGCTTGTTCCAAGCCCGACCGGCTATCCGCAGCGCCGGGAGGGTCCTGGTCGTCGAAGGCTACATGGACGTGGTCGCGCTCGCTCAGCACGGCATCGAATACGCGGTCGCGACTCTGGGGACCGCAACCACGCCCACGCATGTGCAGAAGCTTTTTCGTGCCACCGACAACGTGGTCTTCTGTTTCGACGGCGACGAAGCCGGCCGACGCGCTGCGTGGCGCGCCTTGGAGCACGCCCTGCCGTTCCTGGCCGATGATAAACAGGCCCGGTTCCTATTTCTGCTTGAGGGGGAGGACCCCGATGACACGGTGCGCCGCCGGGGCAAGGGCGCGCTCGAGACGCTCATCGATGCGGCAACGCCGCTCTCGGACTTCCTGCTCACGGAGCTTGCGAAGCGCTCGCCGCCGATTTCCGTCGAGGGACGCGCCGCGCTGGTAAGCGCGGCGAAGCCCCTGCTGGCGCAAATCAATGCACCGGTGCTCGGCGCACTTCTGCGCCGCCGCCTGGCCGCCATCGCGGGCCTGCCGGAGGCCGAGCTTGCCGCCCTGCTCCCGCCGGCGCCCGGCGTCGCCAGAGAGCGGCCGACGCCGGCTACCCCGGTGCGAAGTGCGCCGTCCTTGCTGCGCAACCTGATCAAATGTGTCCTGCTGGAGCCCGCTCTGGCGCGGCGAATCGATGTGCCGAGGCCGATCGATGCCGGCGCCGAGGGCGTGGCACTTGGCGCGCTGATCGGCTTTTGCGTCGACAACGACGGGCCGCTGACGACGGCCGGTGTCATGCAGCACTTCGCCGGCACTGCGCACGACGCAGTGTTCCTTGCCGCCCTAACCGCGGGCGAAAGCGAGGGACTTAGCGCCGAATCGCTGGAAATCCAGCTCGTGGAGGGTGTCAAACGCTACTGGACGGTGCGCCACAAACGCACCGGTGCCTCGGAAGGACCGGGCGCCGGTGCGATGGAGCTCTCGCCCGAGGAAATGGAGCGTGCGCGCCAGCGCAGGCTGGTTCAGGAACGGCTGGGGCGCTGAGTCGGCTGCTGCAGCCTAAGGGTATGTTATGATTTGAGGTTTTACCAAACGCCCCAAACTGGGGGAAATCGGACAGCGGCACCACCAGGCGCCCAACCCAGCAGGATAGACATGGTCAAGAAATCCACCAAGCCCGCCAAGAAATCCACCGCCCGGAGCCGGGGCAAAGCCCGGCCCTCGGCGCGTCGCTCAGCGCTGGCGGCGCGAACCGTGCGCGGCAAACGTGCGGCGAAGAAGCGAAGCAGCCCAAAGCCCGCCTCCAGGAGTTCGGTGAAGAAGCGGACGGCACCGAAGACTGCCGGGCGCAGCGGTGCGAAGGGGAAGGCCCCGTCACAGGTGCGCGAGAAGTCGAAGCCTGCCAGCCGCAAGGCGCCGTCGAAGGCCCCGCCCAAGGTCGCGCTCAAGCCGGCAGCCAAGGCCGGCAAGCCGATCGCCAAGATTCCGACCAAGGTCCCGCCGACTGCCGGCAAAGCCGGTGTTGCCGCGGCGCCGGGCAAGCCGAGCGCGGGTGAGATCGCCGCGCGGCTCTCGGCCAAGCGGACCGAAAAGGCGCTCGCCGAAGGGAAGGCGAGGAGCGGCAAGAACGGCGGTGTCGAGGTGCGCAAGGTCGAGCTGACGCCGGCGGAAGCCGAGGCACGCAAGACACGGCTCAAGAACCTCATCGTGCTCGGCAAGGAGCGGAGTTATCTCACCTACGCCGAGATCAACGATCACCTGCCCGACGATATCCTCGATGCCGAGCAGATCGAGGGAATCATCTCCATGATCAACGACATGGGGATCCAGGTTTACGATGAAGCGCCCGACGCCGAAACGCTGCTGATGTCCGAGGCGGCGCCGGCCACTGCTGCCGACGACGTCGACGAGGAGGCCGCCGAAGCAGCGGCATCGACGCTCGACTCGGAGTTTGGCCGTACCACCGACCCGGTGCGCATGTACATGCGCGAGATGGGTTCGGTCGAGCTCCTCACGCGTGAGGGCGAAATCGAGATCGCCAAGCGCATCGAGGAAGGCCTGAAGCACATGATCATGGCGATCTCGGCCTGCCCGATGACGGTCGCGCAGATCCTCGAGCTTGCGGCCAAGATCGAAAAGGACGAGCTCAAGATCGACGACGTCGTCGACGGCTTGATGGACTTCAACGAGCAGCTCGAGGCGATGGATGACGAGGACGCGCTCGAGGAACTCGACGAGGAGGAAGCCGACAGCGGCGCGATTGCCGCCGAAAACCTGGAACGGCTGAAGGTTGCGGCATTGCAGCGCTTCGCGGCCATCCGCCGGCTGTACGCGCGCATGCTCGTGGTGCTGCAGAAGGAAGGCCACAAGGCGAAGAAGTACCTCGACTTGCAGAAGAAAATCTCTGCCGAGTTGATGCAAATCCGTTTTGCCGCGCGCCAGGTAGAGCGGTTGTGCGACAGCGTGCGCTGCGAAGTCGACAATATTCGCCAGATCGAGCGCAAAATCCAGGATCTGGTCGTCAACAAGGGCGGGATGCCGCGTCCGGACTTCATCAAGAAGTTCCCGGAGCATGAGACTTCCTTGCGCTGGATCGACCGTGAAATCGCTGCGCATCACCCGTTCGGCGAGACGCTTGCAAAGTACCGGCAGGCGATCGTCGAGCAGCAACAGAAGCTCCTCGACCTGCAGAAGCGCGTAATGATCCCCCTGAAGGACCTGAAGGAGATCAACAAGCAGATGTCGACGGGCGAGGCGAAGGCACGCAAGGCCAAGCGGGAAATGACCGAAGCGAACCTGCGGCTGGTGATCTCGATTGCCAAGAAGTACACCAACCGGGGACTGCAATTCCTTGACCTGATCCAGGAAGGCAACATTGGGCTGATGAAGGCCGTGGACAAGTTCGAATATCGCCGCGGCTACAAGTTCTCGACTTATGCGACGTGGTGGATCCGACAGGCGATCACACGTTCGATCGCCGATCAGGCGCGCACCATTCGCATTCCGGTGCACATGATCGAGACCATCAACAAAATGAACCGCATCTCGCGCCAGATCCTGCAGGAGACCGGACAAGAGCCGGATCCGGCGCTGCTCGCCGATAAGATGGAGATGCCCGAGGAAAAGATCCGCAAGATCCTCAAGATCTCCAAGGAGCCGATCTCGATGGAGACGCCGATCGGCGACGATGATGATTCGCATCTCGGCGATTTCATCGAAGATGCAAGCACGGTCGCGCCGGTCGATGCCGCGGTCAACGCGAGCCTACGCGATGTGTGCAAGGACGTGCTTGACACGCTCACTCCACGCGAAGCAAAAGTACTGCGCATGCGCTTTGGTATCGAGATGAACACGGACCATACGCTGGAGGAAGTCGGCAAGCAGTTCGATGTGACGCGCGAGCGCATCCGCCAGATCGAAGCCAAGGCGCTGCGCAAGCTGCGCCATCCATCGCGGTCCGAGAAGTTGCGCAGCTTCCTCGAAGGCGAGTAGGACGGCACCGCGGTCGGCCTGACCCAGTTATGGTCCGGCTTGCTCGCGGCTGACCGCGGGGCCTGTAGCTCAGTTGGTTAGAGCAGAGGACTCATAATCCTTTGGTCGCTGGTTCGAGTCCAGCCGGGCCCACCCCCTTTTCGTTCTTTGACTTGGGTCGCGTGAGAATCAACGCGATTTCCGTCGTGCGCCAGAGGCGCACAGTCGCGAACCCTGTTCAGAAGCGCTCGGCCCAGGGACGCAGGTCGACCTCCTGCGACCACGCCGAGCGGTGCTGGCGATGCAGATCAAGATAGGTCCGTGCGATCGCGTCTGGCACAAGCCGGCCGTCCGGCTCGCGACTGCCGTCGTCGCCACCTGCCGATGCGCTTATCTGACCGTCGATAATGACGTGAGCAATGTGAATACCGCGGGGACCGAGCTCCCGAGCCATGCTTTGTGCCAGCGCGCGCAGGGCGAACTTTGGAGATGCGAGGTTGGCGAAGTTGGCACCGCCCCGGAGCGACGCAGTGGCACCCGTAAAAAGGATCGTGCCGGATTCTCGCGGCAGCATTCGCCTCGCAGCGGCCTGCCCGACCAAGAAGCCGGCAAACGCGCCAACGCGCCAGCAATGCTCGAAATCATTGGGGGTGATGTCGATGATTGAGCCCCTCCGATAAGCGCCCACGTTGAATATGGCGCATGCGAGCGGACCCAGGCGCTGCTCGGTCTCCTCAAACGCGGCGGCGACTGCGACAGGATCGGTAACGTCGCAAGGGATCGCCACCAAGCGTCCAGGAGCCCGTGCCGCCAAGGCAGTAAGCCGATCTCGGCTGCGCGCCAGCATGGCGACTTGATAGCCCTCGCGAGCAAATGTAGTGGCCGCCGCGATGCCCAGAACCGGTCCGACACCAGCGACTAGTACGCTTCCTTCCACGCTCATTTCCTCATTCTAATCTGGGTTCCACCCGATACAGTGCAAATGATATTCGATCGATGTCCCGCAGAAAGCCTTCTCGCTGGCTGAAGCCACAGCAGGCGTGATGCCGACGCAGCGTGCGGCTCAAGGCAACCAACGCAGCCAAATATAGCCTCGAGGCGATGCCCCGTCGAGCATGGCTCGGCTACATCCACGCCCGAGCAACGCCGCGGCCGCACCGACGAAGGCGAGTCCCTTACAATGCGAAAGTAGACGCGCGTCTGGATTGCGAGCATTGCCGATTGCATGCCATGCCCTCATACTCAAAGGAGCGGGAACTGAACCCGCCGATCGGACGCGATCAGATCTGGACTCCAAGGGTGGCGTTATGTTGTTTGGCATATTGAAGGACCTGCTTAGGGATAGTGTTTTTTCGATCAAAGACCGAGCGCGAAGAGTCCAGGACGACCCAAGAGCCTCTTCCCCCGCGCCGTCTGAAGCAGATTTGCGCCGCACGCTCGAATTGCTGCCCAATTCCGCTCAGGCCCACACCGACCTGGGCGTTGCCCTCAAGAACGCCGAGCGCCCGGCCGAGGCCGAAGCGGTCTTCCGCCGCGCCCTCGATCTACATGGGAATAACGTCGTAGCCCTCTACAACCTGGGTATCGTCCTCGCCGAAACCCATCGCCCATGGGAAGCGGAGGTGGCGTACCGAGCCGCAGTCAGATTGCTGCCCAATTTTGTCCAGGCGCACAATAACCTGGGCGTTGTTCTCATGGATACCCAGCGTCTGGCCGAAGCCGAAGCAGCGTTTCGCCGCGCCCTCGAGTTGAAGCCAGAATTCGCCGAAGCCAAGAAAAACCTGGCCATCGTCCTTGCGAAAGCTAAAGGTCTGGTCGAGGCGGAAGCAGAGTGTCGTCGCGCGCTCGAATTGACGCCAAATTCAGCCGAGGCCCATGTCAGACTCGGCGTCGTTCTCAGGCAGGCCATGCGCTCGCCCGAGGCAGAGGCCGCCTTCCGCAATGCGATCAAGCTACAGAAGGATAACGCCGTCGCGCTGTACCACCTGGGGATCGTCCTCAGCGAGACCGGGCGTCAATGGCAAGCAGAATCGGCTTACCGTAGTGCGCTTAAGTTGCAACCGAATTTCGTCGACGCCCTTTGTAAACTGGGGACCATTCTTTCCGAAGCCAATCGCCTGTCGGAGGCAGAGGCGGCATACCGGAGTGCTCTCGAGTTACAGCCCGATCATATTGACGCTAACAACAACCTCGGCGCCGTGCTCCATAAAACGCTGCGTCCGGCTGAAGCCGAAGCGGCTTTCCGTCGCGCGCTAAGGCTGAAACCAGATCATGAAATAGCCCATAAGAACCTTGATTTCGCGCTTAAGGATACAAAGCGCCTGCACGAAACTGAGGCGGCCTGTCGCCGCGCGCTCGAACTGAAGTCTGATTCTGCTGCCCCCCAGTACAAGCTAGGCCTTACGCTCATGGCCCTCGGCAATTTAGATGAGGCGGCGGCCAGCCTCAAGCAAGTCCTGGCAACCGAACCTAATCACGCACTGGCCTACCACAAGCTGGGCGAGGTCTTTTCGAGGCAAGACCGAATCGAAGAGGCTATCGCCTGCTATCGTCAGGCGGTTTCAATCAAACCCGACCTTGCCAAAGCGATGGCCAGCCTTGGTTCAGCTTATTTTGGGAAAGGGGACTTGCAACAGGCCGTGGCGTGGAATCAGGCGGCGCTTGCCATCGAGCCGCATCAGGTGGCAGCCAACCAGAACATGGCTTTGATCTTGCTACAGAAGGGGGCCGGAGACGACGCGAAGCAATACCTTGATAGTGCCTCTCCTGGACAGAGGGTTTATATCGAATATGCCTCCAGCGCGACGAGGACTGCACTGCTGCTTTGGACAACGAAGTCCGGTAACGTGCCCACGGTCGAACTACTTTTCCCCACAACGATCAATACCCGGGTCAACTGGGTAATCGAATCGGATCTCGACGATCAAAGCGACAATCTCCCAGACCATGACTTGGTGTTCAATGCAATGGGCGACCCTGATCTTATCGGGGAATCCCTAGGACCACTCACCCGATTTGTCAAAGACTGTGCAAAGCCGCTGCTGAACCACCCCGACGAGGTGGCCCGCACCGCCCGCAACAACCTGCCCACCTTATTCGCTGGAATTGAGAACGTTGTTGTTCCAGCCGTTTGGCGGTTTGCGGACAACACCAGTTGGGACGAGTCAGTCGTGGATCAACTTCCGCTTCTCATTCGGCCGGTGCATACCCATGGCGGCACCGACCTGGAGCTCGTAACCACCGCTGCCGACCTTACGCGCAACAGAGCAACTCAGCACGGCCCCGTGTACGTCAGCCGCTTCATAGACTTTCGTTCCGTCGATTCTTGGTTCCGCAAGTACCGGACGATTTTCATCGACCGCAAGCCGTACCCATATCACTTGGCGATAGCGCAATCATGGATGGTGCATTATTACACTGCGGAAATGGAGTCGCACCCATGGAAAGTGGAGGAAGAGAAAAGGTTTCTTGAAGACCCCGAAGCAGTTCTCGGGCCTGCGGCGATGCGGGCTCTCGAGGCGATCGGAGCAAGGATGGATCTTGAATACTCCGGAATTGATTTTTCACTCACAGCGGAAAAACGGATACTCGTCTTTGAAGCGAATCCTACAATGCTGGTTCACCCGGAGGATATTACCGGACCGCTCCAACACAAGAACCGCTATGTGTACCAAATTCAATACCAATTTGAAGAGTTACTGAAGCGGCTCGTTCCTGCGAGGACGAGGCATGAAGACATCAGGTAAGGGCTCGCGCCCAAGAACGGCTTAACGACGCGGCCTGCCTGAACTGGCGCCCGACATACCGCCGGATGAATCTGGAGCGGCCCCCACACCTGGGCAGGCGATGAACCGGCGGTGCCCTAGCCAACCGAATGGCCGTCGACGACGGGCTCGGCGGCTTGCGCATCGGCCGAGCAGCCCGTAAGCAGTCAGCGCGTTCCTCGCCGCAGGTTATCCTGACGCACCAACCCCATGCTCGGGCTCGACAACTTATTCTCTCCGGCAATGATCGTCGCTTTCGCTGCGATCATCGTCGTAGGCGGCATCGCACACGGCGCGATAGGCTTTGGCTTTCCACTGATCTCGACTCCGCTGATCGCGTTGCTTATCGATGTCAAGACGGCGGTTCTGATCACGCTCGTGCCAAACATCGCGATAAACGTCATAAGCATACTGAGAGGGGGCAACTGGCGCGCAAGCATCGGCAAGCACTGGCCGATGCCGGCATGGGTCGTTCTGGGCACCTTGGCGGGCACGCAGGTTCTTCTCGTGGCGCCGCCCGAGTTGTTGCAGGGCCTTCTTGCGGCGATGATCGTGGTATTTCTATGGCAAGACAGAATCCGGCAACTCGACTGGAGCTGGGTGAGTCGTCGCCCAGGGACCTCGGGCGCTGCGTTCGGCATCGTGGCGGGCCTGTTCTCCGGGGCCGTGAATGTCTCGGCACCGCCGCTAGTGATCTATTTCATGCTGCTCGCGCTGCCACCGGTCGCGCTGACGCAGATACTCAATCTATGTTTCATGGCGGGAAAGACGGTCCAGGCAGCCGCTCTGAGCCTCGCGGGCCCGGGAAGTCTGCGTTTGTTCACCGCATCGCTGCCGCTGACCGTTCTGGCGATCGCCGCGCTGTGCGTCGGTATCCAACTGCAGAAGCGAATGAGCCCGGCCATCTATTTCAAGATACTCCGCCTGACGCTCATCGCCTTCGTGATCCTGCTGCTCGGCCAGGCGGCGATCGAGCTGGCGCGCCGGTTCCACCTCGCGTGATTCGTTCCTTGGAACGTGGGCTTTGCCGAGTCACTGGTATCCTTCTTCCATGGGACGTGGTCCGGAAGCGGAGCGCTTGGCAGGTTGCCACATGTGCCCTTGTCCGCGCGGCATGGGCGGCTGCGCGGCGTCATTAGAGGCCCAGCGCGAAAGCCGGCGAGAAAGATGAGAAGTGGCGGGTTGCGTCTCGTCTCGGTCGTAATTTGTGCTGGGCTGGCGATCGCAGAGTCTGGCGCCAAGGCAGATACCGCGTTCACCGCCGAACGATTGCCCCGACCGGACCACGTCGTTGTAGTCGTCGAGGAGAACAAAGCCTATAGGCAGATCGTTGGCAGCGCGGCCGCGCAATACCTGAATCGGCTCGCCCATGACGCCGCCGTGTTCACCAACTCCTTTGCCGTTACCCACCCCAGCCAGCCAAATTATCTCGCCCTGTTTTCCGGTTCGACGCACGGCATATTGAATGACGAATGCCCGATTTCATTGTCCGGAGACAATCTCGCAGCTCAACTTCAAAGGAAGGGCCTGAGTTTCGGAATCTACTCGGAATCACTGCCGTCGACTGGTTACGACCGGTGCACATCGCCCGACATGTACTACGCTCGCAAGCACAACCCGGCGGTCAATTGGCAGAACAAGAACATAGCGCCCGGTGTGAACAGGCCATTCGCCAGTTTTCCGTCCGATTACGCGATGCTCCCAACCCTCTCGATCATTGTGCCCAACCTGCTCAACGACATGCATGACGGCCGTACTGTCCAGGAGCAGATCGCCCGGGGAGACGCTTGGCTGAAAAGTAACCTCGATGCTTATGTGCAATGGGCGAGGGCAAATAACAGCCTCTTGATCGTGACCTGGGATGAAGACGACGGGTCCGGCGAGAACCGCATTCCAACCATGTTCATCGGTCCGATGGTGCGGCCCGGCTCGTACGCGCGCCGGATCGACCATTACAGCGTGCTGCGGACGCTCGAGGAGATGTACGGCTTGCTGCCCTTGGGCAATGCCGCAGGCGCCGATTCGATTCGAGACATCTGGGTTTCACCTGAGCCGAGAGCAAGATGACGCGTTGCCACCGCGGGGCGAAGCTTTGCGCGCTCGTCGTTCGCGACCGGGCGTAACTTGGCGCGGTGGTAATCTTGCCGCTTCGCTAGAGTTGGGGCCTGCCTCCACATGACGAGCCTGTCGGACCCGCGCGTTTACTTCGCAGCCGAACGTACGCTGCTGGCCTGGATCCGCACCGGACTCACCGTCATGGGTTTTGGGTTCGTGGTGGCCCGCTTCGGCCTGTTCCTGGCCCTGCTCGCCACCCAGCGCACGCCGTCAGCCACCGCGGCTGCATCCCCGTCACCGTTCTCCAGCGGCATTGGCATCGCCCTGGTAGTGCTTGGAGCCGCGGCCATGATCTTTGCCGCAATCCAGCACCGCCGCTTTGTCTTGTCGCTGCCCCCCGCCGATGTTCCGCGAACAAACAGCCGCGCCTTTCCGGTGGCCGTGGCGCTCGTGCTCGGTGCCCTAGGCCTCGCTCTGGCGCTCTACCTGGCCGCTTAGCTATGCTATCGGCTGTCTGGCGGCGCCAAGGGTGGGTTCCTGCAGCTGCGCCGCAACGTCCTGGGGTGACGGCGGCCAAGTCGATGAATGGGAGGCGCAGCTTGCGCGCAATGCCCTTGGCAATCGCGACTTTGCTCATCGCTGCGGCGACGAGCTCAACGCCGGTTTTCGCGCAATATCCGGGTGGAAATGCTCACGCCGGGCCCGGCGTGGCCGGCATGCGCGATCGGGCC
>Ga0074044_10001427_pt1 | contig 21565 bp, 19 predicted proteins | sample BogForMeECP23OM1_FD_94443 | JGI IMG/M metagenome (GOLD analysis project Ga0074044, IMG submission 94443) | Bog forest soil microbial communities from Calvert Island, British Columbia, Canada - Bog Forest MetaG ECP23OM1 | ecosystem: Environmental > Terrestrial > Soil > Wetlands ...
CAGCCAGATATCGTTGTGGTCACCAATCGCATAGTGCATGAGAGAGGCGGCATTGGTATCGAAGGTAAAGACCCAGGACGTCCATACATGGGGCAGGTTACGATTTTTGGTAATCTCATTAAGTTAGGCGCTTCGGGGTCCCGCGGTGCCCGGAATCGTCCTGGGGCCGGCGAGACTTTGCCCCACCGAGGGGCAAACTGGACCAATCCGGCCACATCGGGACACAATCAGCGCCCGGAATCCTTGGATTTTCTAGGGTCTCCGAAGGGTTCAAATCCCTTCTGCTCCATATTTTTCAATCGTAAACAAAGGGTTTTCTTAGATTCATATCAGGTGATCTGAATCTTGACCTTCTCGTGGTTGCTCAGAATATTGTTTACCATTTCGGCCAAGATCACCCGGACTTTTTGGGCAGCGAATCGATTATTTGGGCAGTGGGGTCGTTGTTGGGCAAAGCCGCCCGAGGGCTTACCTTGAGCAGGTCAAAAGGCCCGATACAATGTGCGGCCGCTCGCGCCTCGGATCTCTAATCGGCGCGAAGCGCCGGAGGCATATCCCGTGTCCCGCGGCTGGAGATATGAGCCTCTCTTGAGTCCTCTCGTCCTGAGCAGATGAGGCGATCTGGCCGATAGATCAGATTCACAAAACGAAGCCATTTGGGGCGCAGACTCGGTTCCCGGCCCTTCAGTGGCGAGCCCAATCAAACGGGGCCGGGATCTCTCACAATCGCCGCTGGAAATCGTGCTGCCATTGGCGAGAAATACGATCAGCGCAACGGAGAAAATTATGAATCCGGGACTCGATCCGGCGGCACAGGGTCCAATCAACCGCATCAGCAACTGGCTAATCGCACCGCGTTTCTGAAACAGCGCCAGGACGTAAATATATCGAACATCGCGACGCTCCAGGCGTTCGAGGCGCTATTCACCGGCCTGATGGCGCAGAGCGGCTATCTGAAGATCCCGGTCGCGGACATAAACAAGGGACTGATCCAGTACATCATCCAGTGGGGTCTGGTGAACTGGGGCACGAAGCAGAGCGAGGGACTCTACGGGCCTTATTCTTTCCCGATAGCTTTTCCCAACGCCTGCGAAGTGTTCATGCCGGTCACGTTGACGCCGGAGGCGCCGGGCCATGCCGCGTCCGGCGACGACGTCGCGATGGTCAGCGCCGGCTACCTGCCAACCGCCTCGCAGTTCTGGGTCTGGAACAACAATATGGGCCCCGACTCGACGGATGCCTCGCAAGGCTTCTACTGGCTCGCGATCGGATTCTGAGGCGATCGGCGACGCTGCTTTGCACTTCAGCGTCAACCGAGCCGCTCGATAACGCGCTCCATCGCGATTCCGCGCGAACCTTTGACCAGCAACACGTCGCCGGGCCTGATCAGTCCGGCAACGATTCGTGCCGCGGCGGTGCTGTCGGGCGCGGCGTGAACCTCGGTGGTATCCGCGTCGCGGGATAAGACTGCGCATGCGGAGTTCATCTCAGGGCCGACGGCGATGAATGCGGCGGGACGCGAGCGCATCACGTCGCGAATCGCCTCCTCATGCGCGGCGGCCGACAACTCGCCCAGCTCGAGCATATCGCCCATCGCGATGACGAGACGGGCGCTGAGACCGTCAGCGACCTCGCGCGCGGCCGCAAGCGCAGCCCGAATCGAGCGAGGATTTGAGTTGTAAGTGTCGTCGATCACGAAGATGCCGTGAATCGAAGTATTGGCGAGCCGGCCGGCGACCGGCTGGACGCCGGCCAGCGCCCCGGCGATCGCCGCGAGCTCACGCGATTCAAGCGGCCGCGGATGAATCGCGGCGACACCCGCGATCGCGGCGGCGCAGTTGAGAGCGGCGCCTTCGCCCAGCAGCGCGATTTCAGTTTCGATGAAAGGCTCGACTCCGGCGGCAAGCATGGCGCGGGCGATTTCGACGCGGATGCGCGAGCGGGCGCCCACGCTTCGACTGACGAGCCGCACGTGGGCGTCGGGCGATTTGCCGAATGTGATTCGGCGCAGATTTTTCGGAATCCGCGCCAGCACCATCGGTTCGTCGGCGGATGCGACCGCATAGTGCCTGGCGGTCGAAAACAAAGCGGCTTCCTCGTCGGCGATCTCCTCGAGCGCGCCAAGACCTTCGCTGTGTTCGAGATCGACGTTGAGAACCATCGCGACGTCCGGCTCGACGATTTGCGCCAGTTTTGGAATTTCGCCGCGCGTGTTGGTACCGCATTCGAGGACGGCCGCGCGATGCTCGCCGGTGAGCGTGAAAATCGTCATCGGCACGCCGATCAGATTGTTGAGATTACCGGGGGTGGAAAGCGTGGCTCCGAACAACGCGCGAACGACGGCGGCAGTGAGTTCTTTGGTGGTGGTCTTGCCGACGGCGCCGCCGATTGCGATCAGCGGGAGTGCGCGGGCCGCGCGCGTGCGCCTCAGATGGCGGCGCGCCAGCCGGCCCAGCGCAGCGAGGGTATCGTCAACCTCGATGCAATCGAGAGCAGGATGACGGCGGCCAGTCGCGACGATTGCGGCAGAGGCGCCGCGCGCGGCGGCTTGCGGCAGATAGTCATGGCCGTCGGACGCCGCGCCGTGCAGCGCGACAAATATCGCGCCCGCGTCGATCGAGCGCGTATCTATGCTGACGCCTCGGACGCCATCGCTGACAGAAACCGTCGAAGTGGCGCGAACGAGAGTACCGTCGGTAGCCTCGACAACTTCGGCGAGCGCGAACTCGCAGTGATTGCTGGGAATCGGCGTCGCCATTGCCAATACATTGTGCCGAATTATCCGGGGCGCTCATACCGGCGGCGGCTTGACACGCGGGCAGGCTGGAATCAGCCTTGCAGATTCCGGGAATGCCGGCGTCTCTCATCCGCAAAATGGGCGACGCACACGGAAAGCACGAGGAACTACGATGGCGGACAGCAAGGCGGCGATTGTCGGCGTGATCATGGGCAGCAAGAGCGACTGGGAGTACATGTCGGCTGCGGCCGAGGTCCTGGAAGAACTTAAAGTGTCGCATGAAGTCCGGATCGTGTCGGCGCATCGGACGCCCGACATCGCTTTGGAATACGCGGCGACTGCGGCGGCCCGCGGACTGCGCGCGATAATCGCCGGCGCCGGCGGCGCGGCGCATCTTGCGGGAGTGGTCGCATCGAAGACGCTAATCCCGGTGATCGGCGTCCCGATGCCGACGACCTCGCTCAATGGAATCGATTCGCTGCTGTCGATCGTACAAATGCCCAAGGGGGTGCCGGTGGCGACGATGGCGATCGGGAAGGCCGGCGCGGCGAATGCCGGTCTGCTGGCGGCGCAGATTATCGCGCTGGGCGACGCGAAGCTCGGCGAGCGGCTGGTAAAATGGCGGGCTGCGCGGGCACAGGAATTATTGCAGCAGAAGGTTCCCTAGAATTCGGCGTCCTCCCCGACTCAGCTCGCGCGCGCAGGCGATCGAGCCGGGCCTCGTGCTAGAGTTCGTGCAATGACGAAACGCGATATCGACACGCCCGCGCTGATTCTCGACCTCGACGTGGTCGAGGAAAATATTCGCGCGATGGCGGCGTATTTCGCCGTACGGCCGCAGAAGCTCAGGCCGCATTTCAAAACGCCGAAAACGCCCGAAGTCGCACGACGACAGCTCGCGGCCGGAGCGATTGGAATAACGGCGTCGAAGCTCGGCGAGGTCGAGGTGTTGGCGCGCGCCGGCCTCGGCCCGGTTCTGCTCGCAAATCAGATTGCGGGGCCGGCCAAGATCGATCGGTTCTTCAAAGCCGCAGCCCGAGTCGATTTGATCGGAACTATCGAGAGCGACTTCAACGTGCGCGAGTTCGAAGCGGGCGCGGTGCGGGCCGGACGAGCGGCCGAGGTGATAATCGAAGTCGATACGGGGATGCATCGATGCGGTACGGAGACGCCCGGCGAAACCGTCGAGCTCGCTCGGCGCGCGAAGCGGGCAGGGCTGAAATATCGCGGAGTGATGGGTTATGAAGGGCATGCGGTGCTCATCCCGGATCAGGAGAAGCGAATTGCAACGGCGCGCGAGGCATTGACCGTGCTTAGCCGCCACGTCGAAGCCCTGCGGGCGGCGGGGCTCACGCCGGAGATAGTGAGCGCCGGCGGGACCGGGACCTTCGACATAGCAGGCAACTGGCCCGACGTAACGGAAGTGCAGGCTGGATCGTACGTTTTCATGGATGGCGCCTATCGGAACGTGCGCCCGGACCTCGGTCGTCCGGCGTTGTCGCTGCTGTCAACAGTAATTTCGCGGCGCGGCGCGCGCGCGATAATCGACGCGGGCATGAAATCGCTGACCAACGAATTCGGTCCGCCGACGGTCAAGGATACTGCGCTCAAGGTGGTGCACCTGTCCGAAGAACATGGCGGTGTGGCGGCGGGCGAAAGCAGTCTTGAGCCGGGATCGAAAATCGAGATAATTCCCAGTCATGGCGACACGACGATTAATCTGCATAGCGAATTCTACGTAGTGCGGGGAGATGAAGTGGTCGCAACCTGGCCGATAGAAGCCGCGCGCGCGTACCGGTGAGCAGTCCGATGGGGAAAAGACGGCATCTCGTGATCGCCGCAATAGCTATTGTAGTAGCTAGTGGCGGTTATGCGCACGCGGCCGATGTCAAGGTGGCGGGCAAACTCGAGGCGCCCGCAAACGCCAGCGTCATCGCGATTTGCACCGATCCTGTCGTGCAGAACGTGCTCAACGAAGATCTGCGAGCGGCGCGCCATGGTCGGCCGTCGAATCCGGATAATTCGGTGACGCTCACCGTGACGGTGAATCAGCAGATGCTCGCGCCCGGCGTGTCATTGAATCAGATGTTCCCGGGCGATCCGTCGATGGTCGAATTGCTGAAGCAGGCCGGCGCGGATCCGCCGCCGCTGGGCGACAGCGGCGATCAACCGATCGATCCCTTCGCACAGGAGGCGCGCCGCCAGGCGTTGAATCCAGACGATCCCGCCACCGAGCAATTCAGAGCCTACCAGGCGAGTCGGCAGGTGATGGGCCGTGGGCCGACGCCGTACGACGACATCCCGAAGAACCAGATTTACGACACCGTGATCGTCGCACGCGCGTCGCTCGAGGGCGCGCCCGACGAGCTAAAGGTGGTCGCGGTCGTGCACTCGGGCGACGACGCGCGACGTGCCAAGGAACTCGTCGCGGAAGAGATCGCCAACGCCGTGCTGCACTAGCAGCGGTCAGTCGTCTGTCGCCGCGCGAGGCATCGGCCGAGGCTGCGGAGGAAGACGGTGAACCGGGGGCGGGACACTCGCAGGAGCAGGCCGCGCGATATTCGAGGCGGCTGCCGGCGAAGAGACGGGTGCAGCCGCTTCGGGATTCGTCACGATTGTGGCGGGCGGCAGAGTTTCGCTCGGTGCCTTTGCGTTGGGCTCGGGCGCCGGCGCCATCGCAGCCGGGGAAGAGACAGGAGCCGGAAGCGGCGCCTGATGCTCCACAAACCGGCGCCACGCGAAGTCTGCCAGCAAGACAAGCACCGCGGCGACCAGCACCGCGAATGCGATTCGGCCGCCGGCGCCGGGCCGCTTTGCCACGATCGTGATCTCTTGCGAGATTCGCACGATGTTGGCCTCGACGTGTTGAACGTTGCTGACGAAGCGGGAGGCAATTTCCTCGGCGTCGAGACCCAGGAAACTTGCGTAGCGGCGAACAAAAGGTAGGAGGTAGAGCTGATCCGAAATCAGATCGTAGCTGTCGGTCTCGATCATTTTGATGTAATGCAGTGGCAAATGAGCCTCGCTCGCGACTTGCTCGCGGGTCATGCCTTTGCGTTCCCGGGTTTCAGTAAACAAGTGGCCCAGCGAAGGTTGTGACGCGGCGCCGTCGGCTCCGAAATCCGCAGCCTGGGATCTGGATTTGGATTTCTTGTCGGCCACCTGCGATCAGTTTCTCCCGGACAAATTGCTTGCGGTCGGATTCCTGGCTGGAAGCGGCCGCAAGAAAGCCACTGCGAGAAAGCTACAGTCGAACGAGGTTGAATCCAAGTGCCTCACGGGCATTTACTTATTTTTCGCTTCGAGTTTTAGACAGTTGGCTGCGCCTGGCGGCGGCGCGAGGGTGCCATTGTAGAGGGCGAGTTTTTTTCCCTCGCAGCCGATGGTCACGGGCGCGGGCTTCACCGAATTTTGGAGCGCATCAAGGTCGCGAGCGTTCGCGATCAGAATCATGCACGCGCCGGACGACCAGACCTGGCGCAGACGCGTCTCGGAGTCGATGAGGAACGGCGAGTTGCCGGGACTCGGCGGCGGCACTTCAGAAAGCTCGCCCCAGTACTCGACGCGGGTCTCGCGGTGTCGCGTATAGAATGGCAGCGACTGGACGTAATGGCGATACGAGGCAAGTGTGCAGTCGCCGGCAAGATAGGGCCGCACGGCATTCGCCAGATTGCGATAGGTGGAAATCGACGACGCGTCTTCGCGTACGTGGGCGGCAAACGGCACCGTCGCGAGCATCGCGAGCGCCAGCGCGCCGATCGCGTACGGAACGTGCGACGCCGTGCGCCCGAGCAAGTACATCGCGATCGCGCCGCCTGCCAGAACGACGCCAATCAGCAAGCCGTCGAAGCCAAGCGCTGGGTTAATCGGAGCCGGCAGAAGTTCGAAAAATACGCAGAGACCCGCCGCGAGTGCCAGGTTCGCGACCGCAACGATGGCGAGAAGACGGCGGCGGCTCACGGCATCGAGAGCGGACAATCGTGCGAGGCCGTATCCCGCGGCGATCCCGAGGGGCGGAAGCGCGGGCAGGATATAGCTGCCGAGCTTGGAGCGGGGAATCGAGAAAAACACGAAGATGACGAGGAACCAAATGGCGAGAAAGCTCGCGGCCGCGCGCTGGCCGGATGTAGACCTCGAGCCGTCGGGCAAGGTGTTGTCGGCGCGCATCGCGGACCATCCAGGCGGGACGAAAAAAGTCCAGGGCCACGTTCCTCCTATCACGATGGGCACGAAGAACCACGGGCCCCATTCGTGCTCGCTCGACGCGAAATAGCGCTCGAAATGTTCGTGGACGATGAAGAAGCGCATGAACCCCGGATTTCGCGCTTCCGCAAGCACGAACCAGGGAAGGACGATGGCCGCGTAGATGAAGAGGCACGCGACCAGCGGCATCGCTGTGATTTGGCGCAGGCGGCGCTCAACTGCGAGCCACGCCAGAGCGATCGCGCCGCCCAGAAACAGCGCGATCGGGCCTTTGGCGAGCGTGCCCAACGCGAGCATCGCGGCGGAAATCAGCATCCATTTGCGGGCCGACGGTCGTGAGAACGAATCGTCGCGAGCGGCGACGTAGAAGGCGCCCAGCGCCGCGGTCAGGAAAAATGCGAGCGCGGGATCGAGCGTCGCGAATCGCGCAAAGCCGAAAAATAGCGGACTGAGCGCCAGCACGATTGCAGCGAAGAAGCCCGCCGCCGCGCCGAGCATCACCTCGGCCAATGCAGCGGTGATGACGACCTGCCCAATACTAAACAGCGCGGCCGGTAGCCGCACCGCGAATTCATTGGTGCCGAAAGCGCGGATGGCCGCGGCCTCGGCCCAGTACACCAGCGGAGGTTTTTCGAAATACAGCTCGAAGTCGTCGCGCGGCGTGACGTAGTCGCCCGAGATAACCATTTCACGCGCGATTTCGGCGTAGCGCCCCTCGTCGGGCTCCCAAAGCGCGGGGCTGCCGAGACCCGGAAGATACAGAATGGCGGCGAGCAGCGCATAAATCGTAAGCCGAAGGGGTCGGTTGGCGGAGAGCATCGTCGATGCAGTCTCGCGAGGAGATCACGGGCGGTCAACCACGTTGGGGCGCGCTATCTTTAATTTCCCGAGGCCGTCTGCAAGAATCACTTCCCGCGACGGCGATTGATCTGCGTTCAGGTCGCGCACATTTCTTGAGCTTCCCCGGCAAAATATCACTGATTCGGGGCACTTCGCCGGTATCGCAAGCGGCGAGCGGGTTGGTGTCGATCGTGGTGCCGGTGTTCAACGAAGCGGCGAATCTGGCGTCGCTTTGGTCGCGCCTCAAGCCCGTGCTCGACGGCCTGGGCCGTCCGTGGGAGACGGTATTTATCGATGACGGCTCGCGCGACGATTCGCTCGGTATCCTTCGCGAGATTGCGGCCGGCGAAGAAGGGCGAGTGCGGGTCGTGGAGCTGGCGCGCAATTTCGGACAGCATTCGGCGATCCTTGCGGGCTTCAGGCAATCGCGCGGCGAGATAGTCGTCACGCTCGACGCGGACCTGCAAAATCCGCCGGAGGAAATTCCGCGGCTGATCGCGGCGATCGACGAAGGCAACGACGTCGTCGGCGGGTGGCGCGAGGAACGTCACGACCAGGCGTACAGGAGGTACGCGTCGCGGCTGCACAACCGGCTGACGTCGATGATCGTCGGCGTGCCGATGCACGATTACGGATGCATGCTGCGCGCGTACCGCAGGCACATCGTCGATACCGTGGTCGATTGCGACGAGAAGGCGGCGTTCGTGCCCGCGCTTGCCAACACGTTCGCCAAGCGAGTCGCGGAAATCCCGGTCGGCCACGACGATCGCGCCGGCGGTGCGTCGAAGTACAATCTGTTTGGACTGGCAAAGCTGAGTCTGAACCTGATTACCGGATTTTCCCTGATTCCGATCCAGATGCTGAGCATGACCGGGATCGGAATTTCGGTGCTGGCCGTCATGATGGCGATGGTGCTGATTGCACATCGCTTGATCTACGGTCCGCAGGAAGAGGGCGCGTTGTGGACGCTGTTTGCGATCCTGTTTTTTTTCGTCGGGATGATATTCCTGGCGCTCGGACTAATCGGCGAATACGCGGGCCGTATCTATATCGAAGTGCGGCGCCGCCCTACTTACGTAGTCCGAGCGGTGCATGGAGCTGACGGCAAGCCGGCGGACTCGCAAGCTGACGAACGCGACTAAACGATCTACCGTGGAGTCCAACGTCTCGAGCGTCGCATCCGCCGCGACAGTGAAATCGGCTCGCTGCGTGCTGTTCGCGTACCACGAGATGGGTTACGCGTGCATGGAGGCGTTGCTGAAAATGGGCGCGCCAATCGCAGCGCTGTTCACGCATCGCGACGATTCGCGTGAAGAGATTTGGTGGCGGTCGTGCGCGGAACTGGCCGCGCGGCATGGCGTCCCGGCGCACCTTGACGAAGGCCTCGAGGCAGGTGCCGCGAAGATTGGTGCGTTGCAGCCTGCCGTAATTTACTCGTTTTACTACCGCCATTTGATTCCCGAGAGCGTGCTCGACCTTGCTCCGCTTGGCGCCTTCAACATGCACGGGTCGTTGCTGCCGGCGTATCGGGGCCGTGCGCCGGTGAACTGGATGATCGTGAATGGAGAGCGCGAGGCGGGCGTCACGCTTCATCATATGGTTGCGCGCGCGGATGCTGGCGATATCGTCGGGCAGCGTGCGGTTGCGATCGACGACAGCGATAACGCGCTGACGTTGTACCGCAAGCTGGTGCCGTTGGGCGTCGAGTTGATCGACGAGCTGCATCCGAAAATTGTCGCGGGCGCCGCGCCGCGGCGGGAAATGGATATCTCGCAGGGAAGTTACTTCGGGCGCAGAAAGCCGGAGGACGGGCGGATTGACTGGCGATGGCCGGCGCGCAGGATCTTCAACCTGGTGCGGGCCGTGACGCATCCCTATCCCGGCGCGTTCTGTTTCGTCGGCGGGCGTAAGCTGCTGATATGGGAAGCGAAGATTGGCGCGGAAAACGGGACCCATGGAGAGCCGGGACGAGTCGTGCGCGAAACGGCGGACGGCGCCGTTGAAATTGCCGCCGGCGAGGGCAGCGTGATCGTCAAGGTCGCGCAGTTCGAGGGCGGCGTCGAAGGCATTGCGCGCGCGGCTCTTTCCGCGGCCGCGCGCATCAAAGATACTATTCGGTTCGACTAGGTTCAGGGAGGTCACATGCGGGTTTTGATAACCGGTGGCGCCGGATTTCTTGGATCACATCTTTCAGATGCGTTCATTGCGCGCGGCGACGAGGTCTTTGTGCTCGACACCGGATCGATCGCCAAAGTGCGTCACCTGCTGAACAATCCGCGCTTTCATTACGTGCACGATTCAGTTTTCAACCTCGAGTTGATCGACGGCCTGGTGTCGAAGGTCGATCTCATTTACCATCTCGCCGCCGTTGTCGGCGTCGAACACTACGTCGCCGACCCCTACGAAACGTTGAATGTGAACGTAAATGGCACGCAGAACGTGCTGAAGGCGGCCTACAAGTACAACCGGCGGGTCGTGTTCAGCTCGACCTCCGAGGTGTACGGGCGCAATCCCAAAGTGCCCTGGCGCGAGGACGATGATCGCGTGCTCGGCGCGACCAACATCGACCGCTGGTGCTACTCGACGTCCAAGGCGGTCGGCGAGCATTTCTGTTTTGCCTATCACAAGCTCGGCCTGCCGGTTACGATCGTGCGCTATTTCAATGTGTACGGGCCGCGGCTGGACAAGGTTGACGTGGGCCGGCTGTTTACGATTTTCATGGGGCAATTGCTGCGCGGCGCGGACTTGACCGTGGTCGGCGACGGGCTGCAGACGCGATGCTTCACGTACGTAACCGACGCGATCGAGGCAACCGTGCAGGCGGGAGTGAATCCCGCCGCCGACGGACACGCGATCAACATCGGCGTTGACGTCGAGACCACGGTGCTCGAGTTTGCCAGGTTGATGCTCGAGTTGTTCGGGCCGGGGAAATCGAAGATCAAGTTCGTCACGCAGGAGGAAGTGTACGGCAACAGCTACGAGGACATCCCGCGCCGCGTTCCGGACAATACGAAAATGCGCACGCTGCTGCGCGTCACGCCGAAAGTGAATCTGCGCGATGGCGTCAAAATCTCGATGGACTGGTTCAGCAAAGAGATGACTCCTTAGGCGCGTGCCCCGTCCGCGCAGTAATTACGCTTGGAAGTCGCACTAAAGATCGACGTCGATACCCACCAGGGTCTCGAAGTGGGCGTACCGCGATTGGCCTCGATGCTCGAGAGGGAGGGCGTCGCCGCGAGCTTTTATGTCGCTATGGGGCCGGACAATTCGGGACGCGCGATCCTGCGGGTGTTCAGGAATCGCGGGTTCCTGTCGAAGATGTTCCGCACCAGGGCCGTCTCGATGTACGGCGCGCGCACGATTCTCTCCGGGACGCTGCTGCCGTCGCGGCCGATCGCGCTGTCGTTCCCCGCGACTATTCGCGATCTGAAGGCTCGTGGCTTCGAGGTCGGCGTGCACGGCTACGATCACGTGCGATGGCAGGATCATCTCGACAAAATCGGCGAGTCCGGTGTGCTTGGCGAGCTTGGCGACGCATTCGAGGCATACCGCGCGATCCTTGGTGAAGCGCCGCGCAGTTTCGCCGCGCCAGGGTGGCGCACCAACGATGCGGCACTCGTCGCGCTGGATGCGATGGCGCTCGACTACCGCAGTGACACGCGCGGCATCGCGCCGTACCGATGCGTGGTCGGGGAACGAGTTCTCGCGACGCCGGAGATTCCGACGACGTTGCCGACGCTTGACGAGGTAATGGGACGCCGTGAATTGCCCGATAACGGCGCGGTGCGCGATTTCTACCTCGGCTTGTGCAAGCCGGACGCGCTCAACGTGCACACGATTCACGCGGAGACCGAGGGGATGGGGCAGCTGGAGAGCTTCACGGCGCTGGTGCGCGCGCTCAAGGAGCGGGGCGCGAAGTTCGTGCAACTGCGCGAGGTGGCGTCGCGGCTGAATCGCGCGGAATTGCCGGTATGCGAGGTCATTCGCACCACGCTGCCTGGCCGGGCGGGGTGGATTTCGTCGCAAGGTCCTGCGCGCCTCGCTGCTGAATGACGAATCGGCGGCGGTGTGTTATATCCCGAAGACGCTAATTCAATCGCAGGGGGTTCCCGCAATGCCCGCGCAAAGTCATTTCGCTGACAGTCCGCGCGAAGTCGGCCTCGATCCTCAAAAGGTCGAAGCCCTCTTCAGTCGTGCCGAACGCGAAGTCAAGGATGGGTTGCTGCCATCGACTCAAATCGCGATCGCCCGCAATGGTAAAATAGGCGCGATGCGCACGGTCGGGCGCGCGGTCCAGGGTGGGAGTGAAAAGCCGGCGACCAACGACACGCTCTACGTGATTTTCTCGTGTACCAAGGCGATCATGTCGGCGGCGGCGTGGATTCTGATCGGCGAAGGCAAACTGAACACCGCCGAGCGCGTGGCCGAAATCATTCCCGAGTTCGGCGCCGATGGTAAGGACGCGATCACCGTCGAGCAGGTCTTGCTCCACGTCGCAGGATTTCCGAACGCGCCGTATGCGCAGGACGATTGGCTGGACAAGAGCAAGCGGCTCGAGCGATTCGCGAAGTGGCGGTTGGAATGGCCGGTGGGCAGCAAATTCGAATACCATCCGACCTCGGGCTTCTGGGTAATCGCTGAGATAATCGAGCGCCGCACCGGCAAGGACTTCCGTCAGTTCGTGCATGAAAGAATTTCGATGCCGCTCGGACTGCCGGAACTGCGGGTCGGGTTGCCGCGCGAGTATCAACAGCGCGTTGCGCAGCTCTGCTACGTCGGAGAGCCGCTATCCGATGAGGAGCGCAAGAAACTCGGCCTGCCGGCGATGCCTGAAACCGAAGTCACCGAAGAAGCGATCCTCGGTTTCAACCGACCCCATGTGCTGGAAGCTGGTGCGCCGGGGGGCGGCGGAGTTATGACCGCGGGCGACCTGGCGCTGTTCTATCAGGGCTTGCTGCACAATCGCGGCATCAACGGCGCGCCGATCATCAAGCCTGAAGCACTCAAGGACGCTTTGCGGGTTCGTTCGGGCGACTACAAGGATCCGATCTTCGGCTTCAAGTGCAACCGCGCGCTGGGAGTGGTCGTGGCCGGGGGCGACGGGCTCGCAAACAATCGCGGCTTCGGCAAGACCAACTCCGCGCTGGCATTCGGCCACGGCGGCGCGGGCGGACAGATCGGATGGGCCGATCCTGCGACGGGGATTTCGCTCGGGTACACAACCAACGGCTTCGATCGCAATGACGTGCGGCTGGGACGCCGCGGCGTCGCGCTCTCAAGTCTGGCGGCAGTCTGCGCAGGGTAGAGGGCGCCGAGCGCAATCATGCATCCGTAGGGTCTTAGTTTGAAGACTGATCTGACGACGCCGCAGAGCCGGGTCTGACCCATGCTGAAGCAGCTCGATACGCTCGGAGATCGGCTTCGTAGGCTTCTTCAAGACTGACGCAAGTCTGCGGTTGGGCGCTGTTTGCTCGTAAGCAATACGCGTACGCCTGCTTCGACTGCATCATGTCGTCGCGGGCTTGAGCGTTGTTGGCAACATCTGCGCCGCAACCTGACACAGCGCACGCCGCGATGATCACGAGCCACTTGGCTTTCATGCCGCTTGTTCCAAAAATGAAGCGCGCTGATCCCCGGGCCCGCGTGTTGTCGCTACAGGAATCTTTGCAGATTGACTTTCAAGTCCCCGCTTAAGTGCGGCCAGCTGCCCAGTACGCGAAGCACACCCCTGACGAGCTTATCGCAGTCGTGCGCGATCAGTTTCTCGACGACCTCGTAGAGGCAAATCTCTTTCTCCAACGTCGAGTACTCGGGCCGGTATCCAGCGCCGAGCAGATCCATCATTTCGATCACGAGAGCTTGCGCTTCTTCATCCATATTGTTGATGGAACGGCTCCTTCATTTGCCCGTGAGGTATCAGACTGCTGTATGATGGACAATCTCGCGGCCGCTCATAGCTAGCTTTTTCACGCAACGATCATCGGGCGGCTACGCGACTGAAATCGAGAGCTCGGTCCCGGCTTCGCTGCCGGATTTCATATGCTAGACTGAGGGCATGAAGTTTCTCGTGACGCTCGAACGCGACGAAGCCGGCTTTGTCGTCGTGGAGTGCCCGGCTCTCCCGGGATGCCTGTCCCAAGGACGGACGGAAGCCGAAGCTCTTGCGAACATTCGTGACGCGATAGAAGCTAGCTTAGAAACCCGGCGACAGTACGGGATTCCGACGCGAATCGAGGTTGCCGAAATCGAAATAAAGACCTCAACGGGTTAATTTCTAGGATTTGACCAGTAGAGATTAGTCTCCCCCTCGTCGCTTTCCACAAAACCTTTCAAAATAGCTCCAAGGTATCGATGGCTAGATTGCCAGTATGCTCGGGAGCCGACGCAATTCGAGCTTTTGAACGCGCGGGCTGGTCACGTGCGCATCAGAAGGGAAGCCATGTCACGCTAATCAAATCCGGCGCACTCGTGGTCCTTACGGTTCCGCTCCATAGAGAGCTCGGCCCCGGCCTCCTTCGGAGCTTGATTCGGAAGGCGGGAGTGACGATCGAAGAATTCGCCGAGCTGCTTAGCGGCTAGCAACGCGCTAGTCGGCGAAGGGGTTGCGAACCACGATGGTTGCTTCGCGCTCCTTGCCGACGCCGATCATCGCGATTGGCACACCCGCCAGCGCGCTGATTCGTTCGACGTAGCGGCGCATGCTCGAAGGCAATTCGGCCAGCGTGCGCGCGCCGGCCGGGTTTTCATTCCATCCAGGCATCTCTTCGAAGACCGGCTTGGCGTCGATGAGCATCCGATGCGACGGCGGCATCTCGTCGTAGCGCTTCCCCTTCACGATGTAGCCGACGCAAATCCTGAGCGGATCGATTCCGGTCAAAACGTCGAGCTTGGTAAGCGCGAGCGCCCACATCCCGTTCACGCGGGCCGTGTAACGAGCGAGCACCGCATCGAACCATCCGATCCGCCGCGGACGCCCGGTGGCGCTGCCGAATTCGTCGCCCTCTTCGCGCAGCGAATCGGCGAGATAGCCGCTGAACTCGCTGGGAAACGGGCCTGCGCCCACTCGCGTCGTATATCCCTTGCTGATGCCGAGCACCGCTTCGAGATTCCCCGGCCCGATGCCGGTGCCGCTGAAGACCGCGCTCGCCACGCAACTCGATGAGGTCACGTAGGGATAGGTGCCGTGATCGATGTCCAGCATCGTGCCGTGGGCGCCCTCGAAGAGGACGCGCTTGCCGGAAGCGATCGCCTCGCTCACGAACGCGCCGGCGTCGCACAGATAGGGGAGCAGCCGGCGGCGCGCTTTTTTCATCGCGTCGATGGTCTCGTCGGCCTTGATCGGCTTGGTCTTGAGCAACGCTTTCAGGTACGCGTTCTTCTCGATGATGTTGCGGCGGAGCTTGTCGGCAAAGAATTTGAAGTCGAGCAAATCTTCGAAGCGCAATCCCACGCGCGCCATCTTGTCTTCGTAGGCCGGGCCGATTCCGAAGCCGGTCGTGCCGATTGCGCGCTTGCCCAGCCGCGCCTCGCGCGCGCGATCGATCGCGAGATGATACGGCATCACCATGTGCGCTTCGTAGCTGATCTTGAACAAGCTGTCGTCGGCGAGATGGCCGCTGCGCTTGAGGTCCGCGATTTCGCCGAGCAGCGCGATCGGATTGACGACCAGGCCGTTGCCGATCACGCAAGCCTTGCCGGGATGCAGGGCGCCCGCCGGCACCAGCCGCAGCACGAACTTCTTCCCGCCGACCACCAGCGTGTGAGCCGCGTTGTTTCCGCCCTGGAAGCGGACCACCACGTCGGCGTCGGCCGCCAGCATATCGACGATTTTGCCCTTGCCCTCATCGCCCCACTGCGTGCCGACCACGGCAACTGTCTTCATGTCTTTCCCCCGGCCGGCATCCTTTTCGCCGGCCCCCGCGCGCACCTCTCGGGCTGAAATACCCCGTGCGCAAAATAAATCAGAGCTTGAGCAGCGAGGCCGCCGTAATTGCCGGCAGCGTCTTGAGCTTGTCGAGAACGGCGGTCGGCACCGGCTCGTCCACTTCAAAAATGCTGAGCGCGGTTCCGCCCACGCGGTCGCGGCCGAGTTCCAGTCCGCCAATATTTATTCCGGCCTGCCCGAGCATCGTGCCCACCGCGCCGACCACGCCGGGAACGTCGCGATTGTGAAGCATCAGGAAGTAGCCCTCGGGCACCGCCTCGACGCGGTAGCCGTCGATCCGGGTCAGGCGCAGCGCGCGATTCCCGAGCACGGCGCCGGAGACTTCGTGCTCGCCCGCGCCGGTGCGAACCGTGAGCGTCAGGGTATTGACGTAGTCAGTGACTTCGCGCGAGCGCGTTTCGATAATGCTGATCCCGCGCTCGCGAGCGATGAAGGGCGCGTTGACGTAGTTCAAATCCTCGTCGAGGAAGCCGCTCATCAGTCCCTTCAGAACCGCGGCGGTGATCGCGTCGGGCTTGAGATTCGCCGCTTCGCCGCCAAACGCGAGGGTCAGCTCGATTGGCGCGTCGCTAATCAATTGCGCGGCGAGTCTGCCCAGCTTTTCGCCGAGCCTGAGATGCGGCCCGAGTATCTCGAGCTCTTTGGTGGACAGCGCCGGGATGTTGACCGCCTGCCGAATCGTGCCTTCGATGAGGAACTCGGCGACCTGATGCGCGATATCGACCGACACCTGGACTTGCGCCTCGTCGGTGGCGGCGCCGAGGTGCGGCGTTGCGATCACGGAGTCGAGCTGGAGCAGCGGATGGTTGGCGGGAGGCGGCTCCTCGACGAACACGTCCAGCGCGGCGCCGGCAACCTTGCCGGATTTCAGCGCCTCGACGAGCGCGGCTTCATCGACGATTCCGCCGCGGGCGCAATTGATGATTCGCACGCCCTTCTTCATCTTCGCGAATGCGGCCGCGCCGACCAGACCCCGCGTGTCGTCGGTCAGGGGGGTGTGAACGGTGATGAAGTCGGCACGCGCAAAAAGCTCGTCGAGGCTGACCAGTTGAACCCCGATGCGCCCGGCAGCGTCGGCCGTCAGAATCGGATCGTAGCCGATCACTTTCATCTTGAGCCCAAGAGCGCGGTCGGCGACGATCCGGCCGATGTTACCAAGGCCGACCACGCCCAGCGTTTTGTTGCATATCTCGGCGCCGGTGAATTTGCCCCGCTCCCACTTGCCCGCTCGGAGCGAGGCGTCGGCGGCCGGAATATGCCGCGCCAGCGCCATCATCATCGTGACCGCGTGCTCCGCGGTCGTGACGCTGTTGCCGGTCGGGCTGTTCATCACGACGATTCCGCGGCGCGTTGCCGCTTCGATATCGACGTTGTCCACCCCAACGCCCGCGCGCCCGATCACCTTGAGCGATGTCGCGGCATCGATTACCTCGCGGGTGACGCGTGTGCCGCTGCGAATCAGCAGCGCGTCGTACGGCGCGATTATTTTTGCCAGCTCCTCGGGCTTGAGGCCGGTCTTGACGTCGAACTGTATCTGCGGGAAGCGCTTGAGGACTTCAATCCCCTGCGCTGCCAGCGAGTCGCTCAGAAGGATGCGGAAAGTTTCCGCCATGTTGATTCAGATGCTCCGTGCCAGGCGGGCCTGAACGGCGGCCACGCCGGCGCCGGTTTGGATGTTGGCGCCAATGTACTGCAGTCCCATCTCGAGCGCGCTGACCGCGATGAGCGTGTCGAACGGGCTCAAATAACCCATGTGTCCGATGCGTACGAGCTTACCCTTCATCTGATCCTGGCCGCCCTGCACCGACACGCCCAGGCTATCGCGCAGGAACTTGACCAGCTTGCCGCCGTCGAGTCCTTCGGGGACCAGGATGCCGGTGACGCCGGGAGCAGGGTTGTCCGGCGACAGCAGTTTCAGCCCGAGTGCGGCAGCGGCGTCGCGAGTGGCCTCCGCCATCAGCGAGTGACGCGCGTAAACCTGTGGCAGACCCTCGGCGTGAATCAGTTCGAGTGATTTGTTGAGGCCGAAGACCAGCGACACGGCCGCGGTCCAGGCGGTGGTGTGCTCGTCGCGCTGCGCCTTTAATTCCTTGAGCAGATCGAAATAGAAGCGCGGCGTTGTAATCTTCTTCGCGACGTCCAGAGCGCGCGCCGACAGCGCGACCATTCCAAGACCCGGCGGAAGCATAAGGGCCTTCTGGCTGCCGGTGACGAAAGCGTCAACGCCCCATTCGTCCATCTTCTGCTCGAAGACGCCGACCGACGTGATTCCATCCACGATCAGCAGTGCGCCGCGCTTGCGACTGACCTCGCCGATCGCGGCCACAGGATGCAGCGCGCAAGTGGAAGTCTCGCTGGCCTGCACCAGCACGGCGCGCGACTCGGGATACGCCTTGAACGCATCCTCGATCTGGCCGGGCCGTGCGGCGCGGCCCCATTCGACGCGCACCTCGTGCCCGATCATGCCGAAGGCTGCGAGCAGCTTGCCCCATCGTTCGCCGAATTTGCCGCCGTTGACGTAAATCGCATGTTCGCCGGGCTGCAGCAGATTGATCACTGCGGCTTCCATCGCGCCCGTGCCGGTGGACGCGAGGATAATGACTTCGCCAGAAGTTCCGTACAGCGGCTTCATCCGATCGCGCGCTTGATCGAGCGCGGAGCTGAACTCGGGCGTTCGATGGTGGATGATGGGACGCGCCATCTCGAGCAGAACCTCGGGCGGCACCGGCGCCGGCCCCGGCGTGAACAGGTATTTCTTCATTTGCGGCATTTTTGACGATTCACTTTTTCACCGGGACGCGGGCGACTCGGGGATGACAGCCAAAAAAAAGGCTGGTACCCGCAGATGCGGATCGCCAGACCCCGATTCGTCCCGGCTTTGCCGGGTCCCCGTCCTCAACACTTGGGATAACGGAGCCGATGGGCAGAGTCAAGGTGACCTGCGGCTCGCGGCGGTTTGGAGCCGACGTTGAAATGGCGCGCCGGCAATTGTTAAAGGTGATCACGCTCTGATGCCGATCGAATGCGAAATCCGCGACGGTTCCCTGGTCTGGATCAAAAATCCGATCACCGGCGTGATTTCATATGTTGTGGATGTTCGCGGCAAGAGCTTTGCGTTCACGCTTGGCGGGCGCGAGAGCGCCGATCCAGATACACCGCGTTTGAATCCGGAGGCGATTCGCGACGCGACCGAGTCGTGTCCCTTCTGTCCAGGCAACGAAGGGCTTACGACGCGCGAGCTCTTTCGGATGACCCGGGATGAAATCCCCGAGTGGACCGGGGCGCCGACGGATGATGGCGCGGGCTGGGTCGTGCGCGTTATCAACAACCTCTTCCCGCGAATTCCCGCGGAGCTGACCGGAAATCGCAACGAGTCGTATATCGTCGTCGAAGATCCCCGTCACTTTGTCGATGCGCCGCGATGGCAGGGCGATTTGATGGCGACCGGTGCGCTGGGCGGCGGTCATTTCCTTCATCTGATGCAAGCCGATGCGCGCGTGATGCGGCTGGCGTTGCAGAATCCTGACGTCTGCTCGGTGGTAATCCGCAAGAACCAGGGGCGCGAGTCGGGCGCCTCGCAGCCGCATCTGCATCAGCAGATCATCGGATCGCCGGAGCCGTTTCCCACCGTGCTCGCGGAGGCGCGCGCCGAGCGCGAGAATCCTCATCTATGGCACGAGCTCGTCGCGCTGATGGAGCGCCTGAAGCTGGTGATCGATCGCGGCGACTCAGTGGTCAGCTATGCCAGCCCGATTGGCTTGTTCCCGCGCAGCTACGACGTCGTGATGCCGAACTTTCGGGGACTGTTATCGGAGCTGACGGCGGACCAGATGCGGCAGTTTGCCAATGCCATCTATCGGATACTGATGATCCTTGGGCCGTTGCCGCTCGACTACGAAATTCACCAGGGAGAGAGTCTGCCGCTCCACGCGCATCTGAACGCGCGGCTGTATCCATATTCAAACGTCGCGGGAACCTTGAACCTGCCGAGCACGCTGCTGCAGAGCGCCGCGGCGATCCGCAACGCACTGGGCCGGCATTCGGAGTGAGGCGCGCGCCGCGCTAGAAGAACCTCACCCCTGGCTTCTGGAGAGGGGAAGAAAACGCTAACCCTTGGCTTCTGGAGAGGGGAATCGCCTTTCGTTTGTCATCCTGACGACCCGAGCATCGCGAGGGGAGGAAGGATCTCGGACAGCTTCGCGCTAGCGAAGCCGGCGCCGGTTCCCCCGTCGGCGCTACTGCGCCTTCCACACCGGCTTGCGCTTTTCCAGGAAGGCGCGCACGCCTTCCTTGGCGTCGCTGCTCTGGCGAACGGAGCGCGCCATCTGCAACATGTCGTCGTGCCACGCGTCGAAGGTCTCGCTCATGCACCGGCGCACCGTCGCCTTCATCGCGCGCAGGGAGAGCGGGGCGTTGGCGGCGATCTTCTCGGCCAGCACAGTGGTCGCCTCGCCGAGCTTCGCGTCGGCGACGACGTCATGAACGATATTCATGTGGCGGCCGCGCTGGGCGTCGAGCAAGTCCGCGGTGTAGAGAATCCATGCGGTGTTGGCGGAGCCGCAAACTTCGATCAGCTTGCGGGTGAAGTCGTACGGCACCATCAAGCCGACGCGGCCGAGCGTCATGCCGAGCCTGGCGTTCTCAGAGGCGATGCGCAGGTCGCAATGGAGCGCGAGCTCGAGTCCGCCGGCGAGCGCGGCGCCCTGGACGGCCGCGATGGTCGGCACCGGAAAACGCTCCAGGCGGCCGAAGACGGACTCGAGCGAGGTCGGGTTGTGAACGCCGGTCGTCTCGTCCACTTCCTTGAGATCGATTCCGGCGCAAAAGCTCGCGCCTTCGCCGCGGATGAGCAGCGCACGGATTTCGCGGTCGCTTTCGAACTTGATGAGCGCCTGATTGAGCGCCTCGATCAACGGCTGATTGAGGGCGTTGCGCTTTTCGGGACGGTTCAGCGACAGAACCGCGTAATTCGGATGGCGTGTGACTTTGAGCACTTCCTCGGGCATGTCGGCAGCTCCTTGCTGATGTTGTATCGTCGCGAGCATCGCACGCCCGGCGCGTGTCCTTCAAGGTTCGTGGCCAATGCGGTGAGCTACACGCAGTGAGGTGCCGCCGTCATGGGCTTGGACATGGCGCCGGTATCTGCCCGGTTGATCCGATGACGCTGATGATCGCCCCGGCCTTGCCGCCCTGCTGATTTACCGGGATGGGATTTCCCCGTCATGGGTCCCGGAGTCGGAATTGGGCCGCTGTTGTGCACTGTGCCGTATGCGATGAGTTCGCCCGCCGAAACCGTCAACGGCGCGGACTGACAGTCATTTTCCGGAATAGTGTTCAGGGGTCCCTTCAACACGTATCTGAAAGCGTCGGCGACGCACAGCTTGCCTTCAAAAGTAACCTGCGTCTGATTGTTTGAGCCAATCGAGGCAGAGCCAGTCGTGTGGTAGCAGGAATCAGAGCTAGCCGTTTCACTGACGGACACGCTCATATCCAGCGACAATTGCCCGAAAGGCGGGCTTTCAGTGAAGCGGTCAGATTGCCCGGCCAGGGACCGTCCGCTCCACAAGTCGGCGATGTCGGCACGAGCGCACCGGTACCTTCCAACTCAAGACTGGGACGGGTTGAGGAATGGGTCCGCGACTGAACAACGCTACCCTAGCAAAATTACCACAATAATGATGATTGGAATAGCAACAACCAACAATCCAGCCAGAGCACGGCAATGTCCCCCCGAATGTTGAAATTTGAATAGGTAGCGGCGGCTCCCGGCCGGCCTGAGAATGGGTCGTGCCAACAACACCGTCCCCGAGGGGGAAAGGAGCCGCCGATGAGGAACAGAG